>Ga0315912_10003375_pt1 | contig 15949 bp, 3 predicted proteins | sample VfabasoilMG_FD_204469 | JGI IMG/M metagenome (GOLD analysis project Ga0315912, IMG submission 204469) | Garden soil microbial communities collected in Santa Monica, California, United States - V. faba soil | ecosystem: Environmental > Terrestrial > Soil > Garden | place: USA: California... | reverse complement strand
CGCCGTCGGATCGCTGATATTTCCCGCAGCGTCGCGCGCGTAGATCCGGTAGTAGACCGTGATTCCGCCAAGCACCGCGTCATTGATGGTGAGTACATTGCCCGCCACCGGTCCGATGTTGGTGGAAACACCGCAGGAACTGGTCGTGCAGCGATAGACGTCGTAAGCCGTGACCCCGGCATTGTCAGTCGAGGCCGTCCAGGTGATTCGAACGTTCGTGCTATCCAGTCCCACCGCTGCCGGATTCCCGGGCGCGCTCGGCCTCGAAGTGTCCGCGCCTTCGTTGATGGTTCCCGTCGCGCTTGCCACGGCGATCCCGGCGCCGTTCGTGGGATTGCTCAACGTCACCGTAAAGGTTTCCGCACTTTCCCACGTGCCGTCGACTTGCGTGGGCACGCTGAAAACCGAAGATGTCTCACCCACCGCGAAGCGATGGCTGCTCGTGATCGGCGTGTAGTCCGATCCGGCCGTTGCCGTGCCATTGGACGTGCTGTAGGTCACCTCGTGTTCGACCGACGAATTGCCGCTCAACGTAATCGTGAACGCCAGCGATGAGCCTTCCGTTGCCGACGCGGAAGAGATCGAGAACATCGGCGTCGTATTGGTCTCGTTGATGTTCACCTGGCCAAAAGCGTCCGAGATGGACGCACCGTTGTCGGCGCCGCTCAGATTGATGTTGTAGAACTCCGCCGTTTCGAACTGCGAATCGCTGATCGCGTTGACCTGGATGGTCTTGGTGGTATCGCCTGGCGCGAAGGTGAGCTGCGCCAGGGCGATCGGGTTGTAGTCGATGTTGGCGATCGCATTGCCGTTCGCACTCTGGTAGCTGACGCGGTGAGTGAGCGCGGTGGCGTTGTTCTTCGTCACGGTGATCAGCGCCGTTCCGCCTTCGTTGACATTCACGTCGTTGATGGTGAAGAACGGCGCCGGGTCGTTTTCGGTCAATGTGACCGTGCCTGTGCCGACCGAGATAGCCGCCCCACCCGTCGGCGAGCTCAGCACCACGGAGAAGCTCTCACTGCTGCCCTCGTACACCGTGTCGTCGATCAGCCCGATCGCGACACTCTGCGTCGTCACGCCGGCCGCAAAGGTCAACACCACCGGCGTCGAGATGCCGGTAAAGTCCGCTCCGGACGTCGCCGTGCCATTCGACGTCGTAAAGCTCACCGTGTGAGACAGGTTGGTCGTACCGGTCTTGGTGACGGTGAGCGTCGCCGTTCCATTGTTCTCGGGGAACGACAGACTGTTGATCGAGAAGGTCGGCCCGGCATCGTTGTCGGTAATTGACACCGTGCCCGTCGCGCCCGAGATCGTCGCCCCGCCGGTAGCACCGCTGAGTCCCACCGTGAAGGTCTCGGGTGTCGAGCCTTCGAACGCCGTGTCATTGGCAATGCTGATAGTCGCGGTCTGCGTCGCGACACCCGCTGCGAAGCTGAGCGTGCCGCCGGCGGTCGTGTAGTCGGCCGGCGCGGTGGCCGTGCCATCTGCGGTGCTCCAGGTGACGTTGTGGGACTGACTCGTGCTGCCGGTCTTGGTGACGGTCAGGGTCACCGTGCCCGCGTTCTCGTTCACCGACATGCTGTTGATCGAGAAGGTCGGCCCGGCATCGTTGTCGGTGATGGACACCGTGCCCGTCGCGCCCGAGATCGTCGCGCCCGCAGTCGCGCCACTCAGGCCGACCGTGAACGTCTCCGCCGTCGCGCCCTCGAACGTCGTGTCGTTGCTGATCGTGACGACGACATTTTGCGTGGTCACCGCGGGCCCGAAGCTCACCGGCGTCGAAGCGATGCCGGTGTAGTCCGAGCCCGCCGTGGCGGTGCCGTCCGCCGTCGCATAGTTGACCGCGTGCGTGAGTGCGGTGCTGCCCGACTTGGTGATGACGAGCGTCGCCGTCCCCGCGCTCTCGTTCACATTGACGCTGCTGATCGAGAACGACGGTGCGGTTGTCGACTCGTTGATGGTCACCGGCAGCGGATTGGTGCCGCCGATCGATGCGCCACCCGTGGCGCCGCCCAATGCGACCGTGAAGGTCTCCGGGCCTTCGAACACCGCGTCATTGGCCACGGCGATCGTGATCGTCTTGTCGGCGGTGTCCCCGTCGGTCCAGTTCACGGCGACATTGCTCGCGGCGGTGAAGTCGCTACCCGCCGTAGCCGTACCGTTCGAGGTGCCGTAGACCAGGCCGACCGCACCGAAGCTGCCGCCAGAACGCCGCAACGTCAGCGTCACCGACGTGCCGTTCTCGTTGACGCTCGCGCTCGTACCGACGAACGCCAGCGTGCCCGCGGGTGGATTGTCGTTGTCGGTGATGGTTACGACGGCGGTGGTCTGCGAACCCAACGTCGCACCACTCACCCCGCTGAGTTGCAGGTTGACCGTCTCGTTGCTTTCGACCGCTGTGTCGTTGGTCACCGGGAACGTGAAGGTCTGATTGCCCGAAGCTCCGGCCGCCCAGTTCAGGACCGTGCTGGTCGTCGTGTAGTCGCTGCCCGCCGTCGCCGTGCCACTCGCAACAGTCGACACCGTGACACTCGCGGCGCCGCTGGTCCCGTTGATTCGGGAGACGGTGACGCTGGCGGTGGGACCGGCCTCGCCTACGCTGAAGGTCGGGGACGTGAATTGCAGCGTGCCCGTTGGTGGAGGCGAGTCATTGTCGTTGATGGTGACCACCGCCGTGGTCTGCGGGCCGAGAACCGCGCCGCCCGTAGGCGCGCTCAGCTGCACATTGAACGTCTCGGGGGACTCGACGGTAAGGTCGTCGACGATTGCAATCGTCATGAACTTGTCGACCATGTCCCCGTTCGCCCAGACCAGCTGCTGGGTGCGTTCCTGATAGTCGACGCCAACCGTGGCGGTCCCGCCGGAAGCCGTCGACAACGTCGCCCGCACCTCACCGGTACTGGATCCCGTGCGGGAGACCAGGATGGTTACGAAGTTGAAGGCCCCGTTCTCGGAGATGCTGTATGTGGCTGGCGAAATCTGCAGCGTCGGCGCGGCCGGCGGCAGGTCGTTTTCGGTGATCGTCAGCGTGGCGGTCGTCTGCGCCCCGAGGCTGGCGCCGCCGGTGGGATCCCGCAGCGTCAGTGTCACCGTTTCATTCGGCTCCACGGTGGTGTCATCGCTGATCTGAACCGTGAACGACTTGTTAGCGCCGTCTCCGGTCGCCCAGAAGAGTGTGCCCGTCGTACTGGCATAGTCGGATCCGGCGGTCGCGGTGCCATCGGAGGTCAGATAACCGACACTGACGGCACCCGTCGTGACGCTGGTGCGGCTGACCGTGATGGTTGCCTGCACGCCGGCTTCGCCGACGCTGTAGGTGGCCGCAGTGAACTGGATGACACCGGCGGGCTGGACGGTCCCGCTCGTGACCGCGGTGCGATTGCCGGCAGGGTCCAGCGTGTACTCGGTGGTCGTGTTGTTCGGATGGGTCACCTTCTTGAGGCGCCCCACCGAATCGTAGTCGTAGGAAACAGTGCCGGCGAAAGCGGTCAGCGCCGCTACGCCGACCAGCACGCCGGCGAGCACCCGACGCCATTGACCCGTAATGCCCGCGAGGCGGCCCGAGGACTTGCGCCCGACTGCTGCTGATTTCATGGTTTTTCCTGGCGAGAGGGAACGGGGAGAAATGGGAGGGGCAGGTCTCCGCCCTGAGTAGGCAGAAACATCGGCGGTCGTTCCGCTCGACTCGATCCAGTAACGTGCACGCACCCTCCCGAGGATTTGCATGCCGAATGTCCCAGTGTGCTTCTGCTTCGAGTCGGTGATTCGTGACACGGACCGGAACGGCGGATTACTAACTACCGGGCAAAGGCCCGAGAATGTCCCGCGCCAACTGACAGTTACGAGCGCGAGTTCAGGTCAATGCTTACCGCTGGGGCCGCGGCAGCTGGAGCCGCGGTCGGGAATCGGAATCGTTCTTGTTAGACCAGGCCGCCTCGCCGGGCGGCCATCAGGGCTCGTTGAAGGTCCTGTCTGCGAGCCGCCAGCCGCCCGGCTGGTAAGGCTCACTTTCGTCGATTACGTATGCCAGTTGAAAACAAAAGGTCCGGTCCGCCCAGGAGCCCAATACCGGAGCGTCTTGTCCATCCGCCTGCGAGCATTGCGCCTTGATGCGGCATACGCAGGCCGTGGCACGTGTTGCGCGCTCAGGATATTGTCGAAGCAGGATCTGCGGCTGCACAGATGCCGCAGCACCGAGAAACTCACGCGCGTGGCTGGCGATGAAGCCAAACCTTGGCTTTTGCCCTCCGGACTTTGACCGCAGAGCGGCGATGCCCTCGTCGATCCAGATCACGCCCTCGAGCGACTGTGGATCGTGCCGGCGGATGGCATCCACCACTCTTCCGGCGACAGCCCGGATGTCATCCGCGTGGGCGACCGCGTCTTCGTCGAGCAGCCCCGGTTCACTGGCCACAGGAATCGGAAAGGGACCGCCGAGGACCTTCAAGGCCTGAGGATTCCTGATGCCAATCGTGCGGTTGCACGACCCCTGGCGTGACATTTCCGCGTAGTCGTCGATTCGAACATCGACGTTCTGCCACTGCTCGAACTGCAACCAGAACAGGGGACTGGACGATTCGACCTCGATACAGGAATCACCTGCTCCGGCAGCGACGTCAGCGGCATTCCGGTAGATGACCATCCGCATGCTCTCTTCAAAAAAGAAGCGCCCCTCGACGGGGCGCTTCTTCTCGGATGTTGGCGCGCTTGCACAGGACATGCCGGCCATCACAGTGCCCAGCAGCAGCACTGCCAATGCGGCGATGCGAAGGTTTTCCTGTTCAGTACTGCGGTGTGCCACAAGTCAAATTGCCGCTCTTCTTGGTTGGCGGTGCGTACCCCGTTCCTCCCTGCCAGCTCTGGAGAAATTGTTTTACGTAGCCGATCTCGGTCTTGTTGAAGGAGCCAGACAACACCCGGATACGCCACTCTCCGCCTGAGCGCTCGACCACGGAGATCGCATTCATTCCGATCACAAAATTGGGGGTGCCATAGGTATCGGGCACTATGTTGTCACCCGGCCCCGGGAAGTTCGAGTCAAATCCATGCTCGTGGATGTACGCGATCAAAGCGCCGCGCCCGAGGCTGAAATTGATGTCACCGCCGACTGCTGTCGGCCGAACCTTTGAATTGGTCTTGTCCACACACAGTTTGCCGAGAGTGGGAACGAAGTTCATTCCGAACTCGTAACCTTCGGACGCCATCACCAGGCCACCATGCTCGAACGCATCCGATTTCCACAATTTCGGAATGCCGGCGGTCGGCCCACCTTTCGGTCCCTTACCCTGGCCATTCAGGACCAGTTGGTCGACGAGCGAGTTGGAAATAACGTCATCGGTTCCATTGGTGACTCCATTGTTGGGATCGGCGTCGTAACAGGCCTTGGTGGTGCCAGCGACACCATCCTTGGCAACGTTCGCACAGTTCAATCCCGACGGATCCCTGAAATTGACCGGATCTCCGTGCGCGTAGTTGTACAGATTCAAATCATCCGCGTAGCCGATGGGATCCGTCTGCAGGAATCTACCCAGCCTGGGTGAGTAGTAGCGCGCGCGGTTGTAGTACAGGCCCGACTCATCGTCGAAACGGCGGCCGGCGAACCGGTATGGCAGACCCGTACCCGCGGTGCCGCCGGTAGCGTTGCCGAAGTCGTCGTACGCAAACTTCTGGCAATTCACCCCCGCCGCGCATCCGGTCGCGCGACCCACGTCATCGGTTGCCGCGATAACCGACCCCACGTGATTGAAGTGAAAGAAGGTCTTGGTGGCCGGCGTGACGGTATTCTCCACCGCCACGATACGCTCGTCGACCGCAGGCCCGCTGACGAAGCGACGCAGCAGGCTGTTGTTCGCAGCATATTCAGCGATCTCGTCATCCCCGTCGAGCAGGTAGTAGGTGGTCGTCGAGCCCGAGGTCTTCGAGATGCGACGGCCCAACGCATCGTAGTCGTACGTCGCCGTCGCCCCGCCCGTGATCACCGTACGGCGCAAGCGGTTTTCGCCATCGTATGAATACGTGTTGAGCGAGGCGGCCGGCCCCCACGTCAGCAGGTTTCCATTCGCGTCATAGCCGGACCGATTGCCCGCCACGAAGTCGTAGCGGTTGAGCTTGTCAGGCGTATAGCTGGTGGTGCCATTGGCCTGCGAAGCTCCACTCAGGTAGAAATTGTCGGCGGTCGTGATGCTCGTGACCTGGCCCGACCCGTTGTGCGCATAGTCGAGCGCCACGACCTCCGAGTTCTGGGTGCTGGTCAACCAGTCGATGTTGCCATCCGGCTCGTAAAGATAGCTCTGCAGGTTGGTAGCCTGGCCCGCGTAACGAACTTCCTTGCGTCTCGACAGCGGGCTGTACTGATAACGGGCCAGCTCGCCACCGGTCGTGCTGTTCTCGCGGGCATAGGTCATGCGATCGAGTTCGTCGTACGAGTAGTAGATGTAGTAACCATCCGGCCACTTCGTTTGCGAACGATTGCCGGCCTTGTCGTATTCGTAGGACACCTTGCGATTCGTGCCGTTGATCAGGTTCTCTTCATACAGACGGCGGCCGCCGTCATCGAAATCCCAGGTCGTGGAATGTGCCGGCACCGGGGTTCCATTGACGGTGGCCGCCGGCGAGGTCACCCCGATCAACTCGTCGACCAGGTTGTATGAGTAGGTAGTTGCCGGCAGGCCGGTCACCGTCCGGGTGGTCATCCTGCTCAGCGCGTCGTAGCCGAAATCGGCCGTACTGCCCGCACGGTCCTTCTTTCTGCAGATCTTGCCTGCATTGCCGCACAGCGCCCCGGCGGGAGTGGCGTCGACCGTGTACCAGGTCGCCTCATAGGTCGGCGTCGCGCCGTTCGACGGCGTGCAGGTCGGTGTGCCGGTGTCGATGGCCAATGGCGTCAGGGCTGAAAGCTGACAACGGGTTCCATCGCTCGGGTTCGGCAGGAACGTGAATTTCAGGCGATCGAGGCCGTCATAGATGAACTCGGTCTTGTTGCCGTTGGCATCGATGATGGCATTCGGTTTGCCGTTGCCCGAATACTCGAACGCAGAGGTTCGCACCTGGCCGGTGGTCCCGTAACTCGCGGGATCCCAGGTGCAATTCGCCGGTGCCGTGCCACCGAGGATCCCCTTCCACACGCACATCTCCCTGCCCGACGGTGAATACACTGTCGCGGAACCGCGCGCGTCCGGATCGATCTGCATTCGCACCCGCCCCGCCGCGTCATAAACGTACTGCGTGGTGTTGTTCTCGGCGTCCGACAGTGTCTTGAGATCGCCGCTGGGCCAATACGTACGGGTTTCTGTACGCCACACCCCGTTCTCATCTTTGAGACTCACGGTGAACAGATTCCCGTCCGCGTAGTATTCGCGCTTCGTGACCGCGTACGCGCTGTCGGTTCCGCTCTGGACGGCTTCCTCCTTGAGCCGCCGCATCGCATCGAACGTGTAGGTCCGTAAATCGGTCACGTCGGTACGGGGTCCATCGACGGTGCGAACCGTTCCCGGCGCATCGAACGTAAATGTCGTGACCAGGTTGAGCCCGGTGCTCTTGGTGACTGGCGCACAGGCGGAAGTCAATGACGCCGTCGGATCGACGGTAGCCGTACTGAGGACGTACTTGTTGGCAGTGTCGTAACCGAATTTCCTGACACGATTTGGTTTGGCCGGACTGGTCGAAACGGCATCCACCATTCCGGTCAGCAGGTTGATGCCATTGAACAAGGTGTAGCAGTAGTTCGACTGGGCGCTGCCCCCGGCCACTGCCGGCCCCGTGGCAGAACTGAGCTGGCCGTCCGGGTTGTAGGCGTACGTCGTGGTCTTGCCAAACGTATCGGTCTCCGAAGCGACCTTGTTGCACGTCGTGAAGTTGACGCAATTGGCAACCGTTGCTCCTTCGCCATATGTCGTGCTGCTGACCTGGTCCGGGATCGGCGAACCCGGCTTGGCATGAAGGATGATTTTTGTCTGGTTGCCACGCGCGTCGTATTCGTACTCCGTGGAATCCAATTCCGGATTCGTTACTTTCGCGACCCGGTGACGACTGTTGTAAGTGCTCCAGGTCGTCCTGCCGTCCGCGTCGGTCACCTGCATTTCCAATCCGAACCGGTTGAAGTACCGGGACGTCACTCCGCCCGTCGCATCCTGCTCCTCGCCGCGCCTCAGGTTCTCGGCAAGCGAAAGATTGCCGATGCGGTATTTGGTGTCCGATCGTGTCTGCGCGACGTTATTCGTCGCCTGGCTGATTCCCCTGACGCGGAACAGGTCGTCGTACTGGACCTGCGAGAATGGCTGGCCCGCGACGTCAGTCTGAAACGACCATGAATCGATGACGTTGACGGCGCGTGCCACGGGCCCGACGTCGTCGGTCGTCGATAGATAGTGATAGGCGACCGTCGAGTTGTCGGGAAGCGTGAAGGTAAAGGTGTGATCCGGTGGATTGAATGACGCCTTGCCGCCATCCTCTTCCGAATCCGCGAAGCTCACGACACGATTGTTCTCATCCGTGACATTCCCCAGCACGCAATACCCTTCCATTTGCCGGATGGTGGTCGCGAAATTGAAGACAATGCGCCGGCCCAGGTTGTTGCGGACTTCCTTGAGGCACCACTGCGGATGACCGGTCCCGTCCGGGTTGGTGTCGTTGTACAGGAAGTCGACCACGACTCCGTTCGGGAATCTCCATTTGACAGGGTAGTAGAGTCGATGCCAGCGCAGAGATGCTTCGAGACGATCACCGGATCCCGGGGCATTGTCGTAGGTGGTGTCCTGGAGGAACTCGATCGTCGAACCATCGGTGTTCGTCAGCTTCCACTCGAAGTGCAGGTCCCGAGTCGGGTAGACATACCAGTTGATGAATTCACCCGTGAAGCCACGGGTCAACTCCAGCTTCGCGCCGCTGCCCGACTCCGCAACGTACGTCGCATCCGGCAGCCGCAGATACGACTCACTCTGGGGGCCCATTGAAACCGTGAATGCATTGTCAACGAGGCCCTTGCCCCACCAGTTCGCGAGGTAGGTCGCCACCACCTGGGTCGAGAAGTTGTTCGTGCTGTTCTGCAGATCGCGAATGATCGCGACGGTTGCAAGCGAGCTCGCTGCCTCGGCCGCGGCTTGGGAACCCATCGCGCGTTCATAGTTGCTGGTCAGATTCCCTCGAACGTCGAGGTTGTGCATCCATCCATAACGGATCAGCGAACCAGGCGACCATGCGTGAACCGTCCTGCCGCGACGCGTCGATCGCGTAACCAATGCAGTCGGCAGCCCGGCATCAGTCGACGAGTAGGTCCGCTGAAAACTCAGGCTCATCGGGAAATCGCCCACGCCCGTGACGAGATCCGGCGGTGGATTCAGCGTCAGGCCGCCATTGTGCAGATCAACGCTGTGGAACTTCTTCGCCTTCAGGGATGCGTCGGTCGCCTGAAGCGAGTCCATGAGTTGTTTGGACGGATCCAGGAGACCCGCCGAACCCGTTCCCTTGTTGTCGTAGGAAACGATATAGGCGGTGCGCTCGCCGGCGGGCCGATAGGCGAAGTAGCTGCCAAAGTTGAAGCTGATCCCGGCGCCACTGCCCGGGGAGATTTCGTAGAATCCCAGCTTCCACTCCCTCGGCAGCAGCACGGTATATCCGTTGAGAATGTAGGTTGCCCGGATGCGGTCCAGTACCAGCGTCGGATAACCCGTCAGAGACGGGCGCAGTGCGTCGAAATTGCTCTGCGACGCGGCGATGAGCGCAATGCCCTTCTGGTTCGCCATGTCCATGACCGTTGGCGCGGACATTCCGTTCGTGGTCCCGGTGCCCTGCTCGGTCTGCGAGCCTTCGAGTCTCGCCGACATTGCGCTGACGGTGAATGATGCCGTCTGGCGATCCGCAGCCGAGTTCTTGCGGCTGGAAATGGACAAGGCGCTGTCGACACTCATCGACACCGGCCAATAGGTTCCGGAAATCGCAATTCCAAGGATGTGGTGGGTGGTGACTTCAGCGGAATTCACCCTGCCCACCATGTCCAGCATCCGCTCGTTCTGCATCAGCCAGCCTGCACCCAGCGATGGCTGTTCGAGTTTCAGACAGCTCGATCGGAAGGTGTTGCCCTCATCGACCAGGATGTCGTCCGGACCCCAGCAAGGATAAGGCTGGCCCCGGTACCAGGTATGTGCCGCGTTGGTCTTGTCGACCACGTCGAGCCGGTACATGTTCTTCTGCTGCAGGTCACCCACGAGGGCCGCGGTGCCCGCCCCGGTCGGTCCCCAGGCGTTGATGATGGTGAACGAGTTGAAACGAAACCGGATCTGGTTGCTGATGTTGTTCAGCGTATCGTTCTCGAGCGAATAGGTGTCGATGAGCGTCGAGGTATCCAGGTACGCGCCGCTCGAGGCCGCGTAAGGATGATCCACTGTCAGCGTCAGTGGATTGGTGCCCGGGGCCGCAAAGGCATTGTTGTTCGAAGCGACGATTTCGTATTCGGCATACAGGACAATGTTGAGCCGGGTCTGCGAATGACCCGAATTGTCGGGGCCCACGTCTCCCAGCACGCGCAGACGCTTGCCGGCCAGTTCGTCCGAGAACATCTGCTTGTTGATGGTCGCGAATTGCACCCGGAACTTGATGCGGTATTGGTCCGGAATTTCACTGAGCGCCGTGACGCTGTCCGTCGTATACGGGAGCGAAGTTCCGGGAGTCGTCAATGAACCCAGGTCGAGGCGCGGTCCGCCCACCACGTCCTCCAGCTCCAGCGCCGGAGTCCTGGCGCGCAGATTGTTCAGCAGCGCGATCGAATAGTTCTTGAACAGGTTTTCCAGCGTGGCGGAATTGATGTTCTGGTACGCAGGCGCGCCACCCACCAGTGTCTGCGCGGGAAGCGCGAACTTCAGTGTCGATCCACAACTCGGCAGCGTCACGCTGCCGCAGCCCATGGCTGCATAGAGATCGATCCCGGTGCCCCAGAGGCTCTTCTTGATGGTGGGGTCGAACAACTTGGTGACAGTCGAGCCGTCGCTCCTGCGTACCGCCGCGCTCACCCACATGTGCCGGAACTTGATGCCGCTGACGGACCCGCTGAGACCCGAACAATCGGCGCTGGAAATCGAGTTGACTTCGCCCGGGATACCGCCGTCGGCGAGCAGACGGCAGGCAGCAACCGCGTCGGTGATACCGGCCCAGTCGAAGAATTGAGTCCCATTCAGCGAGACCGTGCCCAGTTGATAGGCCGGGCTGATTCCCGCCTCACGCAGCAAGTCCACCACCAGCGCCGACTGGTCGAATGATGTCCCCGCCTGGTCGAGCAACGCGCCCAGGGAACCCTTCTGCTGACCGAATGCGAAGACTGTCTTGAGGTTCTGGCGCACGTATTCGTGCACACGCGTCGAATAATCTTCCTGCGAGAGCTGACCCGCGATCACGGCCTCGGCGCCGAGTCCGCGCGCGAGCTCGCGCACCTGCACCGGCCGGCGGTTCGCATTGAAGTCGGCCTGCACACTCGCGATGGTGAACGTCCGGCTCGTGGCGGAGCCGTAGTAGCTTATGCCGTTGGCGAGGGAGACGAGTTGTCCCTGCCGTATGGTCATGGCTGGGCGTTCCTGTGCCAGGCTGGTGCCGGCGGCCACCGCCAGGGTCAATGCAAACACACAGCTCGCGCGCGAAGAGACTTTCATCGAACTACTCCCTTGAATTCCAGGATCAGCTGCCCGAACGACATTGCCGCCTTCATCGTCACAGTCCTATTGCCACGAGTACGACGCGCCCCGAGTCCAGCACCGTGTGGGTCGCGGCGTCCTTGATGGTCAGCACGAACGAGCATTGCTTCTGCGTCCCGCGAGTGCCGGAAACGGTCTCCGTCCACCGCAGCCAGCTGCCCAGATTGAACGTCCCGCTCGACGGGCCGCTCGTACACGGCTGGGAACCGCTGTCCAGCGTGACGGTCGCCTCGTAGTTAGCCCCAATCGATTGTTTCGGGGTCAACCAATCGCCGATGTCGCCGACGAAGGTTGCCGAGGTATTGCCGATGAGATCTCCCGTCGGCCCGATCTGGAACTCCACCGTCAATCCGCCCGATGCGCTGAAGACCACCGGCGTGGTGTCCGGCATGGTCACCGTGCTGGTCGAGTCGTTGTCGCCGATCTCGATGGTGGCCGGATTGAAAATGGTCGCGCCGCCGTTCGAGACCGAGGTGATCTGGGCGAGGATGGTCTCGGTGCCTTCCACCGCCGTGTCTTCGTTGATGGTGATCGGGAAGGTCTTGGTGACCTCGCCGGCCGCGAAGTCCACGAATCCGGAGAAGGCGTTGTAGTCCACGCCGGGCGTCGCCGTGCCGCCATTGTTGGCGTAATTGACCCGGTGCGCCGAACCCTGGCTGGTGCCCGTCCTGGTGATGGTCAACTGGACGGTGCCGGCACTCTCGAGGAATACGGCGCTCTGGATCATGAAGGCCGGAGGAGTCCCGCTGTCGGTGATGGTTCCCGTGGCACTTCCCACCGAAATCCCGGCGCCATTGGTCGGATTGCTCAGCGTGACCGTGAACGTTTCGGAGCCCTCGAAGACGCCATCGTTCTGCGTGATGACGCTGAATACCGAAGAGGTCTCACCGACCGCAAAGCGGTGACTGCTGGTGACCGCGGTGTAGTCGGAACCGGCGGTCGCGGTGCCATTGGATGTCGTGTAGGTGATCTCGTGCTGCGCCGAGGAGTTGCCGCTCAGCGAGATCGTGAATCCGAGCGACGAGCCCTCGGTCGCCGACGCGGGCGAAATCGAGAACATGGGCTGCAGGTTCGTTTCGTTGATGTTCACCTGGCCGAAGGGGTCCGAGATAGTCGCGCCGTTGTCCGCGCCGCTCAGGTTGATGTTGTAGAACTCCGGCGTCTCGAACTGGGTATCGCTGATCGCGTTCACCTGGATGGTCTTGGTGACGTCACCCGCAGCAAAGGTGAGCTGCGCCAGCGCGATCGGGTTGTAGTCGAAGGTCGCGATCGCGTTGCCGTCCGCACTCTGGTAGTTGACGTGATGCGTGAGTGCGGTCGCGTTGTTCTTGGTCACCGTGATCGACGCCGTGCCGCCTTCGTTCACGGTCACGTCGTTGATGGTGAAGAACGGTGCGGGATCGTTCTCCATCAGCGTGACCGTGCCCGTGCCGCTCGAGATGGTTGCACCACCCGTGGGCGCGCTCAGGTTGACCGTGAAGTTCTCACTGCTGCCCTCGTACACCGAGTCGTCAAGCAGCGTGATCGCGACACTTTGCGTCGTCACGCCGGCCGCGAAGGTGAGCGTGACCGGTGTAGAGATACCCGTGAAATCGGCACCGGCCGTCGCCGTGCCGTTCAAGGTGGTGAAACTCACCTGGTGTTGTTGGGTTGTCGAACCCGACTTCGTGACCGTGAGCGTCGCAGTCCCCGCATTCTCGTTGACCGTGATGCTGTTGATCGAGAACGACGGCGCGGCTGTCGACTCGTTGATGGTCACGGTCAGTGGATTGGTCCCGCCGATCGATGCGCCGCCGCTGGGCGAGCCCAGGGCGACCGTGAAGGTCTCCGGACCCTCGAACACCGCGTCATTGGCGATCGGGATTGCGATGGTCTTGTCGGCCGTGTCGCCGTTCGTCCAGTTGACCGGAACGTTGCTGGCGGCGGTGTAATCGCTGCCCGCCGTCGCATTGCCATTGGCAGTGCTGTAGACCAGACCGACGGCACCGAAGCTGCCGCCCGAGCGCCGCAAGGTGAGCGTCACGGATGTGCCGTTCTCGTTGACGCTTGCGCTCGTGCCGACAAACGCCAGTGTGCCTGCCGGCGGATTGTCATTGTCGGTGATGGACGCGGCTGCGGTCGTCGGCGAACCCAGGGTTGCTCCGGTTACGCCACTGAGTTGCAGGTTGACCGTTTCGTTGCCCTCGACCGCCGTGTCCTCGAGGACCGGGAAGGTGAACGTCTGATTGCCGCCGACACCGTTGCCCCAGTTGAGCGTGCTGCTGGTCGTGGTGTAGTCGCTGCCCGCGGTCGCCGTGCCGCCGGCGACGGTTGCAACGGTCACACTCGCAGCGCCGCTGGTGCCGCCGCTGCGCGACACGGTAATGCTTGCCGTGGTACCACCCTCGCCCACGCTGTAAGTCGTGCTGGTGAACTGCAACGTGCCGGGCGATGACACGTCGTTGTCGGTGATCGTGACCGCCGCGGTGCCCTGCGAACCGATGTCCGCGCCGACGGCCAGGGTGAGTTGCAGGTTGACCGTTTCATTTCCTTCGACGACCGTGTCTTCGAGCACGGGGAAGGTGAAGGTCTGGTTGCCGCTGACGCCCGCGCCCCAGCTGAGGACGGAACTGGTGGTCGTGTAATCGCTGCCGGCGGTTGCAGTGCCACCCGTCGTGGTCCTCGCCGTCACACTGACGGCGCCAGTCGTGCCGCCGCTGCGCGTGACGGTGATGCTGGCCGTCGTGACGCCCTCGCTCACGGTGAACGTGGGCGACGAGAATTGCAGAACGCCGCCTTGAGTGCCGCCCGTTGTCGTGACGGTGGTACGGTTTCCCGAAGGATCCAGCTTGTAGTCGGTGGCCTTGCCGTCCGGATGGCTCACTTTTCGCAGACGGCCCATGGAGTCGTATTCGTAGTTCACGGTGCCGGCAACAGAGGCCAGGGCAGCGATTGCCGCGAGCACGCCCACGAGCGCGCCACGCCAGGCGCCAGTTACTCCGGGCCGGCGGGACGAGGACTCGCGCCCGACTACGACGGATTTCATTGTTCTTCCTGACGAGACGGGAAGTGGAGAAATGAGGGGAGCCGGTCTCTGCCCGAGGCAGGCAGAGACATTGGCGGCCGTTCCGTTCGACTAGATTCAGAACCGTGCACGCACCCTCCCTCGGATTGCATGCCGCACATCCCTTTGTGCTTCTGCTTCGAGCAGCCGATTCGTGACAGGTGTCAACCGACGGTGGTGGAATTCCTATCATCGGTTGGAAGTTATGCGCGTCTGTTGACGTCGAGGCTCAACGCCGTCGTCACCTTCAGCGGTTATATTGTTAGGGCGAGGCCGCTTCGAGAACGTCGTCTACCGCCAGGCAAACACCTGGAACGGCGCGCCCGAACTTCCCGTCAACCGCTGCACCGTCACGCGGCACGGCGCCTTCTTCTCACCCAGCAAACAAGCCCGCAGACGGATCACGGAACCCGCGTATGACACCGGTAGCGATCCAAGGTTTCGTCGGCGCGCGCAATGTGACGCACCTAATGCGGCAGGGACGCCTCGCGCTAACTACAAGGTCGGCGCCGGCAAAGACACACTTCCCGTGCGGATAAGGAGTTAGGCGAATTGCCTGAAGTGCGGGCGAGGCGCAATGTCACGAGGCGCGAAGCTGTGACACCAACAGAAAGAGATATTTCAACGCCGGGGGACACCCCGCCAGGTGTCCCCACGAATCGATTCACCGTCATGGCATCCACGGCACGCAATTCCCGCCACCTGCGTCGCACCGGAGCGGAATAATGTCGGTGATTTCAACATGTGGAAACATGAAGTTGTATACGCCCGCGCTGAGTCGCGTGAGGTCCGCACGATCCCGGGCGCGCAGATCCTTGGCGCGTCCTATCAGATTTGAAGTCTCTGTCTTGCAGTTGTAGAAGATCCATCCGTTGAAGTGAACACTGCCCGGCCCGGACAGCTGGTTGAAAGCCACTTCGACATAGGGATCCAGCGTTGCATAGGGGCTGTCATCCACCGACTCTGCCTCGCCACTGGCGAGGGCTTCTTCAGCCGCCTTGAGATCCACCGGGAGATCCTTCGACCAGCCTCCACTGGCGGCACCCCAACTGTAGGTATGAATTCCGTCAGGCCCGGTCACCACGGTAAAGGTATGGGTGAGCGGGTTCGCCCGATACCGCGATGTCCCCGAGAACGGTGACATGCCACCGACGGCCGCCAGCTGTCTGTTGACCACGTAGGTTCGTTCACCGGTCGGATCCGTCGCGTTGAGCGGGTCTTCCTCGAC
>Ga0315912_10003374_pt1 | contig 15952 bp, 22 predicted proteins | sample VfabasoilMG_FD_204469 | JGI IMG/M metagenome (GOLD analysis project Ga0315912, IMG submission 204469) | Garden soil microbial communities collected in Santa Monica, California, United States - V. faba soil | ecosystem: Environmental > Terrestrial > Soil > Garden | place: USA: California... | reverse complement strand
CTGGGCGTACATGTGCCCCTGGCTGCGGAACACGGCGAGGCGGGGCCGCGCGGGCGTACCCGACAGCTTCTTGCGGATACGGGCCCGGATCCGGTGCCGGATGTCTTCCTTGGTCTTGACCTTCATGAGTCTCGCTCCGGGCGTTCCCGCGGCCCCTTCGGGTCGCGGCGTTCCCGCTCCTTTACTTCGCTCCGCCGGTGGCTCCGGCCTTGCCGGCCTTCTTCTTCAGGATCTCGCCCACGTAGCGGATCCCCTTCTGCTTGTAGGGGTCGGGCTTGCGCAGGCTCCGGATCTCCGCCGCCACCTGCCCGACCTTCTGGCGGTCGATCCCCGTGACCACCACCCGGGTCTGCTTGTCCACCGCGATCTTGATCCCCTCGGGGATCTTGAACTCGACGGGGTGCGAGTAGCCGAGGGCGAAGACGACCTTGGCGCCTTCCACCTGGGCCTTGTAGCCGACGCCCACGATGTCGAGCTCCTTGGAGAAACCCTCGGTCACGCCCTTGATCGCGTTCTGGGCGAGAGCCCGGGCCATCCCGTGGAATGCTCGCTGCTGGCGCTCGTCGTTCGTGCGCTTGCAGCTGAGCTCGGCGCCCTCCAGGGCGAACGAGATCCCCGGCGGCACCGGAGTGGCCAGCTTGCCCTTGGGCCCCTGCACCTCGAGGGCGCGCTCGCCCACCGAGACCTTGACTCCCGAGGGCACGGAGATGACTTTGCGTCCGACGCGAGACATGTCAGCTCCTTACCAGACGTTGCACAGGATCTCGCCGCCCACGCCCTCGCGGGCCGCGGACCGTCCGGTCATGAGCCCGCGCGAGGTGGACAGGATGTTGATCCCGAGGCCCCCCTGCACGCGGGGGATCTGGTCCTTGCCGCAGTAGATGCGGCAGCCGGGTCGGCTCACGCGCTGGAGGTCGGTGATGACCCGCTCCATGCCGGGGCCGTACTTCAAGTAAACGCGGATGACACCCTGCTTTCCGTCCTCGGAGCGCTTGAAGTTGACGATGTAGCCCTCGTCCTTGAGGATCCGGGCGATCTCCGACTTCAGCTTGGAGGCGGGCACGTCCACCTTCGGCAGGCGGGCCCTCACTCCGTTGCGGATGCGGGTGATCATGTCCGCGATGGGATCGGTCATGTTCATCTGGTCTTACCTCTCGCTCGTCTCTACCAGCTCGCCTTGACCACGCCCGGGATGTCCCCGGCGAGGGCGAGCTTGCGGAAGCAGATGCGGCAGAGATCGAACTTCCTCAGATAGCCGCGCGGCCGACCACAGGACCGGCAGCGCGTGTACTTGCGGACCGCGAACTTCGGCGTCCGGCGGGCCTTGGCGATGAGCGACGTCTTGGCCACTTCCCCTTCCTCCCTCTACTGGTTCCGGAACGGCATGCCGAGGTACTGGAGGAGGAGCTTCGACTCCTCGTCCGTACGGGCCGTGGTCACGAAGGTGACGTTCATGCCCCGGAGCTTGTCGACCTTGGAGTAGTCGATCTCGGGGAAGATGATCTGGTCCTTGAGGCCCAGGGTGTAGTTGCCCCGGCCGTCGAAGGAGCTCGTGGGCACGCCCCGGAAGTCGCGCACGCGGGGCAGGGCCACGTTGAACAGGCGGTCGCAGAACTCGTACATGCGGTCGCCGCGCAGGGTGACGGTGGCGGCGATCGGCATCTTCTCGCGCAGGCGGAAGGCGGCGATCGCTTTCTTGGAGCGGCGGATGGCCGGCTTCTGGCCCGCGATCCGGCCCAGCTCGTCCATGGCCGCGTCGAGGAGCTTGATGTTCTGCGTCGCCTCGCCCACGCCCATGTTGATGACGATCTTCTGGAGCTTGGGCACGGCCATGACGCTGGTGTAGCTCCGCTCCTTCATGAGCCGGGGCCGCACGTCCTTCACGTAGGTCTCTTTGATTCGCGCCGTCATGTCTCTCGTTCCCGCTTACTTGTCGAGCTGCTCGCCGCTCTTGCGGCTCACGCGCACCTTCTTGCCGTCGGCCAGGGTCTTGGCTCCGATCCTCGTCCGCTTGTCGAGGTCGGGGGAGACGATCATCACGTTCGAGACGTGGATGGCCGCCTCGCGCTCCGCAATGCCGCCCTTGATGTTGCGCTGGGGGTTGGGGCGGGTGTGCCGCTTGACGAAGCCGACGCCCTGCACCACCACGCGGCCCTTCTCGCGGATGACCTTCAGGATCTTCCCGCGCTTGCCCGCGTCCCGGCCGGAGATGACCTCCACGAGGTCGTCCTTCCGGAGCCGGATCTTCACCTTCTGCGCCGTCTTCGCCATCACAGCACCTCCGGAGCCAGGGACACGATCTTCATGAACTTCTTGTCCCGGAGCTCGCGGGCCACCGGCCCGAACACGCGGGTGCCCACCGGCTCGCCCGCCTCGTTGATGAGGACGGCCGCGTTCTGGTCGAAGCGGATGTAGGACCCGTCACGGCGCCGCTGCTCCTTGCGGCAGCGCACGATGACCGCCTTCACCACCTTGCCCTTGCGCACGGGCTCGGGGGCGTCGGGCGCCGACTCCTTCACGTTGGCGGTGATGATGTCCCCGAGCCGCGCGTAGCGGCCGGTGGACCCACCCACGGGAAGGATGCAGGAGATCTTCCGGGCGCCGGAGTTGTCGGCGACCTCGAGGATCGTTCGCATCTGGATCATGGTGTCCCTCTCTCCTCGTCAGACGCCCGCGGGCGCCTTGTCCTCGTCCTTGACGAGGCCCTTGCCCACGATCTCTTCCACGCGCCAGCGCTTGTGCTTGGACAGGGGGCGCGTCTCCACGATGCGCACCTTGTCCCCCTTCTTCGCCCCCAGGTCGTCGTGGGCCATGAAGGTGGAGGTCCGCTTGATGGTCTTGCGGTAGAGGTCGTGGCGGACGAGCCGCTCCACGCCCACCACCACCGTCTTGCTCATCTTGGCGGAGATCACGACACCCACCTGCTCGCGCCGCTGACCGGCCGCGGCCTTCTTCTCGTCAGCCATCGCTACCTCTCGCTCGCCTTCTGGCGGAGCACGGTCTTCACCCGCGCGATGTCGCGGCGCACCTCGCGCAGCTTGAGCGCGTTGTCGAGCTGGCCCAGCGACTTCTGGAAGCGCAGGCGGAAGAGCTGCTCCTGCAGCTCCTTCTCCTTGCCCTTGAGGTCGGCGTCGCTCAGCTCGCGGATCTTCTCGGCTTTCATCAGTCCAGCTCCTCGCCGCGGACGACGATCCTCGTCTTGATGGAGAGCTTGTTCGCGGCCAGCCGCAGGGCCTCGCGGGCCTCCGTGGGGGACACGCCTTCCATCTCGTAGAGGATGCGGCCGGGCTTCACGACCATCACCCAGGAATCGGGCGCGCCCTTGCCCTTGCCCATGCGCGTCTCCTGGGGCTTCTTGGTGATGGGCTTGTCCGGGAACATGCGGATCCAGATGCGGCCGTTCCTCTTGATGAAGCGGGTGATGGCGATGCGGCCGGCCTCGATCTCCCGCTGGCTGACCCAGCCGCTCTCCATGGCCTTGAGACCGAAGTCCCCGAAGTCCACGGAGCTTCCCGTCCAGGCCTTGCCCTTCATGCGTCCGCGCTGCACCTTGCGGAACTTGACTTTTTTCGGCATCAACATGATGACGTTCTCCGCCTCGCCTTACAGGCCCTTGAGCGGACGCAGCGCGTCGTGCTCGCCCTTGTAGATCCAGGCCTTCACGCCGATCTGCCCGAAGCTCGTCTTGGCCTCGTGGAAGCCGTAGTCGATGTCCGCGCGCAGCGTGTGCAGGGGAAGCTGGCCGTGGAGGTACCACTCGGACCGCGCGATCTCCGCCCCGTTCAGGCGGCCGGAGACCCGCACCTTGATCCCCTTGGCCCCGAAGCGCAGCGCGGCGTCCACCGCCTTCCTCATGGCGCGGCGGAAGGCGATGCGCTTCTCGAGCTGCAGGGCCACCGACTCCGCCACCAGCTGGGCGTCGAGCTCGGGCTTCAGGATCTCCTGGATGTTGATGAAGACCTCCTTGCCCGTCTTCTTCTGGACTTCCTGCTTCAGCTTGTCCACTTCCTGTCCCTTGCGGCCGATGATGATGCCGGGGCGGGAGGTGAAGATGCTGATCTTGAGCTTGTTGGCGGCCCGCTCCACGTCCACGCGGGACACCCCGGCGTGGGCGAAGCGCTTCTTGAGCTCCTTCTTGAGCCCGAGGTCCTCGTGGAGGAGGTTCGCGTACTCCTTCTCGGCGTACCAGCGGCTGCGCCAGGTCTTGTTGAAGCCGAGACGGAGGCCGATGGGATGGACTTTCTGACCCATGAGGTCTACTTCTCCCTTTCCGACACGTGGACGGTGATGTGCGCGGTGCGCTTCAGCGTCTGGTAGGCCCGGCCCATGGGGGCGGGACGCACCCGCTTCTGGGACGGCCCCTGGTTCGCGTAGCACGCGCTCACCACGAGGTCGTCCTCGTCGAGCCGCCGCTTCTGGTTCTTGTCGGCTACGTGGACGGCGTTCGCGATGGCCGAGCGCAGCGTCTTCTCGACGTCCCGGGCGATCGACTTCTTGGTGAAGCGCAGGATGGCGAGGGCGTCCGCCGCCTTCTTGCCCCGGATGAGGTCGAGCACGAGCCGGGCCTTCTGGGCCGACGTGCGCAGGTACTTGGTGGTGGCGTAGGTCTCGAGCATTGACGTTTCCTAGGCCTTCGGCGCGGGGGCCGCTCCCGCCACCTTGGCCACCTTCTCGACCTTCGAGGAATGGCCCTTGAACTGGCGGGTGGGCGAGAACTCGCCGAGCTTGTGCCCGACCATGTTCTCGGTGATGTACACGGGGATGAACTTCTTCCCGTTGTAGACGGCCAGGGTGTGGCCCACCATCTCCGGGGTGATCGTGGAGCGCCGCGACCAGGTCTTCACGACCTTCTTGTCGCGGGCGTCGTTCATCTGCTCGATCTTCTTGAGCAGGTGGTCGTCCACGAAGGGACCCTTCTTGAGTGACCTTGCCATGATTACTTGCGCCTCTTGACGATGAACGGCTGGGTCCGCTTGTTGTTGCGGGTCTTGGCGCCCTTGGTGGGCTTGCCCCAGGGGGTCACGGGATGGCGACCGCCCGAGGTCTTGCCCTCTCCCCCGCCGTGCGGATGGTCGACCGGGTTCATGGCCACGCCGCGGTTGTGGGGACGCCGGCCCAGCCAGCGCGTGCGGCCGGCCTTGCCGAACGACACGTTCTTGTGTTCGATGTTGCCGACCTGGCCCACGGTGGCGATGCACTCGGCGTGGACCCGGCGGACCTCGCCCGAGGGCAGCTTGACCTGGGCGTACTCGCCTTCCTTGGCCACGAGCTGGGCGGCGGCGCCGGCGGAGCGCACCATCTGCCCGCCCTTGCCCTTCCGCAGCTCGATGTTGTGGATCATCGTGCCGGCGGGGATGAGCTTCAGGGGGAGCGCGTTGCCGGGGAGGATGTCGGCGGCGTCGCCCGCGAGCACGGCCTGGCCGACCTTGATGCCCTCGGGGGCCAGGATGTACCGCTTCTCGCCATCCTTGTAGTGGAGGAGGGCGAGGCGGGCCGACCGGTTGGGGTCGTACTCGATGGCGGCCACGGTGGCGGGGACGTCGCGCTTGTCGCGGCGGAAGTCCACGATGCGGTAGCGCTGCTTGTGCCCGCCGCCGATGAAGCGCACGGTGATGCGGCCGCGGCTGTCGCGCCCGCCCGTCTTGCGCTTCGGCTCGGTGAGGCCCTTCTCGGGCCGCGACTTCGTGATCTCGTCGAAGGTGAGCGCGGTGCGGAAGCGCCGGCCCGGCGAGGTGGGGTTGAATTGCTTCAGTGCCATTGTTCTCTCAGGCCTGCTCGAAGAACTCGATCATCTTTTCGCCCTTCTTCAGGACGACGTAGGCCTTCTTCCAATCGGGGCGCTTCCCGACGAAGCGGCCTTGGCGCTTCACCTTGCCGTGCACGTTCGCGACGCGCACGTTCGCGATCTTCACGCCGAAGAGCGACTCCACCGCCTTCTTGATCTCGGGCTTGGTGGCGTCCTTGTGGACCTCGAAGGCCAGCGTGGCCTGGGTCTCCTTGAGGGCGGTCGACTTCTCGGTGACGAGGGGCCGCCGGATCACGTCGTACAGGTTCTTCACGGGGTGAGCCTTTCCTCGAGCTTGCCCAGGGCCTCCTGGGAGACCACGAGCTGACGGCAGCCGAGCACGTCGTACACCGTCAGGTGGGTGTCGGCGACGACCTTCACTCCGGGCAGGTTGCGGCCGGAGAGGATCAGGTTGTCGGTGGGCTCGTGGTCGACGATGACCGCCTTGCCCACGATCCCCAGCTTGTCGAGGATGCCCTTCAGGATCTTGGTCTTCGGGGCCTCGACGGGGAACGAGTCCACGACCACGAACGCGCCCTCGTTGTTGCGCTGGGCGAGCGCCGAGCGCAGCGCGGCCGCCCGGGCCTTCTTGGGCATGTCGTACGAGTAGTCGCGGGGCTGGGGCCCGAATACGGTGCCGCCATGCCGCCAGAGGGGGTTGCGCGCCTCGCCCACGCGGGCGCGGCCGGTCCCCTTCTGCTTCCACGGCTTCTTGCCGGTGCCCGAGACGAGGGCCCGGTTCTTCGTCATGTGGGTTCCGCGGCGCCCGCCCGCACGGTACTGCTTGACCGCCTCGTAGAGCAGGTGGGTGTTCACCTTCACCCCGAACACGTCGGGGGAGAGCTTCACCTCGCGCACCTTCTTGTTCTCGGTGCTCAGGACCTGCGCGGTGGTGGGGTCGGCCGGGGCCTCGAGCTTCGCCGCGGCGGGAGCCGCCTTCTTCGCCGGCTTCTCCGCGGGCGCGGCCTTCTTCGCCGCCTTCTCGGGGGCCTTCTTCGGGGCCGCGCTCTTCGCCGGGGCCTTGGCCGCCGTCTTCTTCTTCTCGGCCATGGTTACCTCCCGGAGCCTTTCTTGTTGATGACCAGGTAGCCGCCGCCCGCGCCGGGCACGGAGCCGTGCACGACCAGGGTGTTCTTCTCGGCGTCCACGCGGACTACCTTGATGTTGCGGACGGTCACCCGGTCGGAGCCCATGTGCCCGCCCGCCCGCATCCCCTTCAGGACGCGCGAGGGAAAGGCGGAGGCGCCGATCGAGCCGGGAGCGCGGTGGAACATCGACCCGTGGGTGGCGGCGCCGCCGCGGAAGTGGTGGCGCTTCACCACGCCCTGGAAGCCCTTCCCCTTGCTGACCCCGACGACCGTGATCATGTCCCCGGGAGCGAAGAGCTCCACCGAGACCTTGTCGCCGACCTTCACCTCGGCCCCCGCCTCGACCCGGAACTCGCGGATGACGCGGCAGGGCGGCAGGCCGGCCTTCTCGAAGTGGCCCTTCGTCGGCTTGTTGACCCGCTTCACCTTGCGGGACTCCACGAAGCCGAGCTGGACCGCCGAGTAGCCGTCCTTCTCGGGCGACTTGCGCTGCACGACCACGCAGGGCCCCGCCTCGATGACGGTCACGGGGATGGCCCGCCCGTCCGCGGCGTAGACCTGGGTCATGCCTACCTTCTTGCCGATGATTCCTTGGACTGACATTCTGATCGCTCTTCTCTCTGGGAGGTCGGCCGCTTTGCGGGGTCGGCTAGGCGCCGGCGCCCCTCACGGCCAAACTCGAGGGAACTATTTCGCGTGCTCCTTGCCGAAGGCCTTGATCTCCACGTCCACTCCCGCGGGCAGGTCCAGCTTCATGAGGGCGTCCACGGTCTGGGGCGTGGGCTCGAAGATGTCGAGGAGGCGCTTGTGGGTGCGGATCTCGAACTGCTCCCGGCTCTTCTTGTCCACGTGCGGCGACCGGTTCACTGTCCAGCGGTTCTTGATGGTGGGCAGGGGGATGGGCCCCGCCACCCGCGCGCCCGTCCGCTTCGCGGTGTCCACGATCTCGGTCGTGGACTGGTCGAGGATCCGGTAGTCGTACGCCTTCAGCCGGATCCGGATCTTCTCGTTCATCAACATGTCTGCGTCCTCGCTCCGGGTTGGGCTTCATCGAACGTCTCGCCGCGAGTGAATCGCGGCTCGTCGAGCGAAGGAAACCCTCCGCTGCGGAAAGCCACCGGATTGCTGATTCCCCTGGCCATTACTCGATGATGTCGGTGACGGTTCCGGCGCCGACGGTGCGGCCGCCCTCGCGGATCGCGAAGCGCAGGCCCTTTTCCATGGCGATCGGGGTGATCAGCTCCACCGTCATCTGGGTGTTGTCCGCGGGCATCACCATCTCCACGCCGTCCGGAAGCGTCGCCACTCCCGTCACGTCCGTCGTCCGGAAGTAGAACTGCGGCCGGTAGCCCGTGAAGAACGGGGTGTGGCGACCGCCCTCTTCCTTCGAGAGCACGTACACCTCGCCCTTGAACTTCGTGTGCGGTGTGATCGATCCCGGCTTGGCCAGGACCATCCCCCGCTCGATGTCCTTCCGCTCCACGCCGCGGAGAAGCGCGCCGATGTTGTCCCCCGCCACTCCCTCGTCGAGCAGCTTCTTGAACATCTCGACGCCGGTGACCACCTTCTTCAGCGATTCCTTCTGGAGACCCACGATCTCCACTTCCTCGCCGACCTTCACCTTCCCGCGCTCCACGCGCCCCGTGGCCACCGTGCCCCGGCCCGAGATCGTGAAGATGTCCTCGATCGGCATCAGGAACGGCTTGTCCACGTCGCGCTGCGGAAGGGGAATGTAGCTGTCCACCTTCTCCATCAGCTCCAGGATCGGCTTCGCCGAATCGTCCTTGCCGCTCCCTTCCAGGGCCTTCAGGGCCGAGCCCCGCACCACCGGGATCTCGTCCCCCGGGAACTTGTACAGCTTCAATAGCTCGCGAACCTCGAGCTCCACCAGGTCCAGGAGCTCCGGGTCGTCCACCATGTCGCACTTGTTCAGGAACACCACGATGTAGGGCACGCCCACCTGACGCGCGAGGAGGATGTGCTCCCGGGTCTGCGGCATCGGCCCGTCCGCCGCCGACACCACCAGGATCGATCCGTCCATCTGCGCGGCACCCGTGATCATGTTCTTCACGTAGTCCGCGTGGCCAGGGCAGTCCACGTGCGCGTAGTGACGGTTCCCCGTCTCGTACTCCACGTGCGACGCGTTGATCGTCACCCCGCGCTCCCGCTCCTCGGGCGCGTTGTCGATCTGGTCGTAGGCCTTGAACGTCACCTTCGGGTTCGACGCCGCCAATACCTTCGTGATCGCCGCGGTCAGGCTCGTCTTCCCGTGGTCCACGTGCCCGATCGTCCCGATGTTCACGTGCGGCTTCGTGCGGTCGAACTTCTCCTTGGCCATCGTTTCTCCTGAAAGCTCTTTCTTCCGACCTAGTCCTTGGCGACCTTGCCGCCCATCACCTTGGCCACGACCTCCTCGCTGACGTTGCGGGGAGCCTCGGCGTACTTGTCGAAGTGCATGGTGTAGGTGGCGCGGCCCTGGGTGCGCGAGCGCAGGTCCGTCGAGTACCCGAACATGTTCGAGAGGGGCACGTGCGCGGTGATGATCTGGGTGCCGCCGCGCGAGATCTGGCCCTCGAGCTGGCCGCGCCGGCTCGAGAGGTCGCCGGTGACCGCGCCCGTGTAGTCGTCGGGCGTCACCACCTCAACCTTCATGATCGGCTCCAGGAGCACCGGGTTCGCCTTCTTGGCCGCTTCCTGGAAGGCCATGGAGCCCGCGATCTTGAAGGCCATCTCGTTCGAGTCGACCTCGTGATAGCTGCCGTCCCAGAGGCGGACCTTCACGTCCACCACGGGGTAGCCCGCGATGATGCCGCGGTCGAGCGCTTCCCGGATGCCCGTCTCGATCGGCTTGATGAACTCCTTGGGGATCGAGCCGCCGGTGATGTCGTTCTCGAAGACGAAGCCTTCCCCGGGCGCCGGCTCGAGGTCGATCTTGACGTGTCCGTACTGGCCCTTGCCGCCGGTCTGCTTGATGTACTTGCCCTCGGCCTTGGCCGTCTTGCGGATGGTCTCCTTGTAGGCGACCTGGGGCTTGCCCACGTTGGCCTCGACCCCGAACTCGCGCTTCAGGCGGTCCACGATGATCTCGAGGTGCAGCTCGCCCATGCCCGAGATCTTGGTCTGGCCGGTGTCGACGTCGGTCTCGACCTTGAAGGTCGGGTCTTCCTGCATCAGCTTGGCCAGTCCCGAGCCGAGCTTCTCCTGGTCGGACTTGGTCTTCGGCTCGACGGCGAGGGCAATGACGGGCGCGGGGAAGCTGATCGACTCCAGGACGACCGGCTTGCCCGTGTCGCAGATGGTGTCGCCCGTGATCACGTTCTTGAGGCCGACCGCGGCCGCGATGTCGCCCGCCCAGACTTCCTTGATCTCCTCGCGCTTGTTCGCGTGCATCTTGAGGAGGCGGCCGATGCGCTCCTTCTGGCCCTTGGTGGAGTTCAGGATGGTGTCGCCGCTCTTCAGGTTGCCGGAGTACACGCGGAGGAAGGCGAGCTGGCCGACGAAGGGGTCGGTCATGATCTTGAAGACGAGGGCGGAGAAGGGCGCGTCGTCCTTCGGCTCCCGGGGCACGAGCTCGCCGGTGGTGGGCTCGTTGGCCATGGTCGTCGGGATGTCGAGGGGCGAGGGCAGGTAGTCGATCACGCAGTCCAGCATCGGCTGGACGCCCTTGTTCTTGAAGGCCGACCCGCAGATGACGGGGAACAGCTTCATCGCGATCGTGCCCTTGCGGATGGCCGCCTTGATCTCGGCCACGGTAGGCGTCTCGCCGCCCACGTACTTCTCGAAGAGGACGTCGTCGCCCGCCTCGTGGGCGGCCTCCGCGACCTTCTCGATCATCACCTCGCGGTGGTGCTTCGCGTCGTCCAGGAGGTCGGCCGGGATCTCCTCGACCTTGTACTCGGAGCCCAGCGTCTCGTCGACGTACCGGTACGCCTTCATCTCCACGAGGTCGATGACGCCCTGGTGCTGGTCTTCCTGCCCGAGGGGAAGCTGGATGGCCACCGCCGACCGCGCGTTCAGCCGGTCGTGCATGGTCTCGATGGCGTGGAGGAAGTTCGCCCCGATGCGGTCCATCTTGTTGATGAAGGCCACGCGGGGGACCTTGTACTTGTCGGCCTGGCGCCACACCGTCTCGGACTGGGGCTGCACGCCCGCCACCGCGTCGAACACCGCCACCGCCCCGTCGAGCACGCGCAAGGAGCGCTCGACCTCGGCCGTGAAGTCCACGTGGCCGGGGGTGTCGATGATGTTGATGCGATGCTCCTTCCAGAAGCAGGTGGTCGCGGCGGAGGTGATGGTGATCCCCCGCTCCTGCTCCTGCTCCATCCAGTCCATGGTCGCGGTCCCGTCGTGGACCTCGCCCAGCTTGTAGTTGACCCCCGTGTAATAGAGGATCCGCTCGGTGGTCGTGGTCTTGCCCGCGTCGATGTGGGCAGCGATCCCGATGTTCCGGGTCCGTTCGAGGGGTGTGGTCCTGGGCACGTTACTGTCCTTGCTTTCCTGGTCCTACCAGCGATAGTGGGCGAAGGCCTTGTTGGCCTCGGCCATCTTGTGCGTGTCTTCCTTCTTCTTGACGGCGCCCCCGCGCAGGTTGGCGGCGTCCATGATCTCCATGGCCAGCTTCTGGGTCATCGTCCGCTCGGGCCGCTTGCGGGCGAAGCCGATCAGCCAGCGCAGGGCGAGCGACGTGCGGCGGGCGGGGTTCACCTCCACCGGCACCTGGTAGTTCGATCCACCCACGCGGCGGCTCTTGACCTCGAGCGAAGGCTTGACGTTGTCGACGGCCTTCTTGAAGACCTTCAGCGGGTCTTCCTGGGTCTTGGCCTGCACGACGTTGAGGGCGTCGTACATGATCGCCTGGGAGGAGGCGCGCTTCCCCCCGTACATCATGCAGTTGATGAACTTCGTGACGAGCCCGCTGTTGAAGAGGGGATCCGCCGTGACCTCTCTCCGTGGCACCGTGCCGCGACGTGGCATCCTTTGACTCCGCTCCTGGCGGGCGGCCCCGAGGGGTGCCCGCAACCATCGCCAAAAAACAACAGACGGCGCTTGGGACCGCCCAACGGGCGACCCGCGGCGTCGTCTGAGGCCCAAACCAACCGCCCCGCCTCGAGGATCCTGACCCTCCGTCCGAACCGAAAGGTCCGATCTCCCCGACCGTGTCTTCCCGGCGAACCCGCCGGGCCTTCCTGATCTAACCTCCGCCGGGCGCCCTCGGTGCAGGCGGCCCGATCATCGGCCCCCTACGCCTTGGGCCGCTTGGCTCCGTACTTGCTCCGGCCCCGCTTGCGTCCCTGGACCCCGACCGCGTCGAGGGTCCCGCGCACGATGTGGTAGCGCACGCCCGGCAGGTCCTTCACGCGGCCGCCCCGGATGAGGACGATCGAGTGCTCCTGCAGGTTGTGGCCGACGCCCGGAATGTAGGCCGTGACCTCGATGCTGTTGGTCAAGCGCACGCGCGCGACCTTGCGCAGCGCCGAGTTCGGCTTCTTGGGCGTGGAGGTGAACACGCGCACACAGACGCCCCGCTTCTGGGGCGATCCCTGGAGTGCCGGGGAATCGGTCTTCGACTTGAGCTGAGACCGACCGACCCGGATGAGCTGGCTGACCGTGGGCACCTGACCTCCGACCTTTCCAATCGAAACGCTTTCGCGGACTTGACGCGCCTTCGGAGCGCGTCCCTCACCAGAGCAACCCTCCAATACTACACGAAACTTCCTTGGCGTCAAGGGATAAGCGGCCAAGCCCAGGTCTCCGCGCCGAGACCAGCCGGCTTCGCTGGGCCCGGGGTTGCGGGACCGGGGGTTTCGGGGCCAGGCAACCGCCTTCTACCAGGCTTGGGCGTCCCTTGCCTCCCCTCAGCGGATCGCCAGCACCGCCTCCAGCAGCTTGGGATCCTTCGGAAGCTGATCCACGGCGGGCAGGCGCCTGACCAGCTCCCGCCAGCGCGGGTCCGCAGCGAACGCCTGGGCGAACAGGGGGCGGGCCTGGTCGAGGTGGCCCCCGGTGGCGAGGGCCACCGCGTGCCAGAAGGACATCTCCGCGTTCCGGGGCTCCAGGGCGCGGGCTGCGCCGTACTCCTTCTCGGCGCAGGTCCAATCCTTCACGGTGACGCAGTCGTCTCCGGCGCTCATGTGGTTGTAGGCCCGCTGGACGCTGACCAGGCGCCGCAGCTCCTCGAGCGGCTTCGGATGGTCTTCCACCCGAAGGTCGAAGACCTTGTCCGCCCACGGCCGTCCGGACGGCTGCGCCTTGACGATGAGCAGGGCGGCGGACTGCTGGCCGCGGATGTCGCCGCCCTCGGCCTGCGCGGCGTCGAGGGCGGCCAGGAGCCGGTCGGCGAGGTCGCCCTTGGCCGCCTCGTAGGCGCGGGCCATGGCCGGCCACACGGTGTCCTTCTCCATGAGGTTCGCCTGGACCGCGTACTCCTTCCCCGTCTGCCCGCCCGCCGCCGGGATGTTCATCTTGCCGGTGTGGTTCGCGACGCGGCCCTGCGCGTCGATCATCGCGACCTGGCGGACGTCGCGCCCGGCGTCGGCGGCGAGGAGGCCGGCGAGGGCTTCCTGCGGCGACCGGCCGGCCTTCATGAGGGCGAGGCCCATGGGCCCGTACGAGGCGTCCACGAAGGACTGCGTGGCCACCGCGCCCACGCCGGCCTCCGCCCACGGCACCACGGAACCGACCGAGAACCAGTGGCTCTGCACGGCCACGCCGATCTGGCCGGTGGCGGGATCGCGGGCCACGATCGAGTACGTGTTCACGGGCCGCACGGCCGAAGCCGCCAGGAGAACGGCGAGGGCGAGGGTCGTCATGTCACCTCCCTTGGGGGCGGGCTCAGGCCTTGACCTTGAGCGCGCCTTCCTCGACCCAGTGCGCGAGGGCGTTCCAAACGCGGTAGGAATCGACGCCGAGCTCGCCCTCGCACAGGCGCGGCGTCTTGCCGGCGCAAGCCTTCTCCCACAGCTTGACCACCACCTGATAGTCGGGCTCGTTGGGCACGGTCGACGGGCTCTTGCCCGTGGCCATGAGCGGTGAGTCCTCGGGCACGAGGGCGAGGCCGCGCTGGAAATGGTCGTGGCGGCGCACGCCTTCCAGGATCACGTTCATGACCGGCTCCTGGTCGGCGGCCTCGGCCTGGGGGTCCAGCCGGCCCACGAACGCGAACGTGCCGTCGAAGGGCCGCTCGATGAGCTGATAGAGGGCCTCGCGCCCGACCACCGGCCCCAGAGTCCCTCCGCGATACAGCCCGTTGTCGAGCCGGAGCGTCGCCACCGGCTTGCCCTGGCGGTCGAGCAGGGTGAGGGTGCCCGTCCTCTTCGCGTCGGCGAGGCTCTGGAGCAGCATGGGGAGGCCGAACAGGTCCAGGTCACCGGAGAGGCTGGCAGGAGCGGAGGGAGCGCGAACGGGGGCCGCGAACGCATCGAGCGCGCGCTGGGCCTCCTTGCCGTAGCCCTCCGCCGGAAACTTCTCCGCGAGCATGGAGAGCAGCTCGCGCACCTCCGGGCTCGGCGTGCCCGCGAGGGCGCCCACCAGGCGGCGCAGCTCGGCTTCGCGCATGGGCACGAGACGGCTCAGGACCCCCCGGGGCAGGTCCGCGCGGATGGCCTCGATCAGGCGTCCCGCGATCTCGGGGGTCTGTGAGAGGTCCTGCCGGCCGAGCTCGCCGAGGCGAGCGAGGGTGTCCCCGAGGGCCGGCGTCCGTTGCAGAGCGTGCTCGACCACCGCCCACCGTGCGGATGCCGTTCCCGCTCGCACCAGCGCCGAGCAGACGCGGTCGGCCTGGATCATGAGAGCCTGACGGTCCTCGGGGTCGAGGCTCAAGGGGAGCAACGCCCGCTCGATACCGGCCAGGAAGTTGATCAGGGCCTTCTCGGCCTTCTCGTGCTTGGCCTGGCCGAGGTACTGGAAGACCTCCTTCATCAGGAGGAGGGGCACGCCCGGCCGCAACAGGCCGGCGATCCGCGCCACCTCCTCGTCGTAGGGCCAGGGGGTCTCCTCGCGGCGCGGGATCGTGCGCAGCAGGCTCACGACGTTGCGCATGAGGTACACGTCGGTCTGGGTGCCGCCGGGATCGGCGACGAGCCGCCCGTAGGCCGAAGCGCGGCCCTCGTCGCCCTGGATCTCGAGCAGGGTGAGGAGCAGCCGGCGCCGGTCTCGGCGAGCTTCGACCTGCAGCTCGTCGAGGAGCTGCTCGGGGGCAAACGCGTGGAAGAAGCGCAGCACGGGCCGGAGGTACGAGTGCTTGTCCGGGCTCTCCGCGAGCTTCTTGAGGCGCTCGGGGTTCAAGTACTCGTGGCCGGTGTTGACCATGGCCTCGGCGAACAGCGTCTTCACCTTGCCTTCCGCCAGCATCTGGTCGGCGAGGTCGAACATCTTCACGGCCCGGCCCCAGGCGCCGCCGTTGAACTGCTCGATGGCGGCATGGACCATCTCCCGGAACCGCCGCGCCCCCTCGGCGGGGTCCTCGGGGAGGGAGATCATGCGCCGCATCGCGCTCACCTGCTCGCCCTCGGGCAGGGTGGGCACCCCGGCCACGTTCGGCAGCAGCCAGCCGGACAGGCTCTGTCCCAGCGCGCGGAACATCTCCTCGGTGTTCTTGGCCCCGCCGCGCTTCTGGATCCGGTCGATGTACGTGTCGAGCTCGGCGCCGCTCTTCGAGCGCAGCGCCGCCTCGAGGATCGCTTCGGCGAGAAGCGCGGTGCGCGGGCTCAGGAGGCCGCCGGCCGGCGGGGCCGCGGGGACCGGGGTCTGGCCCGGGGCGAGGGCGGCTGGAGGAGCGCCCGTGGCCGCCACCGGGTGCGACCCCGTGGAGGGCTGCCGCTCCAGGCGCTCGAGAATCAGGGGCAGCCGTCGCAGGTCCTGCATCGCATCGGAGAGGGCGTTCGCGACCGAGGCCGGAGGGGAGGCCGCCGGGGCCGCGGCGAGGCGCGAGTCGCCTCCGTCCGCCTGGCGATACAGGATCTCGACGCGGTCCTGCGCGGTGGGGCGTGCCTGCCCGATCTTCCCGAAGCTCTGGCGCAGCCGGTCCCGGTGCTCGGGCGGGCAGTGCTCGAGCACCGCGGGCACCAGGTCGGCGAGGAAC
>Ga0315912_10003373_pt1 | contig 15952 bp, 14 predicted proteins | sample VfabasoilMG_FD_204469 | JGI IMG/M metagenome (GOLD analysis project Ga0315912, IMG submission 204469) | Garden soil microbial communities collected in Santa Monica, California, United States - V. faba soil | ecosystem: Environmental > Terrestrial > Soil > Garden | place: USA: California... | reverse complement strand
CACTCAAATCGTCGACGACAAAGACCCGATGCGCCTGGTCCACCTGCTTGCATCCATGTTTAGTCTCGACATTGACAAGGAACAGACGCTGCTGGAAGCCACAAGCGTAGCCGAAGCCTATCGCCTGCTTCACGGCTACATCTCTCGCGAGCTGCAAGTCCTGGAGCTTCGCAATAAGATCCAATCGCAAGCCCGCTCGGAGATGAACAAAGAGCAGCGTGACTACATGCTGCGCCAGCAGATGAAGCAGATCCAGCAGGAGCTCGGTGAAAAGGATACCGAAAGCGCGGAAGCAGATCAACTGCGCGAACGCCTCGCCAAGGCCGACTTGCCGGATGAAATCCGGAAAGAAGCCGTTCGGGAACTGGACAGGCTCGCAAAGTTGCCGCCCGCCGCGCCGGATTACCACGTGATCCGCACCTGGCTCGAATATGTCATCGAGCTACCGTGGCGAGTCGCCACCGAAGACCAACTCGACATCGCGCACGCAAGGACCATTCTCGACGAAGATCACTTCGACCTCAAGGACGTGAAGGACCGTATCCTTGAACACCTTGCTGTTCTCAAGATGAACCCCGGAGCAAAGGCACCGATCCTGTGCTTTGTCGGACCTCCAGGTACCGGCAAAACTTCACTCGGCCACTCCATTGCCAGAGCCTTGGGACGCAAGTTTGAACGCTTCTCGCTGGGCGGAATGCACGACGAAGCAGAGCTTCGCGGACATCGCCGCACCTACATCGGTGCAATGCCGGGTCGGCTCATTCAAGCCATGCGCCGGGCCGGTGCCAACAACCCGGTGATCATGCTGGATGAAGTTGACAAACTCGGCAAAGACCATCGCGGTGATCCATCTTTCGCTTTGCTGGAAGTGCTTGACCCCGAGCAGAATGGCACGTTCCGCGACAACTATCTGGACCTGCCGTTCGATCTATCGAAAGTCATGTTCGTCACAACGGCCAACGGCCTCGAAAGCATTCCGAGACCGCTACTGGACCGCATGGAGATCCTGCGCCTGCAAGGCTACGCGCACGAAGAGAAGCTGGAGATCGCCAAGCGCTATCTGCTGCCGCGACAGTTGAAGCAAGCAGGTCTCACCGAAGAGCAATGCCTTGTCACACCAGAGGCGTTACTTGCGGTGATCCGCAATTACACAAGAGAGGCCGGACTGCGCCGACTGGAGCGGGCCATCGGCAAACTCACGCGTAAGGCTGCGTTGCACTATGCCGAGGGCAAGACAGAGCAGTTTGTTGTGAAGCCAGAAACGTTAGTGGAACTGCTGGGACCGGAACCGTTTACTCCAGAAGATGCACGACGCATCTCGCCTCCCGGAGTAGCGCCGGGACTCGCGTATACCGAATCGGGTGGAGAGGTTCTCTATATCGAAGGCACGCTGCTGCCTGACGGCAAAGGCCTGACCCTCACCGGACAATTAGGCGAGGTCATGCAGGAGTCGGCCAAAGCTGCACAGAGCTTCCTGTGGTCTCATGCCGAAGCATTCGGAATTGATCCCAAGCTCTTCAAAGACGCAGGGGTTCACCTCCACGTCCCGGCCGGAGCAACACCGAAAGACGGCCCTTCAGCCGGAGTGACTATGTGTGTAGCGTTAGCCTCGCTCTATACAAAGATCCCAGCGCGCATGGATACAGCCATGACTGGAGAGATCACGCTAGCTGGACTCGTCCTGCCCATCGGAGGAGTGAAAGAAAAAGTCCTGGCAGCCCGAAGAGCCGGAATCCGACGGATCGTCCTGCCCAAGGCCAACGCCAAAGACCTGAAGGAGCTCCCCGAAGTAGTCAGAGGAGAAATGGAGTTCATCCTCGCCGAACACATAGGAGAAGTCATAGAAGCCACCATCCCCGCCCTAGCGGGGAAGATGGCCGTCATGGCCTAAGCGGGTTGCCGCCTTCTCCAATACCGAAGTATACGTTGGCTTCCGCTTCAACGATGCGTTAGTCTGAACCGCCTGCTGTACAAACGCCGCGGCCTCGTCGCTTCGCCCTAGCCCGGCCAACGCGACGCAGGTCGTTCGCCGCCGGAGTCGGCCCCAGGGTTTCAATCCCCTCCCGCGCGTAGCTCTCGCATTCGGCATATCTGCCCGTAAGGCACGCCGCGCTTGCGGCTGCGCCTGTTCATCCTCGGCAAACCGCCCCAGAAAGCGGTTCACTCGTCCATAGCTCTGCAAGCTGAGATACAGAAGGTCAGCCCGCGACGGATCGGTGCGGAGGTTGGCCACCGCCTCCCGCAAACAGTCCGTAAGCGTCCTCGTACCGCCGTGCAGCAGCGCAACCTCCTCCCGAGGAGCAAACGTTCCGGAGTTGGCCTTCCATATCGCCAGCGCCTCCAAGGCCTCTTTCCAGGCCAGTTCGAACTTGTTCTCGTTATACGCGATGAGACCCAGCCGGGATACGATAAGGGTTCCTTAGGCGGAGACTTGGCCGCTTGCGCTCTCTCCCGCGCCCGGTTCAGTATTGCGCGAGCGGGTGTAAGATCCCGTTGCCAGACCATCCCCGCCGCAATCGCGATATCGACATCGGCGGCCACGCCTGGCTCTGAGCCCAATGCCGGACCCACCCGCTTCTCCGCCATGGCAAGCAGTTCCCGAACCGTCAGGTCGCTCCGTGTCGCCGAATCTTGAGGCGGAATCTCAAACAACTCCGTCAGGAAACGGTTCGCCGCCTGGGCTCGCGCGGCCTCCCGGCGCCACCACCTCGGCCTGATACGCCGAGAATAATGCCGCTGCAGCCAACCCGCTGACGAATAGCCCGGCCAACACTGCCAGGGCCTTGAGTACGATGCTCGCCAGATCGCCCCGCAATCGGTGCCGCAGTTCGGCCAACGTGGTGGACCGCGCCGTTGCGGCCTTCGCATCCGCCGCCATGTCCGGACGCCTTGGATCGGTCTGCTTCATCACCCGCTCCAGGCCCGGGCCGTCGAAAGGATGTGTGCCACTCAACAACCGGACACGCCGAGCGAGAAGACGTCCGAGGTTGTCGCCACCGGCTCCCCACGCAATTGTTCCGGACTCGCATACGCCGGAGTCAGTGCCGCCGGAGCTGTCGCCGTAGCCCCCTCCATCCAACAGTTTTGAGGTCCCGAAGTCCAGCAGCTTCACGGTGCCATCGCGGGTCACCATGATATTGGATGGTTTAAGATCGCGGTGGACCACGAGATTTCGATGGGCCGCTGACACGGCATCCAAAACCTGATCGAACAGCCGGAGGCGCCGTGCACCAGTTCCATTACCAGATACGGCTCGCCGCCCGTCGTCATACCGCCATCCAAGAGCCGGGTGATGTTGGGATGATTCAACTGCGCCAGAATCTGCCGCTCCGCCGCAAACCGCGCAAATATCATCGTGGCAGGAAGCACCAACGTTGCTCAGTTCCCCATACAGAACGGGAGCGATGAAGGTAACCGTCATTGTTGGCGCGTTGCCGAACTTACCGCCACATTCAGCGCAGGGCCGGTAATCAGCCGCTGCTACATTTCTTGGTGGACCAGTGTCTCCGGGATTGATTGTCACCATTTTCGGTATGCAAATCGGACCTGCAAGTCTTATTTCTGCGGTTCCGGCTGCGGGTAACTCTTCCGGATCTGGCAAGGAGTTGAGGCCACGGTCTTGTACGCGGGGAGCAGCCCCGACTCTGGTGGAACTGCAGGTCGGTAACACCAACAGCCCATCTACTATTACGATTGCCGTTAAAGGCGACTAGGGCTACCAGAGGGCCACGAGCATTTTGGCTAGTTCCATGAGGCCGATCAACTCGGTGTTGGCGTTGATCTTGCGGCGTTCGGTGCCGGAGTTGACGACGAAACGCTTGGTTGGTTTTACGTCGTCACAGGCGATGTGAAAGCCTTTTTCGGGGAGGCTGGAGAGTCCGAGTTTGATGTCGATGGCCCAGAGTCCGTTGCCTGGTATTTCCAGCAGGAGATCGATTTCCGCACCGACGACGGTTCGGTAGTACAGGGGTGCCGTATTGGGTGGGGCGGCCCTGATCAGGGTTTCGATTACGAAGCCTTCCCAGCTTGTGCCACAGACGGGGTGGGCGAGTAGTGATTCGTAGTCTGGGATGTTCAGCAGGCAGTGTACGATGCCGCTGTCGCGGATATAAACCTTGGGCGAACGGATGAGCCTTTTACCCGCGTTTACCGTGTATGGCTGCAAGCGGCGAACCAGCATCAGATCGACCAGGAGGTCGAGATAACGGGCGATTGTCTTTCCGTCTATCGCGAGGCCGCGCGCGAGTTGAGCGGCGTTCAGGATGCCGCCCTGGACGTGAGCAAGCATGGTCCAGAAACGGAGCAGCGTAGTGGCTGGTATGCGCGGGCCTAGTTGCGGGATGTCCCGTTCCAGATAGGTGCGGATAAAGTTACGTCTCCAGGTGCTGCTGGCGTCGTCGTTTAGGGCGAGGTAGCTGTTCGGGAACCCACCACGCACCCAAAGCTGCTTGCGTCGGGAGCTTGGTGTTTCCAGGACGTCGAGCGGAGTTAGTTCCATGTAGGCGGCTCTGCCTGCCAGCGTTTCTGATTGCCGGAGCAGGTCTGCGGAGGCCGAACCTAACAGGAGAAACCGCTGGGTGGTTATCCCTTTGCGGCGGCCCTGATCGATTAGACTGCGCAGGATGCCGAATAGGTCTGGCATGAGCTGCACTTCGTCGAGGATGACAAGGTGGTTTTCGTGTTCGATTAAGTAGTGAACGGGGTCCCTTAGTTTTTCACGGTCAAGAGGAAACTCGAGGTCGAGATAGACGGCGGGCTTGCCGAGGGGGATGGAATGCGCGACTGTTGTCTTGCCGGACTGACGCGGCCCGAGCAGGACAACGGCCGGAATCTGGCGGAGTTCGGCCTGGATGTAGGGCTTGAGGCGGCGGTAGATCACGTTGTTATTATGGCATAAGATTCCAGATTAACGAGGTTGATTGGCTTGTGATGAACATTGTTAATCTGGAGTGTTGTGCCAGATTAACAATGTTGTTACTGGGTGGTTTGGAGGGCGATTAGCTCGTTGGAAAGGGTGCGAATGAGGAGGCGGCCGTTTGCAAGAGCGGGGAAGGATCTGATGGGGGAGGCTGAAATCTTGAGTGTTTTTATGGGGTTAGGTGCGGCGTCTGGGGTGGCGGGCATGACGACTAGATTGCCGTCTTCTTTGAGGAGGAGCAGGTGGTCTCCGGCAAGAGTGACGCTTCCTGCGCCGAAGCCTTTGATGGACCACTTCACCTTGCCTGTCTTCCAATCGATGCAGCGGAATTCCTGGGTTTCGATGTCCTGGCGGCCGTGGTAGCCGTAAAGATAGCCGCTCTTTAGAACACTGGTTGCGTAGTGATTGGAGAGCGATTCATCGCCGGACCAGACTTCTTTCGCTGTGTCGCCGTTGATTGTGAGGAGCACCGCGCCGGTGCCGTAGCTGGCCGAGACGAATACCTGATTGCCGGAGACGATCGGCGTGGCTGCGTTGACTGTAGTTGCCGAACGGGCGCGCCAGCGGAGTTGGAAACGGATGCGACCGTTAGCGGGGTCGATGTCTACGATGCCTTCGCGGGTAAAGAAGAGCGCGTGCTTTTCGCCGTTGATGGTGGCCATGGTTGGGGAAGCGTATCCGGCTTCGGTGTTTAGAACCTTCCAGATTGTCTTGCCGGTAGTTTTGTTGAGGGCGATGATGCCGGCTCCGTTCGCTCCGCCGATGTTCATCATGAGCTTGTCGCCGTCGATCATGGGAGAGATGGCTGCGCCGAAGTATTCTTTTCGGACACCAAACTCTTTTTTGCTGTCGAGAGACCAGACTTTTTTGCCAGTGCGCAGTTCGACACAGGTGAGCGTGGCGTCGGCTCCGTAGGTGTAGACGAAGTCGCCGTCAATGAGAGGCACGGCGCGGGGACCGTCGGAGAAGCCGAAGTCGTCACGATAGGCTGTGGGATAGGCGAAGGTCCATTGGGAGGCTCCGGTGGCGGCGTCGAGCGATTCGATGATTTCGTTAGCGCCTTTACGGTGGAACACGATCACGCGACTGCCGGCGACGGCTGGAGGGCTAAAGCCTTCACCGATGGACTTTTTCCAGATTTGCGTGAACTTGGCTTGAGGGTTGAATGGTCCTGTGTAGGTGCCGTTGCGTGAGGGGCCGAGTAATTGGGGCCAGTCCTGGGACCAGCCGACAGGGGCTAGGAGGAGAGCGAAAATGAGTACACGCAAGGTCATATTTGGTACCGGCTGGTATCCTTAATTGTAGTGGTCATCGAAGTTGGTTTATTCGGAGCCGCCTGCATGGCAGGTGCCGCGACCTGGGCTGTTCGGGGCAAAAGCTCTTCTGTCTTCGGCCCGTCCATCTGGCACGGGGATCGTTCGAAGAAGTCCATCGCACTTACGTTCGACGATGGCCCGAGCGAAGGCACGGATGAGATTCTGGAGTTGCTCCACAAATACGGCGCGATGGCGACGTTCTTTCAGTGCGGGGCCAATGCCGACCGCTTGCCGCGTGCGGCCAAGGCTGTTTCTCAGGCAGGGCATGAGATTGGGAATCACACGTACTCGCATCCGAAGCTGTGGTTGATGTCGCCGACATTCATTAGCGAAGAGATCAGGAGAGCGCAGTTCACGCTGCGGAACGTGCATGGTTCAAAGCCGCGCTGGTTCCGTGCGCCTTTTGGCGTGCGCTGGTTTGGCGTGGGCGAGGCGCAGCAGGACAATGGCTTGGTTGGTGTGATGTGGACGACGGTTGCGCGTGACTGGGCGTTGCAGTCCGACGATATTGTCAAACGTTGCAAAGCCGGAACGTTAAATGGGGCGATTTTCTGCTTTCATGATGGGCGCGGGATTGAGACAAAACCGGACATTCGGGCGACGGTGAGGGCTCTTGGGGAGTTACTCCCATGGTGGCGAGACCAGGGCTACGGTTTCGAGTGCCTTGCAAACCAGGTCCCTGATCGCATAGGATAGAAGTTCATGCAGTTTGCCGCTCGATTTACGTTTACGTACTGGCTCTAATTATAGAGTCAGGTGAGTGGCGTTGGTTTTAGTTCCCGTGATTGATCCCAAACCCGCTCACTAAGAGTGGGTTTTTATTTGGTGCATGGGACAAGGATGGAAGCAATGATCATATCAATGAAACTTCACTCTTCACAGGCAGAGATCAATGAGGTCTGCCAGAGAGTGGAGGAGTTTGGCTACAAGATTCACACGGTGCAAGGTGAAGAGCGGGCGGTCATTGCCATCATCGGGATGGGCGATGTGACAGCGTGCCTGGAGTCCCTTGAGGCGATGCCTCAGGTGGAGAATGCCGTGCGCATCTCGGCACCGTACAAGTTTGTCAGCAAAGAGTTCAAGAAGGAAAAGACCAGGATCAAAGTCGACAATCTGGAGATCGGTGGCGGTGAGTTTATCGTCATGGCGGGTCCTTGTTCGGTGGAGTCAGAGAAGCAGATTATGGAATCGGCTGAGGCGGTTGCTGCGGCTGGCGGACAGATTCTACGCGGCGGAGCTTTCAAACCACGCACTTCTCCTTATGACTTTCAGGGCATGGCGCTGGATGGCTTGAAACTGCTGCGCAAGGCGAAGGAAGCTACGGGTCTTTCGATTATCACTGAGGTGATGAGCGATGCCGATGTGCCGCTGGTGGCTGAGTACGCCGATATCCTACAGATTGGCGCGCGCAACATGCAGAACTTCGCGCTGCTTAAGAATCTGGGTAAGGCCGGACGTCCGATCATGTTGAAGCGCGGGTTGAGCGCGACGGTGAAGGAATGGCTGATGTCGGCAGAGTACATTGTTGCCCATGGGAATAATGATGTGATGCTTTGCGAGCGCGGTATCCGAACGTTTGAGACGGTGACGCGCAACACGTGTGACATTACGGCGATTCCGGCGTTGGCAGAGATGACGCATTTGCCGGTGATTTTGGATCCGAGCCATGCGACCGGAAAGCGGAGTCTGGTGCCTGCGTTGTGCCGTGCCGGTGTTGCGATTGGCGCGGATGGTTTGATTGTCGAGATGCATCCCTGTCCGGAGAAGGCTGTCAGTGACGGAGCGCAGTCATTGCACATTCCGGAGTTCGCGAAGATGATGAAGGACATTGCTCCTTACATCGCGCTTTGGAAGCAGTCGCGCAACTAGTATAATCGTCATGCACTATGCCGCATGACATTCCTACTTGGGACCAATACTATCTGGATATTTGCAAGGTTGTTGCCAGCCGGAGCAAAGATCCGAATACGCAGATTGGTTGTGTGATTATTGGTCCGGCGAGGGAAATCCGTTCTACCGGGTATAATTCATTCCCTCGTGGAATTCGTGACGATGTGCCGGAGCGGCTGGTGCGTCCGACGAAGTATTTGTGGATTGAACACGCCGAACGCAATGCGATTTGCAATGCGGCTCGCGCGGGGACCGGGACCGATCTTTGCACAATTTATGTGGAGATCATGCCTTGCATGGACTGTGCTCGTGCAATTGTACAGGCCGGGATTCGCGAAGTGGTGGTGTCGAGTGTGCGCATGGCACAATACTCCAGCGCTTATTACGATGAGCATTTCGGCATGACGGAAGTGCTATTCGCCGAGGCAGGCGTGAAGGTGCGGCGCGTCTAACGATGAGTGGCCGCGCATGGGTGCTGGCGGCGGTCTTTGTTGCGCTTCTGCTAAGCCGGTTGTGCCATAGCGATATCCTTTGGGCGGATGCCGACTATCATTTAGCGGGTGCGGTGCAAGTGCTTGCTGGCCGGGTTCCGTATCGGGATTTCTGGTTCGATAAACCTCCTCTTGTTCTGGGATTCTATGCGTTGGCGGGTGCTCCATCTGGTGCGCCGTTGATGGTGCTTTGCGCGGGATATTTGTTTGCGGCCTGCTTACTGGCGCGGGTGGTGGCTCGACAGCTATGGTCCGATGTTGAGGGCGTTGCTGCTGGAGTGTTGTTGGGGTTCTTCCTGATTTTTTACCATCATGCGGCGGTGATTCCGGTGGCTGTGGACGCGGCGATGATGGTCCCGCATTTGGCTGCTGTGGCGTTGTTGTTAGGCGGCTGGCCTTTGTTGGCTGGAGTGGCGGCGGGTGTTGCACTGTTTGTGAATGTGAAGGCCGTGTTCGTGTTGGCGGCCCTGTTGGCGATGCGGCCAGCGCTGCGGACTGTGGTCGGCTTCGGTGCAGCAGTTGCTGTAGGCGTTGTGTTGCTGGCGTCTCTGGGCGCGTTGTCTGGATATTGGGAGCAAGTGTGGGTGTGGGGATTCTCCTATGCGGGAAGCAGTCCTGAGGATGCGCCGATGTTGGCGGGACTTTCGCGCAGTGTGAATTGGCTAGGGTTTCATGTGGCTGCGGTGGTTGCGGTTGGTGTGTGTTTGGGGAAGGAGCGGCAGCGTGAGATGCTGCTCTGGTTGGGGCTGTCGGTGGTTTCGGTGTGTGTTGGGATGCGTTTCCAACCTCGCTATTTTCTACAGGTTCTGCCTGTGATGGCGATTCTTGCGGCGCGCGGGATTTGCACGTTGCGGGGACAGGGCAACCGCGTGGGATTGGGTGTAGTTGGGTTGTTGTTGTTGGTACCGGTGGTGCGATTTGGGCCGAGGTACGTGATGCTTGCGCAGGATCTGATTGCAGGGCGCGCGCATTCCTGGAGTGATGTTGTGCTGGATCAGGACAGTCATCATGTTGCCGAGGTGCTGCAGCGAGAGGCGAAGGATGGCGATACGGTTCTAGTGTGGGGCTATCGTCCGGCGATCTATGTTTATGCGCGGATGACCAGTGGTTCGCGGTTTATGGATTCGCAACCGCTCACAGGTGTTCCTGCGGAGAGGCACTTTCGCGTGTCGGAGCCTGTGGCTGCTGGGTTGGCTGCGGTAAACCGTGCGGAGTTGGTGAAGTCGCGACCGACGTTTATCGTGGATGCGCTAGGGTTTGCGAATCGGAAGCTGGCGATTACGGAGTTTGGCGATCTTGGTGCGTGGTTGGCTGGATATCGAGTGACGGGGCGGACGGAGTTGAGTGTGATTTTTACTCGGGTGCCTGATACCAGTAGTCGCTGATGACTTGGGTGAATTTGTTGTTGGTGCCTGATGTGAAGATGGCGAGTGAAGCGCCTTCGCTTCCAGACCAGCGGACGCCTACTGTGTAGGTGTTGCCGCGCTGAAGTACGAACAGGATTTCAAACCCTTTTGGAGAGAGCACGCCGCCATCGTCGACACGCCATAGATCGACGCCGTCGCCTTTGAAGGTTGCGGGGTAGTCGGCGAAAATGGTGCGGTTGCGGTCCATTAAGACGAGGCTGGCGAGCGCTTGTTTGTCTTGTTGGGTGAATTCTGTCAGAACCAGTTGTCTGGTTGCCGACATGTGTGCGATGGTCCAGCAGTTGAGGACGGATCTCAGGCGGGAGGATTCGATTCGGCGTTGTGCGTCTGGCGAGCAACGTGTGTGGTTGGCAAGGATTTCCACTCGGAATAGCGTGGCGCTCGACAGCATGGCGTCGGCGGCCAGAAAGCAACTTGCTGTTTCGGATAGGCGGCTTTTGGTTACGGAGAAGAGGGTTCCGGCGACCTTGTCAAAATTGTGCGGCGAGTGTCGCCCTGTGTCTCCGGGCGCGGCTGGTTGTTGACGTTCATAACGAATGGGCGTGCGGACATTGTTGGTGCAGAGTGCTGTGCGCAGTTTCTCAGGCTGTGTGAGTGCAGGAATGGTTAGGAGCTGTGTTCCGACTTTGTTTGGGAAAGCGAAGGCACCGTGTTGGGCGCTGGATGGCGGAACGGTCTGGGCGCTTATGCTTCCAACCAACAGCACGAAGAGCCACCGGAACCGCCGCGTTTGCATGTCAGGCTCGTGGAGTTGTCGGAATTCCGGCTTTGTGAAGTGCGGACTGCACTTGCGCGGGGGTGAGCCGGGAGGCGTCGTATTCGACGTCGATTTGGTTGTTGTTCACCCGCACGCGGGTTAGCCCGAAGATCTTGTGGGCTTCCGCGATGCGGGTGAGAAGTGTTTCGTCAAGGGGCCTGGCCAGGTCGAAGTGAATGTCCACTTTTGTCATGTCAGGTTCCAGGGTAGCAAGAGTTGTTAGAAGCGGAAGCGGGCTCCTCCGGTGGCCCAGATTCCTGGGGTACGGAAGCCGCTTTCGTAGTTGGCTCTGTCGAGCAGGTTGTCGATTCTGGTGAAGAATTCGATGCTGGTTCGGTCTCCTAGCGGGTGACGGTAGGAGGCGGCGAGGTCGGCTTTGATGGGTCCGTCGAAACGGAAGGGCATGCTGCCGGTGGTGAAGAGCGGGAAGATGTAGTTGCTGGAAGCGAAGAGGTCGAACGTTACGCTTAGGCCTTTGTAGATGTCTTGCGTTCCGGTGAAGGTGAACATGTGATCCGGCACTCGGAATGTTCTTGTTGATCCTCCGATGAGTGTGGATTTGTTTTCTTGCGCCTTGGTGTATGTGTACGAACCCAGCAGTGTGGTGTGGCGTGCTGGGCGAGCTTCGGCGCTGACTTCGAAGCCTCGTGCGATTCCGCCGCCGGTGTTGAGGTAGCCGCCGAAGCGCCCGTAGGGATCGTTGGACGGGATGGCTCCGCTGAAATCGAAGCCGATCACTTCGCGGAGTTTTGTGTAGAAGTAGGTTCCAGAGAAGCGGACCTTGGAATTTGCCACGTATTGATCAAAACCTGCGTCGAACGAGATGGCGCGTTCCGGGGCGAGTCGTGGATCGCCGTATGCGCTGAAGAAGCCTCCGAAGAAGGAGCTTCCGAAGCGTTCATAGAGCGCGGGTGCGCGGTAGGAATTTCCCAGATGGGCGCGAAACTTTGAGCTCTTGAGCAGGTAGGAAACCGCGACATCGCCGGTGAAAGAATCGGGGGGCGTCGGGATTGCTTCATTTGCGTAGACTGGAACTCCGCCGGTGAATGTTGGTCGCTGGAGGTCAAAGTTCTGCCAGCGTCCAGAGAGTGAAGCGCGGAGATTGCCTGCCGTGATTTGATCTTGTGCGAAGATGGCGTGGCTTTGTTGTGTGATTTGGGAGCGCGTGTTCACCCGCGCCGCTGCGTTGGGATTTTCATCGGTGGCTGGGTTATCGTAGTGCTCACGTTCATACTCGTAGCCGGCGGTGATTTGGTTGTGTGCTCCGGCGGCGATGTCGGTGCGGGCTTGGATGGTGTCGAGACGCCCGTCGAACTTGTTCGAGTTGTTGAATGATGGCTGGAAGCCCGGACCACCTGATCCGTTGCGATTGTCGCGACTGGTGCGGACTGCGGAGTAGACGCCGCGGAGTGATGTGGTGTTATTGAGTTGATGGGTGAGTGAGAAGAGTCCGTTGAAAGTGCTGGCACTGCGGCGCGAATCAGGGTCGTTTGGCGAGGCGTTGAAATTCACACCGGCGATAGCTTTGACCGGCGGTGTTGCCGATGTTGGAACGTTCAATGCGCTGGGGCTGACGTTCAGTTGCGAGAAAGTATCGGTGAGCCAGAGTCGCGCGCTGGCCGATGTTCTGGGGGCGAGTTGCGCTTTGACGAACGCACGTCCTGTTGTGTTGCGATGCGCATCGTCACCGTCGATGCCCTTGGTGATATTGAGATGCGAGAAGCTGCCGGAGTAGAGAATGCGGTCTTGCTTTGCACCCCCGGCGACGGAAGCGCTGCCTCTGAACAGCCCAAGTCCGCCGCCTTCGGCGCTAATGTCGCCGTGAGGGGTGCCGCCTCCGTTGTCAGTAGATACATTGACAACTCCTCCGATGGAGTTCGTTCCGTAGAGAGACGCGCCGGAGCCTCGTAGGACTTCGATGCGGTCTGAGCCGTTGGTGAGCAGGTCGCCGATGAAGGCGCTGGCGTCACTTTGCGGTGCGGCGGCGTCTCGGAGACGGAAGCCGTCGACTAGTACGGATGTGTCGAAAGACCGAAGGCCTCGCGTGAAAATGGTGGTGATGGCACCGGGGCCGCCGAGTTGCACGATACGCATTCCGGGTGTGAGGCGTAGCGCTTCGGCGACGGAGAATTCCTGGCGGCGTTCGATTTGATCGGCGTCGATGATGTCGAACGCTTTTGCGGTTTCGTCGGTGGTTTGTGCGATGCCCGCTGCGGTCACAACAACGCGCGAGGATACTTGTGACAGACGGAGGGACAGGTCGAGCGCGGTTTTACTGGTGCCTTCCAGGCGAAGCGTCTTTTGCTCGGAGGCATCAAAGCCGCTGGCTTGCGCGGTGATTAGGTACTCGGCTGATGGAACGGCCTCGAACAAGTATTCGCCTGTCGCACCGGAATGCGTGGTGCGGCGTGAGGCTCCGTCGCGACGCTGGAGTTCAACCGCTGCTCCTTTGACGACGGCACCCGAGGGGTCAAGAACCCGACCGGAAATGGAAGAAAAACTTTGTGCACTTAGTACACAGGAAATCAAGAAAAAAAGAGGAATGTGTTTGCACATATCCTGCACCTCACCCTAGAAGGTCATGGAATGCGGAGTCGTTATGACAACCGCGCCATCGGCAGGTCTTCGGACTTACAGGTCTAACCTACTTGCTGATGCTTCCCAGCCTGTGAGGGCCAGTGCTTTTCCCGCGTTTGAAGGCGGGCTCGGCGTTCGTTCCTGTCTACCGCTGCTGGGCAGTCCCGGATTCTGACCGGGTTCCCTATTAGCACCCTTGCGGATGCACCGACAACATTTCTAGCGTACTGGTTATGGGCGGTGAATGTCAATAGTTTTTTGTATGAGTATGATATACTCACATTATGAGTAAGCGCCTTCAAGTGTTGCTTCCTGATCAGGAAATGGCGGAAATTGAGCGCCTTGCGCGTCGGGAGAAGCTGACCGTGGGAGAGTGGACGCGGCGGGTCTTGCGTGAGGCGCGGGCGGCAAAGCCTTCGTCGGATTCGGAGACAAAGCTGAAGGCTATACGACGGGCGGCTGCGTATTCTTTCCCGACTGGGGATATCGATCAGATGTTACGTGAGATTGAAAAGGGATACGAGTCGTGATTTTCATCGATTCCAATATTCCGATGTATCTGGTTGGTGGTCCGCATCCTCACAAGGCGGATGCCGAAGTTCTGTTGGAACGGTATGTCGCGGCGGGGCAGCGATTGGTCACGGATGCCGAGGTGTTGCAGGAGATACTGCACAGATACACTGCGATCAACCGGCGCGAAGCGATTGGGCCAGCGTTAAGGGTGGTGCTCGACATTACTGATTTTGTTTTCGGGATTGAAAAGGCTGATGTGTTGCGAGCGAGTGAGATTGTGCAGCATCCGGCTATGTTGTCGTCTCGCGATGCTTTGCATGTCACCGTGATGGAGCGTCATGGGATAAAGTCTATTATGAGTTTTGATTCTGATTTTGATCGGTGGGTTGGTCTTACGCGGATTCACCGGATTTAGGCTTGCGATAATGGCGGACTCTAACTGGCAACCCATCAAACCTCTGTCTGAACAGGACGCCAAGATTGATTTGGCGGCGATTCATGCGGTGTACGAAGTTTGGCGTGGTTTCCAGCAGTCGAGCAAAGTGGAGCTTCATGACTTCACTGCTCGACTCATTCGTCGACAGAGCGTCGAAACAGGAATCCTTGAGCAATTGTACGACCTGGATCGAGGCACTACAGAAGCTCTGGTTGCCCACGGCTTCGTGGAAGACTTGGTTTCCCGTTCCGCTACCGATATCGAACCGTCTCGGCTGATCCATATTCTAGAGGATCATGAAGCGGCCATTCATCTGGTAATGCAATGCATCACCAACAAGCGACCACTGACCAAGAGTGTCCTTCATGAACTCCACGCGATTCTCACAAATCATCAGAGCACCACGGTAGCGGTGGACCAATTCGGAACGCGGATGGAGATTCCCCTTTTGAAGGGAAGGTTTAAAGAGCTACCGAACAACCCAAGGCGTCCGAATGGCAGCATACACGAATATTGTCCCCCTATCCATGTGGATGCGGAGGTGGATAACTTGTTTCAGTGGCTTGCTACCTATGATGCGCACGATCCAGTTATTATTGCATCTTGGTTGCACCACCGTTTCACACAGATCCATCCCTATCAAGATGGAAACGGCAGAGTCGCGCGTGCGATAACCACGCTAGTCCTATTGAAAGCGGAGTTGCTTCCGCTGGTAATTGACAGGGACTTGCGAGTCGAGTACATCAAGAACTTGGAATTGGCCGATGGCGGTGACCTGTCTGCGCTTGCTTCCTTTTTTGCAAGACTTGAGCGCGGGGCGATCCTGCAGGCACTCAGCGTCGACGCGGACGCTGAGATCGCCCACCAGAGAACATTGACATCGGCCGTCATCGATAGTCTCGCAGCTAAGTTTGGCAAGCGCCGCGAAACACAAATCGCTGAGTTGAGAACTGTGAATACAGTAGCCTTGGCTCTAAGGTCGCAGGCACATGAAGTTCTGAAGCGAACGCTCGATGAATTGCAACCAACCTTGGAACTCGTGGCGGAGCCTTTGATCTTTATTGGCGACGGCGGACCTGACAAACTGAATGCTCATTGGTATCGTTTCGAGGTTGGCACGTCTGCGACAAAGTCTGGGAAGATCGCCAACCTCAGCGAAGCGCACTATTTTGTGAAGGCATCGATCCGGTTGCAACGGGAGCGTCTGATCTTTGTCACGTCCTTCCATCATGTGGGCCGCGACCTTTCCGGGATCATGGAAGCGACTGCGTTTTCACAACTGGAAACGTTCGAGGATTCCGAAGAGCGGAAATTGGTTTCCGAGGAATTCTTTGTTTGCTCCCCTGAGCCATTTGTCTTTACCTACAAGACCAACTTGCAGGAGATTGAAGATGCCTTTTCTCGTTGGCTGGATACTGCGATGGCGGTTGCGCTGAAAGAGTATGGAGATCGGTTGTAAAGTGAGTTTACTCGATCACGACTTTAACCGGCATACTGCTTGCCGCTTGGCCTAGTGCCAGGCCGAATCTGCTTACGTCAACCATCCCTGAGAAGTCCCAGTTGTCGTTGTATTCGTCGGCGGGTTGGTGGTAGCGCTTGGTTTCATACTCTTCCAGAATCGCGGCTT
>Ga0315912_10003372_pt1 | contig 15956 bp, 14 predicted proteins | sample VfabasoilMG_FD_204469 | JGI IMG/M metagenome (GOLD analysis project Ga0315912, IMG submission 204469) | Garden soil microbial communities collected in Santa Monica, California, United States - V. faba soil | ecosystem: Environmental > Terrestrial > Soil > Garden | place: USA: California... | reverse complement strand
GCACCCCCTACCGTGTATTAGGGGAGGGTGCTTTGAAATCGGAGAATGAAGAATGAAGATTTGAAATCTAATGTGGCTTCGCGGCATTTTCTTTAGAAAGAAGGCGCGAAGCATCCTTAGATTTCAAATCTTCATTCTTCATTCTCCGATTTCAAAGCATTCTATTTCCTCCCCGCTACGAGATCCCAGCCGACCGACGGCACTGAAAGCACGAGCTTCTTTTTCAAACTGAGATAGGGCTGATTTCCCGCCACAAGGTTTCCCAGAATCTGCTGAACCGTCCTGCTCCGTCGCGCTAACTGAATCGTGCGCTTACGGAAATCGCCGCCCAGGAACCGACCGGAATAGAACCGCGGGTACATCCGTGAGGCGCGTGCGAGCTCTCGGCCAATCTCGTGCAGCACGGTCTTCGCATATTGCCCGGGTGCATCAATGGACTCCGCCAGGATTTCCGCAGACCGGAACGCGAAGTAGATTCCTTCACCCGTAATCGGATCCACCAGGCCCGCAGCATCACCCACGAGCGCCCAGCGATCGCCTGCAATCACGTTCTTCTTCCAGGACTGCGGGCTGAGGCAAGGCACGGGAGCACTGTAAAACTCCGCGTCTTCCATGATCTCTACCCCGAGGTCCGCCAGGATGAAGTTGGAAAGCAGTTCCTTTGCCTTGGCCGTTCGACCGGGCCCGCTGCGGCTGATCAAGCCATAGGAAATGTGACCGGGCCGCGGGAACGACCAGATATAACCCTCAAGCGTTGGCACAAAGAAGATCTTCATGGTCGCGGGCACGTCGGTTGGAATGAAGTATCCCAGCGTGATGCAAAGGTCTTCCGGGCCCAGTGCCGTTCCCAGCGTGCGGCGGACAAAGCTCGTTGCTCCATCGGCGCCCACGATGAAATCCGCCTCCAGTGCGTTTTCTTTCGTTTTCACCCGCCAGCGCGCGCCCTCGCGCTGAATCTGGGTTACGCGATCCTGCAGAAAACACACTCCTGCGCGCGTGGCTTCCTCGAGAAGGTAGCGCGCCAGTTCCTTGCGCGAGACAATGACGAGCGGCTGCCGCGGGGTGATGCTGACGGAGTTTTTGTCGCCGAAGTAAACCGTGATCTGTTCGACAGCCTTGCGAGGCAGATCCCCTTCGAAAATCTGGAACCTTTGAAGAGCTTTTGTGGTGATTCCGCCGCCACAGGGTTTCTCCCACGGCGCCTGAGGATCGATCAATGTTACAGAGTGGCCCCGCCGGGCCAACAGAATCGCGGACCAGCAACCGCCCGGCCCCCCACCAACAATCGCCACTTCCATACCGGACGTATCTTACCAAACGTGCAGGTGCTAGAATTTTCAGTTGTGCCAAAGACCAAAATCTCCGTCGTCAAGTACCTGAACTCGATTCCACTGGCCTGGGGACTTCTGGAGGGGCCACAGGCCGACCAATTCGAACCGGTGCTGCACACCCCCGCGGAGTGCGCGGACCAGCTCCAGCAGGGAAAGGTAGACATTGGCCTCATCCCGTCCATTGAGTTCCAGCGCATTGCCGGCACCAAAATCGTGCCCGGACCAGCCGTGGCCTGCCGGCATCGGGTGCGCAGCGTTCTTTTGATCTCGGCGGTGCCGCTTTGGCAGGTGAAGACTGTGGCTGTGGACAACACGTCTCGGACGTCGGCGGCCCTGGCGCGCATCATTTTTGCCGAGTTCTACCAGATTCGGCCCGATTTCAAGCCCGCCGCCGCAAATCTTGCCGATATGATCGCGCAGAACGATGCCGCCGTGCTGATCGGGGACACGGCCCTGAAGTTCATCCAGGAGAATGAACTTCCCAACGAAGAAAAGCAGAAGGCATTTCTCAAATACGGCCCCCAGCCTCTCGAGGTCTTCGACTTGGCCGAGCGATGGAAGTTTCTCACCGGTTTGCCATTTGTCTTCGCCTTCTGGGCCGCTCGTTCGGGATTCAAGGACGAGCGCGTTGCGGAAGCGCTGCGAGCCTCACGTGAGTACGGCCTCGCCCATATCCCTGAAATCGCCAAACGCTATGCCGAGCCACTTTCCCTTAAGGAAGAGTTTCTGCGAGAATATTTGACCGACAACGTGGATTACCACATGGACGAGGCCTGCGTGGAAAGCCTCCGTCAGTTCTACGAAATGGCCGACCGCGTCGGCGCCATCAAGTCAGCCCGATCGATTGAATTCTTATGAGAGACGTTCAGACAATTCTGGATTCCGCTGTTAACGGCGTGCGCGTCACGGCCGATGAGACGATTCTTCTATTTGAACAGGCAGATCTGCTGGATCTGGCGGAAACTGCCGATCGCATCCGGGTGCGCCGGCATCCTGAGAATGTTGTCAGCTACATCATCGACCGCAATATCAACTACACGAACGTCTGCAAGGAATTCTGCACCTTTTGCGCGTTCTATCGAGTGAAGGGGGACGATGAGGCCTATGTCCTTCCCGATCACGTCATCTACAAGAAAATCGAAGAGACGCTGGAGCTGGGCGGTACAGGCATCCTGATGCAGGGCGGTGTTCATCCGGACTTGAAGATCGACTATTACGAGAAGCTCCTGTCCGGAATCAAGGAGCGCTACAAGATTCACTGCCATTGTTTCTCGCCTTCCGAGGTTCTCAATATCGCGAAAGTCTCCAAACTGACCGTCTCGGAGACATTCAAGCGATTGAAGACAGCGGGCCTGGACTCCATGCCGGGCGGCGGCGGTGAAATCCTCGACGACGAAGTGCGTCACGATATTAGCCCCCTGAAGTGCAACAGCGAAGACTGGATCAATGTGCATCGTGAAGCGCACAAAGTGGGGCTGAAAACCACGGCAACGATGATGATGGGGGTCGGAGAGAACCTGCGCCACCGCATGAATCACTTCGAAAGGATCCGTCAACTTCAGGATGAAACCGGCGGTTTGACGGCGTTCATACCGTGGACCTTCCAACCGGAACACACGGAACTTGCCAGCCGCAACCTTCCGGAAGTGACGGCTGCGGAATACCTCCGCATGTTGGCCTTGAGCAGGATCTACTTCGACAACATCGACAACATCCAGGTGTCGTGGCTTACCGTCGGCTTAAAGATTGGCCAGGTCGGCCTGCGATTCGGCGTCAATGACATGGGCAGCATCATGATCGAAGAGAATGTCATCAGTGCCGCGGGCGCCCGCAATCGCGCCAACGACGCGGAGCTGCGACGGGTCATTAAGGATGCCGGCTTCGTTCCTCGCCAGCGGACCACGCTCTACGAACGCTACGTGAACTAGCTCCGCGGAACTCTCCGCTAAACCGCCTTCCCACGCTGGAAAAGTTCGCCCAGCGCGGCAAGCCCGAAAATCATCGCGTTGTAGGTCGTGTGCATGATCACCGAGGGGAGCAACGAATTCGAGCGTTGCCGCACGACAGTCAGCACATAGCCCACGAATAAGATCACTCCAACCGCCGGCAAGTTGCCGCGAAGCTGAGATATATGCACAGCGGCAAACAGAACGGCCGTGACCGGTACCGCCACTCGATGGCTATAGATATCCGCCAGCAGCGTGTAGATAAATCCACGGAAGACGATTTCTTCCATGACGGGCGCCAGGGCAATACCGAAAACCACGAACGCGACGATAGACTCCGGCGTGGTCAGCAGTTTTTCTAAGGGCGACTCGCCCGGGGGCGGAAAGAGCGTCGAGACGATCAGCACCGTAATCGCGAGGAAGGCGCCCGCAGACATCAACCAAAGTACGGGAACCTTTTCGGAACCGTGCCAATGCAGGGACTGCAGGATTGGCCGCCCGTGCAGCACTTTAATCACAAAGAAAATGAAGCCGACAAGTAGCAGATCCATCAGGGCTTGAATCACAATCTGTTGAAGCCCTGTGAGGTCGGTGGGCTGCAGCCCCGGTTTAAACAAGCGAATCGTCACGAACGCCGCGACCGGCAGCGCAATATAAACCGCCGCAAAGAACGCCGCGAAGGCGACCAGATCCATGCGCTGCCAACGAAATGGCGGAGGTCCTGATTCGGTAAGAGGAGGCGACTCCATCAGGGCTTGCCCAGCGAGCCCTTGAGTGCGGCAGCCAGCAGCGGAACCATGATTTCGTGATGGCCGGTCAGGGCGATGGATTGGCCGCTGTTTTGTGTGGGCCGCTTCAGCACGTTCTGCAAAGGCCGGTAGTGCTGGATGAAATCCAGATTCGCGGTCGTAAATTCCTCCAGCGGATGGCCGAGATTGCGCACCACCGAGACCGCTTTAAGAAAGACTTCCGGAAGCAGTACCGCGGATCCCACATTCAGATAAACGCCGCCGCCGTCCAGTCCCTGCACCAGCGAACTGAACAAGCGGAAGTCGTGGTACGACGTCTTGCCGAGATCTTCACCGGACGTGGACGGATGGGCGTGAATCGTATCCGTACCGACGGCGACATGAACCGTCACCGGAATGCGCCTATTCCACGCTTCCGCGAGAATACTGCTGCTCGAGAACGGAAACGCCTTGCCGCCCTGCGCGACGGCTTGCCCGAGTGCCTCGCCCAGGCCTACACCGCGGCTCGCAGCCGCGCGGATGGCTGCGTTGATCTGCTCTGCGGTTTCGCGCACCATTCCGAATTTGCCGGAGCCGAGAACGTCGCCAACCTCCTCGGAAGTGGAGCCGACCATAGCGACCTCGAAATCATGGATGGCAGCCGAGCCGTTCATCGCGACGGCAGTGACAAAGCCATGTTGCATCAGATCGTTTATCACTGGACCGAGGCCGACTTTGATGACGTGGCCGCCCATGCCCCAGACGATGGCCTTGTTGGACGCGTGTGCGTAATTGATTGCCCGGATCAGGTTGCGCAGGCTGTCCGCGGCAAGAATACGCGGGAGCTTCGAAATAAACCCGAGGACATTATCGGAGCCATCTATCGCCTTGCCGAACATGTCCGCGGCGACTTTGGTTTTTCGCTCAGCGATCGGGTAGGTGTTCACGGCGTCGAATGGAAGCGGCTTGATCGGATAGCGGGATTCCACAGTCAGTCCTGCGGGTACGCCTCAGGAAAGAGTTCGCGATCGATCAATTCGCAAAGTACGTGTCCGAGGAGGATGTGTGTTTCCTGAATTCTGGGTGTCATGCTCGTGGGCGCACAGAATAAAACATCGGCTTTTCCGGCCATCTTGCCGCCGCCCTGGCCTGTGAAGCCAATGGTGAATAATCCTTTCGCGCGTGCCACATCGAGCGCTTCGAGGACACTGGGGGAGTTTCCGCTGGTTGAAATGGCGATAGCAATATCACCGGAATTCCCGAGGGCTTGAACCTGCCGGGAGAACACCTGATTGTACCCGTAGTCGTTTCCTATCGCCGTCAGGGCGGATGTATCGGTTGCCAGAGAGATGGCGGGTAGTGCAACGCGATCGGGAAGGAACCGCCCGACGAACTCCGCGGCGATATGCTGAGCGTCGGCAGCACTGCCACCGTTTCCGAACAGGAGGACTTTGCGGCCTTCGCGCAAAGCCGCCGCCATTTTTTCCGCTGTCTCAGCGACTGACGAGGCATTAGCCTGAAAGAATTCCGTCTTCACGCGAACGCTCTCGCTGACGAAATGCTCAATCAGGGTTTTGGAATTCTTCATAGGACCTGCGCCAGGGCCTGGCCCGTATAAGACTTGCCGGACCGGGCGACATCCTCCGGAGTACCGCTTGCCATGATCTTCCCGCCGTGAACGCCGCCGTCGGGTCCCAGATCGATGACCCAGTCCGCCGTCTTAATGACGTCGAGATGATGTTCGATAATGATTACCGTGTTCCCCAGGTCTGTCAATCGATGGAGCACATGCAGCAACTTTTGGACGTCATCAAAGTGCAGGCCCGTTGTCGGCTCGTCGAGGATATACAGCGTTTTGCCGGTCGCGCGTTTACTGAGCTCCCGCGCGAGTTTGATGCGCTGGGCTTCTCCGCCGGAGAGCGTGGTTGCCGGCTGGCCGAGGCCGATATAGCCAAGGCCGACGTCCACCAGGGTTTGCAGTTTGGCATAGACCTGCGGCACCGCTTCAAGGAAGGGCAGCGCGTTCGCTACGGTCGAGTTCAGGAGGTCCGAGATCGACAACCCCTTGTACTGGATCGCAAGCGTTTCGCTGTTGTAGCGTTTGCCGCGGCAGACCTCGCAGGAAACGTAGACGTTCGGCAGGAAGCTCATTTCGATTTTCCGCAGTCCGTCACCCTGACACGCTTCGCAGCGCCCGCCCTTGACGTTGAAACTGAACCGGCCCGGCTTGTAACCGCGGATGCGCGATTCCGGCAACATTGCGTAAAGCTCGCGGATCGGCGTGAACACCCCTGTATACGTTGCCGGGTTTGACCGCGGCGTACGTCCGATCGGGGACTGGTCGATCTCGATGACCTTGTCGATTAGGCTGAGGCCCTCGATCGCCTTGTGAGCCCCGGGTTCGTCGAGCGAGCGGTAAAGATTACGCGACAGGGCTTTGTAGAGAATCTCGTTAACGAGCGTGGACTTGCCCGAACCGGATACGCCCGTAACCACGGTCATGAGTCCAAGCGGGAACGAGACATCGATGTTCTGCAGATTGTGTTCTGTGGCGCCGCGGATAATCACGGCCTTGTGGTTCGATTGGCGCCGCTTTGCGGGCACGTCGATGCTCAGCCGCCGCGACAGGTATTGCCCTGTCAGGCTGGCGGGATTGGCGGCCACAATGTCCGGGGTGCCTGCGGCCACGAGAGAGCCGCCTTCGGTGCCCGCGCCGGGGCCCAGATCAATGACGTAATCCGCCTTGCGAATGGTTTCCTCATCGTGCTCGACGACCACCACCGTGTTGCCGAGATCGCGCAGTTCCTGCAGCGTCGTGAGCAGTTTGGAGTTGTCCTTGTGATGGAGTCCGATCGAAGGCTCGTCGAGCACGTACAGTACACCGCGAAGACGCGAACCGATTTGCGTGGCCAGGCGGATGCGCTGGCTCTCGCCACCTGAAAGCGTGTTGGCGGCGCGGTCAAGGCTCAGATAGTTGAGGCCTACGTTATCGAGGAACTCCAGACGGTCGCGCACCTCGCGGACAATGCGATCGGCAATCAAGCGCTCACGCACGGAGAGGTGCAGATCGCTGAAGAACTTGATCGTTTCGGTGATGGGCCAGGAGGCAACCTCGGCGATGGATTTGCCGGCAATGCGGATCGCAAGGCTTTCCGGCTTCAGCCGCGCACCATGGCAATCGGCGCAGGGTCTGGTCACCATGAAACCCGCCAGATCTTCGGCAAGCGGGCTTTCGCGATCGTATTGTCCATTCAGGAATTCAATGATTCCTGGAATCTTCTTGCCTCGCTCCTTGCTGCCATAGAAAACGAGCTGTTGCGCTTTTTGTGGAAGTTGCTCGAAGGGCGTTGACAGATCGAGGCCGGACTGCTGCTCAATGCGTTTGATGTGCGCCTCGAGTTCGTCATCGAGCCAGGTATTCGTTGCCGCCAGCGCGCCTTGAAGCAGTGGCCGGGCCGGATCGATCACGATGCGCGCCGGATCGAAATCGTACTTCACGCCCAATCCGTGGCAAGTGTCGCAGGCTCCGTAGGCGCTGTTGAACGAAAAGGTGCGGGGCTCGACTGCGGGCACGTTGACGCCGCAATCGACGCACGCCATTTTTTCGGAGTAGAGATGCTCGGCTCCGTCGACGATCGCAACCAGAACGATGCCTTTTGTGAGTTTGATCGCCTGTTCGACGGACGCTTCCAACCGCTTGTCGATGTCTTTCTTGATCAACAGCCGATCGACCACAATTTCAATGGTGTGGTTCTTCTTCTTGTCGAGGTCGATGGGCTCGTCGAGGGAATGCAGATTGCCGTCGATGCGGGCGCGCACAAATCCGCTTTTTGCCAAACCCTCGAGCTGCTTTTTGAATTCGCCTTTGCGCCCCCGCACGATCGGCGCCAGGATCATCACGCGCTCGCCTTCCGGTAAGGCCTTCACGTGGCGGACGATTTGATCGGGCGTCTGCTTTGAAATGGGCTTGCCGCATTCATAGCAGTGCGGAATGCCGATCGAGGAAAACAGCAATCGCAGGTAGTCGTAAATCTCGGTTACGGTTCCGACCGTGGACCTCGGGCTCCGCGAGGCGGTTTTCTGCTCAATGGAGATGGCCGGAGACAGGCCTTCAATGGAGTCCACATCGGGCGGCTCCAGGCGATCCAGGAATTGCCGCGCATAGGCAGAAAGCGATTCCACGTAGCGTCGCTGACCTTCGGCGTAGATGGTATCGAAAGCCAGGCTGGATTTACCGGAACCGCTAAGGCCCGTGATAACCGTCAGTTGATTGCGCGGAATCTCTACATCCACGCTCTTCAGGTTGTGCTGGCGCGCGCCGCGAACCGTAATATTTCGGATGTTAGCCATAGGCAAGCAATCCGGCAGACAAAGGAACTTCACATTATAGCCGTTGATTACAAGGATTAGGAATCCCATCCGTGTAATCCGTGGCTAATTCCTTTCCAGCTATACTTACTTCCCTTATGGCTACGATCCTCGAAAGCATTCCCAAAAGTGAGAAAGTTGGTATCGCGTTTTCCGGAGGCTTGGACACCAGTGCGGCGCTGCATTGGATGCGGGCGAAGGGGGCGATTCCCTTTGCGTATACCGCGAATCTCGGACAGCCCGATGAGCCGGACTATGACGATATCCCGCGTCGCGCGTTGCAATACGGCGCCGAGAAGGCACGCCTGGTCGATTGCCGCCGGCAGCTCGTCGCCGAGGGGATTGCCGCGCTGCAATCCGGAGCTTTCCACATCACGACCGCCGGGGTTCCGTATTTCAACACCACGCCGCTTGGTCGCGCCGTAACCGGCACCTTGCTCGTCGTGGCCATGAAGGAAGACGACGTCAATATCTGGGGCGATGGCAGCACCTTTAAAGGGAACGACATCGAGCGTTTCTACCGCTATGGATTGCTCGCAAACCCCAGCCTCAGGATCTATAAGCCCTGGCTTGACCAGCAATTCATCGATGAACTCGGCGGCCGCAAGGAAATGTCCGAGTACATGGAACGCCATGGGCTTTCCTACAAGATGAGCAAGGAGAAGGCCTACTCGACCGATTCCAATATTCTCGGCGCTACGCACGAGGCCAAGGACCTTGAGCATCTCAACACCGGAATCAAGATCGTCGAGCCCATCATGGGCACCGCGTTCTGGCGGGACGACGTCGGCGTCAAGCCGGAAACGGTAACGCTTCGGTTCGAAGAGGGCCGCCCGGTCGCCCTCAATGGAACCACATTCAACGACCTGGTTGAGCTGATGCTCGAAGCCAACCGCATCGGCGGCCGCCACGGTTTGGGAATGAGCGATCAAATCGAGAACCGCATCATTGAAGCCAAGAGTCGCGGCATTTACGAAGCTCCCGGGATGGCATTGCTGTTCATCGGTTATGAGCGCCTTGTTACCGGCATTCACAACGAAGACACGATCGAACAGTATCGCGACAATGGCCGCCGGCTCGGTCGCCTGCTGTATCAGGGTCGCTGGTTCGACTCGCAGGCCATGATGCTTCGTGAAACCGCGCAACGATGGGTGGCACGCGCCGTCACGGGCGAAGTGACAGTCGAGTTACGCCGGGGGAACGACTATTCGCTGCTCGATACGACCAGCCCCAACCTTACGTACAAACCCGAACGCCTCACGATGGAAAAAGGCGCCTCGACGTTCTCGCCGCAGGATCGCATCGGCCAGCTCACGATGCGAAATCTGGACATCGCCGACACCCGAGAGAAACTGATTACGTACGTGAAGACCGGTCTCCTCTCGCCGTCGCTGGGTACGGCCATGCCTCAACTGTCGGAACAAGCCGGAAAAGACGAAGACTAAGCCGAGTCGGCGGGTAGCTGGGCAGAGAGTGCGCCCAGTTCGTCATACAGCCTGTCCAGCGTGGCCTGGATCTCGGCGTGCCTGCGTTGTGCGGATTTCCAGTCGAAATCCGGCTGGGGATTGGCAAAGTTCGTCTCGAGAGCGGAGAGTTCTGTTTCCAATGCCGCAATCTTGCCCTCAGAGTCCGCAATATCCCTGGCCAGCTTATCTCGACGATTCTTGCTCATGGCCGTGGAGCTGGGTGCGGCCGGCCTGGCTTCCGCTTTCACGGGCTCGGCTTTCTTCTCCGGGCCTCCGTCCAACCACTCCTCGAAGGCGCTAAGCCGATCGAACTGATGTGCCGTGCCCTCTTCGATATAGATCAAGTGCGTCGCAATCTTTTGCGCGAGGTAGCGATCGTGCGTAACAAAGAGAATCGTTCCCGGATAGTCCGCTAAGGCGGATTCCAGTGCCTCACGCGACGGGATATCAAGATGGTTGGTGGGCTCGTCGAGCGCAAGGATTGTGGGCGATTCATAGATCAGCTTTGCCAACGCTACGCGCGACTTTTCACCGCCGCTCAAACTGCTGACATTTTTGAAAACATCGTCGCCGCTGAAAAGAAATTGAGCCAGATAAGAGCGGAGTTCTCCGTCCGTGGCTGTCGTATCGAGTTCGCGAATCTCGTCGATGACCGTGGATTTCAAGTTCAGGTCGGCCAACTGCTGATCGTAGTAGCCCAGACCGGTACCTTCGCTCCAATCGAGTTCGCCGGCCAGGGGTGATAGAGTGCCGGTCAAAGTCTTGAGCAGCGTTGTTTTTCCAGTGCCGTTTCCTCCGAGGATCGCCCAGCGGGAGCCTCTCTCCACGTCGAGGCGCAGATCACGGACAAGCGGCTTTTCATAACCCACCGTCAGTTTTCGCGCGCTCAATACATTGCGGCTCCCTCTCTCGATCGGCAGGAATCGAAACTTTACCTGCTCGGAAGAACCGCGGGGCTTTTCAATTCGCTGAACCTTTGCCAGCATTTTGCGGCGGGACTGCGCCTGCTTCGTCTTCTGACCCGCGATGTTGCGCCGTATGTAGTCTTCCTGGTTGGCGATCCACTCCTGCTGCTGGCGATACTCTTTTTCCTGCCGCGCCAGGCGTTCCGCGCGTTCGCGAAGGTACGCGGTGTAATTTCCACGGTAGTCATACAATCGTGTGTCGGCGATCTCGAGAATCCGGCCTGCGACGCGGTCCAGAAAAATCCTGTCGTGCGAGACGACGAGGATGGTCTTTGGTGTCTCGCGCAGAAACCGCTCCAGCCATTCGATGGAGCGGATGTCGAGATGGTTGGTGGGTTCGTCGAGCAGCAGGATCTCTGCCTCGGAGAGCAACAACTTCGCAAGCGCCAGGCGATTCTTTTCGCCGCCGGACAACGTATTACTTGGCCGGGTTAGAGCTTCCCTCGAGAAGCCGACGCCCTGCAGCGCGGCCTCCGTCATCGCGCGGAACCGATAGCCGCCTTTGAGCTCAAACTCGTGCTGGAGCGAGGAATATCGCTCCAGTAGGGCTTCGTTGTGCGTCTCCGAAATCTCGTGCTCCAGTTGCCGCATCTCCTGTTCAGCGGCAAGCAGATTTTGAAACGCGTTCAACCCTTGCTCAAGAACGGTCGTGCTTTCGTGAAAGTCCGGAATCTGGTCGAGTGTGCCGATCTGAAGCCCGCTTTTGCGGCTGACACTTCCCTCGTCAGGTTCCGCACGGGCGGAAATCATCTTCAGCAGCGTGGTTTTGCCCGAACCGTTCGTGCCGATGAGGCCGACTTTTTCGGAAGGATTGATTTGGAAGGTCACGTCTCGAAGGACGGTTTGGGAACCGAAGGCCTTCGAGACGCCGTTAAATTGAACCAGCACGAGAAGCTCGGACTATGACTACGCAGTCCTCCGGGCCGGGGTTCTAAGCTCCTTGAGAACTTCGATCGCCTTGTCCAATTGGATCTCGGCATCCGTCCGCTTGTCCGTTTTCTGGGTCGGTCCCTGGAGGGCTTCCGCAGAGTTCGGATCCAGCCGGCTGGACTCCGGCGACCGGGTATCGGGAGTTACGCCGTGCATCTGAATGTCTTTGCCCGTTGGGCTGTAGTATTTGGCATTCGAGATCAGGAGAGCGTTTCCGCCTTCAAGGTTGATCAGGGTTTGAACCGAGCCCGTTCCGAAAGTCCGCGTCCCCACAAGTTTGCCGCGCTTGGCATCGGATATCGCCGCTGCGGCAAGTTCCGCTCCGCCGCCGGTGCCGCCATCGGTAAGCACAACAAGCGGAGCCTTAGTCAGCAGGAGCTTGGGATCGGCCTGATAGACCTGGGGTGCGATTTTTTGCCCTTTTTTGGAGCCGAGCGCTCCCGACTCAATGAACAGGTTCGCCAGCGGGAAACCTTCGGTGTCTTTACCGCCGGCACTGGCGCGCAGGTCGAGGATAATTCCGGTCGCGCCTTTCTTGAGGAGGTCGTCCAGTTGTTTCCGGACATCAGCCGCCCGTCCCTGTGCCAGCCATGGCACTCGGACATACGCGATGTCGTTCTGAATCATCCTGGACTCCACCGGAGGCATCTTCGTGACCTCCCGGTTCAGGGTCACCATCTCCGGCTCGGTCCGGTTGTTTCCGATAAGTGTCAGGGTGACCGGCTTGTCCGCCGGCGTCGCAAGGTACCCGTAAGCCTGAACCAGATTCATTTCGCGAGTGGGAACGCCATCAATCGCTTCAATCGTGTCGAATGTCTTCAAGCCAGCTTTAGCCGCTGATCCACCGGGGATGGCTTCCAGAATGGTTGGAAATCCGTTGGCCTTAGCCAAAACAACGCCGATGCCCGGCGTTTTCTCAAGATTGAAATCCTTATAAAAGCTGACGTCTTTAGGAGTCAGGTAGCCGGCGTAGGGGTCCACTTGTTCGAGCAAGCCGCGAATGGCACCCGTGATCGCGAGGTTCATCGAAGGCTGGTCAACGTAATCATTCTGGATTCTCGCGAATACCTGGCTGAACACGTCGAGCTGCTGCATCGAGCTGTCCTGAGCGCTGACTCGTCCGAATTTACCGCCGACAATAGCGTAAACAACAAGCACCGAGGACAGCAGCAAAGCCGCGTACTTACTCTTGGAAATCAAGGGAACCTCCGGTCGTCATTATAGCTTCTGGATAGCGTTGTATCATGCAATTTCATGCGTGTCATGGCATTGGACGTAGGAGACAAGAACATTGGTATCGCCGTCAGCGACGCCCTTTTGCTGACCGCCCAGGGTCGATCGACTCTCCGCCGGTCGAGCTGGGAAGCGGACCTCGCGCATTTGAAACGGGTTATCGAAGAAAACGAGGTCGAAAGGATTGTCGTGGGCAATCCACTGCACATGGACGGAAGGGAGAGCCCCCAAGGCAGGAAAATCGCCCAATTTGCGACGAAGTTGTCGGATACTCTGGGCATTCCGGTTGTTTTCTGGGACGAACGATTGACCAGTTTCGCAGCGGAACAGCACCTTGAGGAAATGGGCCTGAACTGGCGGGACCGCAAGAAGCACGTGGACAAAATCGCAGCTATGTTCATTCTTCAGAGCTACCTGGATAGTCAGAAACCGTGAAGAAAGCGCGCGTCCTGGCGGTGCTTTTTCTACTGCTGCTGGCCGTGGGTGGCGGCGGCTATCTGTATTTCCAACAACAACTAAGGGTTCCCCACTCTTCCTCCGCCACGGGCAAGACCGTAGAAATACCCGCCGGATTGGGGGTTCGGGGAGTCGTCAAACTCCTTCGCGACAAAGACATCATCGCCAATGAGAACCTGGCGCTGGCGTACATCGCCCTTTCCGGGAATCGTAGAGGTCTGAAGGCGGGCGAATACGTTTTCGACAAGCCCATGACGATTCCTGAAGTCATCGGCAAACTCTTCCGAGGCGAGATCTATTTGCGCCGCTTTACCGTGCCGGAGGGCCTGACGGTGGCAGAAATAGCTGCCGCCTGGGAGGCGCAGGGTTTCGGCAAGACAGAGGAGTTTGCCCAAGCTGCCGCGGATAGTGGCTCCCTCGTCCAGGATCTGGAAGGCGGGGAAAAAGCTTCGCTCGAAGGATACCTTTTTCCCGAGACGTACTCGTTTCCTTCAAGGACAACGGCACGCAAGGCCATTGAAACGATGGTTGGGCGCTTTCGCGTCGTCCTGGAGCAGCTCAAGAAGAGCGTTCCGCAGGAAAATTGGCCCTTGAGTGTTCGCGAAACCCTGATTCTCGCTTCATTGGTGGAATCCGAAGCCCGGGTTGATTCGGAGCGGGAACTGATCGCTTCGGTCTTCATGAATCGCATCAAGAAAAACGCGCTGCTGCAGTGCGATCCAACGGTTATTTATGCATTGGAGCGCGCAAACAAGTACCGGGGAAATCTTTTGAGTGTCGATCTGAAGTTCGATTCTCCCTACAACACCTACAAATATCCCGGCCTGCCTCCCGGCCCGATTTCCAATCCGGGCAGACGTTCGCTGGAGGCGGCGGCGAAGCCGGCTGCAACCAACCACTACTTCTTTGTAAGAACGACCGAAGGACGCCACGCATTTTCGGACACCTTGGCGGCGCATAACCGCGCGGTCACGGCATATCGCGCCATGGTCAGGAAAAAGTAGATCTCTTAATTAAAACGCAGGGTTTTTCCGGTATTCGGCGAGGCTTTTTTGCTGCTGGTCGCGTTTCGACAAAGTGGGATGCTCATAAGGCCACCGGATCCCGACGTCCGGATCATTCCACGCGATTCCACCTTCGCATTCGGGAGTGTAGTAGTCGGTTTGCTTGTACTGAACCTCGCAATAGTCGGATAGCGTCGCAAATCCATGGGCGAAACCCACTGGAACATAGATGAGCGTTCTGTTTTCGGCACTCAACTCGGCGCTGAACCACTTTCCGAATGTCGGAGAGTTTGTTCTCAGATCAACGGCCACATCGAGGATGGTGCCCACCGTGCAACGCACCAATTTAGCCGTGGGTGCACGCATATCTTGATAGTGCATGCCTCGCAGGACGCCCTTTTGCGACGCAGAATGCGAGTCCTGAACGAATTCTGCGGTGATGCCGATCGCGGCAAAATCCCTCTTTGTCCAGCTTTCGATGAAGAAGCCGCGTTCATCTTTGAAGTGGTCAATCGTGACGAGGACGAGGCCCGGTAACGGGGTTTGAGTCGCGTGCGCTTTCACTACACCATGCATCATAATGCACTTCGTGGAGATTTATCTCGGCCTCGGTTCGAATATCGGTGATCGTGCAGCCCAGCTGCGTGGAGCCTTCAAGGAGCTCGAAGCACACGAGGTGTCGGTTCGGCGAAGCGCCTCGCTCTATTCCACTGAGCCGCGAGACTTTGAAAACCAGCCATGGTTCCTGAACACCGTGATCGAGGTGCGTACGTTGCTGGAACCGGAAGTTCTGCTGCAATACTGCCTGGAAATTGAAAAAAGGGCGGGACGCGTTCGCGACCATACGAAGGGCCCGCGTCCGATTGATATCGACATCCTGATTTATCGAGATCGGTTGATTGACCAGCCGAACCTGATCGTCCCTCATCCCCGATATCGGGAGCGCCGGTTCGTGCTCGTCCCGCTTGCGGAATTGGCTCCGGACCTTTCCGACCCTGTGTGCGGGTTGACGATGCAGCAGTTACTGGACCTCTGTCCGGATGACGGAGAAGTTCGCCGCATCGGCGATCCTCTACTTTAAATACTCACGGATTCGATCGGCAACGCGGCGGCTTTCCTTTTCCGAGCGGACGGCGACAAACACCGTGTCGTCACCGGCGAGACTGCCGACGACCTCTTCCCATCCCGCTTCATCAACGGCCCGCGAAAGCGTTGATGCGTGTCCGGGGCCGGATTTCAGTACCACGATGTTCTGCGCCAGCGCCACGTCGGTAAGAAACTCACGAATGGTGCGGCGAATGGCTTCATCCGAGCTTCGGGGCGGCTCCGAACCCATCACGGTGTAAACTCCACCGCTCTTGGCCAAGCCTAGCTCCTGGATGTCACGCGACAGCGTCGACTGCGACACCTCGATCTTGCGCGCGAGCAATCCTTCAAGTAATTCTTCCTGGCTGGCGACTTCCTGGCTGCGTACCAGATCCAGGATGGCTTTTTGGCGAATCTTCTTCATGCGTGATCTCTCGAAGGTC
>Ga0315912_10003371_pt1 | contig 15957 bp, 16 predicted proteins | sample VfabasoilMG_FD_204469 | JGI IMG/M metagenome (GOLD analysis project Ga0315912, IMG submission 204469) | Garden soil microbial communities collected in Santa Monica, California, United States - V. faba soil | ecosystem: Environmental > Terrestrial > Soil > Garden | place: USA: California... | reverse complement strand
CTTCCCAGTTGCTGCGCCGGATCGGCGAGCTGGCGGCGCCCACCGGACTGGCGGTGGCATCCCAGGTGGGGGCAATGCTGGCGGAAACCTGGCTGGCGGCACGGCAGGGTACCGTCGCGCTCTCCGCCTGGGCGGTGGTGTTCCCGTTCACGCAGGCGATGGGCCAGATGTCCGCCGGGGCCATGGGGGGCGGCGTGGTTTCCGCCGTGGCACGCACGTTGGGCGCCAGGCAGCCTAGAGAAGCGGCGGAACTCGTGGCGCACGCGACGTTGATCGCGATGATCGCCGCGGCGCTGTTCATGCTGGGGATGGTCGGATTTCCGCGGCTGATCCTGGGCGCCATCGCGGGCGTTGCCGTGGCGGAGGTGGCGGCGCCCTACGCGATGTGGTTGTTCGGGCTGGGGGCGGTGCCGTTCTGGCTGACCAATACGCTGGCCAGTGTGCTGCGCGGCGGTGGGCGACATGGGTTGGCGGCGCGGGTGCTGGTCGCCGCCTGGGTATGCTACCCGATGCTGGCCTGGTTACTGATGGAACCGGTCGGGCTCGGGCTCGTGGGCGGCGGCATCGGGTTCGGCATCGTGTTCTGGGTCGCGGCACTGGTGATGGGAGCGGTGGTGGCGCGCGGGGGGGCCGGGTTCGCGCCGGTGTTCCGCACGCGGCTGCAGGGGCGGTTGTTCTGGCGGATCCTCTCCGTCGGGCTGGTCGCTTCCACATTGGCGCTGATCGCCAACCTGACGATCATCCTGGTGACGGCGCGCTTTGCCGGGTTCGGCGTGGCGGCGGTGGCTGCGTACGGCATCGTGGCACGGCTGGAATTCCTGATGATCCCCCTGGTGTTCGGGTTGGGATCGGCGATGACGGCGCTGGTGGGCATGGCGGTAGGGCGAGGAGACTGGGCGACGGCGCGACGCACCGCGTGGACCGGGGGGCTGGTGGCGCTGGCGCTGGCCGGAGCGGCGGGGGTGTTTGTGGCGGTATTCCCGGGCCTGGTGGCGGGTGCGTTCACCGCCGACCAGGCGGTGGTCTCGTTGGCGACAAAGGGCCTGGGTATCGTCGGGCCCGCCTTTGGCGGATTTGGGCTGGGAATGGCGCTGTATTTCGCCTCACTCGGGGCAGGCAGAGTGAGGTGGCTGATGGCCGCCGGGGTTTCCCGCATAGTGATCGCCGTGGCAGGGGGCTGGGTGCTCGCCGGGCCGATGGGGTTGGGGGTGGACGGTTATTTCATCGCCGTTGCCCTCGGCATCACGGCCTATGGCGGGTTGATCGCATCCTCCGTACGGGCGGGCGTTTGGCACTGACACCGACAGCGCGGCCGCACGGCAAGTTTTCATCACCCGGGCTGCCCATATCTCAGGCAACCTGTTAGAGTGATTTTGAGTGATCCGGGAGGCGCGACGTCCTCCGGGGGGCATAGTGAACGAATATAGTGCGGTAACGAAACAGGACGGTCGGGTGCCTGGCGTGGGTGTTCGTGCGCGCCGGTGGTGCGGATGAGCATTGGCCGGCGCCTGACACCGACGCGGCTGCGCGCTGTGCTGGAAAGCGCGGCCCTGGAAACGCGCTACCAGCCAATCGTCCGGCTCGCGGATAGCGCGGTGACCGGGCTGGAGGCACTGGCACGTCTGGCGTTGCCGGGGTGGGAGATCCTCGGACCTGATGAGTTCGTGCCTTATGTCGAGGATGCCGGGCTTGTGGCCGAATTTACCGACCGGGTAGCCCTGCGTGCGCTCGGCGACATGGCCACGTTCGGCAAGGCGGCGACGGATGTGACGCTGCTGATCAACTATCCGCTGGACGTGCTTCTTGTGCCGGATGCTCTGGAACGGCTGGAACAGCGGCGCGCGGATGCGGGAATCGACCCGTCGCGCCTGATGATCGAACTGACCGAGCGGCATACGGTGACGGACATGGCGGCCTTGGCACGCGCCATGGAATCCGTGCGCGGCGCTGGGTGCCAGCTGGCACTGGATGACGTGGTGCCGGAATTGCCGGGGCTGGAGGCGCTGATCGCCCTGCCCTTCGCGGCATTGAAGATCGATCGTTCCATCGTGCATGGAGCACGGCGGAAAGGGCCGGCGCGCGATTTCATCCTGCATGTGGGAGCGCATGCTCGGGCGAACGGCCAGAAATTGATCGCCGAGGGGATTGAGGACCGGACAGGATGGGGTCTCGCGCGGGACCTGGGTTTCGACGCAGCGCAGGGCTTCCTGATCAGCCGCCCGATGGCGGCGGCCGATGTGCCGGGCTGGCTGCGGGACAGGACGTAGCGCAGCTCCGGCCGGTCAGCTTCCGCCTTCCTCCGTGAAGAATTTCTGACCCGCGGCGAAATGGTTCGGCGCGACGAAGATGCCGATGACGGTGGCGCCATTTGGGCCAGCCCAGGCGACATGGGTGTTGCCGGCGGGGCGCCAGACGAAATTTCCGGCGAGGGTTTCCCCCTCATCGTCCTGGAACGTGCCTTCCAGCACATAGGTCTGCTCGACGCCCTGGTGTTCGTGCAGGGGCACCTCAGCGCCCGGTTCCATTTTCAGCAGCAGGGTCTGGAAGCCATTGCCGTCGTTGTACAGCTCCTTCATGCGGATGCCGGGGAACTTGGTTTCCTGCCAGGGCGTGTTGGCGACATCGACATAGACGGAGGCGGGCGACAGTTCATCTGCCAGCAGGCGCTTGCGCGGAGGCTGGGCGATGGTGCGGGCGGCGGTGGTGCCTTCGGGCATGGGGACCGTTCCTTCCTGTGTGATGGCGGGCCAGTACGATAGCGGGATGCGGCCCGATCCCGCTCCCCGCTGTCAAGCACGGCGTGATTGCGCGGGCACGCGGGAGTGGGCATCGTTCTCCCCGGACCACAACACGAACGGGGGAAGCGCGACATGGCCTACGAGACCATCACGGTGAAGCCGAGCACCGGCGCGATCGGCGCCGAGATTTCCGGCATCGACCTGGGCAAGCCGCTGGGCAACCAGCAGTTCAAGGAGTTACACGACGCGCTGATGGCGCACCAGGTGCTGTTCTTCCGCGACCAAAAGATCACGCTGGACGAGCACAAGGCCTTCGGGCGGCTGTTCGGGGAACTGGCGATCCATCCCAATACGAAGGGGCCAGAGGGGCATCCGGAAATCCTGCCGATCTACGCGGACGCCAATTCCAAGCGCATCGCCGGGGAGCGCTGGCATTCCGACGTTTCGTGCGATCCCGAGCCGCCGATGGGTTCCATCCTGAACATCAAGCAGGTGCCACCGGTGGGGGGAGATACGATCTTCGCCAGCATGTACGCAGCGTATGACGCGCTATCGGCGCCGATGAAGGAATACCTGTCCAAGCTGACCGCCATCCACGACGGGACGCGGAACTACACGCGGACCAACAATCTGATTGGCGTGGCGACGAACAAGACATTTCCGCGCGCCGAGCATCCCATTATTCGCTCGCATCCCGTGACCGGGCGGCCGGCGATCTTCGTCAACCCGGTATTCACTATGGCGATCAAGGACGTGGGGGAGGACGAGAGCGACGCGATCCTGAAGTTCCTATATGAACACTGCGCCAAGCCGCACTGGCAGGTGCGCTTCCGCTGGCAGAACGACAGCATCGCCTTCTGGGACAATCGCTGCGTGCAGCACATCGCAATGTGGGACTACTTCCCGAATGTCCGCTCCGGCTACCGTGTGACGGTGAAGGGCGACAAACCGTTCTATCGGCCAAACTGAGCCGACGGTCACGCCAGGGGCCACGCGAGGTGCAGGGCGGCAATGGCCGCCCAGCACAGCAGCAGATTTACAAGCGTGAAGCGGGCATTCCATACGGTGGTTGCCTGCCAGGGGGACACATTCGCCCATCGCGCGGTTGCCAGCGCGGAGGCTGACATTGGCGTGATGCCAACGGCGAGGCCCCAACTCAGCATGCAAGAGAAAGCGAGCGTCGCGGGAGCAACGCCGAGCGAAGTAGAATCGGGCAGCATCGCGCCAAGGACGGCGACGACGGCGATGGGGTTGAGGCCGACCTGCCCGGTGGCGATGAGAAGAACAGGGACGGAAAGCGGGATCACGATAGGCGGGACGGCGGCGAAATACGGCGCGAGTCCGGCCGCGGGAAATGCCGCCCCCAGGGCGAGGCCGGCGAAGCCGGAGGCGCCGAGGACGGTGGCCTCTCCCCGGAAGGCGGGGATACGGGCGTGGAAGGATTTCAAGCGCCGGACGGCATGCAACGCGAAGGCACCGGGATGGTCGTGGCGCAGTTGCAGGGCGATCCAGCCAAGTCCGATGGCGGGGAGCGTGAGGGTGATACCGGTGGCGAGGCGGGTGCCGGCGAGATGGGCGGTGAACTCCGCGGCCGCGGTGACGAGGAGAACGAGACCGACCACACCGAGATGGACTCGCCAGGTTTCCGCCGACGCCCCCTGCCCTGCCCCGTCGGTCGCCAGATGCAGGCGACGGTCCTCCAGCCAGCCGACCGCCAGCATGACCTGGGCCACGACGAAGGCGAAAGGAAGCAGAAACAGCATCGGCGCGGCGGGCACGGCGGTGGAGACAACCACGCTCATCAGGTTCAGCGGTGCCCAGCAGTTCATGATGACGAAGCCGCGCTGGATGGCGAGCAGCATGCGGCGGGTGCGGGTTTCGACGTCACCACCGGCTTTCTCCCCGGCCCGTACCACCATCGCGGCGAGCAGGTCGATGGCACCGTAGGAGAGGATGATGCCGTAGAGATGGCCACCGGCGGTGAGCGCGGCGTAGCGGCGGCCAGGAGGCTGGGCGACGAGGTGAGCGCCGCAGCGGCGGATGAGGTGGGAGGTTTCCGCGCCGTCGCGCAGCACGCAGAGGGCGAGGTAGAAGGCAGCGAACTGGGCGCCGCGGCGCCAGGCGTTGAGGAACAGGTCCAGCGGTATGGGCGAGAGAGCAACGCCGATGAGGCCTGTCGCGGACAACGCGAGGAAGACAACCTGGGCGTAGCGGCGCTGCAGGGGGAATTGCAGGATGAGGAAGGCGAGCAGGCAGATTCCGGCAGCAATGCCGGACCAGCGCTGGTTGGCGATAAGATCGAGCAGCGTGCCGAGCCAGGCGAGGATGTAGAGTGTGGCGCTCACGCCGGGCATCCTGCCCCGGCGTGGCGTGGGCTGGACAGCCCCGGGGTAGCCGGGCTGGACAGCCCCGTTGACCACAAGTAACGCTGGCCGCTCCATTCAAGGAAGGAACGCGCGGCCATGATGTTCGATATGAGCAAGCTGGACCCGACCGATATCTACAAGCTGCTGGTTTCCACCGTGGTTCCGCGGCCGATCGCGTGGATTACCGTGAAGGACGTGGATGGAACGCTGAACGCCGCGCCATTTTCCTTCTTCAATGCGATGTCGGGCAATCCGCCGGTGGTGTGCTTCGGCATCGGTGGGCGCGGCCCGGGTGATGCGAAGGATACCGGCAATATCATTCGCCGCACCGGGGAATTCGTGGTCAACCTGGTGAGTGACGAACTGGCCGAGGCGATGAATATCACGGCGATCGACTTCGATTCCCGGATCGACGAGTTCCATGAGGCAGGGATCACCGCCGCGCCGTCCACCAAGGTGAAGGCGCCGCGTATCCTTGAGGCTCCGGTGGCGATGGAATGTGAGCGGCTGGTGATCGTCGATGTGGGGATCGATCGGTCCGTGGTGCTGGGCCGCGTGGTGGCAATGCACATCAAGGACGAGTTCGTGATGGACCCGGCCAAGTGCTACATCGACACGCCGAAGCTGAACCTGGTGGGCCGCATGCACGGGCGCGGCTGGTATACGCGCACCACCGACCGGTTCGAGCTGCCGCGCATTGAGGTGGGTGACTGGAATTTGCGTAGCAAGACGGATTAAGGGGTGCGGGTTTACCCCTCACTCCGCCCCTCTCCCCCAAGGGGGAGAGGGGGAGTTTTTCAGGTCAGTGCGTCCAGTTTTCCAGGCGGCCGGCCTTGAAGTTGTCGGCATAGGCCTTGGGGCGGACACGGCGCTCGGGCTGGATTTCCAGGTCATAGGGAATCTCGTTGCGCTGGGCATAGGCGATGGCGTCTTCCTTGCTGGGGAAGCGCAGCTTCACCTGTGCCTGGGTATCGGCGCTGCCGATCCAGCCCATCAGGCGGTCGGCGCGGCGCGCCTCGGCCTGCTCATATTCCAGCACCCATTCATCGGTGTTCGCGCGGCCGGACTGCATGGCGTTCTTGGGGGGCTGGTAGATGCGGGCGCGCATACTCTGGTCACTCCTGATCCCGGCCGGGACATGTGGTCGGGGCGGCCGGACTCGAACCGGCGGCCTCGTGTACCCAAAACACGCGCGCTACCAGGCTGCGCCACGCCCCGCTTGTTGGCGCGGAAGCTAGGGGGGTGGGCGGCGCGTTGCAAGCCCGGCAGGGCGGAGCGGGCATGAAAAGGGCCAGGGACTCGGCCCTGGCCCGATTCGATGACTCTGATTGCGATTCGATACGCGATTCGCTAGCGACTCGGCTGGCTAGCGGAAACCCTCGATTTCCCGCTTCGCCCAGTCCATCGCCTCCTTGATGCTCTGGCCCAGCACCAGCTTGGCCACCATCGTCGGCATCAGGTAGCGGTTCCACATCTGCACCGCGATTTCCGGCGGCGCGGACTGGCCGGGCACGTAGTAGGTCGCGTCATGCCACGGCCGGACAGGATAGTTGTAGACGGTGCCCTTCGGCGGCCCGACTTCCTCCCAGATCTTGAAGTTGGCCATGGAGAGGAAGGGCGGAATGTCGTAGCCGACGCCCGCGACGGTCAGCTGCTCCAGCTGTTCGCGCTGGTTGATCCAGGTAAGGAAGTCCTTGGCCGCCGGCGTCGCCTTGGAGAAGTCCCAGATGCCCCAGAAATACGGCCGCATCGGCACCAGCCTTCCCTTCTTGCCCTTGGGGTTCGGGAAGGTCCAGCAATCCGCCGCCACGTCCGGCGCGTCGCGCGCCGCCACGGCCCAGGCCGATGGCGGGTTGTAGATCATCGCCGTCTGGCCGGAGATCAGCGCCTTGTTGTTGGAGGCATCGTCGAAGCTCACCGTGTCCTTCGGCAGGAAGGGCACGAAGCGCTTGGCGTATTCCATCATCTCCCGCACCGGGTCGGAATCGACGGTGATGTTGCCTTTGGCGTCAACCAGGTCGGCGCCGAACCCGCCGAACATGGCGCCCCAGGTCTGGCTGGAGTCGGTGGAATTGGCGCCGCAGCCGAAGGCTAAGGGGAAGCCGGCCTTGGCGCATTTTTCGGCGATCTGGATCTGCTTCTCATAGGTCCAAGCATCGGCAAGCGGGGACTTGCCTTCCTTGGCCGGGTACCAAGCCGTCACGTCCTCGTCCGCAAATTTCTTGAACATGGAAATCCGCGCGCAGGGCGTCAACGGCGCGGATCCCCAGCCCACCGGCACCGCCATCCATTTGCCATTGACCTTGCCGAGGTATTCGGCGGCCTGCGTCGCCGGGCCGTACTGGCCGATCAGCGTCTTCATCACGTCGTCCACCGGCGTCAGCCGCTCGGCGAACTGGTGCACCGTCCATTGGTCAAAGGCGTAGATGTCATGCCCGGTCTTGGCCTGGGACTCCGCGGCCATCACCAGGTTGATCTTCATGGAGACGCCGGTGATGTAGTCGACCTTGAACTCGACCTGGTTCTTGGCCGCCCAGGCGTCGCAAAGCTTTTGCAGCACCGGGTTGGCCTGCGGCACCCAATGGTCCCAGACGGCGAAGGTGAGCTTGCCGGCGGCGCGGCCGGTTCGAATGTGAACGAGTGGCAGAGCGGTGGACGCGGCAGCAAGTTTCAGCGCCTTGCGGCGCGTGACCTTCCCTTTAAGCATCGTTGGTAGCCTCCCATCGGGTATTATCCCAGTTGCACTTGTCTTCTACGCAAGCTGGGCGGGAGGCTAATGCGGCGGCGGCAGCGGAGACAAGAAAAACCTGAGGCCAGAACGGTTCGCGGGCGGCCCGGGCTGGAGCCTAGCCGGGGGATCAACCCCCGCTGAAGAGGCGGTGCTGGACCTTGTCGCCGACGCGGATGTTGAGCCGTTCCGTGGTGCCGGCGGCCAGTTCCAGCGTGGCCCGGACGGGTCCGCGGGAGGAGACTGTGGCCAGGCTGCGTGGAACGGTGCGCTCCGCGATGGCGCGGATGGTGCCATCCTGGTTGATGAATACCATGTCGAGAGACGAAATCGTGTTGCGCATCCACATGCTGGACTCGCGGGGCGTGCCCCAGTCGAACAGCATGCCGCCGTTTTCCGGCACGCTGGGGCGGAACATGAGGCCGATGCGCTGCTGGTCGGGGTCCAGCGCCATTTCCACATTGAATTCGTGGCTCTTGCCGTCCCGGGTGACGATGACGAGCTTTTCCTTCGGAAGTTCCGGTTGCGGGGCGTTTTCGCCGGGGATAGCGGGTTGGGCGACCGGAGCCTGTGCCCGGGCCGCCACCGGCGCGGCGGCGAGCAGGCCGAGGATGACGCGACGCTTCATATCCGCGGGCCTCATCGCTGCGGCATCGCCTGGGGAATGATGGTCGTCACGATGGAGGCGTCCAGCGCCTCGTAGTCGTGGTAGCCGATCGTCGCGTACAGCTCCGCGCGGGTCTGCATGCGGTCCACCATGTTCTGAGTGCCGTCGTCGCGCGCGATGGCGGCGTAGAGTTCCTCCTGCGCCTTGTTGGCGACGCGGAGCGAGGAGACCGGCCAGATGATCATCTTGTAGCCCATCCGCTCGAACTCGGCGGCGGTGAAGAAGGGGGTGCGGCCGAACTCTGTCATGTTGGCCAGCAGGGGGACGCCGGGCATCCGCTTCGCGAATTCGGTGAACATCTCGGCTGTATTCAGTGCTTCCGGGAAGATCGCGTCGGCGCCGGCTTCCAGGTAGAGTTTCGCCCGGGCCAGGGCGCCATCCAGGCCTTCCGAGGCGGCAGCATCGGTGCGAGCGACGATGTAGAGGTGGCGGCGCGCCTTGCGGGCGGCGGCGATCTTGGCGGCCATGTCGTGCGCGTCCGCCAGCTTCTTGTCGTTCAGGTGCCCGCATTTCTTCGGCAACAACTGGTCCTCGATATGGACGGCGGCGGCGCCGGCGTCCTCGAAGCTGCGGATCATGTGCATGACGTTCAGCGCCTCGCCATAGCCGGTGTCGCCATCGACGAGGAGCGGCAGGCCGGTGGCGCGGGTAATCTGGCGGATGAAGAAGCAGACCTCGTCCACGGTGATCATGCCAAGGTCGGGGATGCCCATGCTCGCGGTCATCGCCGCGCCGGAGAGGTAGTGGGCGGTGAAGCCGGCCTTCTTCGCCTGCAGCGCAGCCTGGCCATTATGGCTGCCGGGCATGCGCAGGATGCCAGGTTGGGCAAGAAGGGCGCGGAAGCGGTCACCGGGGTTACCGGCGGGTAGATCAGCGGCGACGAGATAGGTCATGGCGAGGGCTCCGCGACGTTGCGTGGCCCCTCCCCTGCCAGTAACGTCGGCGACGCGCAAGGAGAGTTCTGACGATGGATATGAGTGGCGAACGGCGCCTGGCCGCGCCGCGCCAGGCGGTGTGGGAGGCGTTGAACGACCCGGACGTGCTGAAGGCGTGCATTCCTGGTTGCGACAAGCTGGAAAAGACGTCCGACACTGAGATGACGGCGACCGTGGCGGTGAAGATCGGGCCGATTTCCGCGCGGTTCGGCGGCAAGGTGACTCTGTCCGACATCGACGCGCCGAACAGCTACACCATCTCCGGCGAGGGCCAGGGCGGCGTGGCCGGGTTCGGCAAGGGTGGCGCGGCGATCAGGCTGCAGGACGCCGATGGCGGCGGGACACTTCTGACCTACGACGTGAAGGCGCAGGTGGGCGGCAAGATCGCGCAGCTGGGGGCGCGGCTGATCGACGCCACGGCGAAGCAGATGGCGGATACGTTCTTCGACCGCTTCGCAACAAAGGTGGCTATGCCGGTGGCGTCAGCGGAGACGTCGCCGTCCGCCGCCATGCCCGAGGCCGCCCCGGAGCCGATTCCGACGGTGAAGCCGGTGCCGCGCACGGTGGGATTGATCGACCTCATTCCACCGGAGCCGCGGGGCATTCCACTGATCGGCTGGGTCAGCGGCGCTGTGGCATTGGTGATCCTGGCGGTCCTGTTTGGAAGCTACCTGAAGTGAACGTTATGTCCCCCGGGCTACCGGCTACGGTTTCCGATACGGCCCGGCTGCTGGCTGGCCAGGGCTATATCGCCGACCACGAGCTGGCGACGACGGTGCACCTGGCGCTGAAGATGGGCCGCCCGCTGTTCCTGGAAGGGGAGCCGGGCACCGGAAAGACCGAGATCGCCAAGGTGCTGGCCGAGGGGCTCGGCCGCCGGCTGGTGCGGCTACAATGCTACGACGGGATGGACCTGGCCGCGGCCGCCTATGAATGGGACCATGCGCGACAGCTGGTGGCGATCCGACTCGCCGAGGCCGCCGGGGATACGGACCGGGGGGCGCTGGCGTCCGACATATATGCGCGGTCCTTCCTGCAGGCGCGACCGTTGTTATCGGCGATCGACCCGGACCAACCGCCGGCGGTGTTGCTGATCGACGAGTTGGACCGGGCGGACGAGCCGTTCGAGGCGTTCCTGCTGGAGTTGCTGGCGGACTTCCAGATCACCATTCCGGAGCTGGGGACGATCCGGGCGAAGACGCGGCCGATCGTGGTGCTCACCTCCAACCGGACGCGCGAGGTGCACGACGCGATCCGCCGGCGCTGCCTGTATCACTGGGTGCCGTACCCGGACGCGGCACGGGAGCGGGCCATCCTGGCGGTGAAAGCCCCGGGCGTGCCGGAGAAGCTCTCCGCGCAGGTGGTGGCGTTCGTGCAGGCGCTGCGTGGCGGTGATTTCTTCAAGTATCCCGGCGTGGCGGAAACCATCGACTGGGCGACCGCGCTGACCTACCTGGACGCCAACGACCTGGCGCCGGAACTGGTGGACGAGACGCTGGGGATTCTGCTGAAATACCAGGATGATATCGCCAAGATCCAAGGCGCGGAGGCAGCCCGCCTGGTGGCGATGGCGCATGAGGCGGCGGCCGGGACATGACCGACGCGGCGGGCCAGCTTTCCGCCAATGTGGTGAATTTCGCCCGGCTGCTGCGCCGCGCCGGGCTGCCGGTGGGGCCGGCGGAGACGCTGGCGGCGCACTGGGCGCTGACCGCGATCGATCTGGGCGACAAGGCGGCGATGCGCACCGCGCTCCGCGCCACCATGGTGCACCGAAGGGAGCACTGGGACGTGTTCCACCAGGCCTTCCTGTTGTTCTGGCGCGACCCCACCGCCGCCAAGCAGGCCGTGGCGATGGCGTTGCTGGAAGCACAAAAGCATAAGAAACAGGAACGTGCGCCGCCAACCTCCCGTCGCGTGGCGGAAGCGCTGGCATCGCCGCGCGATCCCAAGCCGCGGGTAGAGGAGGAGCCGCCGGTGGTGGAGGCCGTGATGTCGGTTTCCGATCGCGAGCGGTTGCAGCAACTGGACTTCGAGGCGATGAGCGCCGGCGAGATTTCTGACGCAAAATCAGAGATCAGGCGGCTGCGGCTACCACTAGACATGAGTATCACGCGCCGCCTGCGGCCGGACCCCGCCGGACCGAAGACCGACCTGCGGCGGACCATCCGCGCAAGCCTGCGCCAGGGCGGGGAGATCATGGACATTGCCAGGACCCGTCGGGTGACACGGCCGCCCCCGCTGGTGGTGCTTTGCGATATCTCCGGAAGTATGGCACGTTATGCACAGATATTACTGCATTTTATCCACGCGGTGACGAACGATCGCGACCGCGTGCAGGTCTTCCTGTTCGGCACGCGGCTGACCAATATCTCCCGTCAGCTGCGCCATCGGGACCCGGAGGTGGCGTTTCAGATGATCTCCCATATCGTGCCGGACTGGTCGGGCGGGACGCGCATCGGAGAGTCACTGGCGGCCTTCAACCGGGACTGGTCGCGCCGGGTGCTGGGCCAGGGTGCGGTAGTGCTGCTGATCACCGACGGGCTGGACCGCCCGCGCGATGCCGCCGGGGCGGCCGAATTGTCCGACAGCATGGACCGGCTGCACCGGAGTTGCCGGCGGCTGATCTGGTTGAATCCCCTGTTGCGCTGGGACGGGTTCGAGCCAAAATCGCAGGGCATCCGCGCGATGTTGCCGCATGTGGACGAGTTCCGGCCCGTGCATAATCTCGCCAGCCTGCGGGCCCTGATTGAGACCCTGTCGCGGCAGGCGCCCGCCCGCACACCGTCAAGGAGGATCGCCGCATGAGCCAATCCCCAACAGAAGACATCCTGGCCACGGCCGCCGCATGGCGCGCGGCCGGAGAGCAGGTGGCGATCGCCACGGTCACGGAAACCTGGGGCTCCTCCCCGCGCCCGCCCGGCAGCCAGTTGGCGGTGACGGTTTCCGGCAAGATCGCTGGCTCCGTCTCCGGTGGCTGCATCGAGGGTGCCGTGGCGGACGCGGCGATGAAGACCATCGCCTCCGGCGTGCCGCAACTGCTGGATTTCGGCATTTCCAATGAACGCGCCTGGGAAGTCGGCCTCGCATGCGGCGGCAAGCTGAAGGTGTTCGTGGAGAAGCTTTCGTGACCCCGGAACTGATCGCGGCGCTGCAAAAAGCGAAGGACCAGGGCCGGCCGGTGGTGCTGGCGACGAAGCTGCCGAGCGGGGAACAGTTCCTCATCACCGACCCGCACGCGCCGACCGACGCGCCCAAGGATGTGTGCGATGCCGCCCAGGCGGCGCTGCAAGACGACGAGAGCCGGACAGTGGAACTGCCCTCCGGCACTTGGTTCCTCAACATCCACAACCCGCCGCTGCGGCTGATCGTCGTCGGCGCGGTGCACATTGCCCAGGCGCTAGTGCCGGTGGCGGCGCAGGTGGGATACGCCGTCACCGTGGTGGACCCGCGCCGCAGTTTTGCCACCGATGAGCGTTTCCCCAACGTCGCCGTATCCACCGAATGGCCGGATGACGCGATGGACGCGCTGAAGCCGGATGTGCGGACCGCTGTTGTGACCCTGACCCACGACCCGAAGCTGGACGACCCGGCGCTGGACCGGGCGCTGAAGTCCCCCGCCTTCTACATCGGCGCCCTCGGCTCCCGCCGTACCCATGCGGCGCGGCTGGGACGGTTGAAGGAACTCGGCCATGCGGACGAGGCGATGAAGCGCATCCGCGGCCCGGTGGGCGTGGACATCGCCGCCGTCACGCAGGCGGAAATCGCCGTCTCCATCATGGCGGAGGTGATCGCCGCGCATCGCGGCTCCGCGCTGGGCCAGAAACAGCCGCGGAAGGAAGCGGCGTGATCTTCGGGACATTTTCGCTGGACGACGCCCGGGGCTGTATCCTGGCGCATACGACGCGCGTGGGCGAGCGCGTGTTGCGCAAGGGCTCCGTGCTCGATGAGACGGCCATAGAGGCGCTGCGCGAGGTTGGCCGGGAGGAAGTGATCGCCGCGCGGCTGGAAGCCGGGGACGTGCCGGAGGATATCGCCGCCGACCGCCTGGCCCCTCCCCTGCTCTCGCCCTTGATCGCGCGATCGCGTGCCGCGACGGGACGGGTGAACCTGACAGCAGAGGTGCCGGGCCTGCTGCGCGTGGATGTGGCGCGGGTGGACCGGTTGAACCAGGTGGACGAGAGCGTGACCCTGGGCACGCTGCCGGACTATTCCGTGGTGGCGGCGCGCGACCTGGTGGCGACGATCAAGATCGTACCGTTCTCCGTGCCCGGACAGGTACTGGCGGTGGCGGAGACGCTGGCACGGCAAGGCCCTGCCTTCACGCTGCACCCGTTCAAGCCCATGAATGTCGGGCTGGTGGTGACGCACCTGCCGGTGCTGAAGGAAAGTGCCATCGAGAAGACGATCGAGGCGACGCGGGCGCGCGTGACCGGGCTGGGCGGCACGCTACTGGAGCCGCTACGCTGCCCGCATACCGAACTGGCGATCGCCCGGGCGCTTGAGGAGTTGCAGCGCAAGGGCGCGGACCTGTTCCTGGTTGCCGGTGCCTCCGCGGTGGTGGACCGGCGTGACGTGGGGCCGTCAGCGATTGTGACGGCAGGCGGAGAGATCCTGCATTTCGGCATGCCGGTGGATCCGGGCAACCTGATCTGCCTGGGGCGGATCGGCGACAAGCCTGCCCTGGTGCTGCCCGGCTGCGCGCGGAGCCCGAAGCTGAACGGGATCGACTTCGTGCTGGCCCGGCTGTTCGCCGGCGTGCCCGTAACGCCGGAAAGCGTGATGCGCATGGGCGTCGGCGGACTATTGAAGGAAATGGATGCGCGGCCGATGCCACGCGAGAAGGCGACGGCGCAGCCGGCTACCGGCGTTTCGCCGCGCGCCAAGCCGAATATCGCGGCGGTGGTGTTGGCCGCCGGGCGATCCCGCCGAATGGCGCCGCATAACAAGCTGCTGGTGGTGGACAAGACCGGCAAGACGATGATTGCCCGTGTGGTCGACAACGTCCTGTCCTCCCACGCGCGCCCCGTGCTGGTTGTACTGGGACATCAGGCGGACCAGATCGAGCAGGCATTGGCGGGCAAGCCTGTGCTGTTTGTGCACGCGCCGGACTACGCGGAAGGGCTTTCGGCCAGCCTGAAGGCGGGCATCGCGGCGGTGCCGCAGGAATGTGCTGCCGCGATCGTGTGCCTCGGTGATATGCCGTTGGTGACCGGGCGGATGGTCGATCGTCTGCTGGGTGCCTACGACACCGAGGAGGGACGGCTGATCGTGCAGCCGACTTACCGGGGCAAGCAGGGCAACCCGATGCTGTGGGACAAGCGTTTCTTCCCCGATATCCTGAAGATCAGCGGTGATTCCGGCGCCCGCTTCCTGACCGGCCAGCATGCCGAATCCGTTGTCGAGGTTGAGATGGGCGACGACGCGGTGTTGCGCGATTTCGACACCACGGACGCGCTGGAGACCCTGCCGAGCCGGCTACGCCCCGATACGATCCGACAGGGGTAGGCGCATCGGCTGCCTGGCCTGGTCAGGCACGCCGGCGATCATGCGGAGCGGCGATAGCGGATCGACGATCCGTCGCGGCCGGCTGATCGCAGGGCAATCCACATGTCCTGGTCGTCGTACCAGGTCTCCAGTTCTGCCTCGCCTTGCAGCGCGTAGCGACGCGCGCGGATCATCGGGCCGCTGCCCAGATCGATGGCCTCCGCATCACGCCGCTGGTCGGTCATGCGTAGTGACAATCCTGTCTGGGGATTGATCAGCGGCGCACGCTTGCACTGGTAGTTCCAGTGCGTCAGAGAAATCGTACCTGGTGGCAATACCGTACTGGCGCTTGCGCCACGCTGCACGCGAACACCATCGGCAACGCGTTCGGCACGAACTTCATGGCGCGTGCCATCGTCGTTTGTGCGGCTCTCCATGCGCAGGAACTGGCCGTCCTGCCATTCCTCCCGAACGGAGTGGGTGTAGCGAAAAAGCGTGACCGGCCCGATCCCCACGGCCAGTTCCACGGAAATCTCGGCCCGCATTGCCCCTAAGGATCCGGTCAGGCGCACCGCGTGTTCGCCGATCAGATTGCCATTGCGCAAGACATCGATGCGCAGCATCGCGGGCGGCGGAATGGTCATGGCCGAAGCCTCCCGCCTGTCGGAAACGCAGGCAGCGAGAGCAAGACCACCATCAAGCAGACGGCGTCGCGACAGCATCCGATGACCTCCTTGCTTCTAACCGGTCCCCCGCCCCACAGTTGATTGAGACATCCCGTAAGCAGACGGTATCTGCGGGAGGGATGAGAGATGATGGACGGCACGACGGAGCGGACGGGCGGCGCGGAGCGACCGCAAGAGTCTGGTGGAGCGGCGCCCGGGCGCGGTGGAGGGATGTCTTGGCTGCGCAAGACGGCGGCGGCGGTACCGCGGCTGCTGCGCGGTAAGGACCTGGAGCTGGTCTCGCGTTCTTTGGGCGTGACGGCGACGACGCTGAGTGCTGGCGCGACGCGTTCCTGGCGGCGGGCCAGGCAGCG
>Ga0315912_10003370_pt1 | contig 15960 bp, 10 predicted proteins | sample VfabasoilMG_FD_204469 | JGI IMG/M metagenome (GOLD analysis project Ga0315912, IMG submission 204469) | Garden soil microbial communities collected in Santa Monica, California, United States - V. faba soil | ecosystem: Environmental > Terrestrial > Soil > Garden | place: USA: California... | reverse complement strand
CCTCATCCTCCCCCCCCGCCGCCCCCCCCCACGGCGAGCAAGAAGGGCTGCCTGATCGCCGCTGCGATCGTCGTCGGCGTGATCGTCCTGCTCTGCGGCGGCGGCTTCGTCTTCGTCGCCATGAACCCCACGGCGATGATGGCCTGGGGCGTGGACAAGATGCATCAGGCGAGCCTCGCCGCGATCAGCCCGGACGTGACGCCCGAGCTGCGCCAGGAGTACGAGACCGAGATGGCGGCCTACACGTCCTGGCTGCGCTCCGAGGAGGCCAAGAACCAGTTGAAGTCGGGGAACCAGGCGGGCATGGCGCCGTTCCAGGCGCTGCAGAACGGCATGGCGGATCAGAAGCTCACGACCGAGGAGGTGCAAGGGGTGATCGACGCCATCCGCAAGGCGCGCGGAACGCCGTGAGCCGCGACGACTCGACGCGACCGGCGGACCCGTCCGAGATCCTGCGGGAGCTGCGGCAGGCGGTTCGCGGCACCGTGGACGAGTGGCTCTCGCAGCGCTGCAGCACCGTCTCGCTCGCCGTCACGCAGGTGGCGGAGGAGGCCATCGCGAGGCTCCAGGCCGCCCATGCCGAGCGCATCGCGGAGATCGAGGCGGCGCATCAGGCGCGCGTCTCGGAGCTCGAGCGCGAGCATCGCGAGTGGCTCCGCTCGGCGACGCGACAGCGCAAGAGCCGCATGCGCGACGTCGAGCGCGACCTGCGCGAGACGATCGAGCGCCTGGAGAAGAATCTCATGGATGCCTCGCTCGAGGGCATCGAACGCCTGCGCGAGGTGGAGCGCCGCGAGTCGCAGGCCCGCCTCGACCTCGAGCATCAATATCAACAGAGACTGCGCGAGAAGGACGACGAGATCCATCGCCTGCGTCGCGGGACCACCGCGGGGGACGCCCTCTTCGACACGCTGCACGATCAGCTTCGGACGCGACGAGGTCCGGGCGGAACGGACCAGCACTAGTCGGGCGCTGGTCGCCGGAGGATTGCCCGTTCCGCTCGCCGGTGCGTGCTCGCGCCTCACCGTGAACCTGCGCGGCGAGCGGTTCCGCCTCGTCCGTGCTTCGTGGCCAGAGCGCCACGAGCTACGGACAAGGCGGTCTACCCGAAGGACGCCTTGCCGGTCTACCCGAAGGACGCCTTGCGAGAGGGCGTCGCTCTCGTTCGCGGACGGGGCCACGGCGTGCGCCGCACGAAACGAGTGCGGCTACGCGCGACGGGTCGCCTCCGAGCCTCAGCCCGACAGGAAGCGCCATGTCGTGGCGACCATGTCGTCGAGGTCGTGCCGGGGCGTCCAGCCCAGCTCGCGGGTCGCGAGGCCGGTGCGCGCGACGAGCCGCGCGGGATCGCCGGGGCGCCGCGCGCCGTCGCTCGAGGGCACGGGCCTGCCCACGACTCTCTCGCAGGACGCGAGCACCTCGCGCACCGAGTGGCCGCTGCCCTGCCCGAGATTGAGCGCCGGAGCGATCGCCCGTCCTGACGCGAGCGCCTCGAGCGCGAGCAGGTGCGCGCGAGAGAGATCGCGGACGTCCACGTAGTCGCGCACGCAGGTCCCGTCGGGCGTCTCGAAATCGGTGCCGTGCACGACGAGCGGCCGTCCTCCGCGCAGCGCATGGAGCGCGAGCGGGATGAGATGCGTCTCAGGCTCGTGGAGCTCGCCGAGATCCCCGCGCGCGTCGCAACCCGCGGCGTTGAAGAAGCGCAGGCTCACCGAGCGCAGGCCATGGGCGGCATCGACGTCGCGCAGCACGCGCTCGAACGCTGCCTTGCTCGCGCCATAGGGGCTCACCGGCGCATGCGGCGCGTCCTCGTCGATCGGCACGCGCGCGGGGATGCCGTAGACGGCGCAAGTCGATGCGAACACGAGGCGTCGGACGCCTGCAGCGAGCATGCGCTCGACGAGGACGAGGCCGCCCGCGAGGTTGTTGCGCCAGTACTTCTCGGGCCTCGCGACGGACTCCGGCACGAGCGCCGAGCCGGCGAGATGCGCGACGGCGTCGCAGCCGCGCAGCGCGTCGTCGATGGCCTCGGCGTCGAGGATCGACGCGCGCACGCAAGGCCTGCCGGCGAGCAGCCGCTCGTGACCGGTCGAGAAGTCGTCGAGCCGCACGACCTCGTGCGCCGCCTCCTCGAGCGCGCGCGAAACGTGCGACCCGATGTAGCCGGCGGCGCCGGTCACGAGCACCTTCATTCCTCGTCTCCGTGCCAGGCGGGCGCCGAGACATGCGCGAGCGTCGCCTCGCGCCTCCAGCACGCCTGTCGCAGCATGCTCGCCCACGGCTCGTCGTAGAACACCTCGTCGAGGATCAGCGCATGCGCCGGCGCGTTGGGACCAGCCGCCTGGCGCGCTCGCGCATCGAGCACCTGCGCCGCCCACGCGACGGGCCGGCGCCGATGGCCGACCTGGAGCAGCGTCCCCACCATCGCGCGCACCATGTGGCGCAGGAAGCCCGAGCCTTCGACGATCACGCGCACGTCCGGCGGCTCCCCGACCAGCTCGCATCGCGTGACGCGGCGCGTCGTCGTCTCGACGGACGAGCCCGCCGTCTGGAACGAGGCGAAGTCATGCTCGCCCACGAGCAGGCGCGCGGCCTCGCGCATGGCGTCGAGATCGAGCCTCGCGGCGACGTGCAGCGTGACGTGGCGCTGAAGCACGTCGGCTTCGCGCGCGAGCTGGAGCCGGTAGAGGTAGCGCTTGCCGGTGGCGAGCTTGCGCGCGTGGAACGACTCCGGGACGACGACCGCGCCGCGCACGCGCACGTCCTCCGGCAGGACGCCGTTGAGACGCCGCTCGAGCTTCTCGGGAAGGACCTCGATGTCCGCGTGCGCGACGAGGCCGAGCGCGTGTGCGCCCGCATCGGTGCGGCCCGAGCCCTCGACGACGACGCGCGCCGCGGACGTGATCTGCGCCAGCGCGGCGCCCATCTCGCCCTGCACGGTTCTCACGCCGCTGCGCTGCGCCTGCCAGCCCGCGAAGCGCGTGCCGTCGAACGCGAGCACCAGGGCGATCCGCGGCATCAGCGGCTCGCCGCACCGGCCAGGAATCGCGCCGGCTCGCTCCGCAGCGTGACGGCGAGCTGCTCGGCGCGAGAGGACTCCTCGCGTGAGAGCCCCACGCGCTCGAAGCCGCAGGCCGTCACCTCTTCGAAGCCCGAGCGCAGCGCGTCGTGAACCTCGTCCACGCTGGGCCTGCGCCCGAGCGCCTCGGCGAGGCCGATTGCGTGGCGCTTCAGGAGCTGCGCGTCCGAGCGCAGCAGCCTCGCCTGACGCTCGGCGTCGAACACGATGGGCAACGCGCCGTGCTGGAGGAACGCGCCGCGGCCGCGGAACTGCGCGGAGCCGCAGAGCTTGCGTCCAGAGACGACGATCTCCGATCGTGACGCGGAGAGGAAGCACGCCTCGCGCGCGGCGCGCGCCGACGCGACCGGCGTTCCGCGCACCGACGCGACGTCGGCGCCGAGCAGGCCGAGCCCGCGAGCGAGCGCTTCCGCGAGAACGGCCGATGCCGCCGTCACGCCCGCACCGCCGAAGCGGCCCTCGGCGGGTGCCACGACCGCGTAGGTGACCTCGTCCTCGTGGAGCACCGCGCGTCCGCCCGTCGGCCGCTGCACGACGGGGATGCCTTCCTCGCGGCACGCCTCGAGATCGCAGGCCTCGTCGAGCGGCTGATGGCGTCCCGTGGAGACGGTCGGAAGGTCCCACGCATAGAGCCGCAGGATCGGATGCGGCGCATCGCCTTCGAGGAGACGCCCCTCCATGACGTCGAGCAGCGCGCGGTCAATCGCCATGTTGGCGGCGCCGTCGCGAGGCCCGTCGAGGATCAGGCGCCACGTCGTCTCGTCGGCTGTCACGCGTTCAGCATGCCATCGGCGATGGCATGCTGCCCGCGATGCCGCCGCCGCTGTTCGATCCGTCACGCGCGCCCGAGGGCCTCGACGCGCTGTTCCGCCCGCGCAGCGTCGCCGTCGTCGGCACCTCGGCGAAGGCTCGGACGATCGGCCGCGAGATCCTCTCGAACCTCCTCGAGTGCGAATTCCAGGGCGTCGTGTTCCCGGTGAACCCGCATCTCGAGGTCTGCCAGTCGCTGCGCTGTTGGCCGACGGTGGACGCCATCCCCGACCCGGTCGATCTCGTCGTCGCCTGCGTTCCCGCCGCGGCGATGCCCGAGGTCGCGCGGCAGAGCGCGCGCAAGGGCGTTCGGGCGATGGTGATCATCAGCGCAGGATTCCGCGAGACGGGGCCCGCCGGTCGCGCCCTCGAGGACGAGGTGATGGCGATCGCGCGCGCGGCGTCGATGCGCGTCGTCGGCCCGAACTGCATGGGCGTCATCAACATGGATCCCGCCGTGCGCCTCAACGCGAGCTTCGCGGCGGCGCGACCCATCGAGGGCAACGTGGCGTTCGTGTCGCAGAGCGGCGCGCTGGGAGAGGCCATCCTGTCGGAGGCGCACGATCTCGGCCTCGGCATCTCCTACTTCGTGTCGGCTGGCAATCGCGCCGATGTCTCGACCAACGAGCTGCTCGAGCACTGGGAAGACGACCCGCGCGTGGGGCCCATCCTCCTCTACCTCGAGTCCGTGGGCGAGGCGCGCCGATTCCCGGAGATCGCGCGGCGCGTGACGCGCAAGAAGCCGGTGATCGTCGTGAAGGCGGGCCGCACGCTCGCGGGCGCGCGCGCCGCCCGATCTCACACCGGCTCGCTCGCGGGTGCTGACGTCGCCATCGACACGCTGCTCGGGCAGGTCGGCGTGCTGCGCGTCAATTCGATGGAGGATCTCTTCGCGGCGGCCTCCGCGTTCGCGACGCAGCCGCTGCCCGCGGGATCCCGCGTCGGCATCGTGACGAACTCGGGTGGTCCGGGGATCCTGGCAACTGACGCCTGCGGCTCCCTCGGGCTGCACGTGCCCGAGCTGACGGAGGAGACGCGGGCGGCGCTCGCGCCGCGGCTTCCGCGGCAGGCGAGCCTGCGCAATCCCGTCGACATGATCGCCTCCGCGGGACCCGAGGCCTTCGAGGCGGCGACGGCGGCCGTGCTGCGCGACGCCAACATCGACGCGCTGCTCGTGCTGTTCATCACGCCCGTCTACATCGACAGCGTAGCGGTAGCGGAAGCCATCGTGCGCGCTTGCGCAGGTTCTCCCAAGCCCGTCCTCTCGTGCTTCATGGGAAAGGAGGGTCACGCGGAGGCGATCCGCAGGCTGCGCGAGGCCGGCATCCCCGTCTACCAGTTCCCCGAGTCGCCCGCCCGCGCCCTCGCGACGATGGTGCGCCATCGCGCGTGGCTCGAGCGCGATCCCGGCAGCGTGCCGCCACTCGAGGTGGACGCAGCGGCGGCGCGGGCCGTCGTGCGAGCGGCGCAGGCAGATGGTCGGACGTCGCTCGACTTCGAGGAAGCGCGCCGGGTTGCAGAGGCCTACGGCATCCCCTTCGCGCGCGGCGTGCTGGCGTCCTCGCTCGAGGAGGTCGTGGATGCCGGCGCGGATCTCGGCTTCCCTCTCGTGCTGAAGGCGACCGCGCCGGGCCTGGGCCACAAGAGCGATCGCGGCGGCGTCGCCGTCGATCTGCGGACGGTGGACGAGCTCGCGACGGCGTGGAAGCGGATGAAGCTCGCGTTCGCGGCCGAGGACGGACTGGCCTTCGTCGTGCAGCGCATGGCACGCGGCGACCGCGAGGTGATCCTCGGGATGCGCAAGGACGAGGACTTCGGCCCGCTGCTGATGTTCGGCCTCGGCGGCATCCACGTCGAGGTGCTGAAGGACGTCGCCTTTCGGGTTCATCCCATCACGGACGCCGACGCACGCGACATGGTCCGCAGCCTTCGCGGCCATGCGCTCCTCGAAGGCGTGCGCGGCAAGGGCCCCGTGCCGGAGGGCTTCATCGTCGAGATGCTTCTCCGCCTCGACCGCCTCGTTCAGGACCTCCCCGACATCGTCGAGCTCGACCTCAACCCCGTCATGCTCTCCGAGCGCCTCACCGACTGCCTCGCCGTGGACGTCCGCATCTCGCTGGGCAACCCCTCGACATGAGCCGGCGCTCACGCCGAGCGGCCAGCTCCGCCTCACCGATCCGAGGCGCCCTCGCGCCCGAGGCGCCTGGCGACCACCGAGACGAAGCCCGTCGCTACGGGCAAGGATCCGCGACGTTCCCGCGCGAGCCAGGACCGAAGCGCGGCGTGCCGTCTGAGCTGGCGCCGAAGTCGGCCTCGGGGCAGGACGCAGCTGCGCACTTGACGAGATAGTAGTACGCGCCCCGATTGTTCGGCGGCGCCGGCGCGGGCACGAGCTCGACGTCCAAGTACTGCGACGTCGGAACCGAATAGCAGGTCGTGCCCGTCGGCGTGAAGTCGCGATTGAGCCAGAGCTGATTGAGATCGCCACGGAGCATGGTGTAGCTCGCGCCCGGCTGCGGGAACCAGCTCACGACGGCTCCATTGGGGCTCGCCGCCCTGTCGACGCGAAGGCCGAGGCTCGCGGGGCTGCCGTTGCAGATGACGGTCACGTCGTTGAGCGAGCGCGACACCGTCACGATCTCGGGGAGGCCATCTGCGTCGAGATCCGCCGCGACGAGGCCCGCGATCGAGATGTCGGCCGGCACGCGGACGGGCGTGGCGAACGTGCCGTCCCCCATCCCCTCGACGAGGAGGAGCGTCTGTGGGCCGGCAATGGCCATGTCGAGGACCATGTCGGCGTTGAGGTCCTGCAGCAGCAGCGCGACGGGCGTGAGACCCAGCGGCAGCGGCAGTGGCTGGTCGAGTCGGAAGCCGGGCTGCGGAAGCAGGCGCGGCTCGAGGATCCATGCGAGGCCGCTCACGTCCACGGCGACGAGCTCCGTCGCCGCGTCGGCATCGACGTTGCCGACGCCGAGGACTCGGAACTCGTCGTCAGCCAGGATCGGGTCGATCGTCCCCGGGTCGATGAAGACCGGCGTTGCGTGGAGTCCGGTGCTCGCTTCGAATCGCACGAGGAAGAAGCCCGGTACGCCGCGATTGTTGCGGCCCGCGACGACGATGTCCGCCTTCTGGCCGCCGAAGAGACTCGCGGCCACGTGATCCGCGTAGGCGTAGACGAGCGAAGGGAAGGTCTCGCCGGCGGAAAACAGTGCGTTGCCGTCGTTGCGCCACACCGAAAGCGTCGCGGGATCCACGCGCGACACCGTCACGAGATCGATCTCCGATCCGCCAATGGCATCGCGAGGGACCACGGCGCCGGCGATCCCGGGCAGCACCTCCGGACTGGCCCATGAGCCGGGCCCCTGGCTGCGCCAGAGGACCTGCTCGGTCGGGTGCGACTCGAGGATGTCGAGGCCAGGGTTGCTGTCGAGCGGCAGCGCGAAGATCTCGGAGGGATACGGGCTGTTGGGAAGCGTCAGGGCCGTGGGCTGCTCGAGCCCGCCGGCGCCGTCGCTGAGCATCACCTGCGCCGTGCGCACCGACGGATCCGTCGGCGACTCGAGCGCGACGACCACGTCGTCCGTCGCGTCGCCGTCGAGCCGCCCCACGGCGATGGCCACGGGAGCGATTCCGCCGCCCGGATACGAGTCCGCGGCATTGAAGTGTCCTGTCCCGTCGTTGGTCAGCAGCGTCATGGCGAGCCCATCGCCGTGCAGGACGACGACATCACGGTCCGTGTCGCCATCGAGGTCGGCGACGGCGAGCGAGCCCGGACGCAGTGCCGTCATGTTTCCCATCGGATACGAGCGAAGGCTGCCGCCGGGCGTCGCGTCGAACGTGGGCCTCGGCGACTCCTGGGTGCCCTCGATCACCATCAGCCAGTTGAAGCCCTGCTGCAGCTGCGGATCGCCGGCATCGCCGATCACGAGATCGCGGATCCCGTCGCCGGTCATTTCGGCGTACGCGACGCCGCTCCAACGCGTCGGCATGCGCACGCCCGCGGAGAAGGGATCGACGAGGTCCTGGATGATGGGTGGGTCGAAGGCCGAGGCCGCACCGTTCCCCTCGAAGTAGAAGAGATATCCGTCCTCGCAGACCACGAGCACGTCGGGATTCGTGTCCCCGTTCCAGTCGCCGAGGATCGCGTCCTCCGGGCTGACCGGCTGGCCGCCGACGCGCATCGGGATGATCATGACGGACGGGAGGACGGCGCCGGAGAAGTTCGGGTCGCCGGGCCAGAGAACGAGCTGGCTGTTCGGCTCATCGACCGTGAGGAGGTCCATCAGATCGTCGGCATCGGCGATGAAGTCCGCCGCTTCGACGTCCGTGAGGAGGCTGACGCTCTGCCCCACGGGCGGCTGCGCCACGAAGCGCTGCATCGAGCTGACGGCGACGCCCCACGTGCCCGTGGGTACCCCCGCGTTCTCGTCGCCAAGCGCGATGCCGACCGTGCCCGTCTGCGTGCAGACCGCGAGATCCCACGACGGGCCGCTGTCCCAGTGCACCGCCGTCATGTCGATGCCGAAGCCCCGCCGTGCGTCGGGGTTTGCGGGAGCGCCCCAACCCGTCACGCCGCCCGGATTGTGGTAGGCGAAGAACGTGTTCGTCTCGTTCGTGCCCGCCAGGTCGATGTAGAGATCGTTGTTGAAGTACCCGGCGATCAGAGCCCAAGGATCGAAGATCGTGCTCGGATCCCCGGGCGTCGGAGGCGGCGCGATCTGCTGCGCGATCGTGAAGTTTCCGGAGCCGTCGTTCTCGAGGATCGTCAGCGATGCCGGCGCCTCGTTGAACGTGATCGCGAGGTCCGCGTCGTTGTCGAGGTCCATGTCGGCCGCGATGACGGAGGTCGCCGCGCGCTGCGGGAGCGTGACGTCGGTGCGGGCGCAGGTCTGGAGCGCGGCGGTCACCGGCGAGGCGAGTGCGAACACGACCAGGGCGGCCGGGAGGATCCGGCAGGACTACTGCATGGCGAGCTTCCCCACGGTTGCCCTCGCGGCCGAGCACGCCGCCGAGGGCACGCTGTCGGGGCCTGGCCCCTGAACCGCGAAGACGCGTTGAATCCAATCGAATGTAGCACCCGCCCCCCCGTTCGAACAAGGTTCCGCCAGGGAGCCCGACGCAGGGCGACGATCAAGCAGGATCCGATGCGTGGACCCGTCCGGCCGCGGCGGCGCTCGCCCGTCGCAGCATGACCGCTCCGCGAAGAACGGCCAGGGGCTCGACCTCGAACTCGTCGAGCAACCCATGCTGGCGCCAATGCTCGAGGATGGCCTGCTCGCCGAGGCGCACGGCATCGTCGAGGACGACGACTCCCCGCGCCGCGAGGTGCGGCAGGATCCTGTAGAGCGCCGGTTGGCGCGCGCGCGGCTCGGAGGATGCGGGCGGTCCGTCCACGAAGGCCAGGTCGAACGGCCCCGCGAGACGAGGCGGCAGCGCCTTCAGTGCGTCGAAGTCGTAGAACGTGCCGCCCGCCGGCGCCCGCTCATCCGGGACGAGGGGCGCGAGGAGCACGCTCGCGATGTCTTCGAGTCCCCGCGCGCGGAGGAGCTCGCGCGTCCTCTCCGCATGTGCCGCGTCATGCTCGAGCGAAACGACGCGGCCACCCGTCGGGCGGACGGCCTCCCCGAGGATCACCGTCGAGGTCCCCGAGCCCAGCTCGAGGACGAGGCGCGGCCTCTCGTCGCGCACGTGACGCGCGAGATGGAGCGCGAGATCCGGCGTGATGGCCCAGCCGCCGAGCGCGGGGAGCGGCTCGGCCGGCCGCAGGAGCTCGGTGAGCTGCGCGGCGATCTCCGGCTGACGCGAGGCCTCGAGCTGCGCGCGCTCGCGCGCCGCTCGACGGGCGCGTCGAACCGCACGTGCCGCGAGCAGGAGGGTCAGGGCCAGCGCCGCCGTGACCAGGCCCGACGCGGCTGCGGCAACGGGCGCCATCAGGAACCCGGGGCTTCCTCCGGGGCGTCGTCGTCGCTCGAATCCGCGCTGGGGCGCGCCTCGAGGAGGGCTGCGGCCTGCTGCAACGCGGCGAGCGCATCCGCGGCGCGCGATCGCGTGGTCTCGCCGTCGGCCTTCATGCGCGAGTTGGCGCGACGGAGGCGCTTGACCTCCTTGTCGAGACGCTCGCGCGTCGTGGCCAGCTCGGCCGTCAAGGCCGCAGCGCTCTCGGAAGCGGCCCGCCCCTCCTTCAACGCGCGAGCCGCCTCGGCTGCGCTCGTCTGGCGCTCGGCATCAGCGCGCTCCCTTCCCTTCTCGGCCGCCTGCAGCCGGCGCTCGGCATCCGTCGCCCGCCGCTCGGAGTCTCGCCGCTCGGCCTCGAGCTTCGCGTTGGAGGCATGCGACTCCTCGAGCTCGCGTCGCAGCGCCTCGTAGCGCTCCTTCTGGTCGGCCTTCTCCGCCTCGAGCGCCTCCGCGGCCTGCTGGGCAGAGGCGCGGAGCGTGTCGCGCTCGGCCGTCGTCGCATCCAGGTTGGCGGTCAGACGCGTGCGCGCCTGCTCGAGCTCGGCCGCGCGCACGCGCAGCAGCGAGAGCTCCTCGTCGTCCTGCACGGCCTTCTCGCGCAGCGAGCGCGCCTCGTCGCGCAGGCGGCGCTCCTTCTCGTCCACCTCGCGGTTGAGCTTCTTCACGGTGTCCGTGAGCTGCGCGATCAGCTCGTTCTTGCGGCCGATCTCGCCGGCGAGGCCCGAGATCTCCTGATCGACCGCGGCCGGAGTGCGCTGCGTCGTGCGTTCCTCGACGGCGTGCAGGCCGCTCTGCAACGCGCGCTTCAGCTCGGTCTCGATCTGCTGCCACTCGCTACGCAGCGCGTCGAGGTCCGCCTCGCCCACCTGGGCGGCGAACGACTCGACGCGGGACATCGCCGACTGGAGCCCCTTCAGCTCTAGATCGACGCTCTCCTCCCCGCTCTTCCGGAGATCGTCGAGGAAGTCGCCTCCCCCGTCCGCGGGCGGGCTTCCGCCGCCGTCGAAGGGCCCTCCACCGAAGGGATCGCCGCCTTGGACCATCTCGTCGCTCGCCATGACCGGAGGTTACCACCGGCATCGGGGCCATGGAGGCCTCTCGGCGGTCCTCACCCTGGGAATGGAACTCGGGCTGCCGCCGGTGACATGATCGGCCGCGACGACGAGGGAGGGTCCGGGAACGCAATTGAAGAGTCGTTACCGCACGGACCTCGTGGTGAAGCTCTGGCCCTCGGTGCCGCGCGGACTGTTCGGCCAGGGACGGCACGCGCAGAGGCTGACGGCCTTCCTTGAGCGCGAGGTCTTCTACCGCGAGTTCCACTTCACGCCGTGGAAAGCCGCGCTCGCCGCCATCGTCGGCGGCGGCCTCGCCCTCTGGGCGATCCTCGCGCTCGTGATTTCCCTGCACGCCGCGTGGCGCGCCGAGCGGATGCGCGAGGACCTCGTCGCCCGCGAGGCCAGCCTCGACGAGGAGTCGCGGCGGCTGAACGCGGCGCGGCGCGACTACTTCGTGCTGCTCTCGCGCCTCCAGCCGATGAACGAGCGCGTGGACAAGCTCTCCGACTTCTCGCGCAAGCTGGCGCTCGCGGCGGGCGTCGAGTCGCTGGCCTCAGAGCTGGGCTCGAGTGCCGACGATCGCCACCTCGACGTGACGCTCTCCGAGCGCGACGTCGCCGAGCTCGATCGGCGATTCGATCAGCTCGGCACCTACATCGACGACAGGGTGTTCGAGCTCTCCCGCACGCCCTCCGTCTCGCCGTTGCGCGATGCCTTCGTCCCGACCGACAGGTTCGGCTTCCGCTCAGGCCGATTCCTCACGGAGCCGGCGAAGCAGGCGCATGGCGGGGACGGCCGGCAGTTCCACTGCGGGCTGGACCTCGCGACGCCCGCGGGCACGCCCATCCACGCGACGGCCGACGGTACCGTGCACTTCGCGGGTCACATCCCCGCGCGGCAGGACGCGCCGGCCTCGCTCTACGGCAACTTCGTGGTGCTCGACCACGGCAACGGCATCCGCACCGTCTACGCCCACTGCTCGGATCTCCTCGTGGAATCCGGGCAGGCGGTGCATCGAGGCGATGCGATCGCCCGCGTGGGATCGACCGGTCGCTCCACCGGTCCCCACCTGCACTACGAGGTCGTCGTGAACGGCCGGCCGATGGACCCGGAGCTCTTCCTCCTCGACCTCGCGCTGCCCGACAAGCGCGTGCGGGTCGCCTTCGACGACACCTCCCTCCTCCTCGACGAGGTGGACAAGCTCATGGGCCGCTGACAGGATCGACGCGGCGCAGGACGACACCGGAGACCCAACCCATGGCCGACCAGAAGCAGACGCTCGACATCCCGAATGGAACGACCTTCGAGTTCAAGGACGGAAAGCTCATCTTCGGCCACGAGTCGGACATCTCCATCCGCACCAACATGGGCGGCTACAAGTTCCAGAAGATCTTCTCGAAGCGCGGCAACGTGCAGGTTCTGCCACCCGACGGCGTCGAGTTCGACGTGGACGAGATCGAGGCGCCCAACGGCGACGTCTTCCTGAACGGCCGGGTGCGAGCGCGCGTCGTGCGCGGCCGGACCGTCCACTTCCAGGAGGGTCAGCTCGCGGCGGATCTCGTCGAGGCGCAGGCCGAGGTCGTGCTCTCCGGCGCGCGCCTGAACGTGCTCCACGTGAAGGCCCCCCGCGTCGTCGTCGATCCGGACGCGGACGGGATGCTGCTGGTCGTCGAGAGCCAGAACGAGATCGGTCGGACGCGCGCGCGAGGCGGATTCCGCACGGCGGCCGACGCGCGCGGCGCGCTCGAGCAGTTCGCGCGCCTGACCGCCGGCGGCGCCTCCGCGTCGGCCACGCCCATCGCCGTCGCGACGCCCGTCGCCGCAGCGCCGGCGCCCGCGCCCGCGCCCGCCGCGGCGGCGACCGCCAACGCGAGCGACACGCAGGAGCTGCGCGCGCAGGCCGCGGCCGCCGAGGCCTCGGTGCTGCCGAAGTCGAGCGTCTTCCGGAAGCGCTCGTAACTCGAAGACCTCGCGGTGGGCCCGACTAGCGCAGCAGCTTGAGCACGACGATCTGGCCGACGAGATCGCCCTCGACGTCGCCGTAGTCGGACGAGTAGACGGGCGTGCCGACGTCGAAGCGCACGAGCGTCCCCCACGGGCCGGGAATCGTGCCGACCAGCGCGATGCCGACGTGATCCGACGCCTCGCCGAGATCCGCGACGACGCCATCCGGCAGCCCGTCGGTCCACGTGCGGCCGAAGCCGAGCTCGAGATCGAGTCCCACCGCGCCGAGGATGTCCACGCCCCATGAGAGCCGCACCAGCGCCGCCCGGTCGAAGTGGATGCCCGTCCCGTCGAAGCCGGGCAGCCGCTCTCCCCCGAAAGCCGAGAACTCGTAGCGGCTGAAGCGGTCGAGGGCCGAGCCGCCGAGCGCCTGGACTTGCAGGTCCACCGTCTGGAGGCGCGTCAGCGAGAAGGTCTTGGAAAGCGAGGCGCCCCAGCGCCAGTAGGCCGTCGGCTCGCCGTTCTCGTGCGGGGGATCACCCGACGCGTCCTCGAAGCCCCAGGGTTCCCATCCCTCGCGGATCCCGCGCGAGCCCGAGAGGCGCGCGTCCCAGCCGCGCCCGTGGATCTCGCCCGAGAGGCCGAGCGTCGTGACCAGCACGTCGTGGGGCGCGACGAAGTCGTCGGCGGTGTCGTCGGCGGCCCCCCATGACTCGTGGCGCAGGGTGATGAAGGTGCCGATGCGGCCGTGGCGGCCGGCGGGTCCGCTCACCTCGAGGCCGAGATGCGGCATGTAGGCGCTGACGACCTGGCCCTCGTCGATGCCGGTTTCCGGAAGACGGTACCGATCGCTGCGCTTGATGAGCGGAATGAAGGCGTCGGCCGTCAGCGTCATGCGCGAGTCGAAGACCGACGGATCGGAGATCGAGATCGAGTTGACGGCCCCGGCCAGGAACGCATTGAACTGGAGGCCCTTGCCGCCGAGGTCGTAGTCGAGCCAGTTCACGCCGGCCAGAGGGATGATCCCCTCGTAGCTCTCGTCGTGCCGCGCTCCGACGAGCCAGAACAGCTTCCGCGACGAGACCTTCGCGGGAACGCGCTCGCCCTCTTCCGTGCGCTCGAGATAGACGAGCCCCTTTTCCGTGTCGCGCAGCATCTGGTGGCTCGACGCGCGGGCCTCCGCGAGCTGCGCCTCGAACTCCCCGCCGTTGACGACGAAGTTGCTGAACGTCATGCGGATGGTCACGCCGATGCTCGCGCCGAGCAGCGTGATCACGCGGTGGACGTCCGACTTCTGCGCGAGCCAGTGTTCGCCGTCGGGCGCGAGCACTGGGCCGTAGCTGTCGGTCTGCTGGTTCGAGAGGACTGGCGGCTCGAGCTTCGAGTGCGAGACCGCGAGTTCGAGCAGATCCCACGTGGCGGCGTCGATGAACGCGGTGCCGAGAAGCCCCACCTGCGAGGGATCCGTGGGCTCGAACTCGACCTCCCAGCAGGGACGCCCCTGCTTCCGCGCCTTCCCCTTCAGGCGGTAGTCGTAGGACTTGTCGAGGCGCAGCTCGAGCGGGAGAACCTGCACCTTCTCGGGCTGGATCATCGGCAGCTCGGGGATCCGACCGTGCTTGGGATCCCACGCCGCGCCATTGATGAAGAACTTCTCGTTCTCGAACTCGTGCGCGCCGCCGACGTCGTGGAAGTAGCGTCCCTCGACGCGCACCTCGAACTGCTGGCCCGAGGCGCCGAGCTCGTAGGACATTTCCGTGACGACGTCCGCGACGTAGTTCTCGAGGCGGCGGTCATGGGCCGCCTGCCGCGCGAAGTGGTTCGCGAGGATCTCGTCCACCGAGGGCTCGCGCACCGCGGCGACCTCGACCTGCTCCTTCGACTCGTCGGGGATCTCGGCGCGATCCCAGGCCAGGACGAGCGGTCGATGCACGAGGGGGACCTTCATGGCGTAGCGCTTGCCCTCCCTCGCGACGTCGAGGGGCGCTGCCGCGTCGGTCCGCGGATCGAAGAGGCGCGGCGAAATCGGCTCCTCGGTGAGGCGGAGGATCATCGCGGCGCCGGGCAGCTTGCCGTCCGACGTCGGCTCGAAGATGACGCGCGAGGAGAGATCGCTCTCGACGATGAGCAGCTTCGCGTCGGTCGGGACCTCGGGGGGAAAGACGATCGGCGCGGGCTCGGAGGAGGGCGACGCGCCGTCGGGAAAGGCCGCGAGCCACGTCGCGAGAGCGCGCCGGATGCCCGTGCAATCGGCGTCGCCATCGCTCCCCTCCCTCCACTCGACGCGCCGCAGCGCGGCGGCCTTCGCTCCGCTCGCCGCGAGTCGTGTCAGTTCTTCCCACGCGTCGGCCCCGTTCGATGCTTCGAGCGCGGTCGTCATCGTGCCGTACCAGGCGTCGCCTCGCTCGACATTCACCAAGCCGTCCATGAAGGGCGCGACGGCCTCGCCGATCAGGCTCGATCCATCAGGATTCGTCGCTGCGAGCCGCACCGTCGTCGCCGGATCGCCAGCGCGGATTGCCAGCGCGCTGCGCTTGAGGAAGAACACCTCCGCCTCGTCGTCGCGCCGGCCCCGCGCGTCGCTGACGATCCATTCCGCGACGTGACCTGCCGCGGCGGCCGCGAGCGCCTCGACGCGGGCGCTCCATGCGTCCATGACGGCAGCGTTGCGCGAGTCCACCTCCACGGTCTCGGCGAGGACGAGAACGATCGGATGCCCCGCTGCCGTCTCGACCGCGGCTGCCAGCGCCTCCGGAGTGTCCATGCCGACGACGACGTCGAGCGCGAGCAGGGCGCGCTCGGATTCGGGCAGGCATGCGAGGGCATCTCCCGCCCCGTCGATGCTCGCCTGAAGGCCGACGCCGCGCACCGGCTCCGCTGCCGAATGCGGCGCGGCGAGCCCGGCGGCGAGCATGATGAGCAGGATGAACCGCGCGATGATCGGACTGGACACGGGGGAACACCTCGTTGGCGGGCGTGAGCGGCCGCGGATCATGACACTCTCGCGGCGCGCAGCGTGAGTCACGGGCGTAGCCAGCGGAAGAAGGCCCGCCTGGGCCAGAACTTCCTCGTCAACGAGGGGGTCGTCGATCGCATCGTCGAGAGCGTCGGCCCGCT
>Ga0315912_10003369_pt1 | contig 15960 bp, 15 predicted proteins | sample VfabasoilMG_FD_204469 | JGI IMG/M metagenome (GOLD analysis project Ga0315912, IMG submission 204469) | Garden soil microbial communities collected in Santa Monica, California, United States - V. faba soil | ecosystem: Environmental > Terrestrial > Soil > Garden | place: USA: California... | reverse complement strand
CTCGCCCGATCGTGGTCCTGGCCTGCATGCTGCTCGCGACGCTGGCGGCGTCGATCGCACATGCGGAGGACGCCAGCATCCGGCCTTTCAAGGTGAATGTTCCGCAGTCGGCGCTGGACGACGTGCGCATGCGGTTGAAGGCGACGCGCTGGCCGGACAAGGAGACCGTGGCCGACGATTCGCAGGGTGCACAGCGCGCGAAACTGCAGCAGCTGGTGCGCTACTGGGCCAGCGACTACGACTGGCGCAAGGCCGAAGCCAGGCTGAACGCGCTGCCGCAGTTCGTCACGCGCATCGATGGTCTGGACATTCATTTCATCCACGTGCGTTCGCCCAATCCGGATGCCATGCCCCTGATCATCGCCCATGGCTGGCCGGGCTCGGTGTTCGAACAGATCAAGCTCATCGGGCCGCTCACCGACCCGGTGAAATACGGCGGCCGCGCCGAGGACGCCTACGACGTGGTCATCCCGTCGCTGCCGGGTTTCGGATTCTCCGGCCAGCCCGTCGATGCAGGCTGGGGTCTCGAGCGCATCGGCGCCGCCTTCGACGTGCTGATGAAGCGACTGGGATACAGCCGCTACGTCGCGCAGGGCGGCGACTGGGGCGCGGGTATCGTGCAGGCCATGGGCCGCCAGGCGCCGCCAGGGTTGTCAGGCATCCACACCAACCTGCCGGCCGCGATTCCGAATGATGTGGGTCCGGCGCTCGCCGGCGGTGCGCTGCCGCCCGGCATGTCTGCCGAGGAGCGCGCCGTGGTGGAGTCGCTGAAAGCATTTCGCGGCAGGGGCGCGAGCGCATACCTGGCGATGTTGAAGGCGCGGCCGCAGGCCGTGAGTTACGGACTCACCGATTCGCCTGCGGGCCTCGCCGGCTGGATGCTGGTGCACCCGGGCTTCGATCACTGGAGTTTCGGCCAGGACGCGAAGCAGTCGCCGACGCGTGACGATGTGCTCGACAATTTCATGTTGTACTGGCTGACGAACACCGCGGGTTCATCGGCGCGGCTTTACTGGGAGAATCGCGACGCCGATCTCACCAGCTCGGGCGCGCAGCGCACGCGGGACATCAGGGTTCCCGTGGCCATCACGGTGTTTCCGCAGGAGGTCTATCAGCCGCCGGAGTCCTGGGCGCGGCGCGCGTTTCCGACGCTGATGTATTACCACCAGGCCGACCGTGGCGGTCATTTCGCCGCCTGGGAGTACCCGGAACTGTTCGCGTCGGAGCTGCGTGCGGCGTTCCGGCCATTGCGCACCGTCATGGCGCACTCGGCAACCACGCAGCCGGACGGCATCCGGCGCATCGAATTGCAGCGGCGGGACCTCGCCACGCCGGGGCGCGAGATGATCCAGGTGCGCGTCGAAATCGACCCGGGCGTGAAATTCCCGAGCCACAAGCATCCCGGAGAAGAAGTGATCTATGTCATCGAGGGCACGTTCGAATACGAGGTCGCAGGCAGGCCGGCGGTGACGGTCAGGGCCGGCGAAGTGCTGTTCATTCCTGCCGGCGTGGTGCACTCGGCGAAAAATATCGGCGACAGCCCGGCCGCGGAACTGGCAACCTATATCGTCGACTCCAGCAAACCGCTCGTCACACAGGTTCAATAGTCATGCACGCAAACACATTTCACCTGGCCGATCCCGTCGGACCCACGGATCACGTGCTCGGGCCGGAACATGCGCCGGTCACGGTGGTGGAATACGGCGACTTCGAATGCCCGCATTGCAAGCAGGCCACCGGCACGGTCAAGCTGATGCTGGTCAGATTCGAGCAGCAGGTCCGCTTCGTATTCCGGAACTTTCCGCTCGAAGGTGTCCATCCGCATGCCATGCATGCGGCACAGGCCGCGGAATGCGCGGGCGGGCAGGGCAAGTACTGGCCGATGCACGATCTGCTGTTCGAGAAGCAGCAGCATCTCAAGCTGGCGCAGTTGCGGGAATACGCGCAGAGCCTCGGGCTCGACATGGCGCGTTTCACCGCCGAGATGGACGACGAGGTCTATCTACAGCGCGTGCGCGAACACCAGCAGAGCGGCGAGGCCAGCGGCGTGCGCGCCACGCCGACGTTCTACGTCAATGGCCGCCTGCTCGATGTTTCCTACGGGTTGCACGCGCTGATCGACGCCGTCGAAGCGCAGCTCCGACGGCGGGCCTGATCAGGCGATCTTCGCTTCCTGGTGCTTGCGTTTCGGCAGCACCCAGCCGGGCCGGGCGAAGTGGCAGGTGTAGCCGTCGGGATACTTGAGCAGGTAGTCCTGGTGCTCTTCCTCGGCTTCCCAGAAGTCGCCGGCGGGCGCGACCTCGGTCACCACCTTGCCGGGCCACAACCCGGACTCCTCGACGTCGGCGATGGTGTCCTCGGCAACATCCCGCTGTTCATCGCTGGAGTAGAAGATCGCCGAGCGGTAGCTCGAGCCGACATCGTTTCCCTGGCGATTGCGCGTGGTCGGGTCGTGGATCTGGAAGAAGAATTCCAGCAGCTTGCGAAAGCTGATCTTCGCCGGATCGAAGACGATCTCGACCGCCTCGGCGTGTGATCCATGATTGCGATAGGTGGCATTCGGGGTGTTGCCGCCCGAATATCCGACGCGCGTGGAGATGACGCCGTCGTAACGGCGCAGCAGGTCCTGCACGCCCCAGAAACATCCACCGGCGAGTATTGCGCGTTCCGTAGTCATTTTCTGTCCTCCACCTGGTTGAGGTATGCGCCGTAACCGGCGGCTTCCATGTCGTCGCGATGTATGAATCGCAGCGAGGCGGAATTGATGCAGTAACGCAGGCCGCCCTGGTCTTCCGGGCCGTCGTCGAACACATGCCCGAGATGGCTGTCGCCGTGCGCCGAACGTACTTCGGTGCGGATCATGCCATGCGAGCGGTCGCTGAGCTCATTGATGTTCGCGGGCTCGATCGGCTTGGAGAAACTCGGCCAGCCGCAGCCCGAATCGAACTTGGCGGAAGACGCGAACAGGGGCTCGCCGGACACGATATCCACGTAGATACCCGGTTCGTCATTTTCAAGGTATTCGCCGGTGCCCGGCATTTCCGTGGCGCCCTGCTGGGTGACGCGATACTGCTCGGGTGAGAGCTTCGAGATCGCCGCGGGGTCCTTGGTGAACTTGAGCATTTCTACCTCCTGACTACGCATACAGACCGGCGCAGCGTGCGGAATATTTCATCAGTGTAGCCCGATTTTCTAGGCTGCGGCCCGACTGCCAGACGTGTAACGCCGCGCCGGACGCGCGCGCGAGAGATTCGGTTGCAACACGAGCCGCGCTGCTTCGAATTCCTGCCAGTCCTCCGTGTCCGGGAGCGCCGGAATGGTGACGAACTCGCCGAGATCAAGTCCGGCGAGCGCCGCGTCGACCAGGTCTTCCGCCGTCATGACGATCTCGCGCGGCAGTTCCTCCACGGGCTTGCCGGCGACCGACCAGAAGCCGGTGGCCGTGGCGCCCGGCAGCACCACTTGCACGCGCACGCCGGTGTCCTTGAGCTCCTGGCGCAGCGACTGGCTGTAGGCGAGCACGAACGCCTTGGTGCCCGAATACACGCCGTTGAGGATTTCGGGCATGAGCGCGACCGCGGAGCTGATGTTGATGAGAGTGCCGTCGCCGCGCTCGACGAAACTCTGCGCGGCGGCCTGCGCGAGGCGGGTCAGCGCCGTGACGTTGAGCGAGATCATGCGCTCCATCACGTCGATGTCCGACTCCAGCGTCGGTGCATAGAGTCCCATGCCGGCGTTGTTCACCAGCATGCAGATGCTGGAGTCGGTGCGCAGCAATCGCTCGACGCCGCGCAGATCGGCCGGGTCATTGAGATCCGCGGCCACGGTTTCGACCATGGCCAGCGTCTCGGACTCCAGACGCGCGGCGAGAGCGTCGAGACGTTCGCGGTTGCGCGCCACGAGGATGAGATCGTAACCACGTCGCGCGAGCCGGTCGGCATACAACGCGCCGATGCCCGATGAGGCACCGGTGATCACGGCGGTGCCCTTGTCTGCCTGTCGATTCATGGCCTGCTCCGAAAGAAATGAAAAGCCGGGCGTGAATCGAATCAGAGGCGCGCGCGCGAATCGATGACGCCATGGTGTCGGTCGATACGATGGTGTTATTGGACCGCCGGAGTTGGACTGATCAGATCGCCCACAGGAGGAAATGACAATGACCAGCACTCCCCGGACGCTCACCGCCCTCGTCGCAGCCTCGCTGCTCTCGGCGACCGCCTTGCCGCAAACCGCCGCATCACTCGTCGTGACTGTCGAGAACGAACCCGCACCCACACTGGTGATCGAACCGCCGTTGCCGGGTCCTCTCGCCAATGGCGTCGCGTTCATTCCGTACCGCGTCGAGAACCTGCGGATACTGCCGATCGGCGGGGCCGCCGCGACCAGGATCTCGCCGCGCGTCGGGCACCTGCACATCACTGTCGATGACCTGCCGTGGGCGTGGGCGGACTATGGCCAGAGCGACACCATCATCCTGATCAACCTGCCGCGCGGCGAGCACAAGCTGCTCATTGAAGTCGTTGACCCCGAAGGCGGCTTGCTGACTTCGAAATCCATCACCTTCAAATCGCCGGGCAAACCCGCGAAGTAGTCCCTTCCAACAACATCAGAGGATCGAACATGAAACTCAGCAGCAGAATCGGGATTGCATTTTCAGTAGCGCTGGCAGCGGGCGGCGTGTCGGTGCTGCATGCGCAGACCGCACAGACGGCGCCCGCTGCGCCGGACAAGTACACGCTGGTGTCGCCGGGCGGCATCAGGTTCTCGGACTTCAAGGGGTACGAGGATTGGGCCGTGATCTCCTCGGCGCGCACCGACAAGGAACTCAAGGTCATCCTGGGCAACCCGATCATGATCGCGGCCTACAAGGCCGGCGTTCCCCTCAATGGCAAGCCGTTTCCGGAAGGCTCGAAGTCGGCGAAGCTGCAGTGGACTCTCAAGAAGAGCACCGAAGCGCCGTTCGTCGTGGAAGTGCCGGACGCACCGACGCAGGCGTTCCTCATGGAGAAGGACAGCAAACGGTTTCCAGACACCGGCGGCTGGGGATACGCAGTGTTCAATCACGTGAATGCCACCGGCGGGATGGTGCCCGATGCGGCCAAGGCCGATTGCGGACACGTCTGCCACGTCGCGGTCAAGGCGAAGGACTATGTCTTTCATCCCTACCAGAAGCGTTGAGCCGACCTAACCAACGACTTCCATGATCGCCCCGGCGAACTCCCGGGGCGCTTCCTGAGGCAGGTTATGCCCGATGCCGCCGCTGAGATTGCGGTGCGAGTACCGGCCGGAGAATTTTTCTGCGTAGGCGGCGGGATCGGGATGCGGCGCGCCGTTGGCGTCGCCTTCCAGGGTGATGGCGGGCACCGTGATCGACGGAGCTTCCGCCAGTCGTCGTTCGAGATCGTCGTACCGTGCTTCACCCTCTGCCAGACCCAGCCGCCAGCGATAGTTGTGAACCACGATGTCGACGTGATCCGGATTGTCGAACGCGGCGGCGCTGCGTTCGAAGGTCGCATCGTCGAACTGCCACTGTGGGGAGGCGATCTGCCAGATCAGCTTGGCGAAATCGTGCCGGTACTTTTCGTAGCCCTGCCGGCCGCGTTCGGTGGCGAAGTAGTACTGGTACCACCATTGCAATTCGGCCTTCGGCGGCAGGGGCGATTTGCCCGCGGCCTGGCTGCCGATGAGGTAGCCGCTGACCGAAACCAGTCCCTGGCAGCGTTCGGGCCACAACGCGGCGACGATGGCCGCGGTGCGCGCGCCCCAGTCGCAGCCGCCGAGGATCGCGCTGCGAATCTTCAGCGCATCCATCAATGCGATCACATCCGATGCCAGCGCCGCGGGCTGACCATTGCGCAGCGTGTCGGGTGAACGGAGTCGCGTGCTGCCGTAACCGCGTAGATAGGGGACGATGACGCGGTACCCGGCCGTGGCCAGAAGGGGCGCGACGTCCACGTAGGTGTGAATGTCGTAAGGCCAGCCGTGCAGCAGGATCACCGGGCGTCCCCTGGTTGGCCCCGCGTCGACGTAGCCGACGTTCAACGCGCCGGCGTCGATCTGCCGGATGGAATCGAAAGTGCGCGACGCCGATGCAGGCGCGGCGGAACTGTTTGCGGCGATGGTTGGCATGGCTAATCCTGCTCCCGCCAGCCCCAATGCGGCATCGAGGAACTCGCGGCGGTTTGCGTCGAACATCGGCCTTCTCCAAATAAAAAAGGCGGACGGCACAACGGGGTAGGGGTGGGGAGAATGTGCCGCCCGCCGCGCTTGGCGCGCTGAGAATGTAGGCGCATGGCACCAGAGACGGCGCCGTGAATCGATTGCTCCAAGGTATCGGTCGATACGTTGGTATTGCGATTCGGGGAGCGTAAAGTCGGTCGTTCCATTCTCCAGGAGCAGCACATGGACAAGCGCGTTCTCGGAAACAGCGGCCTCGAAGTTTCGGAGCTCGGTCTCGGCTGCATGGGGCTCAGCTCGGTGTACGGCCCCGCCACGGATCACGCGCAGGCCCTGGGTCTGATCCGCACCGCGGTGGAGCGCGGCGTGACGTTCTTCGATACCGCCGAGGTTTACGGGCCCTTCGCCAACGAGTTGCTGGTGGGCGAAGCGCTGGAGCCGTTCAAGGGGCGCGTCGCGATCGCGACCAAGTTCGGCTTCCGCATCGACGCGGAAGGAAAAACCATCGGGCTCGACAGCCGGCCGGCGCACATCCGCGAAGTCGCCGAGGCTTCGCTCAAGCGCCTGCGCATCGAGGCCATCGATCTTTTCTACCAGCACCGCGTGGATCCCGAAGTGCCCATCGAAGAGGTGGCGGGCGCCGTCGGGGATCTGATTCGGGAAGGCAAGGTGAAGCACTTCGGTTTGTCGGAGGCCAGTGTCGCCATGGTGCGGCGCGCGCACGCGGTGCAGCGCGTGACGGCGCTGCAGAGCGAGTACTCGTTGTGGTGGCGCGAGCCGGAGGACGAAATCCTGCCGACCCTGGAAGAACTGGGCATCGGCTTCGTGCCGTTCAGTCCCCTGGGCCGCGGGTTTCTCACGGGCAAGATCGACGAATCCACCACCTTCGACGCGTCCGACTTCCGCAATCGCCTGCCGCGTTTTTCCGCCGATGCGCGCAAGGCGAATCAATCGCTGGTCGACGTGCTCACGGCGCTGGCGGCGCAGAAGCAGGTGACGCCGGCGCAGCTGGCGCTGGCGTGGCTGCTGGCGCAGAAGCCGTGGATCGTGCCCATCCCCGGCACCACGAAACTCAAGCGCCTCGAAGAGAATCTCGGTGCGGCCGTGGTCGAGCTTTCCACTGCCGACATCCGCCAGATCGAGGCGGCGGCGGAGAGCGTCACCGTGCAGGGCGCGCGTTACCCCGAGGATCTCGCGCGCCAGATCAACCGCTGAGCGATGGAATCACGAACGCGAACGCGCCACCGAGCAGGTAGCTGCCGGTGGCGATGCCGTACAACAGGGCGCTGATACGCCGCAGCCGCGTGCAGCTGCGCGCTGCTGCTGGATCCACCGGGCAGGGCAGCCGGCGTGCGTGCCACAACATCGCGCCGCTCGCAACCAGCAACACACCTGCCAGCCCGAATACCCAAGCCTTGTGTTCGGACAGCCAGACGAGTTGCGGGAAGGCGGACACCAGGCCGACCAGCGCCGCGCCGGCGCCGAGCGACACCAGCACGGCCGGCAACACGCAGCACACCAGCGTCGTACTGCTCGCCAGCAGCGAGCCGAACGCGACGCCGACATTGCGCCTGTGTGGATCGATCACTGCTTGAGCTCTGCGCGGATGGCGTCGAGCGAACGCTGCGTGCGCACGATTCCCTTCACGTCGTAACCCGAGTCGGTCAGCGCCTTCGTGAGCTCGGCATCGGAGATGTCCGCACCTTCCTTCGTGGCCACCGCCACGAGTTTGTTCTCGAGGCTCACGACCACGTCGGCAGTGGCCGGGTTCTTGCGCAGGGTTTTCTCGATGCCCTGGGCACAGAAGCCGCACACCAGTCCATAAACCTTCATCTCGATCGTGCCGGCATTTGCGACACCGGCAATCAACGCAAACAAACAGATAGTCAGCTTTTTCATGTAAGTGCTCCAATTCAGAAATTGACCATGGCCATGGCCTGCAACTTGCCGTCATCCGTAACGCCGGCTTCCACCCACGCGCCGCGCTTGAACAGTCGCAGCAGCAAGGCCCACTCGGTCCCTTCGTGGATGACGCCGGTGTATTGGCGTCCCTGCACGACGAACCAGGTGGCCAGGGTGTCGAAGTCGTGTTTGTACGGCGCAATGCCGAGTTGCAGGGTGTCGACGCGATGTTCGAAGCCACTCGCGTGGTGCAGGTCGGTTTTCAACGACGAGTACACGCGGCGGGTCTCATAGTCGACCTGCGCGCCGGCGTTCCACGCGAACTCATGTTCATTGAGTTCGCTCACGTAGGCCTGGCCCGCGCCGCCCCAGACGAACACATTCGCCTGCGCGTCCGCCATGTTCCAGCGTTTCACCAGGTAGTTGAGGCGCGTATAGGTGATCTCGCGTCGGCGGTGGTCGATGTCGCTCTCGAGTTCGAGATAACCGCCGCCCAGCGACAGGAAGTACTTCGGCGCATAGAACACCTGCGCCTCGGTCATGGTGCCGGCCCCGTATTCGGCCATCACCGTGGTGCCGTGTGAGAACGCGATCGGCTTGGCCTGTGCAACAGACGCGCAGGCGAGCAGCCAGCCCGCAAGCGCATATTTCAAGAGGTTCATGTGAACCCTCCACGATTCGTACAAAGACGACGGCGCGCCGCTGCGCGCCGCACCTGAAATCAATCAGGCGATCGGCGGAGGTTTGACGGGTGGATCGGCAGGAGAGGGAATGCGGTAGGCGGCGTCGACGTATTCGGCGGGCACATGCGCCATCGCGATGACCGGCGCGACGTCGCTGGTGATGAGCGCCGCGAGCAGGCACGAGGTCAGGCAGTCCTTCATCGACTCCGTGCCATCCGGGCAGCAGGGGCAGTCGTGGTCACCCGTCATGGCCATGTGGTCGCAGGGCGACGCACCGTCCGAATTCGCTGGCACCGACGCCATCGCCGGTACCGCGAGCAGCAACTGGGCGGCGGCGAGCATTGGAAGCAGGTAACGGGCGAGGCGACGCACACCGGCAAAATAGGTCATTTCGCAAAGCGCCGCCACTTTACGGTGGTGGGAGCGTGCGCCACGTCCGGTTGTGGCCTAGGTGGCGGCGCGTGCCAGGCCAGCTTCGGCCCTGGCGAGCGCCGCCTTGCCGTCGTCCCAGATGACCTTCTCCACGCCGGTGAGCTCGATGAGCTTGTTGACGTTTTCGAGATAGCCGACGCCTTCGCGCAGGAAATCGCGGGCGCGACGCAGGTAGTTGGCGCGTTCGGCCGCGGTCGATTTGCCGGCGCGGTTCATGTCCAGATAGCCACGCTGCAGGCAAACGACACCGACGAAGTATTCGTTCTGGACCGTGTGTCCTTCCTTCATCAGTTTGCGCAGCACGGGCTCGACACGGTCGAGCACGGTTTCGGCTTCTGCAGTGTTGCCTTGCCTCACCGCGGCCCTGGCAATATCCACATCGATCACGGCGTTGACCAGTACGGCGCGCGCATCGTTCGGATCGTGCTTTGCGGAAACGATGGATGCCTTGCGCAGCAGCTCGAGCGCCGCGGCATCCTGGCCATTGTCGACCAGCATGTCGCCGAGGTTGTACTGTGTTTCCGCCAGATTCGCGCGAAACAGGGCGCGCTCCGGATCGAGCGCGATCAGCTGCTCCTGGACGGCCATCGCCTTGCGCAACAGCGGCTCGGCGCGGGCCAGGCGTTGCTGGTGGTTCTCATTGGGATTGTCCGTGATTGCCGTATTGATATAGGCCTTGGCCAGAGCGCGCAGCGCAAGCTCGTTCTCCGGTTGGCCGCGCGCAAAGTCCTCGCTCAGGGTGATCAGCTTGCCCGTCCAGATCTTGGCTTCGTCGTAGCGGAACAGATTCCCGAGGATAGCCGCCCGGATCGCGTACGCGTCGCCGAGCGTCCCCACGTACCGGCCTTCGTCCCGGAATCCCTGGCGGGATGCTTCGCAGAGCTGAACCGCCCGCTCCGCGAGCGGCAGGGCTGCCTTTGCGCCCTGCGTGTAGAGCACCGTGCGCGCCTGCTGCATGTAGGAATCGCCGAGGAACGCGCCGAGCTTGACGTTCTTCGGGTTCTGCACGATCAGCGGGTCCAGCAGCGCATTCGACTTCGCGTAGGTTGCCAGCGCCGCCTTCGGATCACCGCGATTCGACGCCATCTGGCTGCCCTGGATGTCGGCGACCTTGCGATAGGCGATGCCGAGTTCTTCCTTGAGTGCGAGGTCGGTACCGGATTCCTGGTAGAGGGTGTCCAGGTACTGCAGGGAAGTCTTGACCAGCGTCTCCTGCGCCTTGGTGGAATTCTCGAGCGTGGAGATCTCGTTGTTGAAGTCGATCAGCTTGTTCGCCAGGCTGCGCACGCTGTCGAAATGCCGCTGCGCCACGGCGCGCTCGTGCTCGGCGATCTGCGCCTCGCGGATGGCCACCCACAGTCCACCGACCAGCGACGCGGCGACCAGCAGGCCCGCGCCGATCGAAACCTTGTTCCTGCGCACGAACCTTCTGAACCGATAACCCGTGGTGCCGCGGCGCGCCACCACCGGGCGTCCGGCGAGATAGTTGCGCAGGTCGTTGGCGAATTGTTCGACGCTGCCGTAACGCTTCGGCGGCTCCTTGCGCAGCGCCATCAGCAACACATGGTCGAGGTCGGAATCGATGAGCGTTGCCGTGGCGCTTTGTACCTGGCTCGGCCGCGTCGGCGAGGTGTCGCTGAGGATCTCCGCCATGCGTGCCGCGTCGTTGCCGGTGGCGCGGTAGGGGCTGTGTCCCGTAATCAGCCGGTAGAGGACCACGCCGAGCGAATACACGTCGCTCACCGTGGTGACCGTCCCGCCGCTCACCTGTTCGGGGCTGGCGTACTCGAGTGTCATCGCGCGCAACTGCGTGCGCGTCTCTTCGGTGTTTGTGCCGGTGACCGGCGCGGGTTCGAGCAGCTTGGCGATGCCGAAGTCGAGCAGCTTCACCGAGCCGTCGCCGGTCACGAAGATGTTGTTGGGCTTGAGGTCGCGGTGCACGACCAAGTGCTGATGCGCGTAAGTCACGGCGGCGCAGACCTGCAGGAAGAGCTGCACACGGTCGCGCACCGACAGGGCCTTCTCGTCGCAATAGCTGTCGATGGACAGCCCCGTGACCAGTTCCATCACGACATAGGGCAGGCCGCCGGCGGTAGTGCCACCATCGAGCAGGCGCGCGATGTTGCGATGGTCGAGGCTGGCGAGGATCTGACGTTCCGACTTGAACCGCTGCTCGGACAGTGGATTGCGCACGTCGGCGCGCATCAGCTTGATGGCGACTTCGGCGTGGTACTGATCGTCGTCGCGCACCGCCTTGTACACGTCGCCCATGCCGCCCACGCCGAGCATCTCGACGATCCGGTACGCGCCAATGCGTTCACCGATGAGCGTGCCACGAGGCCCGAGTCCCAGTGCTTCGGCGCGCATCTCCGCGGGGGCGCTGTCGAGGAAGTCGCCGGGCTTGTCGTGCGCCGCGAGCAGCGATGCGACTTCGGTGACCAGTGAAATATCGTCGGCGGCTTCGCGTTCGAGAAACGCGGCGCGGTCGCCGGTGGGCGTGTCGAGTGCCGCCGAGAACAGCGCCTTGACGCGCGCCCAGCGCTCCGGCGTCATGGCCTCGTTCATGTCAGGCCGCGGCCAGTTCGCGCCGCAGCCAGGCGCGCGCCATGGCCCATTCGCGTTTCACGGTGGCCACCGAAATGCCGGCGACGCTGGCGGTCTCCTCGAGCGTGAGCCCGCCGAAGTAACGCAGCTCGACGATCTGGCTTTGCCCCGCGTCGAGTTTCTCGAGACGCAGCAGCGCAGAGTCGATCGCGACCACGTCGATGGAATCGTCGTCGTTGAAGTTTGCCTGTGCTTCTTCGACCGCCAGCGCGGCCTGCGTGTCCGCGAGGCTCAGTTTCTGCGCGCCGTCGCCGCGGCGCTGCGCATTGCGCTGCCGCGCGTAGTCGACCAGCACGCGCCGCATGATCTTCGATGCCAGCGAGAGAAACTGCTCGCGATTGAGCCAGTCGATGGAACGCTGGCCGGCGAGGCGGATGAAGGCTTCGTTGACCAGTGCCGTGCGCTGCAGGGTGTGGTCGTTGCGCTCGCGCGCGAGATGGCGGCGCGCCAGGCCACGCAGGTCGTCATACACCAGCGGCCATAACTCATCGAGGGCGGAGCTTTCGCCCGCAGCCCAGGCCTGGAGGAGGCGGGTGACTTCGCCGGGTTCTTTTTCTTGTTGGGTCACGGCCCGGCCATTCTGGCGAATGTCTCCGTCCAGTCAATGACATACGGACGTTAAGTCACTCCCGGACAAACTTTCTTGAGCCGATTTCGCCCGGTTTGCCGCGTTTTCCCTGCAGGCAACCAAAGGGTGGGCGTCATGCGTCGGTCATTGGGTCTCGTGCTGGCCAGTCTGGGTCTGTTAGCGGCGTGCAACGATGACAAGGATCCGGCACCACCGCCGCCACCCCCAGCTCCAGCACCGCCGCCCGCGTCGTACACCGTAGGCGGCACGGTGACCGGACTCTCCGGCTCCCTCACGCTGGCAAACAATGGCGGCGACGCGCGCACGCTCACGGCGGACGGCGCGTTCACGTTCACGACGGCGATCACCGGAGGCGGCGCGTATGCCGTCACGGTGAGTACGCAGCCGGCCACGCAAACCTGCACTGTCACCTCGGGTGCCGGCAACGTCGCGGCGGCCAACGTCACCAACGTCGCGATCAATTGCGTGACCAATACATACACCGTGGGCGGCACGGTCTCGGGCCTGACGGGCGCCGGGTTGGTACTGCAGAACAATGGCGGCGACAACCTCGCGCGAAACGCCGACGGCGCCTTCACGTTCACCAGTCCAGTCGCGAGCGGTGGCGCGTACAACGTGACGGTGTCGGCACAGCCCTCGAGCCCCGCGCAGACCTGCACGCCCGCCAGCAACACCGGCACGGTCACCGCCAACGTCACCAACGTCGCCATCAACTGCGTCACCAATCCCACCACCGTGGGTGAGGCCGACATTGGGCCCGCCGGCGGCACGGTGAACGGCGAGCTCGGCGCGCAGATCATCATTCCTCCCGGCGCGCTCGCCAGCACGGTCACCATCGGCCTGCATCGCGACAGCAGCAATTCCCCGGCATTCGCCGCCGATGGCATGGACGCTGTCGGCGCGATCTGGGAGCTCACCCCACACGGCCAGGCGTTCACACTGCCGGTGACGGTGCGCATTCCCTTCACCGCGGAGCAGGTTTCCAACGATGCGGATCCCGTGCTCAGCAAGGCCGAGGTCGCGGGCTCGTTCGCGCCGCTGACGACCACCGTGAACGGCGGCTTCCTCGAAGCGCAGGTCACCGGCTTCTCCTGGGTGCTGCCGACCGCCGCGGCGACCAAGCCGCGCATGGTCTACGTGGTCCAGAACGATGCCGGCATTTTGAGCGTGGCGTCGCATCGCATCGATCGCACCACGGGTGCGTTGAGCGCGCCGACCAGCAATCAACCGGTCGGAGATTTCCCCACCTCGCTGGTGGCGCATCCGTCCGGAAAGTTCCTGTATGTGACCAACGCCGGATCCGCGACGCTCAACGGCATCGCGCCCAACAGCGTCGCGCTGTACCGGCTGAACACCACGAACGGCAACATCACGCAGCCGGCGGCGAGTTCGGTGGTTACGCGGCAGCCGGCGGGTTATCGGCCGACCATGCCGGTGATTCACCCGAACGGCAAATTCCTCTACGTCATCAACTTCGGAACCGTGTCGTTCAATGGCGGCAGCGACATCGATGAATTCACGATCAACGGCGCGACGGGTGCGCTGACGCTCACCGGCAACGCGATCAGCGGCAATGGTTCGCAGCCCATGGGCATTGTGTTCAATCGGCTGGGGACGCGCGCCTATGTGCTGTACGGCGGCGATTCCACTTCGAATCCGCTGGCGTCGCAGATCGCGCGCTACGACGTGAATGTCACCAGCGGTGCGTTCACGGGCCCCATTGCCACGAACCCGGTGTGCGGACTGGGGCTGTATCCCTGGTCGATCGCCATGGACCCGAACGGCCGTGCGCTGCATGTCGCCTGCAACTCCGGCAACCAGCTCGTGTCGTTCGCCATCAATTCCAGCACCGGCGCCTTGTCCAACCTCGGGACGCTCAGCGTGCGCGACCGGCCGGCATCACTCGCGGCGGACAGCTTCGGCCGATTCATCTTCGCGGCGAAGCAGCAGCCGTTCTTCAGCGTCAACCTTCAGAGTTATCGCACGGATGCGAACACCGGCGCGCTGACGCTGGCGAACGAGTTGCTGAGTGGCTGTCCGGGGGCCTGCGTCGGTCCCATCGCGACCGTCGCCGAGCCGCAGGGTAACTTCGTTTACAGCCTGGATGTGACCGGCACTCTCGGCGCGAACTCGGTCAATCAGTCCACGGGTCAGCTCACCAATGCCGGCTCGCGCGGCAATGTCTGGGTTCCCGCGCCCGGTGGCATCGGCTTTCCCTTCACGTTCGCCGCGCTGGGAGTGAGTCCGGTCTGGCAGCAGGGCTGCACGCAGGGCTGCGCCATGACCGGCACCGTGTCGACCGGCGGTGGAGGTGGCAGCCCGCCCAGCAATCCCACCCCGCCGACGACTCACTACCTCACCGTGAGCGTCGGTCCGTACTTCGGTTATGTGACCAGCACACCCGTCGGCATCGACTACGGCCCGCCGACCAACGGCAATCCGCTCGGCGACAACGCGTTCTCGGCGGAATTCACCGCGAACTCCACCGTGCAGTTATGCAGCTCGCCGCCGCCGCAGCCCGCGGGTTCCTACAACATCACCTGGATGGGTTCGTGCAGTGGCACCAGCCGTTGCACCACGGTCACCATGGATTCCGACAAATCCTGCCACGCGGATTTCCAGCCGCGGCTGCCCTGAGCAACCCATGCGCGCCGCCATCTCACTGCTCGCATTTGCGCTAACGCTCGGCGCCTGCGCGCCATCAGGCGATCAGTCTTCATCGCCTGCCGCGACGCCAGCCGCTTCGGCCGAAAATGCACCGCGCGCCGCGCACATTCCCACCGATGAGCAGATTCATCGCTTTCTTGCGGAGGGCAGGGATCCTGCGCTGCGCAAGATCGCAGCGGTGGACTACTACCTTCATTACCGCCTGATGCAGGCAACGGGAATCGAGAAAGAACTAGGCGGTGAACAACAGGCAATCGACGAATTGAAAGCGCTGGGAGACGGGTACGAGCGCCTCGCGCGCGAGTTCGAGGTTGAAGTGCCGAAGTTGCACAAGACCGCGGGATTCACGGGTGAAGGCATGACCAGCGGCTTCACCGGATTGGGCCTGGGCGGGTTCGTGGGATTGCTCACCGGCGGCATGACCAGCGGCCTGGTGAGCAGCATGTCCGACCAGGACCTGGCGGCGATGAACAGCAAGGGGCCGTGGAAATTCGACGGCAAGGACAGCAAGGGCGAGGTGAAGATCGGCGAGGACCGTTCGGTATCGCAGGCAATGGAATTCGACGTCAACACCGACACGATGAACGGCAAGGTGAAGATGAAGACCCGCATGACCGCCTGCCCCGACGCCAGCGGCAAGCTGGAAGTCGAAATCGATGTCGACTCGCAGATGACGGTCAAGGGCAAGGACGGCATGGGCGGTTCCGTGCACTCGACCTACAAGTACGAGCGGTACCTGAACGACAACGCCGAGCTCATCCAGACAGCCGACGGCACCGCCTCGAGCAATCACGTCCGCATGGCCGGGATCGAAAACTTCGAGCGCCAGTACGTCGACCTGACCATTGGCTACAAGCGGGGCGGCGAGCGGATCTTCGAGCATCACGACGAGGGCGGCTTCAGCAT
>Ga0315912_10003368_pt1 | contig 15960 bp, 13 predicted proteins | sample VfabasoilMG_FD_204469 | JGI IMG/M metagenome (GOLD analysis project Ga0315912, IMG submission 204469) | Garden soil microbial communities collected in Santa Monica, California, United States - V. faba soil | ecosystem: Environmental > Terrestrial > Soil > Garden | place: USA: California... | reverse complement strand
AAAACCCGCGCGCGGTGCGCCCGACGTTCGCGCTCGAAAGCGATTTTCTGCGCGTGTCCACCCCCGACGGTCGAACACCGACGCGCGCCGAGGACGTCAACCGGACCTGCGCGAAGTGCCACACGGTGCTCTTCTCGCACTACCCGTACACGTGGGAGGGGCGCACGCGCCGCACGGATCCGGGCGGCAGCACGACGAACTCGGGCGAAGGACGCGATTTCTTGCTCGGGGCGTGCAGCCGCGCCCTCACCTGCACGACCTGCCACGACCCGCACGCCGAGGACCCGCCGGCACGCCTGGCGAGGCTCGCCGAGCCCGCCGGCAACGGCATCTGCACGAGCTGCCACACGGCGCTCTCGACCCCCGCCGCCTCCGCGGCTCACAGCCACCACCCGGCGGGCAGCAGCGGTTCGGCCTGCGTCGCTTGCCACATGCCGAAAAAGAACATGGGGCTCGACTACGATCTCGTTCGTTACCATCGCATCGGCTCTCCCACCGATCGCGAGCGCGTGGAGAGCGACCGCCCGCTCGAATGCGCGCTCTGCCACACCGAGCGGACGGTGGAGCAGATCGTCACGACCATGGAGCGCTGGTGGAGCAAGCGCTACGACCGGAAGGCGCTCGAGCGCCTGTACGGCGCAGACCTGCGCGTGAATCCACTCTCGGCCACCCTGCTCGGCGGGAAATCGCACGAGCGCGCCGTGGCGGCCACCGTGCTGTCCCACGCCGGCCGGCGCGACATGCAACGGGCGATCGCGGCGACGCTCGACGACGAGTACCCGCTCGTACGCTACTTCGGCAAAGCGGCGCTCGAGCGGCTGACCGGCGCGGTCCTGCCGCTCGACATGAGCGCGAGCGGGGCGGAGACGCGCGCGGCCGCCGAGCGTTGGCTCGAGTACCGCGCGCTACCCCACTGACCCGAGCTCAGTGCCGCGGGCCACGATCGCGGCGCGGGCCACGATCGCGATCACGACCGCCGTGTCCGCCGCCGCGCGGGCCGCCGCGGCCACCGCCCGGTCCGGCTTCGCGGGCGCGCGCCATGCGCTCCTTGGCCGCTTCGCCCTCTTCGCCCTCGGGGAAGGGCTGGAGCTCACGACGCGAGAGGCGCACCTTGCCGTCGCGCTCGACGCTGATGACCTTCACCTCGACCTCTTCGCCTTCCTTCAGCACGTCACCGGGATTCTCGACGCGCGTGTGCGCGATCTCCGAGACGTGCAGCAGGGCTTCCGAGTTCGGGAGGATCTCGACGAACGCGCCGAAATCGACGATCCGCGTGATCTTGCCCTTGTAGATGCGACCGACCTCGGGCTCGGCGACGAGCCCTTCGATGATCGCCAGGGCCCGCTTCACGGCGTCCGAATCCGCGCTCGCGATGGCGACCGTCCCGTCGTCGTCCACGTCGACGCTGCAACCCGTCTGATCGACGATGCCCTTGATGGTCTTGCCACCGGGCCCGATGATGATGCGGATCTGGTCCGGCTTGACCTTGACGGTCGTGATGCGCGGCGCCCAGCGGTTGATCTCCGTGCGGGAGGTCGACAACGTCGCGAGCATCCTGCCGAGGATGTGGATGCGTGCTTCGCGTGCCTGATCGAGCGCGCGCTCGAGAATGCTGCGGTCGAGGCCCGCGATCTTGATGTCCATCTGGATGGCGGTGACGCCGCGGTCGGTGCCGCAGACCTTGAAATCCATGTCGCCGAGGTGATCCTCGTCGCCCAGGATGTCGCTCAGGATCGCGAGGCGCTCGCCTTCCTTGATCAGACCCATGGCGATGCCGGCCACCGGCTTCTTGAGCGGCACGCCGCAGTCCATCAGCGCGAGCGAGCCGCCGCACACGCTCGCCATCGAGCTCGAGCCGTTCGACTCGAGGATCTCGCTCACGATGCGGATCGTGTACGGGAACTCGTCCTTCGACGGCAGCATGCGCGTGAGGGCTCGCTCGGCGAGCGCGCCGTGGCCGATCTCGCGGCGGCCCGGGCCACGCATCGGCTTCGTCTCGCCCGTGGAGAAGGGCGGGAAGTTGTAGTGGAGCATGAAGCGCTTCCACGATTCACCGGTGAGCGCGTCGATCTTCTGCTCGTCGGTGGCGGTGCCGAGCGTCGTCGTGACGATGGCTTGCGTCTCACCGCGCTGGAAGAGCGCCGAGCCGTGCACGCGCGGCAGGATCCCGACCTCGCAGCTGATGGGGCGCACGGTGCGCGTGTCGCGACCGTCGATGCGCTTGCCCTCGTCGAGCACCATGTTGCGCACGACGACGGCCTTGCGGTTCTCGAGCTCTTCCTTGGCGAGCTTCTCGGTGAGCACGAACTTCTCGGCCCCGAGCTCCTCGATCAGCTTGGCGAAGACGCCCTTCTTGATCTCGCTGTAGCGAGCGTAACGGGCCTGCTTCTCCTTGATCACGCACGCGGTCTTGAAGTCCGCGTCCGCGAGCTCGGCAATGCGCCGTGCGACGGATTCGTCGATCTTCGGCGTCGTGAAAGCACGCTTCTCCTTGCCGATGCCCGCTCGCATCTTCTCGATCAGACCGATGATCTTCTGACCTTCGCTGTGCGCGTACATCAGCGCGTCGATCAGCTCGTTCTCGCTGACCTCGTCGGCGCCGCCCTCGACCATCACGATCGAGTCACGGCTCACGGCGACGACGAGCTCGATGTCTGCCTTCGCGCTCTGCTCGAAGGTCGGGAACGTGACGAGCTCGCCCTCGACGCGTGCGATGCGCAAGCCCGCGATCGGGCCGTCCCAGGGGATGTTCGAGATGTGCAGGGCCGCGCTGGCCGCGCTGAGCGCGATCACGTCGGTGGGGTTCTCCTTGTCGGCGGAGAGCACCGTGGCGATGACCTGCGTGTCCTTCTTGTAGCCGTCGGGGAACAAGGGGCGGAGCGGGCGATCCATGACGCGCGACGCGAGGATCTCGTAGTCGCGCAGGCGCCCTTCACGCTTGAAGAAGCCGCCCGGGATCTTGCCGGCCGCGTACGTCTTTTCGACGTACTCGCAGGTGAGCGGGAAGAAATCGAGGCCCGGGCGCTCTTCGCTCGAGACCACGGTCACGAGCACGACGCTCTCGCCGTAGGTGGCGAGCACGGCGCCGTCGGCAAGCTTGGCGAGTCGGCCGGTCTCGAACGTGAGCGGACGACCACCGATATTGATGGATTCTCTGACGAACATGGGGGTGCAGCGCTCCTTCAGCGCGATGCGCCGCTGCGTGCGGCGTGACGCCGGAGGCGAGCACCGATTTCTTCAGCCTCGATGCGTGCCGCGGACCTCGAGTGCGCGGCACGAAGCGAAGTTGAAGGCGGCCGCCCGCTTCCGGAAAAACCGGATGAACTACCTGCTTACTTACGCAGGTTCAGGGAAGCGACGATCTTCCTGTAGCGGTCCACGCTGGTCCGCTTCAAGTAGTCGAGCAGCTGGCGACGCTGCGCGACCATGCGCAACAGTCCACGCCGTGAGTGATGATCCTTCGAGTGAACCTTGAAGTGATCGGTCAGGGCGTCGATGCGCTGGCTCAAGAGGGCAACCTGCACCTCCGGTGAGCCGGTGTCGGTCTCGTGAATGCGGTGACGAGAGACGACAGCCGTTTTGGCGCCGGGTTCGAGAGGCATTGTTCTTCTGTTTCCTGGGGTTTGTTTGGGGGCGCGAGTATACGCGGGTTCAGGGGTCGGTCAACCGGGGTCGGGCCAGGCTTAAAGCCGCTAAAAGCGGCCAGGCCAGGTAGAGCGCGGGCAGCCCTCGGGCCAAGGCGGCTGGGACCCCGCGCCCGCGCACCAAGCGCCCTCCCCGCTCCGATACAACCACCGGACCCCGCCCTCCCGCGGGCTCGAGCTGGATCCGGAAGCGCGCCAGCCAATCGAGCCACGGCAGGACGGCCCTCACCGCACGACCGAGGGGCGTCGCAGGATCGACGTGCACCGTTCGCTCCCGGAGCTCGGGCGTCACGAACACGACGTAGCAGGCGCCCATCAGCCAGCTGAACAGCTCCACGTGCGCCGACACCTGGATCGAGAGGTGGAAGATGACGCCCGCCCAGAGCGCGAATGCCCGTGTCCGTGGCAGCCAGAGCCCGACGGCCAGGAAGAGCTCGAGCGATATCGCCCCTTTGGACGCGATGCTCGCCGTGACGGGCGACGTCATCAGGTCGGCGTACCAGTCGGGCATGAACCGCCCGTGGCGGATCGCGGCGGCGACCCCCTCCGTGAAGCGCACCAGCATGGTCTGCCCACCTCGCCAGTCCGGATCGAGGAGCTTGCCGCCGCCGGAGGAAAGGTAAACCGCCGAAACCTGGAGCGCGAGCACCCGGCGGATCAGGGTCGGTGCAACGCGGCTCGTTTCCGGGAGCGCGTGCCGGCGCCCGCGGTACAGGAGGAACGAGCGGTCGCTCGGCGTGAACGCGCAGAGGAAGCACGCGAGGAGCAGAGCGAAGCGATTGTTGTGATACTGCAGGCGATCGCAGGCGAGCAGAAAAAGGCCGATGCTCGCGCCCCCGGCCAGGCCTTCCCGCCCGAAATAGCCGAGGAGGCCGACGAGCGCACCGCCGAGCTCGAGCCACAAGAGGAGCGTGTAAGTGGCGTGCGAGGGCACCCACGCCGCGGGAACGAGCGGGAGATGAAAGACGTCCCCGAAGTATCCCCAGTCCCGGAGCTCCTCGAGGCGCGCCCAGACGTTCACCGCGAGCAACACGGAGAGCAGCACGCGGAGGAGGCCGAGCAGGTAGGCGTCGCGTTCCTCGCGAGCCCAGCCGAGGGCGAGCGACCGGAAGGAAGGGAGCGTCACCGGCGCCTGGCCTCGAGCCGTACCACCCTGGGATCACGGCCGTTCTTGCGGGCCGTCACGGAAGCGATCAGGGCCGTCGTCTCCGCGTCGTCCTGGATGTGCTCGAGCACGTCGCCGAGCGCGAGCTTGAGCCGGTAGAGCTGGCCCTCGAGGCCGTACCTCGCATGCACCGGCCGCTCGAGCACCTCCAGCACCGGGTCCTTCACGCGGTCGTGCCAGCTGAACGTATGCCGCTTGCCGCGGCCGTCCCGCGCCTCCCAGACCCCACCGTCGAGCGGAACGGGGGCGCGCTTGCCGCGCACGCGTCGCGAAAGTCGGATCTCGATCTTCGACGACTGATTGAACATCTGGAAGCCGAAGACGTGATCCGGGCGCACCTGCGCGCTCCCGACGACCCAGGCCATCACGGCCACGTAGAGGACGGCGAACACGACGCGGCTGCGCGGGCCGAGATCGAGCAGCGATCGGCGTGCACGGACGGGCTCTACGACGAGGCTCACGCGAGCCCGCAACTACCACACTGCCCGGGCGGCGAGGCCGTAGCCGAGCTGATCGGGACTTCGAAACCCGAGCCCGAGGGTGCCGTCCGGACTGGCGACGAAACGGGTACGGTTGAAATCGCGCCGGTAGCCGAGCCACGCCACGAGCCCCAGCAACGGTGAGAGGCGCACCTCGAGCCCTGGCCGGAGGTCGAGCACCTGCACGGGAGCTTCCGCGGGCGGGAGCGCCTCGACATCGCCAGGGCCGCGCACCAGGAGAGTGGCACCGACCGGTTGACCCGCGCGATCGACCGCGCGAGTCGTGACGGCTGCGGGCCAGACGACGCCGACGGACAGGCTCGGCGTGACGCGCCCCGACATGAGCAAGCCCACGCTGGCGAGGATGGCGAGCTCGGGGCGCTCCGCCGCAGCGTGCGAAATCGACTGGGCAGGGAGCACGCCGAGCCCGTTGCGCATCACGAACGAGGGCTCGCGCAGGACGCAGGCGAGGCGGAGGTCGAGCGCGGCCGACGACAGCTCCGCGAGCAGCGCGGCCGCCCGCGCCGGGGCAAGAACCGATGCTCCCGAGCTGTCCGCGTTCCACAGACGCTGAACGAGGTGTGCCGCTTCCACGCCCACCGAAAAGGCGGGGCGCTTGGCGGGCGGAAATGAGCGCTCGAACGGGGAGCCGTCGTTCATGAAGGCGACGGGTGGACGCGGGCGGGCGAGCCCGCTGCCGCCTCCGAGCCGCAGCGAAACGCCCGTGGTCGTTGCACGCGGAGAGCCTGCGGGACCGGGGAGACGCCCGTGCTCGAAATGTCCGAAGCCGAGCGCCACCTGTACCCTTGCCGACCAGCGCGACTCGACGCCACCGTAGATCCCGTAGCTCGTCTCCTCCACGGCCGGGCCCAGCGGCTGGGCTTCGAGAAAGCTGGCCGTTTTTACGCCCGCGTGGGCCCGCGCGAGCCCGAGCGCCAGCTCGAGCCGGCCGGCGCGAACGGGGCCGCTTGCCGGGACGTAGGGCGACTCCCAGCGGGGCCCGACGGCGCCACCCCAGGCGAGCGCTTCGAGCTCCCCGACGCGCTCACGGTCGCCGTTGACGGGGAGGAGCCGAAGCGTGATCGCATCCGACCGCCCGTCGCGACGCTCGGCGAACGTCCACTCGAGCTCCGCAAAACTACCGAGATCCGCAGCGAGCAGCGGCGCCGAACGCTCGCCGAACGACGAGAGCTCGAAGCCGAGCGCCAGACCCGCGCGTGTCGTGACGCCGGCGAGGAGGCCCGGAGCTTCCCCTCGCAACCGCAGCTCGCTGCGGTTCTCGCGACCGGTGTAGCGGGACGCAAACCCTTCGTAGAGCGCCGCGTATCCCGCTCGGTCGCCGATGCCGGCAGCCGGGGACGGCGGGCTGCGGTCTGCCGGCGGGTGCAGCACGTCGTCGTCGCCCCAGATCCAGACCAGGCTCGTTTGAAGTCGCGCCGCGCCGGCAACGGCCCCCTCGGCCCGCGCGGCACGCGGCGAAACGAGCGCGGCCAGCGCCGTGAGCGCGAGCGGCGCCGCCCACCTCACGCGGCACGCGAAACCCGAGCAGGTCACGGAGCCTCGAAGCGCACGCGGCCATCGCGGGCCGCGCCGCGTGCCGCATCGACGCAAGGCAGGGTTCGGCAGAGCGTCCGAGCGCGCTCGCAGAGCTCGACGGCCGGGGCACACGCCGCACCGAGACCGAGCGCCTCGCACTCGGCTCGGAACCGCGCGAGCGCGTCTGCGGCGCACCCGCTCGCGCACGCGGCGGGCGCGGCGTCGAGTGCGTCAGCGCTCGTGTCCGCGCACGGCGGGCCGTGCCCGAGCTCGTCGGCGAGGGCCTGGCTCAGGCTGTCGCTGACGGGTTGGAGCGCCGTCTCGGGCAGCGCGTCGAAGAGGCCGCTGCCGCCGGCAGCGACGTAGGCCGTCGTCGCGACGCGGTAGGCGCCACGCGGATCGAGCGGCGCGAAGCAACGGCCGGAGCCTCCCGCGTTCGCTCCGCACGCGCCGCCCATCGCCGCGCAGTCACGGTCCGAGACGCACGGCACCTCGGTCTCCCCGATGAACGCGCGGGCGCAGACCTGCCCCTCGCAGGGGCAACGAAAGCGCACGAGGGCGCCGGCAACGTGCACCTGCGTTCGGCACTCGCGTGCCGCCGCAGAGCGTGCCGCGTGCTCGAAAGCACGCTCGAGCGCCGAGCCTGGCAGCTCCGCACGGACCAAGGGATCCTCGAACGGCACGGCGTACACGAGCCCTTCGAGGTCGAGCAGCCCCGGCAGCACGTCGTGGCGCAGTGAAGAGGCGCCGAGCAGCGCAAGATCGGCCGCAGCCGCCCCGCGGGCCACCTCGGCGACCAGGTTGCCGAGCGGCGAGTCGCCACCCGTCGCGCCGTTGCGCTCGAGCGGCCGAGGCACGCGAGCGAAGGCTCCCCTGCCGAGCCCCTCGGCTGGCTCGGCCCGAAACGGCTCGAGCAGCTCGGCCACGTCGGGTGCCGCAGGCGTGTCGTCGCCCACCGCGACGAGCTCGAGCCCGAGCGCTGCGAGCTCGTGGCCGTCGAGGGGGTCGGCCGCGCTACCGGGCGCTTCCGGATCGTCGTCGAGCTCGAGCGTGACGCGCCCGAACGTCTTCGTGTACGCCCCGCTGTGGACGACGGGCACCCGGCGCGGCGAGCAGACGCGCTCCCGCCCCCACGCGTCGCGCACGCGGGCGGGGCCACCCCCGCCACAATCGAGACCCCACGCAGGCTCGTCGAGCGTCAGGTGCTGGTGCCCGCCGAGCACGAGGTCGATCCCGCTCGTCAGCCGCACGAGCTCGAGATCCGCATCGAGCCCGAGGTGCGTGACGACCACGACCACGTCGACGAGCGGACGCAGCGCGTCGAGCGCGCCCTGCACGGCGCCCGCGGCGTCTCGCGCCAGAACCCCGAGCTCGCTCGGCCGCTCCCGCAGCAGCGCGACGCTCGTCGCGTTGGCCACGCCGATGACGCCCACGCGAAGCCCGCCCGCGTCGAGCACCACGAACGGCTCGAGCACCCCTGCGAGGCAGCCCACCCCGTCCCCGACGTAGTTGGCGGCGAGCAAGGGAAACCGCGCCAAGGCTCCGTAGCGCTCGCAGACGAGCGGTGCCCCTCGGTCGAGCTCGTGATTGCCGAGCACCTGAGCGTCGACGCCGAGCGCGGCGAACGCCCGCACCTCCGGCTCACCGCCGAAGCGCTCGAACGCCAGCGAGCCCTGGAACAGATCTCCCGCATCGAGGTGCAGCACGCGGCGAGCGCGACCGCGCTCCACCCGGAGCAGCGTCGCGAGCCGCGCGAAGCCCCCCGCCGCGCGGACCTCCCCCACCCGCCCAAGCCCGCGTCGCGCGTCGCTCGAGCCGACCGCAACGCGATACGGAAACAGCATCGAGTGCGTGTCGGCCGTATGCAGCAAGACGAGCTCGACGGGGCCGTGGAAACGGCCCGGGCGCCCCGGGAAACCGCAGGCCACGCCGGCGAGAAGCAGTAGAACACCGAGCACGAGGCGCACCTCGCTCCGGTCGGCCTCCAAGGCCCCGAGTTGCTCGCCGGCTCGGCGCTCGGCTGAGCCCCGGGCTCAGCCCGATTCGGGCGCGCCGGGCAACATCGGGAAGCGCTCCTCGAGCAGCACGCGCACTTCCGACGCGGTATTGGCCTCGAGCGCTTCGAGCGCGGCTTCACCCGCTTGCGAGAGCGTGATCGACTCGATGGCGGCGCGCACGTCGGAAAGCGACGACGCTTCGAGGCTGAGCTCGCGGATCCCCATGCCGAGCAGCAGCACCGCGGCCAGCGGGTCGCTCGCCATGGCTCCGCACACGATGACCGGCCGCCGGTGCTTTTCGCCGGCGGCCACCACCCCGGCGATCAAGCGCAGGATCGCCGGATCGAAGAAGGACGCGAGGTACGCGAGCTCCGGGCTCGAACGATCCACCGCGAGCGCATACTGGACGAGATCGTTCGTGCCGATGCTCATGAACTCGGCGACCGTCGCGAAGCGATCGGCGAGGATCGCCGCCGAAGGCACCTCCACCATGATGCCGAGCGGCAGCTCGGCGGCACGCGGCAAGCCCGCGGCGTCGACCTCTGCGATCGCCTGCGTGAGGAGCTGCCTCACCTGCTGGAGCTCGCCCATCGATGCGATCATCGGCACCATGATGCGCAGCGTGCCGTGCGCGGAAGCGCGGACCATGGCCCGAAGCTGGGCCAGAAACAGGTCCTTCCGCGCCAGCGCGAGCCGGACGGCGCGGAGCCCGAGCGCCGGATTCATGTCGTGCGGCACCTGCATGCTCGAAACGAACTTGTCGCCGCCGATGTCGAACGTACGGAGCGTGACCGGGAGCGGCGCCATGGCCTCGACCACCCGCCGGTACGTCTCGTACTGCTCGTCCTCGCTCGGCAGGTCGAGCCGATTCACGTACAAGAACTCGGTGCGATAGAGACCGATCCCGCGCGCGCCGAGCTCGAGCGCGATGGGAGCTTCGCCGGGCAGCTCGATGTTTCCTTGGAGCTCGATCGAGACGCCGCAGCGGGTGCGGATCGGCTGATCGCGCAAGCTGCGGCGAGCGCGCAGCGCGTCTCGGTAGCGTTCGCCCCGCGCCAGTGCCTCGGCGTGCGCCGTCGGACCGGGAGCGATGGTCACCTGGCCGCGCAGGCCGTCCACCGCCAGGACGTCCCCGTCACCGATGCGCTCGAGCAGCCCCGCCACACCGACCACGGCCGGGATCTCGAGAGCCCGGGCGAGGATGGCGGTGTGGCTCGTGCGCGTGCCCACCTCCGTGACGATGGCGAGCACGCTTTCGCGGCTCAGATTGGCGGTTTCCGCGGGAGAAAGGTCGTGCGCGACCAGCACGCCCGGTGCCCCCGAGCGCGACAGCACCGTAGACTCTTCGCGGCCCGCGAGCGACTCGAGGATGTGCTGCCCGATGAACTGCACGTCGTGGCTGCGCTCGGCCAGGTAGGAGTCGCCGGAATGGCTCAGCTGGCGTGCCATCTCTTCCACCGTGGCCGAGAGTGCCCATTCCGCGCACAACCGGTCGATGCGAACCCGCCGCTCGACCTCGTCGCGCAGGGTCTCGTCCTCGACCATGAGCACGTAGGCCTCGAGAATGGAGGACTCCGCCCGACTACCGCGCGTGCGCTCGGCGGCCGCCTTGAAGCGGCCCGCCGCAACCGACACCGCCGCGTCGAACCGGTCGAGCTCCTCTTCGACCTGATGACTTGCCACGTGCCGTCGAACGGCACCCCCGCTGCGGTCGAGCACCTTGGCAGGGCCCACCGCGTAACCCGGCGAGCCCGCGATGCCCTCCAGGCTGATGTCTTGATGCGCTGCCCCTCCGGACGCTTCGTCCGCTGGTTCGCCCATACTCATTCACCCTCGCCGAAACGGTCGTCGATGAGACGACCTATCTCGGTCACAGCTTCCTGGGCGAGATCGCCCGTGGCTTCTATGTCCAGGAGAGACCCCTTCGAGCCGCAAAGCAAGAGCACACCCATCACGCTCTTGGCGTTGGCCGCCTGACCCGCCCGACTGACGACGATTTCACACGGGTAGCGCGACGCGAGCTGGACCAGCTTGGTCGCGGCGCGGGCGTGGAGCCCGAGCTTGTTTTTTACCTCGAATCTGCCCCGGATCGGGGTCATGAGCTTCTCCCTTTGCTGTCCGAGGGCGGCCCGTGATCGGGGTCGCCGCCTGGCCCGGAAATGTTGACCCGATCGAGGTCGCGATGCACGACTTCCCCGGAAATCCCCAGTCGTTCGCCGAGCGCCCGCGCGATTTCGCCGGCAATCACGACCGAACGGTGCCTCCCCCCCGTGCACCCGACCGCAATCGTCAGGTAGCTCCGCCCCTCCTTCTCGAACCGCGGGATCGAGAAGGAGAGCAGCTCGACCGCCAGCTTCACGAACGCCTCGCCGTCCCCGTCGTAGAGCACGTGGTGACGGATATCGGCGTGCGTCCCCGGGAGCGGCCGCAGCTCGCGCACGAAGTGCGGATTCCTGAGGAAGCGGACGTCGAGCACGATGTCGGCGTCCACTGGCGTCCCAAACTTGAACCCGAACGAGACCACCCGCGTGCGCAGGCGCGGCTGCGTTCCCCCCGAGGGACCGAAGTGCTGCACCACGAGACGCCTGAGCTCGTGGACCGACAGCGCGCTGGTGTCGATCACCAGCGTCGCGCGGGCGCGGAGCCCGGCCAGGAGCTCGCGCTCGACGTGAAGCCCGTCCACGACGGCTTGCGCGCCGCGATCGCCCTCCATCGTGCTCAGGGGATGCGGCCGGCGAGTGCTGCTGTAACGCCGAAGCAGCGCTTCGTCCGACGCGTCGAGAAACACGACGTGGAGCGCCTGACCTTGCTCGGCTTGCAGCCGGTCGAGCGTCTCCACGGCTCCGTGGAGGAAGCCGCGGCCGCGCACGTCGATGCCGAGGCCGATGCGGCCCACCCCGGCGACGGTCAGCGCCTCGACCGTGCTCTTCAGGACCGGCGTCGGCAAGTTGTCGACGCAGAAGAAGCCCAGGTCCTCCAGAGCGGCCAGCGCCGTCGAGCGGCCGGCACCGCTCAGGCCGGTGACGGCGACGAGGAGCGGCGGGGTAGTCACGTGGCGGTCTCCTCTCAGCCGCGCCGCGGAGTGACGGGGGGCGGCGCCGAGCTTTCGTTCACCGGCACGGCGCGGAATTGGCTACTCGGCGGCCGATTCGGCTGGTGGCTCGCCGGGCCCGTGACCTCCAGGCTCCGCTCGAGCTTCTGCACGAGGTCGCGCGCCGGATGGTGACCCGCCTGCCGCAACAGCTCGTTGCGCGCGGCAATCTCGATGATCGAGCTCATGTTGCGGCCCGGGCGCACCGGCAGCGTCACCTTGCGAATCGTCACGCCGAGCAGGTCGCGCGTCTCGTCCTCGAGGCCGAGCCGGTCGAACTCCTGCTGCTCTTCCTTCAGCTCGACCACGAGGTCGAGCCGCTTGCGCTCGCGGATCGCCGTGACGCCGAACAGGTCCTTGATGTTCAGGATGCCGAGGCCGCGCACCTCGATATGGTAGCGGAGCAGAGCCGCCGGTTGGCCGAAGACCATACCGGGGGGGCGGTAGTCGCACTCGATCGCGTCATCGGCGACGAGCCGATGCCCCCGCATCACGAGATCGAGCGCGCATTCGCTCTTGCCGATGCCGCTCTTGCCGAGCAAGAGCACGCCGACCTCGAACACGTCCACCAGCACGCCGTGGATGCGCGTGCGCGGCGCCAGCCGCTCGTCGAGTAGCGCGTGCAGGCGGCCAATCGCCACCGACGAGCGCTCGGTACACACGAGGAGCGGGGTATCGGTGCGCTGGGCGGCGGCAACGAGCGCCGGCGGCGGCTCCACGCCGCGGGTCACGAGCACGCACGAGAGCTCGAGAGAGAGGAGCGCCGCGACGGCACTCGACTGCTCGGCGGGCCTGAGCCCCTCGAGGTAGGAAAGCTCGGTGCCGCCGAGGATCTGCACGCGCGTCGGCACGACGCCGTGCAGGTGCCCGACCATGGCGAGCCCCGACTTCTGAATGCGGACGTGATGGACCTTGCGATCGAGGCCGGCCCCGCCGGCAACCAGTCGCACCTTCAGACCGAGCGCCGCATCCTCCAGAAGCTCCCGCACCGAGATGTGCTGAGGAGCGGTGGAGGGCGCGTCGCTCATCTGGCCTCAGCGTGCGGCGCTCTCGTTGGTCTCGATGAGCTCGAACGCCGCCTTGGGGCTCGGGCTGGCCAGAAGTCGAATTCGGGTTTGCTCGTCGCGGAGCAGCCGCGAGATGCGCGCGAGGGTGCGCAGGTGCTCCCCCGTGGCGCGCTTGGGTCCCACGACGCCGAAGACGATCTCGACGGGCTCGCCGTCGATCGCCTCGAACTCCACGCCGCGGGGACACAGCAGCAGTGCGAGCGCCTGGCTGTCGGCCGTGTCGAGCGCGCAGTGCGGGATGGCCACACCGTCGCCGATGCCGGTGCTCTGCAGCTTCTCGCGCTCGAGCAAGAGGTGCTCGACGGTTTCCACGTCGACGTGAACGGCCGGCGAAAGCAGCTCCGACAAGCGATGAATGGCGTCCGTCTTGGTTTTGACGACCGAACCGTCGATGTCGACGACGATCCGATCGGCGCTCAAGATATCCGCAAGTCGCATACGGTCGGCCTGCATGGTGTCGGTAACGGGTGAAGTCATCGAGCGGTGGTGGCGCGCTTCGCGGTGCCCGACTTCTTCTTCGGACGCTTGGCGGTGGGGCGGGGTTTAGCGCCCTTCACGGCCGCTGCAACGCCGGGCTCCGCAAGATCTTTGAGAATGTCGCCGTCGTGGCGTCGGGCGCGTGCGGTACCCTTGGCGATACGGATCTGTCGTTCGAGCTTGGCCATGACCCGATCGATGGAGGCGTACATGTCGTCGCTGACCTCGTGCGCCTCCAAGTGTTCGCCACCACTCGAGATTCTCGCTTCGACCACGTGCTTGCGCCGGTCGAGCGAGACCGTCACCTTCCCGCTCAGCGGTCGGCGGAGAAAGCGTTGAAGCTTCGCGAGCTTATCCGTCGCGTACTTCTTGATCGCGTCGCTGGCGTCCATCTGCCGGAAAGTGATGCTGATGTTCATCGGACCTCGCGGTAGCGGGGGCTCGTTGCCCGTGACGGTTAGCCCAAGCATAGCGAACCACCCGGCAGAGTGGGAAGGCTAACGGTGGAAAAGGCCGCCCGGCCTGGAGCGGGCACGAACGCGCTCACGCCTTTTCATTCCGCCCCCGCCACCCCCGCGCCACCCTGCCCCGACTCTCGAAATGGGACTTCGGTGCCTGGATCGCGGCTAGAAGAGCCGCTTTCGCTTCGACGAGGCGAGGATGCCGAGCATCTCGCGATACTTCGCGACCGTCCGGCGCGCGATCTTGATGCCTTCGGACTTCTCCAGCATCTCGACGATGCCCTGATCGGAGATGGGGTTCGACTTGTCCTCGTCGTCGATCAGCTTCTTGATGGCCTGCTTCACGCTCTCGCTGGCGATGTCCTCGTTCGCGACGCGCCGGATGCTCGAGTTGAAGAAGTACTTGAGCTCGAACAGCCCCTGCGGGGTGTGAACGTACTTGTTGGTCGTGACGCGCGAGATGGTGGACTCGTGCATGCCCACCGCTTCGGCCACGTCGCGCAAAATCATCGGCTTCAGGTGAGCCACGCCCTTCTCGAAGAAGTCACGCTGCTTTTCGACGATGCACTCGGCCACGCGGATGATGGTCTTCCGGCGCTGCTCGATGGCGCGGATCAGCCACTGCGCGTTCCTGAGCTTCTCGCCCACGAACTCCTTGGCCGTCGGATCCTTGAGCAAGCGCTTGGTGAGTGACTCGTTGATGAACAGGCGCTGCATGCCGCGGTCGTTGTCCACGCACACGAAGCTGTCGCCGTCCTTGATCACGTACACGTCGGGCGTGATGCCGATCGTGCGCTCGTCTTGATCGGAGAAGTTGCGCGCCGGGCGGCTCTCGAACGTCTGGATGACCTTGGCTGCCTCGTAAACGTCCTCGAGCGGGATGCGCATCTCGCGCACGATGGCCTGGTAGTTGTGCTTCTCGAGGTGGTGGAGGTGCTGCTGGATGATCAAGACCTCGTTGTCGGTGTCCGCGAAGCCCGCCGCCTTGGCCTGGATCATCAGGCATTCCTTGAGGTCGCGGGCCGCGACGCCGATCGGGTCGAAGTTCTGGATCAGCTCGAGCACGAGCGGTGCGTCGTCCGGGTTCAGCCCCGCCTCGGTCGCCAGGTGGTCGATGGTGTGGTCGGGCGTGCGCGTGCCGTCCGGGCGCTCCATACCCTCGAGATCGAGGTAGCCACGGTCGTCGAGGTTGCCGATCACGAGCTCCGCGAACCTCCGCTCCTCTTCCGTGAAGTCGCTCATCTGCAGCTGCCACAGCAGGTGGTCTGGCAGCCCGCGCGGCTTCGTCAGGTTCTGCTCGATGGGCGGCAGGTCGTCGAAGCCCGAGCGGCCGGGTTGCGTGCCCGGCTGCTGCTGCGTGCGGTTCTCGAGGAATTTCTCCCAGTCGACCTCGCGCGTGGCTTTCTCGGTCGCCTTCATCTCCCCGTCGCCCTCGCGGCCGACGTCGGGGATCTCGCGCGGCTCGGGCCGAACGGAGGCGGGCGCTTCGCCGCGGCGTCCTTCGGCTTCGTCCTCGGAAAGAACCGGGTTGTCGTCCAGCTCTTTCCGGATCTCCTCGATCACCTCGAGGCGGGAGAGCTGCAGAAGGCGGATCGCCTGCTGCAGCTGCGGCGTCATCACGAGCTGCTGCGTCAGGCGGAGCTGTTGCTTGATTTCCATGCTGCGGCAGGCCGTCCCGAGCCGGGCAGAAGAAAGCCCCGACTCTGATGATGACGCCCAGTCTAACACCCTCTAGCAAGAAGCGCGCCCTTTATCGAGCCGGCTTCTTTGAGCGCAGCTCGCGCGTTCCCGGCGGCAACGAGGGACGAGATCCGGCCGCCCGACCGATGGTCGTCATTAGTGGGGCGGCGGCGCTGCGGGAGACAAAGCTGCCTCGGGCCTCGGGGCGAGAACCAAGTAGCTTTGCCTGGTTCCGCCGAGCAGAAGACGTGCCTTCACCTCGAAATTCTCGAGCGCGGGCAAGGTCGCGACGCGCGCCTCTACCCCGCGCGCGAACTCGGAAGCCTGCCAGCGCGCGGCGGGCTCGGCGCCTGGCGCCAGGAG
>Ga0315912_10003367_pt1 | contig 15963 bp, 9 predicted proteins | sample VfabasoilMG_FD_204469 | JGI IMG/M metagenome (GOLD analysis project Ga0315912, IMG submission 204469) | Garden soil microbial communities collected in Santa Monica, California, United States - V. faba soil | ecosystem: Environmental > Terrestrial > Soil > Garden | place: USA: California... | reverse complement strand
TCCGACGCAATACCCAGGCGATCGAGGCGGCTGACGACTGCGGCGGGCATCGAGTCGCCGGACTCCTGCGTCCGCACCGGCTCCGGCGCCGGCTCGTCGAGCACTGCGACGCGCTGCGTGCGCGCGTAGCGCGTGAAGAGATCGCAGGCGCCCCAGGTGCCGATCTGCAGGAACTGCTCGCCGAACGCGCAGTCGAGCGCGCGGCGCACGAGCCGTTGCTCGTTGTTGAGGCAGCGGCGACCTAGCGGCGTCGCCAACCAGTGCTCGGGCTGCATCGCGGGATTGTAGCGTGAGGCAATCGCTTGCTTAAGGCTGTCTCGTGGGTAGCATAAGGCCGGGTATGGGGACCGCGTCACGTTTTTTCGCTGCTGCCACGACAGCGGCCGCCTTGAGCCTGGCCGGCTGCAGCCTGCTGCCATCGAAAGCCACGTCGCCCACTGCGGCTGCGGGAGCGCCCGGCCCAGTCGAGCCGCTGCTCACGGCGCCGGCGCGCCTGGAGCTTGCGGCCCCTGAAATCGAAGTTCTGCCCGAGCCGCCGAGCGATGTACTTGCCCGCCTGCGCTCGGGTTTCGTGCTCCCCGCCACCGACGAGCCCGATGTTGCCGAGGAGCTCGAGTGGTACGGCAGCCACGCCGACTACATCGCCAGGGTCTTTACGCGCGGCGAACGCTATCTGCATTACATCGCCGGCGAGCTCGAAGCTCGCGGCATGCCCGCCGATCTCGCGTTGCTGCCGGTCGTCGAGAGCGCCTTCGATCCCTTTGCCTACTCGCGCGGCCGCGCTTCGGGCCTCTGGCAGATCATCCCGGGCACCGGTGAACGCCTCGGCCTCAAGCAGAACTGGTGGTATGACGGGCGGCGCGACGTCATCGACTCGACCCGCGCCGCGCTCGACTACCTCGAGATGCTGCACGAGCAGTTCGACGGCGACTGGCTGCTCGCTGTCGCCGGCTACAACTCCGGCGAAGGCAATGTCGCCCGCGCGATTCGCAAGGCCGAGGCCGCCGGGCGCCCGACGGACTTCTGGAGCATCCGCGAGGACCTGCCGCCGGAAACGGCGCGCTACGTGCCGCGGCTGCTTGCGATCCGCGATCTCGTCGCCGACCCTGCACTGCATGGCGTCGAGCTGCCCGTGATCGAGAACGCCCCCTACTTCGCCGCCGTAGACACCGAAAGCCAGATCGACCTTGCGCTCGCGGCGACCTTGAGCGGCCTCGAGATCGACACGCTCTATGCCTTGAACCCCGGCATCAATCGCTGGGCAACCGATCCCGAGGGACCGCATCGCCTGCTCGTCCCGGCGACCGAGGCGGCGCGCTTCGAAATCGCCCTCGAGACGATAGCCCCGACGGAGCGCGTGCGCTGGACACGGCATCAGATCGGTCGCGGCGAGACCTTGAGCGAGATTGCCGAAGATTACGCCACGACGCCCGAGGTGCTGCGCGAGATCAACGGCCTCGCCGGCAACGTCATCCGCGCCGGCGACCACCTCATGGTCCCCCATGCCTCGGCCGGTGACGACGCCTACAGCCTGAGCCTCGAGGCGCGAACCGCGCGGCAACAGGGCGCGGAGCGCAGCGGCACGCGCATCGATTACGAGGTCAGGTCCGGCGATTCACTCTGGTCGATCGCCGAGCGTTACGACGTCGGCACCGGGGAGCTCGCGAGCTGGAATGCCATGGCGCCCGGTGACGTGCTCAGTGTCGGCCGCACGCTGGTGATCTGGACGGAGAGCGAAAGCGGCGCGGCACTCTCCGGGCTGGACGGCCCCGAGCAGATCCGGCAGATCAACTACGTCGTGCGCAGCGGCGACTCGCTCTCCGCGATCGCGGGGCGGTTCCGTGTCTCCCTTGCCGATCTCCTCGAGTGGAACGGGCTCGCCCCGGAGCGTTACCTGCAGCCGGGCCAGTCGCTCGTGCTCTATGTGGACGTTACCGAGCAAAGCTCCTAAGCTCACCGCGTCCTGACATTCCGAGGCATCGCTCATGGGGTTCCTGGCCGGCAAGCGCGCCGTCATCATCGGTCTCGCGAGCAATCGCTCGATCGCCTACGGCATCGCCGAGGCGATGCGACGCGAGGGCGCGGAACTGGCCTTCGGCTACCAGAGCGAGAAGCTGCGCGAGCGCGTCGAGAAGTTCGCCGGCGAATTCGGGTCGTCGATCACGCTACCCCTCGACGTCAGCGACGACGCGCAGATCGACGCATTCTTCACGGGCCTCGCCGCGCGCTGGGACGGATTCGACGTCCTCGTTCACTCGGTGGCCTTTGCCCCGGCCGACCAGCTCGAGGGCAGGTATGTCGATGCCGTGAGCCGAGAAGGCTTCCGCATCGCGCACGATGTCTCGAGCTACAGCCTTGCGGCCCTCGCCAAGAAGTGCGAGCCGGCAATGGCTGGGCGCCGGGGCGCGATCCTCACGCTGAGCTATCTGGGCGCCGTTCGCGCCCTGCCGAGCTATAACGTCATGGGGCTCGCGAAGGCAAGCCTCGAGGCCAATGTGCGCTTCCTCGCGCTCGATCTCGGCGCGCGCGATATCCGCGTCAATGCGATCTCGGCAGGACCGATTCGCACGCTGGCGGCATCGGGCGTCAAGGGGCTGCGGCAGATGCTTGGCCGCGTCGAGGCGGCCGCGCCGCTGAAGCGCAACGTCAGCATCGAGGACGTCGGCAATGCCGCGGCATTTCTCTGCTCCGATCTCGCCGCGGGAATCACGGGGCACACCCTCTACGTCGACAACGGCTACAGCATCGTCGGGATGAGCTTCGACGAGCCCGCCGGCGGCTAGCCTCCGGCGAGCCCGCCGACCGGCCTGTCTCAGAGATCCGGGTTCAGGATCTGATCCGGCACGCGGACCTTGGCGCTCGCGCGCGCGCCTGAGCCGAAGGCATTGATCTCCGCCTGCGCAGCCTGGTCGACGAGCTGCTCCTGGCCCGCGTCGCGGTCGCCGCCCGGAATGTCCTCGGGATCACCCGGTGTGGCGGAATAGATGAACACGACAGCCTCGTCGCCGTTGTCGAGCGGCGTCTGGGCGACGCCGACCGCGCCGGCTGCCGGACGGGGTTGGGCAAACACCGTCGAGACGATGGGCGCCGGCGCTGCGTCGCTGCCCCGTTCGACGCTGACTCTGGCGGTCCAGCTCGCGCCCTGCGCGACCGCCATCGCTGCCGGGTCCTGGGTGCCGGCCGCGACCGCTGTGCCGTCGATTGCCGAGATGTATGCGGTCGCTGCATCGGCGGCGAGCTCCCCTGTACTCTCCCGGATCAGGGCCTCCCGGATCTCGGCGCTCACGTCCTCGAGCGGCTTCAGCGTCTGCGGACGATGCGCCGTCACGCGCAGGACAGCAACGCTGGAGTCGCTGAGCTCGATGAGATCGCTGACTCTGCCCGAGGCAAGCATGTCCTCGTCGAAGGCCATCTCGAGAAAGGGCGCCGGGTCGACAAATCGGTCGACAGCACTGCCTCGTGTCAGGCCCGTCAGCGTCTCCAGCGGCAGCCCGAATTCGGTCGCGACGCTCGCGAGGTCGGTGCCAGCGTCGAGGGCGATTTCCGCGAGCTCCGTTGCCCGATCGTAGAACTCCGAAGCTGCATTCGTTCGCGCCAACTCCTCGCGAAGCTCGGCGCGTACCGATTCGAACGGCAGCTGGGCGGCGGCGCGGATCTCATCGAGCCGCAGGACATGGAAGCCAAACTCGGACTCGACGGGCCCCGCCACGGCGCCAACGGTCATCGCGAACAGGGCCTCGTCGAGCGGCCCGTCATCGAGCACGCCGCGTACATACCAGCCGAGGTCGCCACCGGCATTGCGCGTACCGGCATCGTCCGAGAGCTCAGCGGCGAGCGCGGCGAAGTCTTCGCCGGCATCGAGTCGCTCGCGGACGCGCGTGGCTTCGGCCCTGGCAGCCTCCCTGTCGTCGCCAGAGGCTTCGATCAGGATATGGCGGACGTGGCGTTCTTCGGTGCCGGCGTAGCGCTCGGCTTCGGTCTCGTAGAAGCGCCTGAGCTCGTCTTCGCTGACCTCGGTGGCCGCCGCAATGCTCGCAAGGTCCAGGACCACGAACTCGAGGTCGACTGTTTCTTCAGTCTGGAACTGCGCTTCGTTGTCGCTGTAGTACTGGCTGATCTCGGCGTCCTCGATCGTCACCTGACCGGCGAAGCTCGCGGCCGCGAACAGCGCGTAGCCAATCTCGCGCTTCTCGAAGTAGACCTCGATGTAGCGCCTGAACTCGGCCGGCGTGATGAACGATGATTCGTAGATCGCTTCCTCGAATTCGACGAGGGTGAGCCGTTCACGCTGACTGAGCCTGTATCCCTCGACGGTGAGGCCATTGTCGCGCAGCATGGACACCGCTACGTCGTCCGAATACTGACCGCCTATCTGGAAGGCCGCGGTATCGCGGATCGACTGCTCGACACGCGCATCGGAGATGCGGTAACCCGCCTCAGTCGTGCGCTGGAGCAGCACCTTGCGCATGACCATCTCGTCGAGGACCTGCTGACGAATGCCAAGAAGGATGTCGTCGCTGAGCTCGATGCGCAGCTGCTGTTGATAGTCGTTCTGCGTGCGCTGCAGCGAACTCTCGTATTCGCGGATCGGGATGGGCTCGCCGTTAACCTTGGCGGCATAACTCAGCTGTGTGGTGCCGAAGTCGATGCCCCAGAAAATGAAAGTGATGGCAATCAAGGCGAGGATCACGATGGTGATCGCCTTGCCGAAAGACTCACGAAAGACTTGGAGCATGGTTTCGACTTGTTCCGAAAAATCAAAAGGGCAGATTCATCACCCGCGCGCGGATGATAAACCTGCCCTTGCTGATCAGAATAGCTGGCGGAGCGGACGGGACTCGAACCCGCGACCCCCGGCGTGACAGGCCGGTATTCTAACCAGCTGAACTACCGCTCCGGCTCTATCTCTGGTGGGTGCTGAGGGGCTCGAACCCCCGACCTTCTCGGTGTAAACGAGACGCTCTCCCAGCTGAGCTAAGCACCCCTTGTTAACCAAGGGGCAGAGCCGGTCAGTTTACGGCATCCTTCAGGGCCTTGCCAGCCTTGAAGCCCGGCACATTGCTCGCCGCGATCTTGATCGCCTCGCCCGTGCGAGGATTACGACCGCTGCGTGCAGCGCGATGCTTCACGCCAAAAGTACCGAAGCCTACGACTGCGACCTGCTGACCTTTGCTCAAGGCCTTGCTGATGGAGTCGATGACGGCATCGACGGCACGACCTGCATCGGCCTTGGAAAGATCGGCACCGGCCGCGACTGCATCAATGAGTTCCGCTTTGTTCATTCGTGTCCCTTACGCAAAAGACTGTTGATTCCCGAACGCGAAGAGCGTACGGCCCCGGAGAATTTATTTCGAAAGCCCGAACCTTATACCAAGCACGATTTTCTTCTGTCAACGAATTCGCGGCTTGACTAGTGTGGTCGAGTCGGATTCGTTTTTTCCTGCGACTCGGTCTTCGACTCGCTTTCGACAGGAGGCTGCGACTGCTTTTCCTGCTTCGGCTGCGGCATATGTTGCAACGCCAACGCGAATACCTCGTCGATCCACTTGACGGGAACAATGTTCAACTTGTCCTTGATGTTCTTCGGTATTTCCGTGAGATCCTTTTCGTTATCGGATGGGATCAGCACCGTCTCGATGCCGCCCCTGTGTGCCGCGAGCAACTTTTCCTTGAGGCCACCGATCGGCAACACCTCGCCGCGCAGCGTGATTTCCCCGGTCATCGCCACGGAAGCCCTGGCGGGGATCCTGGTCAGCGCGGACACCAGCGCAACGCACATGCCGATGCCGGCGGACGGTCCGTCCTTGGGCGTCGCGCCCTCGGGGACGTGCACGTGGACGTCGGTGTGCTGATGAAAATCCATATCGATACCAAGGACTTCCGCGCGACTGCGGACAACCGTCATCGCCGCGTGGATCGACTCCTGCATGACGTCACCGAGCTGCCCGGTCTGAATGAGCTTGCCCTTGCCGGCCATGATCTGGGCCTCGATCGTCAGCAGATCGCCGCCGACCTCGGTCCACGCCAGGCCCGTGACCTGGCCGATCTGGTCCTTCTGATCCGCGCGCCCGTAGCGGAATCGCCGCACGCCAAGATATTTGCCGACGTTGCGATGATCGACTCTCACTTCGCTCTGCCGCGGCTTGAGCAGCACCTGCTTGACTACCTTGCGGCAAATGCGCGCGATCTCGCGCTCGAGATTCCGGACACCCGCCTCGCGCGTGTAGAAACGAATGATGTCGAGAATCGCGGAATCTGAAATCGCGATTTCGTCTTCCTTGAGCCCGTTCTGCTTGATCTGTTTCGGCACGAGGTAGCGATTCGCGATATTGAGCTTCTCGTCTTCGGTATAGCCGGCGAGCCGGATGACCTCCATGCGATCCAGCAGGGGCGCCGGAATATTGAGGCTGTTTGCAGTGCAGACGAACATCACCTCGGACAGGTCGAAATCGACCTCAAGGTAGTGGTCGTTGAAAGTCGAATTCTGTTCGGGATCGAGCACCTCAAGCAGGGCCGACGAGGGGTCGCCCCGAAAATCCATCGACATCTTGTCGACTTCGTCGAGCAGAAACAGGGGATTCCGCACCTTCACCTTGCCGAGATTCTGGACGATCTTGCCCGGCATCGAACCGATATAGGTGCGACGGTGACCGCGAATCTCCGCCTCGTCGCGAACGCCACCCAAGGACATGCGGACGAACTGGCGGTTCGTCGCGCGCGCGATGCTCTGTCCCAGCGAAGTCTTGCCGACGCCCGGCGGCCCGACCAGGCAGAGTATCGGACCCTTCAGCGATTTGACGCGCTGCTGGACGGCGAGATACTCAAGGATGCGCTCCTTGACCTTTTCGAGTCCGTAGTGATCCTTCTCGAGGACGTCCTCGGCCGCGGCCAGATCCTCGTGCACCTTGGTTCGCTTTTTCCAGGGCACCTTGAGCAGCCAGTCGATGTAGTTGCGGACGACGGTCGCCTCGGCCGACATCGGTGACATGAGCTTGAGCTTGTTTAGCTCGGAGCCCGCCTTTTCCTTGGCCTCCTTGGTCATGCCGGCGCCGGCGATCCGTTTTTCGAGGTCGGCGAGCTCGTTCGGCGCGTCGTCCATCTCGCCGAGCTCCTTCTGGATCGCCTTCATCTGCTCATTGAGGTAGTACTCGCGCTGGCTCTTCTCCATTTGCTGCTTGACGCGGCCACGAATGCGCTTCTCGATGCGCAGCATGTCGATTTCGCTGTCGACAAGCCCGAGGACATGCTCGATCCTTGGCCGGACGTCGCCGATTTCGAGGATTTTCTGCCGCTCGTCGAGCTTGAGCGCCATGTGCGCAGCCACCGTATCGGCGAGCCGGCTCGGATTGTCGATGCCGTTGAGCGAAGTAAGGATCTCGGGCGGGATCTTTTTGTTGAGCTTGACGTACTGCTCGAAGCGCGAGATCAGCGAGCGCGTCAGGACGTCCATCTCGCGGGCGTCGCCCTCGTCGCCCTCGGCCAGCGGCGTGACCGCCGCGGTGAAGCACTCCTCGACCTGCAAATCGGCAATCCGCGCTCGATGAGCGCCTTCGACAAGCACCTTGACGGTGCCGTCAGGCAGTTTCAGAAGCTGCAGGATCGTGGCCAGCGTGCCGATCTCGTGCAAATCGGTAGCTGAAGGCTCGTCGACGTCCGCCTGGGTCTGCGCGACGAGCAGAATCTCCTTGCCGGCGGCCATTGCCTTGTCGAGCGCCACGACCGATTTCTCGCGCCCGACGAACAGCGGTATCACCATGTGGGGATAGACGACGACGTCGCGCAACGGCAAGACAGGTAGGCGACGCGGCGCAGTCGGTGGGGAGGTCTCGGAATCCATAGTGCTACCGTAAACTCAGAGGGCTGTAGACCACATATCGGTCCGGAGTGACAAGAACTCAAGTCGGACGTCGAGAGTCGCGTTGCGGCCCTCAGCGACCGGCGGCGGCCGCCTTGCGGCGGCCTTGCCTTGTCGCGTCGACGTCGCGGCCTTGCGGCCGCTCGTCTAACCTTGACGGCGCTCGTCTCCCACGGCCGCCGGACTCTCGGACTCGTACATCACGTAGGGCTTGGTTTCGCCCGTAACCACGGCGTCGTCGACGACCACCTTGGTCGCGTTCGTCATCGACGGCAGGTCGTACATCGTATCGAGCAGGACATTCTCGAGAATGGTCCGGAGTCCCCGAGCGCCCGTCTTGCGCGCCATCGCCCGATGGGCGATCGCCCGCAGCGCATCCTCTCGGAACTCGAGCTCGACGCCTTCCATCTCGAACAGCTTCTGGTATTGCTTGGTCAGGGCGTTCCTGGGCGCCACGAGAATCTCGACGAGCGCCTCCTCGTCGAGCTCCTGCAAGGTCGCGACCACGGGCAGCCGGCCGACGAACTCGGGGATAAGCCCGTACTTGATGAGATCCTCGGGCTCGACTTCGCCCAGGAGCTCGTTGATGTTGTGGCCGGACTCGACGCTCCTGACTTCGGCGACAAAGCCGATGCCGCTCTTCTTGGAGCGATTCTGGACGATCTTGTCGAGGCCGGAGAAAGCGCCGCCGCAAATGAAAAGTATGTTGGACGTATCGACCTGCAGGAATTCCTGCTGGGGATGCTTGCGCCCGCCCTGCGGCGGCACCGACGCGATCGTTCCCTCGATGAGCTTGAGCAGCGCCTGCTGCACACCCTCGCCGGATACGTCGCGCGTGATCGATGGGTTATCCGACTTCCGCGAAATCTTGTCGATTTCGTCAATGTAGACGATGCCCGTCTGGGCCTTTTCGACGTCGTATTCGCATTTCTGCAGCAGCTTCTGGATGATGTTCTCGACGTCTTCGCCGACGTAGCCCGCTTCGGTCAACGTCGTGGCGTCGGCGATCGTGAATGGCACGTTGAGCAGCCGGGCGAGAGTTTCTGCGAGCAGCGTCTTGCCGCAACCCGTCGGCCCGATGAGCAGGATATTGCTCTTCGCAATCTCGACTTCGGCCTTGCCCTTGTCCTTGCCGCGATTCTGCAGCCGCTTGTAGTGGTTGTAGACGGCGACGGCCAGCACCTTCTTCGCCGATTGCTGGCCGATGACGTATTCGTCGAGAACCTTCTTGATCTCTGCCGGTTTCGGGAGCTTGTCTCGACCGCGCTCGGCGCGCTCGTCGAGCTCCTCGCGGATGATGTCGTTGCAGAGCTCGACGCACTCGTCGCAGATGAAGACGGAAGGACCGGCGATCAGCTTGCGGACTTCGTGCTGGCTCTTGCCGCAAAATGAGCAATAGAGCAGCTTGCCGTCGTCGGATTTCCCGCGTGAATCTTCGCTCATAAAATTCGCCCAGTAACCGTCAAACCAAGCGTTGAATTGGTTATAGCATTAGAGTTCGCGGTCTGCAAAGCGCCGCTTCGCAGTTCTCCAGATACGGTCGCTGCCGCGAAAATCAAGGCTTCGAGGCAGGTGCGGGCGCTGCCGGACGCTTGTCGAGAACTGTATCGATAAGACCGTATTCGACGGCCTGATCTCCGCCCAGGAAGCGATCGCGGTCGCTGTCCTCGGCGATGCGCTCGACCGACTGACCGGTGTGCTTGGCGAGAATCGCGTTCAGCTGTTCCTTGAGCTTCAGGACTTCGCGCGCGTGAATGTCGATGTCCGATGCCTGGCCCTGAAAACCGCCGCTCGGCTGGTGAATCATGATGCGCGAATGCGGCAGGCAGTAGCGCTTGCCCTTGGCGCCACCGGCCAGAAGCAGCGCGCCCATGCTCGCGGCCTGGCCGACGCAAATCGTCGACACATCGGGCTTGATGAATTGCATCGTGTCGTAGATCGACAGGCCGGCCGTAACGACACCGCCGGGCGAGTTGATATAGAGATGGATGTCCTTGTCGGGATTTTCGGATTCGAGAAACAGGAGCTGCGCGACGACGAGATTGGCGACCTGATCTTCGATGCCGCCGACGATGAAGACAACGCGATCCTTGAGCAGCCGCGAGTAGATATCGTAGGCCCGCTCGCCGCGAGACGTCTGTTCGACGACCATCGGCACGAGGTTCAATCCGGTAGTACCCATCACTGCTCTCCTTGCGATCGCGCCCGGCTACTCAGCACGACTTTCGGCATCGTGCATATTCATGAACTCGTCGAACCCGAATAGCTTGACCTCGGGCTTGCCGTGCTCGATGAGGTGATCGACGACCTGATCTTCGAGTACCGATGACTCGATCTGGGTCATGAATTCCTGGTTGCCGCGATACAGCTGCGTTGCCTCGGCCGGTTTTTCGTAGGGCGCGGCGAGCTCCTGGATCCGCTGCTCGACGCGACCGCGATCGAGCACGATCTTCTCCTTCACGATGAGCTCCTGCACGAGCAGGCTGAGCCTGACGCGCTTCTCGGCAAGCGGCCGGAACGGCTCCGCCGTGGGATGCCGATCGTGGTCGTGATCGGGAATACCCATGCGGCGCATGGCCTCGTGCTGCAATACATGGATTTCCTGCTCGACGGGAGCTCGCGGCAATTCGAATGAATGTGCCGAATGCAGGGCGTCGAGCACGTTGTTCTTGGTCGCGGCGCGTATGCGCTCGTCGAGCTCGCGCTGCATGTTCTTGCGAACGTCGGTGCGGAAGGCGTCCAGCTCTCCCGTCGTATTCCCGAAGGCTGCCATGAACTGGTCGTCGACTTCCGGCAGCTCGAGAGCGTCAACACGCTGCAGCGTGATGTCGAAGGTCGCCCCTTTGCCGGCGAGCTCGCTCGCCTTGTAGTCCGCCGGAAAGGCGATTTCCGCTGTCTTGCGCTCGCCGGCGGCAAGCCCGAGTAGCGCCTGCTCGAAGTCCTTGATGACCTGCCCGCTGCCGAGCACGAGCTTGACGCCCTGCCCCTCGCCGCCCTCGAAAGGTTCGCCATCGATTCGCCCGGCGAAATCGACGACCACGCGATCGCCGTCGGTCGCGGCGCGCTCGACGGCTTTCCAGTGTCCACGCTGTTTGCGCAGCCGCAGAATCATCCGGTCGACGTCGGCGTCCGCAATCTCGGCCTTGGGGACCTTGAACTCGAGTACGCGAGTGTCGCCGAGGGTGACCTCCGGGTAGACCTCGAACGTCGCGCGATAGGCGAACCAGGCGCCGTCCGGAGCAGCCAGCGGCTCGATGGCAGGACCGCCGGCCGGATTCATGCGCTTCTCCGTGACGGCATGCGAGAAGCTCGAGCGGATGATGTCACCGACGACTTCCTGCCGGACCTGGCCGCCGAAGCGCTTGCGCACCACGTTGGCGGGAACCTTGCCGGGCCGAAAGCCCTTGAGCCGCGCCGTCTTGCCAACCTGCTTGAGCCTGACCTCGACTTCGCGGTCGATATCGGCATTGGGCACGCGCACCGTTATCGAGCGCCGTAGCCCTTCGGTCTTATCGACCGAGACTTCCAATTGTCCTTGACTCGCCACAATCAAATCCTAGTTCGTCGTTGCCAACCCGTGATCCTTGGTGCGAAAGGGGAGACTCGAACTCCCACGGGTTGCCCCACTGGAACCTAAATCCAGCGCGTCTACCAGTTCCGCCACTTTCGCCCAGCGGTGCTTCAGGCGGTTATTATTGCACGCCGTACCGCTGAATTTTTCCCGGCGAATGCTTCTGCGATCCCTGCCGCGCCTGGCACGCCCTTATGCCGCGCGCGAACTCTCAGTCTGGGCCTTGCTGGCCGTGCCGACCGGCGTCCTGTCAGGCGGCGTGACCGGCGTGCTCGTGCAGACGGTTTTCGGCACCGGCGCCCCGACCTGGGTTGTCGCAGTAGCCGTGGCGTTGATGACCGGCGCGGGCTCGATCGCCAACATGGGAAGCCTGTTCTGGGCGCAATGGGGCCTCGGACGCGGCAAGGTCGAGGCGCTCGCCCAGCTGCAGACCGGGCTTGCCGCCGTACTGCTCGCTGCGGCCCTGGCTCCGGTCGGGATCGGGGGACTCGCTGCGTTCGTCATCGCGATTCTCGCCGCCCAGATCCTCTGGACAGGCATCGTCACGATCCGCGCCAGCATCTGGAGGCTCAACTACGACCGCTCGTCACGATTCGTCTTCGCCGCCGACAATCAGGCCATCGTCTCGACGCTGCAGGCTGCGACAGCAGCGCTGACCGGCTGGCTCGTACAGGCGCATATCGACTGGTTCCGCTGGCTGCTCGCAGCCGCGAGTGTGCTGGTCGTATTGAGCCTCCTGCGCGCACGGACGCTGCGGTTGCGTCGCGAATGGCGCCTTCTGGCAATCGAGCGGCGCCAGAAGGAGAACGAACGTTTTCGGATCGGCCGCTACCTCTCGATCGTGCGCGAGGATGCCCTCTTCCGCCGCTACATGGGCTGCATGATGCTGCAGGGCTCGGGCAATCTGATGTTCACGGCACCGCTGATCCTTGCGATGACGCGCGAGATCGGCATGAGTACCTTCAGCCAGATCCTCGTCACGACCGTTCTGCCGACCCTCGTCGTGCCATTTTCGTCTCGGTACTGGGCGCGCATTCTCGCCGGCGTGCACGTCATCAGCTTCCGCCGGCTCAACAGCCGCTGGTTCACGGGCGCAATCGCGTTGACGATCGTCGGCGCGCTTACCGGTCTCGAGCCCGTGCTATGGCTCAGCGCCCTGCTGTATGGCGTCGCCACGGGTGGCGGCATGCTGGGCTGGAATCTCGGGCATAACGACTTCGCGCCCGAAGCGCGCGCGGCCGACTACCTCGGGCTGAATATTTCCCTGACCGGTCTGCGCGGACTGCTCGCGCCGCTGGTCGGCGTCTGGCTCTACGGCTTGCTCGAAGCGGTATCGCCCGGCCTCGGGCCCTGGTCGCTATTCCTGCCGCTCACGCTTACCTTGGCCGGCTCGATCAGCTTCGCGCGCTTCGATCGGGACATTCGCAAGGCTGGCAACCAGCCTGCCGATGAGCGTGGAGTCGGGGGGTCCAGCACGTAGATTCGACCGCCCCGGCTACGGGATCGTCTTGGTGGCGACGTTCGAGAAAGTCGATTCCACGTTCTGGCTGTTGAATGCGGTGGTCACGAAATAGTAAGTCGCGCCTGGCAACAGATTCTCCACGAGATAGGTCGTCAGACCCGGGTTCGTCAGCCGGACCGAATTGGGGTAGGTGCCAAGCGTTGTGCCCCAATAGACGATAAAGCCCGCCAGATTGGTAATTGGGGTGCCGTCGGAGTTTTGCGTCGGCGGAACCCAGGTCAACAGCGCCGTTCCAGCCGCATTCGACTGCACCTGAATCGAGAACGGTCCGATCGTCGCGCTCGCAGTCCCGTCGCTCACGGTAATCGAGATCCCGGAATAGACGCCGACGTGTGCCGCTTGCGGCGTCCCGGTCACGGCACCAGTCGCCGGATTGAAGCTTGCCCAGCCTGGAATCCCCGTTGCCGTGAACGTCAGGGTGTCGCCGTTCGGGTCGCTCGCCGTCGGCGTGAAGCTGTACGCTGTGTTCACGAGAACCGCAGCCGGGGGAGTGCCGCTGATTACAGGCGGCAAACTCGGAAGGGATGCCAGGATCGAGAATGCCGGCAGCGACGCTGATGCCTGGCCGTCCGACACCGTGATGACGATATTGGCGGATGTGCCTGCGCTCTGCGGGGTGCCGCTGATCCGTCCCGTCGTGCCGTTGAAGCTCGCCCAGCCCGGCAACCCGGTTACAGAGAAAGTCAGTGCATCGCCGTTGGGATCGCTCGCCGTCGGTGTGAAACTGTAGAGTTGCCCAACGGCAATCGACGTCGCCGGTGTGCCGCTGATTACGGGCGGCGTATTGACGACGTTGATCGAGAAGGCCGGCAGCGATGCCGAGGCCTGGCCGTCCGACACGGTGATGACGATGTTTGGGAACGTGCCGGCAGTGCCGGCCGTCCCGCTGATCCTGCCTGTCATGCCGTTGAACGTGGCCCAGGCCGGCAGGCCGGTCACCGTGAAGGTCAGCGTGTCGCCGTTGGGATCGCTAGCCGTCGGCGTAAAACTGTAGGTTTGGCCCTTGGTGATCGAGGTCGGCGGCGCACCGCTGATCACCGGCGGCGTATTGACGACGTTGATCGAGAAGGCCGGCAGCGATGCCGAGGCCTGGCCGTCCGACACGGTGATGACGATGTTTGGGAACGTGCCGGCAGTGTCGGCCGTCCCGCTGATCCTGCCTGTCATGCCGTTGAACGTGGCCCAGGCCGGCAGGCCGGTCACCGTGAAGGTCAGCGTGTCGCCGTTCGGATCGCTCGCTGTCGGCGTGAAACTGTAGGCTTGACCGCGCGGTACGCTGCCTGGCGGCGACCCGCTGATGACGGGCGGCGAGTTCGTCGTCGTCGCGACAATGGCGAACGCGGGCAATGATGTCGACACTTGGCCATCAGCAACCGAAATGACGATATTCGAAAATGTCCCCGCGGTCGCTGGCGTGCCGCTGATCTGCCCCGTCGATCCGCTGATGGCCGCCCAGGCCGGCAGCCCCGTCGCCGTGAACGTCAGTGTGTCGCCGTTCAAATCGCTCGCCGTCGGCGTGAAACTGTAGGTCTGGCCGACGACAATTGCCGTCGGTGGCGTGCCGCCGATTACCGGCGGAGTATTGACGACGGCAATCGAGAAAGCCGCCAACGACGCCGCTGCCTGGCCGTCCGAGACCGTGATCGCGATGTTCGCATGGGACCCGAGCGCTGTCGGAGTGCCGCTGACCCTGCCCGTCGCCGCATCGAAACTCGCCCACGCCGGAAGACCGGTGACAGTGAATGTCAAAGGATCGCCGTTAGGATCGCTCGCCGTCGGCGTGAAACTGTAGAGCTGGCTGCGGGGTACGCTGTTCGATGGCGAACCGCTGATAGTGGGCGGGGAGTTGGCCACAAAAACCAGTATCGCGAATGCCGGCAGCGATGCCGATGCCTGGCCGTCCGAAACCCTGACGACGATGTTGGAGAAGGTGCCGGCTGTCGGTGGAGTACCGCTGACCCGCCCTGTCGATCCGTTGATGCTCGCCCACGCCGGCAGTCCGGTCGCCGTGAATGCCAGCGTGTCGCCGTTGGCATCGCTTGCGGTCGGCGTGAAGCTATAGAGCTGTCCGCGCGCTATCGACGTCGTCGGCGTGCCGCTGATCACCGGCGGCGTATTCACGACGCTGATCGAGAAGGCCGGCAGCGACGTCAATGCCTGTCCGTCCGACACGCTGATGACAATGTTTGAATACGTGCCGGCGGTGGCGGCAGTCCCGCTGATTCTTCCCGTCGCGCCGTTGAAACTCGCCCATGCCGGCAGGCCTGTCACTGTGAACGCGAGCGCGTCGCCGTCCGGATCGCTCGCGGTCGGCGTGAAGCTGTAGGTTTGCCCCTTCGCGATCGAGCTTGAGGGAGTGCCGCCGATCACCGGCGGCCGGTTCGGCGAGATGACCGCGACCGCGAACGCGGGCAACGATGCCGACGCCTGGCCATCCGAAACGATGAGCTGGATTCCGCTGTGAGTTCCGACGTCCTGGAGACCCGGAGTACCGCTCAGGCGGCCGGTGCCTGCGTTGAGACTCATCCATGCCGGCGCCCCGAAGACCTGAAAGTTCAACGTATTGCCATCCGGATCGGCCGCCTGCGGCTGGAAAAACCAGCCCTGCCCTGCGAGCACGTCGGGATCGGGAATGCCGGAAATCACTGGCGCCCGATTCTGTGTCGGCAAGGGGTTGACGGAGATTGCAAAAGGTCCGAGCGCTGTCGTGTCGCGCCCATCGCTGACGCGAATGACAATCCCGGCATAGGGCCCCAGGTCGCCACTCCCGGGGATGCCGCCAAGCCTGCCGATGGCCGGGTCGAAGGTGGCCCAGCGCGGGCGGTTCTCGATCTCGAAACTCAGGGAATCGCCGTCCGCGTCGCTCGCGACCGGCAGGAAGTCGTAGCTGCTGCCGGCAATGACGGCGGCAGCCGGGGTCCCCGAGATGGCGGGGGCGCGATTGGGCGGTGCGCTGGCCGCCAGCACCTCGATTTCGATCGCGGGCAACAGCGTCTCGGTCTTGCCGTCGGAAAC
>Ga0315912_10003366_pt1 | contig 15963 bp, 12 predicted proteins | sample VfabasoilMG_FD_204469 | JGI IMG/M metagenome (GOLD analysis project Ga0315912, IMG submission 204469) | Garden soil microbial communities collected in Santa Monica, California, United States - V. faba soil | ecosystem: Environmental > Terrestrial > Soil > Garden | place: USA: California... | reverse complement strand
CGCTCAGAATCTCGATCGCGGGCTCGAGCCGGCCGATCCGGTCGGGGCCGGCTACGACCTCCGGGAGCTCGGCTATCAGGTTGGCTTCACGCAGGAGCTCACGCGCTGGGGCCTGGTCGGGGTGCGCTACGATCGCTACGACCCGGACCAGGACGCTCACGAGCAGCGCGCCGCGGAGGTCGTCGCCATCGACCGCAGCTACTCGACCCTCGCCGTCCTGGCGGTGGTCCGGTACGACACGGCGCGTCTCAGCTGCGAGTACGACCACAACGACAACGCCTTGGGTCGGAGCGCGAACGGCGCGCCCACGACGCTGGCGAGCGACGCCGTCACGGCGCGCGCTCAGGTGAGCTTCTGATGCTCCGGCGCGTCCTCCCGTTCGTCCTCTGCTCGAGCCTCGGCGCAGGAACCACGGCGTGTGACACCGGCGCGAGCGCGGACCCGGCGCTCGACGCCTGGATGCGCGTCGAATCCGCGCAATTCGTCGCCGGGGCCCCCCCCGCCTCCTCTTCCGGACCCGGCGTGGCGTCGCTCGAGCTCGTCACGAACAGCGTCTGGCCCGGCTACTGGAACAAGCTCCTCCGCGGCTCGCTTGCGCCTCACGCCACGGCGGTCGCGCTGGGGCTCGCCGGCGACCGCGGCTACTGGCTCGTCGGGGCGCAGGCGCCCGACGTGGCCGCGCCCGAGCTCCCGACGTTTCGCGCCACCGCCGAGCTCTCGGCGACCCTGCCGGTCGGCGGCGCGACGCTCGAGGTGCGTGGCGTCGACGCGAGCGGCGCGTTCGGCCCGCTGAGCGCCCGCTCGCTCACCGTGCTCGGGCATGCGCCTTCGAGCCCGCCGGCCGAAGGCATGCTCGTCGTGTCCCTGGGCTGGGATACGCAGGCGGATCTCGATCTCCACGTCGTCGATCCCCTCGGCGACGAGATCTTCCACGGTGCGAAAAGCTCCGAGGACGGCTTCACGCCGGGAGCCGACACGGCGGCGAGCGGGGGCTTGCTCGATGCGGACTCGAATGCCGGCTGCGTGCTCGACGGGCAACGCCAGGAGAACGTCAGCTGGGTCGAGGCTCCGCCCGTCGGGCAATACCTCGTGCGCATCGACGCGAATTCGCTCTGCGCCGAGGCCATCGCCCACTACTCCGTCGAGGTGACGCACGCGGGCTCGCGCCTCGCACGGGTCACGGGCGTCGCCGTGGAGTCCGACACGAGAGGTCCGCACGACCGAGGCGCCGGCGTGCTCGCGCTGACGTTCGAAGTCCCGTGAGCCCGCCCGCAACCGTCCCGCCCGCGGAAGTCGTCGTGGAGGGCGAGCGCCCGAAACCCGACGAACGCGACGTGAGCCTGCGCGCGAGCGAGGCGCGACGAGCGCCCGGCACGGCCAACGATCCGCTGAAGGTGGTCGACGATTTGCCCGGCCTCGCGCGCGCGCCGCTCGGCTCGACCGCGCTCGTGCTCTGGGGGGCCGACCCGCGCGCCTCCCGCGTATTCGTGGACGGCGTGGAGATCCCTGCGCTGTTCCACGGCGCGGCGCTCCGCTCCACCGTCAACGGCGACCTCGTCGAGCGCATCACCGTGGCGCCGGGCGCGTACGATGCCGATTTCGGGGGCGGCATCGGCGGCCTGGTACGGCTCGAAACCCGCTCCCTGCCGCCGGTCGGAGCCCACGCCGACATCGAGGTGAGCACGCTCGACGCTTCCGCCTTCACGAGCGCGGCGCTCGGCGAGCGCGTGCGCGGAGCCGTCGGGGCACGCTACGGCTACGCCGATCGCGTGCTCGACGCGCTCGGGGCAGACGACAGGGCCGATTTTTTCGCCGTCCCGCGCTACGCCGACTACCAGGCCAAGCTGGAGATTTCGCTGCGGCAGCGCGAGTCACTCGCGGCCGTCTTCCTCGGCTCGCACGACGATTACTCGCGAGCGGTTCCGGACAGCGACCCCGCTCACGGGCAGAGCGTCGCGACGAGCGACGACTTTCAACGCTGCTACCTCGTGTACCGGCGCACGGCTCTGGACGGTGCAACGAGCGAGCTCGTGCCCTCGCTCGGCCACGACCGGCACGACTACGGTGCCCGCTTCGGCGGGGTCACGTCCGACCGCGGGGAGAGCGGCTGGCGCTGGGGGCTGCGGGCGAGTCACCGTGCGCCGCTCGCACCCGGTGTCACGTTCTCGCTCGGCGCCAACGTCACCGGCAGCCACGCGGAGCTCACGCGCGCGGGCTCCCTGACCATCCCGCCGCGCGAGGGCGACGGCGGCATCTTCGGTCAGCCCCCCGGCGACGACGCTACCGCGGACGTCTGGCACACGGCCGTAGTCGATGTCGCGCCGTACGCAGCGGTCGAGCTTGCCGCGGGGCCGCTGTCCGTCACGCCGGCGCTGCGCGTCGACGGCTATCTCGTCGAAGCGAGCCGGCAGACGCCGCGGCTCGGTCAGACGCCGGCCATCGGTCGCTCGAGCTTCCTCGTCGAGGTCGAACCGCGGGTGCGCGCTCGACTCGTACTGTCCAGACGCGTAGCCCTATCGGGCGCGTTCGGCTTCTACTCCCAGCCGCCGGCCGCCGCAGAGCTGAGCGCGGTGTTCGGCTCGCCGACGCTACGGCCCGAGCGGGCGCTGCACGCCACGCTGGGCGAGTCGGTCGCCATCACCGAGACGCTGTCGAGCAGTCTGCTCGGCTTCTACGAGCGCATGACGGAGCTGACCGTGCGCCATGCTTCGCCGAACCCTCCCCTCGCCCGCGTGCTCGAGAACGACGGCGAAGGCCGGAGCTTCGGCGTCTCGCTCTGGCTCCGTCAGCAGCCCTTTCACGGTTGGTTCGGCTGGCTCGCCGTCACGCTCTCTCGCAGCGAGCGCCGCGACCCCCCGGCCACGAGCTACCGGCCGTTCGACGGCGACGAATCGGTCGTCGCGACCTTCGTGGCCGGGAAGCGCCTCGGGCCGTGGTCGGTCGGCGGCCGCTTTCGTTACGCGACGGGTCTACCGCGCACGCCGGTCACGGGCGCTATCTACGACGAGCGCGACGACGTGTACCAGCCGCTCACCGGCACCGTGAACGGGTCGCGCCTCCCGAATTTCTGGCAGCTCGACGCCCGCGTCGATCGCAGCTTCGCGCTCGGCGAGGGACGCACGCTCGCCTTGTTCGTGGAAGGGATGAACCTCACCAACCACGAGAACACCGAGGAGCTCGCCTACAGCTTCGACTACTCCGAGCGCAAGGCGCTCACGGGGCTGCCCATCGTCGCCGTGCTGGGGGCGCGCCTCGAGCTATGAACGCACGACGGACCAGACGGCTCGTGGCGCGCGTCGCGCTGCTCCCGCTCGGCAGCATGGCCTGCACGCCGGAGATCGAGCGCGACGACGGCCTCGTGACGGAGCCGCGCCTGCTCGCCGTCCAGCAGGAGCCGCCCGAAACCAAACCCGGTGCCGCGGCGACGTACCGCGCGTTCGTGGCCGATCCGCACGGCACGGCGGACGCCTCGAGCATACGCTTCCGCTTCTGCCTGGCTCCGAAAGAGCTCGCCGAGGACAACGTCGTTTCGGAGGCATGCCTCGACGACGCCTGGCTGAGCCTTGCCGGCACGGGACCGAGCGTCGTCGCAGCGTCACCCGACGGCGGCTGCGCGCTGTTCGGCCCCGACACGCCGGCGGATGGAGCACGGCCGCGCGACCCCGACGAGACGGGCGGCTACTACCAGCCGCTCCGCGTCGACGTTCCCGGCGCTGTGCCGGCATTCCATCTCGGTCGGCTGTCGTGCGGCCTCGGTGCCGCGCCCGCCGACGCCGTCCGTGCCTTCGCGTCGGCGTACCTGCCAAATCGGAACCCGCGACTCACGGCACTCAGTGCGATGCTCCACGGCAGCAAGGTGACACTCGACCACGTTCCCCCCGGGGCCACCCTCGAGCTCCGCGTGAGCTGGCCGAGCGAAGACGCCGAGAGCTACGCCTACTTCGAGCCGCGCTCGCAAACGGTCGTGACCCGCCGCGAGGCGCTGCGCGTCGCCTGGCTGGCGAGCGCCGGTAGCCTTGCCACGGAATCGACCGGGCGCGCGGAAGCGGATTTCAGCGCCGAAAGCCGCAACACGTGGACGGCACCGCCCGAGCCAGGAGCCGCGCTGCTCTGGGTCGTGCTGCGCGACAGCCGCGGTGGCTCGGATGTCAGGAGCGTTGCAGTCGCGATCACTCGCTAGCTCACAAAGCGTGAAGCCCGGACGAACCTGAGCTCGCCCGGGCCTTCGCCTCCGTGAAGGGAGTGACTACGCGCCGCCCTCACCCGACGCGCCGCGTCCTTGACGACCACCGCGACCACCGCGACCGCCGCGACCCATGCGTCCACCGAGGCCTTGCCGGCCGCCCGCCGGCGCGCCACTTGCGCCGCTCTCGCCCGACGCGCCGCCCTCGCCGGCTGCACCCGAGCCGCCACCGGTGCCGGCGACCGCGCCCGTGCCGGAGGTGTTGCCGGTACCTGCCGTACCAGCCGAGCTGCTGCCCGAGCTGCCGCCCGTGCCAGCAGCCGTGCCAGCCGTGCCAGCCGTGCCAGCCGCGCTGCCGCCGGTGCCAGCCGTGCCGCTTGAACCCGCCTTGCCTGCAGCGCCAGCGCCGGCGGAGCCCTTGCCCGCACTGCCCTTGCCTGCGCCGCCGCCCGTACCGCTGGTGTCGTCGTCGCCACCGCAAGCGCCAAACAGGCCGAAGCTCACGGCGAACAAACCCAAGGTGACTCGAGAAACTTTCATGGATGCCTCACGATTTATTAGATGGCGGTACGTCTTGCCAGTAACCCTTACCGCACGCAGCAGGCAAAATCACGCCAGACCAGCGAAACGCCGCGGACAAACCGCTCGAGTTTGCGCTCGAAACGTGTAAGAAATTAGAAATAACCCAGGATTCTCGGTGGGAGAAGAAATTTCCTCCGAAAAATCCTTTCAGAGGTGCCCGCGGCTGCCCACCCCTCTGGAATTACACTGAACCTGGACAGCTCGGATATCGCGCGGTACCTTCCGCGCGACGGCTCTGTCGTCGAACCCAGGAGCACCCCAGTGAAGCGCCGCAAAGCATTCGTTCCCCCGGTTTTGATCGCCACGGCGACTCTCGGCATCGTCTCGATCTCGGTCACGAGCTGTAGCAGCGGTGACGACGACACGGGCACTGGCGGCGGCATGAACACGGCGGCAACCGGTGGCACGAGTGCCATGGGTGGCACCAGCGGTAGCACCAGCGGCACGAGCGGGTCTGCCACGGGCGGCACGTCCGGCACGGGCGGCTCTGCCGGCACCGGTCCTGCGGGTGGCGCGGGCAACGCGGGCGGACGCGGCGGCACCGGCAACACGGGCCCCATGGGCGGCACCGGCAACACGGGTCCGATGGGTGGCACCGGCAACACCGGCCCCATGGGCGGCACCGGCAACACGGGTCCGATGGGTGGCACCGGCAACACCGGCCCCATGGGTGGCACCGGCAGCATGGGCGGACGCGGCAACACCGGCCCCATGGGCGGCGCGGGTGGCACGGGCGCGATGGGCGGTGCGGCTGGCATGGGCACCATGATGGGCGGTCGCGGCGGTCGCAGCTCCGCAGGTGGCGGGGGACGCGCCAACTAGTCAGGACCGGGACCGCGCGTGCGGTCGTCACGCCGATCGCGGCGTAGAGCACCAAAAATCGCCCCTGTTCGCACTAGGCTCGTTGCGTGCGAAGGGTTTGGAGCATCGTGTGCCTCGCCGCCGCGGTGCTCGGGGCGGAGCGGCCCGCGTGCGCTCAGTCGACCACGCCTTCGGCCGAGGCGCAGACGCTGCGCGTGGACTACTCCGCTCCCGCGGGCTGCGGCAGCCGAACGACTTTCGTCGCGGAGCTCGAAGCGCGCACGCGACGCGTCCACGTGGTCGACACCACGGAGCCGGTCGCGACCGTCAGCGTCGAGCTTACCGACCACACGTCGGTCATCGTCGGGCAGCTTCGGCTCCGCGAGCCGGACGGCACGGAAACGCTGCGTGCCGTCTCCGGCAGGACCTGTGAGGAGGTCGTCCCCGCCCTCGCGCTCATCGCCGCGGTGCTGATCGATCCCGAGGCGGTGACGCACGGGTCCACCTTGCCCACCACCTCGCCTGCACCAGCGCCGAGCAGCGCGGTCACTCCGCCACCGGCGGGCCTGGGAGCGCGATGGCGCGCGCGCCCTTCGCTCGGGATGGGCATCTCGGCCACGAGCACGGTCGCACCGAACCCGAGTTTCGCGCCCTCGCTCGAGCTCGGGCTCGAGGCCGACGTCGGCCTCGCTCGCGGCCCGCTGCTTCTCCTCGCGTTCGAGCGCTTCGGCAGCAGCACGTTCTCGACCCCCGCGGGCCTGGCTGATTTTTCGACGCTGCTCGGGCGCTTGAGCTTGTGTCCGCTGCGCTGGCCGTCCCGGGGACCCGTTGCCGTGGCACCCTGCGGGGCGTTCGAGGCAGGCTCCCTGCACGTCGGCGTTTCGCAGACGATCGACAAGAGCGAGCCGACCGTCCTGTGGCTCGCGGCCGGGGCCGGCCTGCACCTCGACGTTCACCCCCTGCGGGTGCTGGGCATCGAGCTCGATCTCTTGGGTATTTTTCCCCTGGTGCGGGATCACTTTTACTTTTCCCCCGATAGCCCGGTATTCTCGGTACCGGTGTTCGGGTGGACCGGTCGGGTCGGCATGAAAGCCCTCTGGCCGTGATCGAATTGGTTGGGTCGCGACATGATGGCCAAGGTGCCCTCTTCTTCGCAGAGCTCGCTCGCGCTGGCGGATGCCGACGGCACCGACGACACGGAGCGCGAGCCCGTGCGTCGTTCGGGCCCGCAGGTGAAGAGCGGCACCCCGGCGCGTGACACCGAGCTCGCTCGCCTCCTCGGTGAGAATTTTCGCATGGTCTGGCGCGCCCTGCGCCGCCTCGGCGTCCCTCCGCACTCGGTGGACGACGCCGCGCAGGAGGTTTTCCTCGTCGCGTCGCGCAAGCTCGACGCGATCGAGCCCGGGCACGAGCGTCGTTTCCTCTACGGCGTGGCGCTGCGGGTGGCGGCCAATGCGCGACGTGCGCGCGCCGCTCGGCCGGAAACGCCGCTCGGCGAGCTCGTGGACGAGACGCCGAGCTCGACGCCGAACGCCGAGGTCCTGCTCGATCGGAAGCGAGCCCGCGTGCTCCTCGACGAAGCCCTCGAGCGCATGCCGGATGATTTGCGCGCGGCGTTCGTGCTGTTCGAGCTCGAAGGCTGCTCGGGACCGGAGGTGGCCGAGCTCTGCGACGTCCCCCTCGGCACGGCGGCCTCGCGACTGCGCCGCGCGCGCGAGGCATTCCAGGCGGCCGTCCAGGAGATCGGCCGGCGGCTGCACGGCGGAGGCGACCCATGACCGACATCGTTCCGTTGCTGCTCGGCGATCCGACCGAGCTCGAAGCCACGCTCCTCCAGGCGGCCGACGACGACGAGCCGGGGGACGAAGCACTCGAGCGCGTGGGCGCGGCGCTCGGCGTCAGCGCCGCGGCGCTGGCGGCCGTCTCGGCGGGAAGCGTGCTCGCCGGGCACGCCGCGGCGGCGGGCAACGTGGTCGCGCTGTCGAAGCCCCTCACGCTCGCCTCGCTCGCGAAGTGGCTGGTGGTGGGCATCGGCGCGGGCATGGCAACGGGCGGCGTCGCGCAGATCGCCTCGCGCGCGGTCGAGCCGGATCCGCCTCCCTTCGTGGCGGCGCCACCCGTCGCGGCACCCGTGCGGGCCGGCGCACGGCTCGCCCCGCAGGCCCTGTCCGAAACCGCAAACCCCACGCCGGAGCCGGCTCCCGAGCTTTCGGCCGCACCCCCGACCAACACCGCAACGTTCCCCCCGCTGCCGGCAGCCGCAGTCGCAACCGAGCCGGCACCGGCCACCGCGCCCGTGCACACGGGCTCGGCCTCGTTCGATGCGCCGGAGGCGAAGCCGGGCACGGAGTCGCCCGCCTCGACGCTCGGCGAGGAGACGAGAGCGCTCGACGGTGCGCGTCAGGCGCTCGCCGCCGGGGACGCGCGGGTGGCACTGGGTGCGCTCGACACCTACCGCGCGACGTGGCCGAAGGGCGCGCTCCGGGCGGAGGCGGCTCTCCTGCGCGTCGATGCGCTGCTACGTTTGGGGAATCGCCCCGCCGCCGAACGTGAAGCCAACGCGCTCACCAGCGCCGCTCCCGCCAGCCGCTACGCTACGCGCGCCCGGGCGCTCCTCGCTGCCAAGCCCGAGTGATCGATTCGCCCTGCCGGACACATGGGGCCCTGCATGATCGAGCGTTGGTGTGGGATCAGGGGATGGTCGGTGGCTCTCTCGGCAAGCGCGCTCGTGGCCTGTGCACCGCACAGCTACGAGCTCGGGAAGGACGAGGCGGGGGCCTCGGGAGGGGGGAGCGGCGTGTCCGGCAGCGGGGCAGCGACGAGCGGGGCCAGCGGGGGCGCGGGGAACGGGGGCGGCGCGGGACCGAGCGGAACGGCGAACGCTCAAGGGGGGGACACGGTGATCGGGACGGGGGGCTCGTCGATCGCCGGGACGGACACGGGCGGCGCGGACGCGGCCGGCGGCTCCGTCGCGTCGGGGGGCTCGAGCACGGGTGGCAGCATCGACCTCGGCGCTCCGCTCCTCGAGCAGCTCGGCACGGCGCCGACGAAGCTCGACCTCTTGTTCATGGTCGATAACTCGATCGGCATGGCCGACAAGCAGGCCCAGCTCGCGCTGGCGATTCCGGCGTTCCTCGCACGCTTCTGGTCGTGCGTGGACGACGACGGCAACCGCGTGGGGAGCTTCGCGCCCGACAGCTGCGCGCCGGGCACCAGGGCGGAGTTCGGCGGGCTCTCGGACATTCACGTCGGCATCATCACCTCGAGCCTCGGCGATCACGGCAGCGGCGACATCTGCTCGGAGGCTCAGAACGCCGACAACGTCGCGAAGGGATACCCCCCTTCGACCTACAACGACAAGGCACAGCTCCTGCCCACCGTTCGCGACGGGCTCGAGGGCGCGGACGACGGCTTCCTGTTCTGGGACCCGAACGACGCGGACGAGCATCACTCGCACCAGCAAGTGTTCGCCGGCGACGTCCAGAGCGAGCTCACGGCCGCGGGCGAGCACGGCTGCGGCTACGAGGCACAGCTCGAGTCGTGGTACCGCTTCCTGGTCGACCCCGAGCCGGTGAACAGCATCGGGCACAGTCCGGACACGGCGGTCAACGTCCGAAGCGCAGCCAACGATGTCGTCCTGAAGCAGCGGGCAGCCTTCCTGCGCCCGGATTCCGTGCTCGCCATCGTCATGCTCACCGACGAAAATGACTGCTCAGTGGCCGACGAGGACGGCATGCAGGGCTGGCTCGTCGGCTACAAGGGTGGCGTGAGCGCGCAGACGCTCTGGCACATGCCACGCGCCAGCACCGGCTGCGAAAGCAGCCCCAACGACCCCAAGGTTTGTTACCCCTGCTCCCAGGGTCAGCCCCTCCCGGGATGCTCCGGGGACGCGATCCTACCGGCCAACGAGGACAGCCTGAACATGCGCTGCTACCACCAAGCGCAGCGCTTCGGCGTCGACCTCTTGTATCCGGTGGAACGCTACGTCAGCGCCATCACGCGCCCCACCCTCCGTCCGCGCCTGGATGGCCCCGAGCTACCGAACCCGCTCTTCGCGGCCGGCCCCAACGGAGCGCCGGGGCGCGCCGCAGGACAGGTCGTGCTCGCCGGCATCGTGGGCGTGCCCTGGCAAGACGTCGCGACGCAGGAGAGCTGGGGCGGAGCTGGCCTCGAGCTCCTGTCGGCGGAGAAGCTCCAGAACGAGGGGCGCTGGGACGTGATCGTCGGCGACCCTGCGGCAGGGGTCGACCCGATCGATCCGCTCATGATCGAATCCATCGATCCGCGGGAGGCGGGCTTTCCTCACCCGTTCGTCGACGCGGCCCACATCACGGCCGAGCATGAGACCCACAACTCGAACCCGATCAACGGCCGCGAGCAGAGCGCGCTAGCCATCCGCGACGATCTCCAGTTCGCGTGCATCTACCCGCTCGCCGTGCCCGTCCCGTGCAGCGATGCGAACGCGGACAGCTGCGACTGCAACTACGACGACTTCGCCAGGAATAGCCCGCTCTGTGAGGGGACGACCGCAACCGAAGACGGAACCCAGGTGTACGGCAAGGCATATCCGAGCGTGCGCGAGCTCCAGGTGCTGAAGGGAGTCGGCTCGAGTGCCGTCGTCGCCAGCGTCTGCCCGAAGAGCCCCGCCAGCGGCAACGCCGACGACGCGGACGCGGGCTACGTCCCCGCCCTCGACGCCCTTGCCGACCGCCTCGTGCGGAGCTTCGCCGATTCGTGCCTGCTCCGCTCGCTATCGATCACCCAGTGCGCGGTGATCGAGGCGCGACCGAGCGACGGCGCCAACTGTGACATCGCTGGCCGTATTCCCCCCGACAGCTACGGCGCCGACATCGCGCAGAGGGTCGAGGATCAGATGCGCTCGCAAGGCTACATCCGGCAAGAGTTCACGCTCTGTCAGATCCAGGCGCTCGAGGGCGACGAGCTCGATGCTTGCGAGAACACGGCCGGTGGCGGCTCGGGCGCAGGGTACTGCTACCTCGACGCGGACCGGGGTCTCGGCGACCCCAGCCTCCTCGCGAGCTGCCCGGCTTCGATGAAGCACCGCATCCGCTTCGTCGGTGAGGATCTGCCCGCCTCGGGCGCGCTCACGTTCCTCTCCTGCTTCCAGCTGCGCTGAGCCCAGCGTCACCGCACGCAGCGCACGTTGGCCTGGGGAAAGTAGTTCCAGTCGCCGCTCTCACCCACGTTCCAGCCCGTGAAGCCGTCGCAGTACGAGAGACCCCAGGCCGTGCCGCCGACCTTCGACGCCTCCGCCACCCAGAACCAGTACTTCGGCTCCTTGCAGCCGTTCGGGTTGCCGGGGAAAGCCGTCGTGTTGATCGCGCCGCCGACCTTCGCCTCGTTGACGGTCGAGGCGAGCTCGTTCAGCGTCGGAACGCGGAAGCCCGTGTGACCGTTCAGGCTCAGGCTCTCGCAGTAGGCCGGCGCGTCTTCCCACGCCATGATCGCGGGCGACAAGCCCTGCTGCCAGACGAGGCCCGTGTAGTTGTCGGTCACCTCGACCGCGCCCGCGTCACCCGCCAGGGTGTAGTGATCCGGGGGCTCGACGGCGAGCTCGTCGGCGGCTTCGCCCGTTCCGTTGCCGCGCACGCAGCGGGCCACGTTGTCGGTGTTCGTCATCACGACCGCGTTGCTGGTGAAGCCGTTCGTCCCGTACGCCCAGTGAAAGCCCGACGTGCTCTGCCCCGTGATGGTCTCGTACCACCATGAGCCCGTGTCGTAGTAACCGCTCGTCACGGTGAAAATGGCTGCGAAGCCCTTGCTACCGCGCGTCACGTCCGTGATCGACGCCATCTCGATCCGGGTCGGGAGGCGCCAATCCTCGAAGCCGGCGTAGCCCGTCGCGGCGAGCGCGGCGCAGCGGTCGTAGCTCTCCTGCCAGGTGCCTTCGGTCGCGGGGTTCGCTTTCTCCCACACGAGGCACGTGACGTCGTCGCGCACGGCGCCGTTGCCGAGATCGGTGTAGCTCTGGTGGTTCGGTACGTTCGCGGGGCTCGACGCCGGGTTCGGCATCTTCCAGCACGCCCACTTGTGCGAGCCGCACACGGACTCCACGCAGGCGCCGCCCGTCCCCGCGCTGCCCGCGCTCGAGCCGCCCGCCGCGTCGCCGCCCCTGCCGGCGTCGGAGCCGCCACTCGCTGCGGAGCCGCCAGCGCTGCCGCCACTCGTGCCCGCGCCCGCGCCCGCGCTCGCACCGCCCGCGCTCGCACCGCCTGCGCTCCCACCGCCTGTGCTCGCACCGCTCGCACCGCGACCCGCCGCGCCGCGACCGGCGCCGCCCGAGCCGCCCGCACTCGTACCGCCGCCTGCGCTCGCTCCACCGCCACCCTGACCTGCGGCGCGACCGGCGCCACTGGCGGAGCTTCCCGCCGTGCCGCCCGCCGTCGTCCCCTGCCCCGCCGACCCTCCCGCGGGCGCGGGATTTCCGAGGCCCGGCTCCGGGTCGCCGGAGCAGGCAGGAAGTACAGCCGCAGCCGACAAGTACCAGCAGAGGCGGACGTGGACGCTCATGGCTTTAGAGCAGGGGTTGCGCGGCGACGAAACGGTTGGTCAAAAAGTGCGACCTACGACCAGCGCACGAGCCCGGTGAACGCCGTGCCGAGCACCACGACACCGAACACGATTCTGTACCACGCGAAGACCGTGAAGTCGTGGCGGCTCACGTAGCGCAGGAGCCAGCGCACGCAGAGGAACGCGGAGACGAACGCCGCAACCGAGCCGAGCGCCAGCGTACCGACGTCGCCCGGCGTGAAGAGGTGGCGGTGCTTGAAGGCGTCGTACGCACCGGCCGCGACGAGCGTCGGCACCGCGAGGAAGAACGAGAACTCCGCGGCGGCCTTGCGCGACAGCCCGATGAAGAGCCCGCCGATGATGGTCGCCCCCGAACGCGAGGTGCCGGGGACGAGCGCCAAAGTCTGCGCGAGGCCTATTTTCAGGGCATCCAGCGCTGTCATCTGGTCGACGTCGTCGACGCGGATCTGGTGCTTGCGCCGCTCGGCCCACAGGATGACGAGCGCGCCCACGATGAACGCGAGCGCGACCGGCACCGGCTTGAAGAGGAAGCTCTTCACGAGCTTGCCGAGCAAGAGACCGAGGACCGCCGCGGGCAAGAACGCGATCGCGATGTTCAGCACGAAGCGCCGGGCGACCGCATCCGTCGCGACCCCGCGCAGCACCTTCGTGAACCGCGCGCGGTACTCCCACACGACGGCGAGCACCGCGCCCGTCTGGATCACGACCTCGAACACCTGCGCCTTCTCGTCGTCGAACCGGAGGAGCGCGCCGACGAGAATCAGATGACCCGTCGAGGAGATCGGCAAGAACTCGGTGAGGCCCTCGACGATGCCGAGCACGATCGCTTTGAGCGCCTCGGAAAAAAACACAGTCGCCATCAAATTCGCGGGTGACGATCTCAGTTTTGGTCTGCAAATGCGAGAAGTAGCGATTGCCGGGTGCTGCCCCGGGGGTTAAAACCAACGGTACCCATGGCACGCATTCTTTTTCGCGGAGCGCTGCTCGCCGCCGCCGCCACGTTTGGCTCGCCCGGCATTGCTCAGGCCCATTTCAACCTGCACGAGCCGGAGAACTGGCTGGTCCAGGAGAACGACGGCACCCCGCAGAAGGTGGGGCCCTGCGGCTCCGCGTCGGAATCGCAGCCGGCGGCGCAGATGAGCAACGCGATCACCGAGTACAAGGCGGGCGAGACCATCGCCGTCAAGCTCGAAGAGACCATCATGCACCCCGGTCACTACCGCGTGGCGCTGGCCGTCAGCGATCGCAGCGAGCTACCGCCGGAGCCCGCGGTCACGCCCGAGACTACCGGGATGATGCGGGCCTGCGGCGCGGCGGCGATCATGGATCCGCCGGTGATGCCCATCCTCGTCGACGGAGCGCTCGTGCACACCGCCAAGCTCAACGGCGAGCAGACCATCATGGTCACGCTGCCCGCCGACGTGGAGTGTGAGAAGTGCACCCTCCAGGTCATCGAGTTCATGTCGGCGCACGCGGCGCCGTGCTTCTACCATCACTGCGCGGACATCAAGATCACGAAGGATGGCACGGGCGCAGGCGGCATGGGCGCGGGCGGCATGAGCGCAGGCGGCATGAGCGCGGGCGGCGCGGGCGGCATCAGCGCTGGCGGCGTGGGCGGCATGAGCGCAGGCGGTGCTGCCGGGATGAGCAGCGCGGCCGGCAGCAGCGGCATGAGCGGAGCGACGGGACAGGGCGGCGCCGCGGGAACCGGAACCATGCCTGCTCCGGGCGGCGCGTCAGGTGCGGGCGGCACGTCGGGCACCAGCGGCAGTGCCACGACCATGGGCGGCACCGGCAACACGGCGATGGGTGGCACGGGCAACACGACGGTCGGCACGGCCGGCAGCTCCGCGGCACGGGCCGGAACCGGCACCACTCCGCCCGCAACCGCCGCGAGCGAAACGGAGAGCGAAGGCGGCTGCAGCCTGGCCTCGGGGCGCACGTCGTCCCCGCTCGCGCTCCTCGCGCTGCTCGGGCTCGCCGGGCTCCGCGCGCGACGGCGCCGCTGAGTGGGAGCACCCCCTACCTCTCGGTGTACGGCAACCGAGGCAGGTTCATCACAGGGGTGTGAACCAACCTGCACAACGCGCCCGGAGTACGCGCCGTCCGAGGGGCGCGTTTTCCCGCAAGACTCGCCACCCACGCCAGCGGGGCAGCCGCCAAGGAGCGAGGCACGAAAGGTGCACTGACGTACGACGGCGTGGCTGCTCCTGCGACAAAAGCGGGGGCATGAGTGCCCGCGTAGCGTACAAAGTCGGTATTCTCCGATCCTTGGGTGCTTTCGGTCCTCGACCGAGAGAGGAGACGAAGCGATGAACGAGTGGGTAATCACGCGCGCTGCCCTGCTGGGCGGCCTGGTCCTCGTGGCTTGTGGTCCAAAATCGACGGAGGACGACGAGCCGACGGCGTCGGATCTCGCCGGCATCGCGGAGGGGAACGTGGAGCGCGCGCTGCGCGGCACCGTCCGGGCCGGCGGCTTCGTCGCCGACTCCGCCACGCTCGCGAGCTCGCTCGGCACGCTCGGCTCGGGCGAGACCTGCACGTCTCAACCTTGCACGAACGGCGTCTGTCCACCGGACGAGTGCGTCACCGATTCGATCACCGTCGCGGATCTGCAGCAAAGCCGCGACGACATGAACGAGAGCATCGACAGCCTCATGAAGACGCTGCGCGAGAAGATCTTCACGAAGGACAACCTGGAATCGGAGAGCGACGGCAGCGCGACCTACCTGCTCGGACCGAAGGCGCTGTGCGAGGCGGACGGCGACTCCAGCGACCCTGGCGTGCCGACGTCGGGATCGGGTGGCAACTCCAGCGGTGCGCCGGCACCGGCAGCTCCGCCCGAGCTCGATCCGGACTGCGTCGACCAGGCGAACCGCCTGCAGATCCGCCTGCGCCTGTCGTCCCCGAGCGAAGGCAACGTCGACGTGGCGCTCCTGCTCACTTCCGAGAAGCGCAATCCCGCGACCCTCGAGCTCTACTCGAACCACGTCGGCGTGGTGGTGAACCTCGGCGAGATCAAGTCCACGCTCGACGCGCTCGGCGAGGACACGGGCTCGCTCGTCTCCCTGGTGGGCAAGCTCGACTTCGAGCTCCGCCGGAACGCCGACCTGGACTACAGCTTCCTCGCCAGCGTGCTCGAAGACGTGAAGGTCGGCGTCGAGGCGAGCCCCGGCGAGACCGTGCACATCGGCGTCGCTCGCAGTGTTCCGACGTTCGAGCTGCGCCTCGACGGCAACGCGCGCAAGGTCACGGGCACGCTCGACGTGGGAGCGGTCAGCGTCGACGGCCCCCTCAACGCCTTCCGCGACACGTTCGATCCCGAAGAATACGACACGCTCGGCAACCCGCTGCCGCGCCCTGTTTACCAGGGTGCGCTTTCAGGGCTGCTGGCGGGCATCGAGGGCGGCGTGACGCTCGACGGCTCGACCGACGCGCTCACCTTGAATCATCTCGGCCTCGGCGACCAGACGTCGACGCTCAAGGTCGACCAGGACACGATCGCCGCCCTCGATCTCAACCCCGCGACGGGCCGACACTTCGAGCTCGCGCTCGAGAAGCAGGGAACCGGAACGCTCGTGACGTTCGACCCCACGCTCGACGTGTCGTTGCTCCTGAAGTTCGCGCCGCTCGCGTCTCAGATCGCCGACATCTCCCCCTCCCTGCTCGACAACGCGCTTCACCTCTGGTTCGACGGCGAGAGCCCCAGCATCCAGGCCAACGACGACGAGCTTCGCGTCGTCGCGGGGACGCTGCACTACACGGACGCCTACGACCCGTCGCACGATCTCAGCGCGGCAGCGGGCAGCTGCCTCGCGAGTGGCGAGGGCGAAGGGACCAGCTCC
>Ga0315912_10003365_pt1 | contig 15963 bp, 12 predicted proteins | sample VfabasoilMG_FD_204469 | JGI IMG/M metagenome (GOLD analysis project Ga0315912, IMG submission 204469) | Garden soil microbial communities collected in Santa Monica, California, United States - V. faba soil | ecosystem: Environmental > Terrestrial > Soil > Garden | place: USA: California... | reverse complement strand
AAGATCATTCAGTAAGCGCTAGGCCAGTAGCTCAATTGGCAGAGCGGCGGTCTCCAAAACCGCAGGTTGGGGGTTCGATTCCCTCCTGGCCTGCCACGTCCTGCGGGGCGTAGCCGACCAAAAAGCGCTCTTTTGAGTCCAGGGAAAATGGAAGCGAACGTAGAAACAAAACCGACGATTTTCGATACGGTGCTGCTGCTGTTATCGATTGCCATTCTCGTCGGCGGGATTTTTGCCTATTATTACTTCGCTGACGAGTCGGTACTGCTACGTACCCTCGGCGTCCTCGCAGCTTTCGCGCTCGCCATCTACGTCGCCATGCAGTCGGCGCAGGGGCAGACGCTCTGGGCATTCATCCAGGGCGCGCGTGTGGAATTGCGCAAGGTCGTCTGGCCCACTCGTGAGGAAGCCGTGCAGACAACGATCATCGTGCTCGTGTTCGCGATGATCATGGGCACGTTTTTCTGGTTGCTGGATATTTTTCTGCTCTGGTTCACGCGATTCATAACCGGGCAGGGAGCTTAGGTCATGCCTCAGCAGTGGTATGTCGTGCATGCGTACTCGAACTACGAGCACAAGGTGAAGCACTCGCTCGAGGAGCGCATCAAGCGCTATGGGCTCGAGAGCAAGTTCGGCGACATCCTCGTGCCGACCGAAGAGGTCGTCGAGATGCGCGAAGGGCAGAAGATCCGCAGCGAGCGCAAGTTCTTCCCGGGCTACGTGCTCGTGAAGATGGAGATGGACGACGAAACCTGGCACCTCGTAAAGGAAGTGCCGAAGGTGCTGGGCTTCATCGGCGGCTCGAGCGACAAGCCGGCGCCGATCACGGAGCGAGAGGCGAACGCGATCCTGAATCGCGTGCAGGAAGGCGCCGACAAGCCGCGGCCGAAGGTGCTCTTCGAGCCCGGCGAGGTGGTGCGCGTGATCGAGGGCCCGTTCAACGACTTCAACGGGGTCGTCGAGCAGGTCAATTACGACAAGAGCAAGGTCAGGGTGGCGGTACAGATTCTCGGCCGGTCGACGCCGGTCGAGCTCGATTTCGCCCAGGTCGAGAAGGCCTGAGCGGCCAGGGAAATACCCAGGGAAGAATGTAGATGGCAAGAAAAATAGAAACTTACGTCAAGCTGCAGGTGCCGGCCGCGAAGGCCAACCCCAGCCCGCCCGTCGGCCCGGCGCTGGGCCAGCACGGCGTCAATATCATGGAGTTCTGCAAGGCGTTCAACGCCCAGACCCAGGGCATGGAGCCGGGCATTCCGGTGCCCGTCGTCATCACCGTCTATAACGACCGCAGCTTTACCTTCATTACGAAGACGCCGCCGGCAACCGTGCTGCTCAAGAAGGCAGCGGGCATCGAAAAAGGCAGCGGCACGCCGAACTCAAACAAGGTCGGCAAGGTCACACGCAAGCAGCTCGAGGAAATCGCCAAGATCAAGGAGCCCGACCTCAACTCGGCCGACCTCGAAGCGGCTGTCCGGATCATCGCCGGCAGCGCGCGCAGCATGGGCCTCGATGTGGAGGGTCTCTAGAGCCATGGCCAAGCCAACGAAAGCAAGAAAGAAGCAGACCGAGTCCCTGCCGGAAGGCAAGGTCTACGGTGCCGAAGACGCATTCGCGCTGATCAAGAAGCTCGCGAGCGCCAAATTCAACGAATCGGTCGACGTCGCGATCAATCTCGGCGTCGATGCCTCGAAGTCTGACCAGGTCGTGCGCGGCTCGACCGTCCTGCCGCACGGCACGGGCAAAAAGGTGCGCGTTGCCGTCTTCGCCCAGGGCGGCAAGGCCGACGAAGCCAAGGCCGCGGGCGCGGACATCGTCGGGATGGAAGATCTCGCCGAGCGCATCCAGGGCGGGCAACTCGACTTCGACGTCGTGATTGCGAGCCCGGACGCCATGCGCGTCGTCGGCAAGCTCGGGCAGGTGCTCGGTCCCCGCGGACTGATGCCAAACCCGAAAGTCGGGACGGTCAGTCCCGACGTCGCGGGTGCCGTGCGTAATGCCAAGGCCGGCCAGGTGCGCTATCGCACTGACAAGGGCGGCACCGTGCATTGCCCGATCGGCAAGGTCGCCTTCGAGCCGAAAGCGCTCAAGGAGAACCTGGCCGCGCTCGTCACCGATCTCGAGAAGACGCGCCCGGCTTCGGCCAAGGGCGTCTACATGCAGAGAGTTTACGTGTCGTCGACGATGGGCCCGGGGGTCGAGATCGACCGGGCGACAATCATCGACGCAGTCGAGTAGGCGAAGAATTTCGTGACCGGTCAGCAATGACCGGGAGGCCGGGCAACCGGCCGACATCGAAGACCGCAGGCCCCTCCGGGTTCGTCCCGGGGAGTTAATGGCACGAGCCACCTGCGCAGATGGTGTTTCCTGAACCTGGTCGATCCGGGAGGGCGCACTGTCAATAGGGACCGCCAGGCTTGTGAAGGTCTGGCGGAATGTGACGTCCTCACCAGGAGGTAGTGAATGCCACTCAGTATCGACGGAAAGCGAGAACTGGTGGAAGAAGTCAGCCAGGTTGCGGCCACTGCGCACTCGGCTGTCGCTGCGGAATATCGCGGGCTCACGGTCGGCGAGTTGACCAAGCTCAGGGTCGCGGCACGCAAGGCCGACGTGTACTTGAAAGTCGTCAAGAACACGCTCGCGCGGCGCGCGGTTGCCGGCACCGAATTCGAGTGCATGCAGCCGAAGCTCAAGGGCCCTCTCGTGCTGGCATTTTCCCGGGCCGATCCGGGCGCTGCCGCACGGGTCATCAAGGGATTCGCCAAGGAGAACGACAAGCTCATTCCGGTCGCGATCGCGCTCGGGGGCGAGCTCTATGCTCCCGCGGACCTCGACCGGGTCGCCGCGTTGCCCACGCTCGGAGAGGCGCGCGCGCAGCTGCTTCGCGTCCTCAATGGGCCGATGTCGCAGCTGGTCCGCACTCTCGCGGAACCCGCGGCGATGCTGGCGCGCACCTTGTCGCAGCGAGGCCAGCAGGCCGGCTGATCCATCAACAGGTAACACAGAAAATAAATTTTTGGAGTAATTCAAATGGCACTTAGCAACGAACAACTGATCGAAGAATTGAGCGCGAAGCCCGTCATGGAGATCGTCGAGCTCGTCAAGGCGCTGGAAGCCAAGTGGGGCGTGTCGGCGGCGGCGCCGGTCGCGGTCGCGGCGGCAGGCGGCGGCGCGGCGGCTCCGGCAGCGGAAGCGAAGACCGAGTTCAACGTCGTGATGACCTCTTTCGGCGAGAACAAGGTCGCCGTCATCAAGGTCGTCCGCACGGTCACGGGCCTCGGACTCAAGGAAGCCAAGGATCTCGTCGAGGGCGCTCCGAGCACCGTCAAGGAAGCCGTGCCCAAGGCCGAGGCCGAGGAAATCAAGAAGTCGCTCGAGGAAGCCGGCGCCAAAGTCGAAATCAAGTGATCGGCCGCAGAGGCGATCAGTCAATGAGGGCCTGCCCGCTTGCGGGCGGGCCCAGCTCTTTTCTATTGGATGGGGCCGGCGCTTGAGCCGGTTCTCGCAGCGCAGTCAGTTGGAGTAGCACTCAATGGCGTATTCGTTTACCGAAAAGAAGCGGATTCGGAAGAATTTCGGCAAGCTTCCGAGCGTGCTGGAAGTGCCCTATCTGCTGTCGATCCAGCTCGACTCCTACCAGAAATTCCTGCAGGACGGCGCGGAGCCCGAGCAGCGCGCGGACCAGGGACTGCATGCTGCGTTCCGCAGCGTGTTTCCGATCATCAGCTATTCCGGTAATGCCGCCCTCGAATACGTCGCCTACCGGCTCGGCGATCCCGTATTCGACGTCAAGGAGTGCCAGCTGCGCGGCCTGACCTACGCAGCCCCGCTGCGCGTGCTCGTCCGCCTCGTGATCTACGATCGGGAGGCCACGGGCCCGCAGAAGAAGGTCAAGGATATCCGTGAGCAGGAAGTCTATCTCGGCGAGATGCCGCTGATGACCGATCACGGCACCTTCGTGATCAACGGCACCGAGCGCGTCATCGTCTCGCAGCTGCACCGCAGCCCGGGCGTCTTTTTCGATCACGACAAGGGCAAGACGCACTCCTCGGGCAAGCTGCTGTTTTCCGCGCGCGTGATTCCGTATCGCGGGTCCTGGCTCGACTTCGAGTTCGACCCCAAGGATTGCGTGTTCGTCCGCATCGACCGCCGGCGCAAGCTCCCGGTCAGCATCCTGCTGCGCGCGCTCGAATACACCAATGAGGACATCCTCAACCTGTTCTTCGAGAAGAACGAGTTCGTTCTCTCGGCGACCAAGGGCATCACGCTCAAGCTCCATCCCGAGCGGTTGCGCGGCGAGACGGCCACTTTCGACATCAAGGTCGGCCGCAAGGTCATCGTCGAGAAGGACCGTCGCATCACGCTCAAGCACGTCCGCGAGATCGAGAAGGCGGGCCTCCGCGAGCTCGAGGTACCGAACGAGTATCTGATCGACAAGGTCGTCGCGCACGACGTCGTCGACACCTCGAGCGGCGAGCTCATTGCCGCCGCCAACGACGAGCTGACCAAGGATCAGGTGCAGAAGCTGCTCGATGCGGGCATCAAGAAGATCGAGACGCTCTACGTCAACGACCTCGATCGCGGCCCGTTCATCTCGAACACGCTCAGGATCGATCCGTCGACGACGAAGCTCGAGGCTCTCGTCGAAATCTATCGCATGATGCGCCCCGGCGAGCCGCCGACCAAGGATGCTGCGGAAAACCTGTTCCAGAACCTGTTCTTCAATTCCGAGCGTTACGATCTCTCGGCCGTCGGTCGCATGAAATTCAATCGTCGCGTCGGTCACGACAGCGTCACAGGCAGTGGCACCCTCGACAAGCAGGACATCATCGACGTCCTGCGCACGTTGATCGACATCCGCAACGGCAACGGTGCCGTCGACGATATCGACCACCTCGGCAATCGGCGCATCCGTAGCGTCGGCGAGATGGCCGAGAACGCGTTCCGCATTGGCCTCGTCCGCGTCGAGCGCGCCGTCAAGGAGCGCCTGACGCTCGCCGAGTCCGAAGGCCTGATGCCGCAGGAGATGATCAACGCCAAGCCGGTCGCGGCCGCGGTCAAGGAATTCTTCGGCTCGAGCCAGCTCTCGCAGTTCATGGACCAGAACAACCCGCTGTCCGAGGTCACTCACAAGCGCCGCGTCTCGGCGCTCGGCCCCGGTGGCCTGACGCGCGAGCGCGCGGGTTTTGAGGTCCGCGACGTGCACCCGACGCACTACGGCCGGGTCTGCCCGATCGAGACGCCGGAAGGGCCGAACATCGGTCTCATCAACTCGCTGTCGGTCTATGCGCGCACCAACGAGTACGGCTTCCTCGAAACACCGTACCGCAAGGTCACCGGCAGCAAGGTCACCAACCAGATCGATTACCTTTCGGCGATCGAGGAAGGCAAGTACGTCATCGCCCAGGCCAACGCGACTCTCGACGGCAAGGGCACGTTTACCGACGACCTCGTCTCCTGCCGTCACCAGAACGAGTTCGCGCTGTATCCTGTCGACAAGATCGACTACATGGACGTGTCGCCGAAGCAGATCGTTTCGGTCGCGGCGTCCTTGATTCCGTTCCTCGAGCACGACGACGCCAACCGCGCCCTCATGGGCTCGAACATGCAGCGCCAGGCCGTGCCGACGCTCCGCACCGAGACGCCGCTCGTCGGCACCGGCATGGAGCGCGCGGTAGCGGTGGATTCGGGCGTCACGGTCGTCGCACGACGCGGCGGCCTCGTCGACTCGGTCGACTCCTCGCGCATCGTCGTACGCGTCAAGGATGAGGAGACGCAGGCCGGCGAGGCGGGCGTCGACATCTACAACCTGACGAAGTACACGCGCTCGAACCAGAACACCTGCATCAACCAGCGTCCGCTGGTGCATGCGGGCGACGCAATCGAGAAGGGCGACGTGCTCGCCGACGGCCCCTCGACGAGCATGGGCGAGCTCGCGCTCGGCCAGAACCTGCTCGTCGCCTTCATGCCCTGGAACGGCTACAACTTCGAGGACTCGATCCTGATCTCGGAGCGCGTCGTCGAGCAGGACCGCTTCACGACGATTCACATCGAGGAGCTGACCTGCATCGCACGCGACACCAAGCTCGGTCCCGAGGAAGTGACGGGAGACATCCCGAACGTCGGCGACGCGGCGCTGACGAAGCTCGATGAGTCGGGCATCGCGTTCATCGGCGCCGAGGTCAAGGCCGGCGACATCCTCGTCGGCAAGGTCACGCCGAAGGGCGAGACCCAGCTGACGCCGGAAGAGAAGCTGCTGCGCGCGATCTTTGGCGAGAAGGCTTCGGACGTGAAGGACACAAGCCTGCGCGTGCCGCCCGGCATGGACGGCACGGTCATCGACGTCCGCGTCTTCACGCGCGACGGCATCGAGAAGGACTCGCGCGCGTTGTCGATCGAGCGTATGGAGCTCGAGTCAGTCCGCAAGGACCTCGACGACCAGCGACGCATTCTCGAGAACGACATTTTCCAGCGCATCGAGCGGCTGCTCGTCAACAAGGTCGCTTCAGGTGGCCCGGGCTCGCTCTCCGCCGGCAGCAAGGTCACGAAGACCTATCTCGACGAGCTGCCGCGCGAGCAGTGGTTCGCCGTGCGCGTCAAGAACGACGAGGCGAATGCCCAGCTCGAAGCCGCGGCCGAGCGGCTGCGCGCGCAGAAGGAGCAGTTCGATCGCCGCTTCGAGGAGAAGAAGAAAAAGATCACCGCCGGCGACGATCTCGCGCCGGGCGTGCTCAAGATGGTCAAGGTCTATCTCGCGGTCAAGCGGCGCGTTCAGCCGGGCGACAAGATGGCCGGACGCCATGGCAACAAGGGCGTGATCTCGACGATCGTGCCCGTCGAGGACATGCCTTACATGGAGGACGGCACGCCGGTCGATATCGTGCTGAATCCGCTGGGCGTGCCCTCGCGCATGAACGTCGGCCAGGTGCTCGAGACGCACCTGGGCTGGGCGGCCAAGGGCTTGGGACTCCGCATCGGCGAAATGCTGGCAGCCAATGAGAGCTACGCGAAGATCCGCGGCTTCCTGAACGAGCTCTATAACAAGAGCGGCGGACAGAAGGCCGATCTCGACTCGCTGACCGAACCGGAAACGCTCGAGCTCGCGCGCAATCTCGCGAGCGGCGTGCCGATCGCGACGCCGGTCTTCGACGGCGCCGACGAGGACGAGATCAAGAACCTGCTCGAGCTCGCGGGCTTGCCGCGCAGCGGCCAGACGACGCTCTACGACGGTCGCACGGGCGTTGCCTTCGATCGCCCGGTCACGGTCGGCTACATGTACATGCTGAAGCTGAACCACCTCGTCGACGACAAGATGCATGCGCGCTCGACGGGCCCCTACAGCCTCGTCACCCAGCAGCCGCTCGGCGGCAAGGCGCAGTTCGGCGGCCAGCGTTTCGGCGAGATGGAGGTCTGGGCGCTCGAGGCTTACGGCGCGTCCTACACGCTCCAGGAGATGCTGACGGTCAAATCGGACGACGTGCAGGGCCGGACGAAGATGTACAAGAACATCGTCGACGGAACGCACGAGATGCAGGCAGGCATGCCCGAGTCGTTCAACGTGCTGGTCAAGGAAATTCGGTCGCTCGGGATCAATATCGATCTCGACCTGAGCGCCTGATTAACGGATAGGTGGCATAGATGAAAGATCTGCTCAGACTGTTCAAGCAGCAAAACGTCGTCGAGGACTTCGACCTGATCAAGATCGGGCTCGCGTCGCCCGAGATGATCCGTTCCTGGTCCTACGGCGAGGTCAAGAAGCCGGAGACGATCAATTACCGGACTTTCAAACCGGAACGTGACGGCCTCTTCTGCGCCAAGATCTTCGGGCCCGTCAAGGACTACGAGTGCCTCTGCGGCAAGTACAAGCGCCTCAAGCACCGCGGCGTCGTCTGCGAGAAGTGCGGCGTAGAGGTCACGCAGACGAAAGTGCGCCGCGAGCGCATGGGCCACATCGAGCTTGCGAGCCCCGTTGCGCACATCTGGTTCCTGAAATCGCTGCCCTCGCGCATCGGCCTCATGCTCGACATGACGCTGCGCGAGATCGAGCGCATCCTCTATTTCGAGGCCTTCGTCGTCGTCGAGGCAGGCATGACGCCGCTCGAGCGCGGCCAGCTGCTCTCGGACGAGCAGTACCTCGAAGCCATCGAGAAGTATGGCGACGAGTTTGATGCCCGCATGGGCGCCGAAGCCGTGCGCGACCTGCTCTCAAGCATGGACCTCGACGCCGAGACCAACAAAGTGCGCGAGGACATCTCGGGCACCAACTCCGAGACCAAGATCAAGCGCTTGTCGAAGCGGCTCAAGCTGCTCGAGTCTTTCCTCGAGTCCTCGAACAAGCCCGAGTGGATGATCATGACGGTGCTGCCCGTGCTGCCGCCCGATCTGCGCCCGCTCGTGCCGCTCGACGGCGGCCGTTTCGCGACCTCGGATCTCAACGATCTCTACCGCCGCGTCATCAATCGCAACAACCGCCTGAACCGGCTTCTCGAGCTGAATGCCCCGGACATCATCGTGCGCAACGAGAAGCGCATGCTGCAGGAGGCCGTCGACGCGCTGCTCGACAATGGCCGCCGCGGCCGCGCGATCACGGGCACGAACAAGCGCCCGCTGAAGTCGCTGGCCGACATGATCAAGGGCAAGCAGGGCCGGTTCCGCCAGAACCTGCTCGGCAAGCGTGTCGACTACTCGGGCCGCTCGGTCATCGTCGTCGGCCCCACGCTGAAGCTGCACCAGTGCGGCCTGCCGAAGAAGCTCGCGCTCGAGCTCTTCAAGCCCTTCATATTCTCCAAGCTGCAGCTGCGCGGCGAGGCGACGACGATCAAGGCCGCGAAGCGCCTCGTCGAACGCGAGGGCCCCGAGGTCTGGGACATCCTCGAGCAGGTCATCCGCGAGCATCCGGTCCTCCTGAACCGCGCGCCGACACTGCACCGCCTCGGCATCCAGGCGTTCGAGCCCGTGCTCATCGAGGGCAAGGCGATCCAGCTGCACCCGCTCGTCTGCACGGCGTTCAACGCCGACTTCGACGGCGACCAGATGGCTGTCCACGTGCCGTTGTCGATCGAGGCGCAGCTTGAAGCGCGTGCGCTGATGATGTCGAGCAACAACATCCTGTCGCCGGCGAGCGGCGAGCCGATCATCGTGCCGTCGCAGGACGTCGTGCTCGGCATCTATTACCTCACGCGCGAGCGCTTGAGCGCCCGTGGCGAAGGCATGGTCTTCGGGGGCGTTGACGAGGTGCACCGTGCCTATGAGGCCGGCAGCGTCGATCTCCAGGCGAAGGTGCGAGTGCGTATCCGCGAGACGCAGAAAGGCGAGTCGCGGACACGGATCGTCGACACGACGGTCGGCCGTGCGCTGCTGTCCGAGATCCTGCCCCAGGGTCTCGCCTTCGAGATCATCAATCGTCCGATGAACAAGCGCGCGATCTCGGGCGTCATCAACGCCTGCTATCGCGAGCTCGGCCTCAAGGACACGGTCGTCTTCGCCGACCAGCTCATGTACACGGGCTTCCATTATGCGACCAGGGCCGGCGTCTCGTTCGGCGTCGACGACATGGTCGTCCCCGAGCAGAAGTCCGCGATCCTGAGCGCCGCCGAAGAGGAAGTGAAGGACATCCAGGACCAGTACGCCGCCGGTCTAGTCACCGATGGCGAGCGCTACAACAAGGTCGTCGACATCTGGTCGCGCACCAACGACCAGGTCGCGAAGGCCATGATGGAGAAGCTCGGCATCGAGAACATCAAGGGCGCCGACGGCAAGGAAGCGCCGCAGGAGTCCTTCAACTCGATCTACATGATGGCCGACTCCGGCGCGCGCGGCTCGGCGGCGCAGATCCGGCAGCTTGCCGGTATGCGCGGCCTCATGGCCAAGCCCGACGGCTCGATCATCGAGACGCCGATCACGGCGAATTTCCGCGAAGGCCTCGACGTTCTGCAGTACTTCATCTCGACGCACGGCGCGCGCAAGGGTCTCGCCGACACCGCGCTCAAGACCGCGAACTCGGGATATCTGACGCGGCGCCTCGTCGACGTCGCCCAGGATCTCGTCGTCACCGAGGAAGACTGCGGCACGAGCCTGGGACTGCTCATGACGCCGCTCGTCGAGGGCGGCGACATCGTCGAACCACTGCGCGAACGCGTGCTCGGCCGCGTCGTCGCGGCTGACGTCACTCCGCCGGGCGGCAAGGAAGTCGTGATCGAAGCCGGCGAGTTGCTCGACGAGCAGGCCGTGCGCAAGCTCGAGAAGTACTCGATCGACCAGGTCCTCGTCCGGTCGCCGATTACCTGTGCGACGCGCTACGGCGTCTGCTCCAAGTGCTACGGGCGCGATCTCGCGCGCGGCCACCTCGTCAATCTCGGCGAGGCAGTCGGCGTCATCGCGGCGCAGTCGATCGGCGAGCCCGGCACGCAGCTCACGATGCGCACCTTCCACATCGGCGGCGCCGCATCGCGCTCGGCCGCGGTCGACAGCATCGAGGTCAAGAGCAAGGGCACGATCCGCTTCCTCAACGTCAAGACCGTGAAGCAGGAGGCGACGAGCAAGCTCATCACGACCTCGCGCTCCGGCGAGATCGCGGTCATCGACGAGTACGGACGCGAACGCGAGCGCTACAAGGTGCCTTACGGCGCGACGCTCGGCGCCGGCGACAGCGACCCGGTCCAGGCCGGACAGCTCGTCGCGAGCTGGGATCCGCACACGCACCCGGTCATCACGGAAGTCGCCGGCACGCTGCAGTTCGAGGATTTCATCGACGGCGTGACGGTGACGTCGCAGGTCGACGAGATGACGGGCCTGACGAGTATCGTCGTGCTCGACGCCGCTCAGCGCGGCTCGACGCAGTATCGCCCCACGGCCCGTCTCCTCACGGCGAGCGGCAAGCCGATCAATTTCCCGAATACGGAAATTCCCGCGGCGTACGCACTGCCTGCGGGCGCCATCATCAGCAGCGAGGGCGGGGCGAAGGTCCATGTCGGTGACGTCATCGCGCGCTTGCCGCACGAGTCGTCGAAGACGCGCGACATCACGGGCGGTCTGCCGCGCGTGGCGGACCTGTTCGAGGCACGGCGACCCAAGGAGCCGGCGATCATGGCCGAATTCTCGGGCACGGTCAGCTTCGGCAAGGAGACCAAGGGCAAGCGCCGGCTCATCATCACGGACGAGACCGCCGAGCAGTACGAAGAGCTCATTCCGAAATGGCGACACCTCAACGTGTTCGAGGGCGAGACGGTGCAGCGCGGCGAAGTCATCGCCGACGGCGAGCCGAACCCCCACGATATCCTGCGGCTCAAGGGCGTCGAGGCGCTCGCCGACTATCTGGTCCGCGAGATCCAGGACGTCTACCGGCTCCAGGGCGTCAAGATCAACGACAAGCACATCGAGGTCATCGTTCGCCAGATGTTGCGCAAGGTCGAGATCACGGGCTCGGGAGACTCGAGGTTGCTGCGCGGTGAGCAGCTCGATCGCTCGCGCGTGCTCGAGATCAATAAGGAGATCGAGTCGAAGGACGGCACGCCCGCGGTCGTCGATCCTGTGCTGCTCGGCATCACCAAGGCATCGCTCGCGACCGAGTCGTTCATCTCGGCCGCGTCGTTCCAGGAAACGACTCGCGTGCTGACCGAGGCAGCCGTCCGCGGCATGCGCGACGAGCTTCGCGGTCTCAAGGAAAACGTGATCGTCGGCCGGCTGATTCCGGCGGGCACGGGCTACGCCCATCACGCCGAGCGCCGGCAGACTCAGGAGGATATTCTCTCCGCCGAACTGCGCGAGCTCGACGCTTTGAATGCAGCCAAGGCGGCCCAGGCCGCGCAGGCAGCACAGGCGGTGGCCGAGTCGGCAGTGGCGGAAGCCGGAGCGGAAGCGGAGGGCGGTGCCGCGGTCGAATAGGAATCGGTGGTCTGCGGCGCGGGCCGGCGCATCCGCGCCGCAGCCCGCGCTTCGGCCTCTGCGATGAAAGTCGGCTGGCAGGACAGGCTCAAACGCTACGAGTCGCGGACGTTCTCACAGAACGGCGAGGACGGCGTCATCGCGCGGATCTTCGACTGTATCGGCACGACCAACCGGTATTTCGTCGAGTTCGGGACGGGCGCTGACGGCAGCGAACGCAACACGCGTCTGCTGGAAAGGCAGGGATGGACGGGGCTGCTCATGGATGCCTGTGCAGATCCTGCCCATCCTGAGGTTCGCCCGGAGAGCATCACGGCCGAAAACATCAACGGGCTCTTCGAGAAGTACTCGGTTCCTGAAGAATTCGACCTGCTGTCGATCGATATCGACGGCAACGACTACTGGGTCTGGCGGGCGATCGACGGCCGGTACCGGCCGCGCCTGCTCGTCATGGAATACAACGCCTTCATACCCCCCGACGAGAGCAAGTCGATCCGTTATGACCCCGGCTTTCGCTGGCGCGGCACGGACTATTTCGGGGCGAGCCTGCTCGCTCTCGCGAATTTGAGCGCGCGCAAGGGGTACTCGCTCGTGTATTGCGAACGGCGCGGCGTCAATGCCTTCTTCCTGCGCACCGACTGCGCGCCTGCGCAGGCCCGGACGGTCCGGGAGCTCTATCGGCCCTTCGACCACCGGATTCCGCGCCGGTACCTGCCCTGGGCCGGTCGCAAGTACGCGCACCCCCGGGATCCTGAGTTCAGCATGATCGAGGTGGATTGAGGTCAGATTGCGACCGCCGAGCGACGTGATCGCGCCCTTCGACAGTGCCAGGACAGTTGACTGCGCAGGGCGACATCCCTAGACTTTGCCGGCTCTGAAGGCCGGTCGGTTCGATCCGAAGCGACCGGCAGCAACAACGACGACAGACGGAGCCCATGGCCACAACCAATCAACTCGTGCGCAAAGCGCGCTCAACGAAGCGTGCCAAGAGCAACGTACCCGCGCTCGCGGCATCGCCGCAGAAGCGCGGCGTCTGCACGCGCGTCTACACGACCACACCGAAAAAGCCGAACTCTGCGATGCGCAAGGTGGCGCGTGTGCGCCTCACCAACGGTTTCGAGGTGTCGAGCTACATCGGGGGCGAGGGCCATAACCTCCAGGAGCACTCAGTCGTGTTGATCCGCGGCGGCCGCGTCAAGGATCTGCCCGGCGTCCGCTACCACACGATTCGCGGCACACTCGATTGCGCCGGCGTCAGCGACCGCAGGCAGGGCCGTTCGAAGTACGGCGCCAAGCGGCCCAAGGGTTGAGGCGGGGAATCTAGAACATGTCCAGACGCAGTCAAGCCCCGCGCCGCAATATCCTCGCCGATCCCAAGTACCACAACGAAATGTTGGCGCGATTCGTCAACATGGTCATGAAGAGCGGCAAGAAGTCGGTCGCCGAAAAAATCGTCTACGGTGCCATCGATCGCATCGCCGAGCGTTCGGGCGCCGACGACCAGCGCGCACTCGAATTGCTGAGCCAGGCGCTCGAGAACATCAAGCCGGCCGTCGAAGTGAAGTCGCGGCGCGTCGGCGGCGCGACCTATCAGGTTCCCGTCGAGGTCCGTTCATCGCGGCGCGAGACGCTAGCGATGCGCTGGGCGATCGAGGCCGCGCGCGCCCGCTCCGAAAAGTCGATGGCGCTCAGGCTCGCAGCCGAGCTCATGGACGCCGCCGAGAATCGCGGTTCCGCGGTCAAGAAGCGGGAAGATACGCACCGCATGGCAGAGGCCAACCGGGCATTCGCGCACTACCGGTGGTGAGGCGCGCCTTGAGGCGGTGCCATGCCAAGAAAGACCCCTCTCGAGCGGTACCGCAATATCGGCATCATGGCGCATATCGATGCCGGCAAGACGACCACGACTGAACGCATCCTTTTCTACACCGGCGTCTCGCACAAGATGGGCGAGGTCCATGAGGGCGCGGCCGTCATGGACTGGATGGAACAGGAGCAGGAACGCGGCATAACGATCACTTCGGCCGCCACCACCTGCTTCTGGAAGGGAATGGACCAGTCCCGTCCCGAGCACCGCATCAACATCATCGATACGCCCGGGCACGTCGATTTCACGATCGAGGTCGAGCGCAGCCTGCGTGTGCTCGACGGCGCTGTCGCCGTGTTCTGCGCCGTCGGGGGCGTCGAGCCGCAGTCCGAGACGGTCTGGCGGCAGGCCAACAAGTATCACGTGCCGCGGATCGCCTTCGTCAACAAGATGGACCGCGCGGGCGCGGATTTCATGCGCGTCGTCCGCCAGATCCGCGAGCGCATCAACGGCAACCCCGTGCTCGTGCAGCTGCCGCTCGGCAGCGAGGAGAATTTCAAGGGCGTCATCGATCTCGTGAAGATGAAGCGGATCGAATGGGACGAAGAGACGCAGGGCGTCAAGTTCACGGAGCTCGAGATTCCCGCCGAGCTTCGTGCCGAAGCCGAACGCCACCGCGAGGCGCTCGTCGAGGCGGCTGCCGAGGGCGACGAGGCCCTGCTGCAGCAGTACCTGGAAACCGGAACGCTGGGCGAGGACGAGATCAGGCGCGGCATCCGCGCGCGCTGCCTGAAGACGGAAGTCACTCCCGTCACCTGCGGCTCGGCGTTCAAGAACAAGGGTGTGCAGGCGATGCTCGACGCCGTCGTCGACTATCTGCCGGCACCGTCCGATGTGCCGCCGATCCACGGCCACCTCGAGAACGGCAGCGACGGCGAGCGCCAGGCGAGCGACGATGCGCCGTTCGCGTCGCTGGCTTTCAAGATCGCGACCGATCCCTTCGTCGGCAGCCTGACTTTTATCCGCGTCTATTCGGGCGTGCTCAATTCCGGCGATACGGTATTCAATCCGATCAAGGACAAGAAGGAGCGCATCGGCCGGTTGCTGCAGATGCACGCCAACGACCGTTCCGAGCTCAAGGAAGTCCGCTGCGGCGACATCGCGGCTGCGGTCGGCCTCAAGGACGTGACGACGGGCGACACTCTGGCCGATCCCAAGGCCGTGATCACGCTCGAGCGTATGGAGTTCCCCGAGCCCGTGATCTCGGTGGCGCTCGAGCCGAGGACCAAGGCCGACCAGGAAAAGATGGGCGTCGCGCTCTCGAAGCTCGCCAAGGAAGACCCGTCGTTCCGGGTGCGGACCGACGAGGAGTCGGGCCAGGTCATCATTTCCGGCATGGGCGAGCTGCATCTCGAGATCATCGTCGACCGCATGCGGCGCGAGTTCGGCGTCGAGGCCAATGTCGGCAAGCCCCAGGTGGCCTACCGTGAGACGATCCGCAAGACCGTCGAGCAGGAAGGCAAGTTTGTGCGCCAGTCGGGCGGCCGCGGCCAGTATGGCCATGTCTACCTTCGTCTCGAGCCCCTGCCGGCCGGCAAGGGCTATGAGTTCGAGAACGCGGTCATCGGCGGGGTGGTGCCCAAGGAGTACATCGGGGCCGTCGACAAGGGGGTCCGCGAGCAGATGCAGAATGGCGTCGTGGCGGGCTATCCGGTCGTCGATTGCAAGGTCACGATCTTCGACGGCTCCTATCACGATGTTGACTCGAGCGAAATCGCGTTCAAAATTGCCGGCTCGATGGCCTTCCGGGACGGCGCCCAGAAGGCAAAACCGGTCCTGCTCGAGCCCATCATGAAGGTCGAGGTCGTGACGCCCGAGGACTACATGGGCGACGTCAACGGCGACCTCAACCGGCGTCGGGGCGTGCTGCAGGGCCTCGAGGCGGCGCCGGCCGGAACGATCGTGCGCGCCGAAGTGCCGCTGGCGGAGATGTTCGGTTATTCGACGCAGCTCCGCTCGATGAGCCAGGGCCGCGCGACTTACACGATGGAATTTGCGCATTACGCGGAAATTCCGGCGAACGTGGCCGAAGGCGTCATCAAGGGCAGGCGCAGCTAAGTGACAGGAACTGGAAAGTGAGGATGAACGGTGTCGAAGACAAAGTTTGAGCGCAAGAAGCCGCACGTAAACGTGGGAACGATTGGTCACGTGGACCATGGGAAGACGACGTTGACGGCGGCGTTGACGAAGGTGATGGCGGCGAAGCACGGCGGCGA
>Ga0315912_10003364_pt1 | contig 15964 bp, 10 predicted proteins | sample VfabasoilMG_FD_204469 | JGI IMG/M metagenome (GOLD analysis project Ga0315912, IMG submission 204469) | Garden soil microbial communities collected in Santa Monica, California, United States - V. faba soil | ecosystem: Environmental > Terrestrial > Soil > Garden | place: USA: California... | reverse complement strand
TGCCCATCGGGCAGGTCTACGACGCGCTGCAGATGAACCTCGGCTCGCTCTACGTCAACGACTTCAACCGCTTCGGCCGCACGTTCCAGGTGATCGTGCAGGCCGATTCGAGGTTCCGCGACGATCCGAGCGACATCGGGCGCCTGCAGGTGCGCAACGACGAAGGCCGCATGCTGCCACTCTCGACGCTCGTCGGCGTGCACGAGGCCCACGGCCCCGACCGCGTCACGCACTACAACGGCGTGCTGGCGGCCGAGATCAACGGCGCGCCGGGCCTGGGGCACAGCTCGGGCGAGGCCGAGGAGGCGATGGCCGCGATCGCCAATGCCGGGTTGCCGCCGGGGATGCGCTTCGAGTGGACCGAGCTGACCTACCAGCGCATCCTGGCCGGCAACACGGCCGTCTACGTCTACCCGCTCTGCATCCTGCTCGTGTTCCTGGTGCTGGCCGCGCAGTACGAAAGCTTCCGCACGCCGCTGGCGATCATCCTGATCGTGCCCTTGTGCCTGCTCTTCGCGCTGACGGGCGTGTGGCTGACGCGCGGCGACAACAACATCTTCACACAGATCGGATTGATCGTGCTCGTCGGCCTGGCCTGCAAGAACGCGATCCTGATCGTCGAGTTCGCCAAGGTGAAGCAGGAAGAGGGCCTCTCCGCCGCGGATGCGGCCATCGCCGCCGCGCGCTTGCGCTTGCGGCCGATCCTGATGACCAGCATCGCGTTCATCGCGGGCGTCTCTCCGCTCGTCTGGAGCCACGGCGCCGGCGCCGAGATGCGACGCGCGATGGGCGTCGCGGTCTTCTCGGGCATGATCGGCGTGACCTTCCTCGGGCTGCTGCTGACGCCGGTCTTCTACGCCTTCCTGATGCGGGGCTGGAAGCCGAGCCACGCGAGCGAGCCCGAGGCCGAAAAGCCGTCGCACGCCCAGCCGATCGGCGGCGCACTCGCCTCGCTGGCGCTCGTCGGCTTGCTGCTGCAGGGCTGCGCCGCTCACGGCCCGGCTTACGAGCGGCCCGCGCTCGAGGTCCCGGCGGCCTTCACGCAGGCGAATGGGTCCGCGTCGAGCGCGGCCGCGCTCCCTCTCGAAGGCTGGTGGACGATCTTCGGCGAGCCCGAGCTCGACGCGCTCGAATTGCGCGCAGCGGAGCACAACCAGGACCTCGCGGCCGCGACCGCGCGCCTCTCGCAGGCGCGCGCGATCGCACGCGGAGCCCGCGGAGGGCTGCAACCGACGCTCGACTTCGCGCCCAGCGTCACGCGCAGCCGCAATTCCGAGAACGCGGCCTTCAAGCTCCCGATCTCGCACCAGAGCTCGCTCGAGATCCCGCTGGTCGCCGCCTGGGAGCCGGACATCTTCGGCGGGCAGCACGCCGGCGTCGAAGCCGCCGAGCGCGGCGCGCAGGCCGAGCAGGCGCGCTTCGCGGCACTGCGCCTGGCGCTGCAGGGCGAGGTCGCGAGTTTGTACTTCGCGCTGCGCGCCTCCGACGTCGATCTCGCCGCGCTGCGGCGCACGCGTGAATTGCGCGTCGAGGAGCTGGCGATCGCGCAATCGCGCCTGGACCAGGGCGTGGGCACGCAACTCGACCTCGCCCGCGCGCGCACCGAGTCCGCCAGCACGCAGGCCGAGCTCTCGGCCGCCGAGCGCTCGCGCGGCGAGATCGCGCGCGCGCTGGCGCAGCTCGCGGGCACGAGCGCTTCCGAGCTCTCCTTCGCCGAACGCGCGAGCCTGCCCAACGATCCGCCCGAGGTTCCCGCCGGTCTGCCGGGCGAGTTGCTCGAGCGCCGGCCCGACGTGGCCGCCGCCGAACGCGCGCTGGCCGCGCGCAATGCCGAGGTCGGCGTCGCGGAAGCCGCGCGCCTGCCCTCCTTCCGCCTGACCGCCTCGGGCGGCCACGCGAGCACGGACATCACGGACCTGCTCGACTGGCCCAGCCGCATCTGGACCCTCGGCGCCTCGATCAGCATGCCGATCTTCCACGGCGGCCAGCTCGACGCCGAGGTCGAGCGCGCCAAGGCGGCCTGGGAGGAGAGCGTCGCGAACTACCGCCAGCAGGTCCTGATCGCGCTGCGCGAGGTCGACGATGCGCTCGCAGCGACGCGCCTCCTGCGCGAACAGTCGACGGCGCAGGCCGAGGCCCTCGAATCCGCGCGCGCGAGCACGAAGCTCGCTCGCCAACGCTTCGACGAGGGCTACTCGGGCTACCTTGACGTGATCGACAGCGAGCGCAGCGCGTTGTCGCTCGAACGCGGGCTGGCGCAGACGTCGGGGTTGCGCTTCGCAGCTGCGGTGCAGCTGGTGAAGGCGCTCGGCGGCGGCTGGAGCTCGGAAGAGCTGCCGGAGCTCGCGAAGGCCGAGCGCTAGGTCGCCCGCCCGAGCGCCGCGACCAGTCGCGGCACGTCCTTCGCCGGCGTCGAGCACAGCGCGACGCGCAAGGCTCCCCCACTCTTCTCCTTCAGCGGCACGACGAACACGCCCGCCTCGCGCAGCTTCGCGGCGGCCTGCTCGGGATCGGCCGTGAAGACCGAGACGAAGAAGCCGCCCTCGTAGCGCGGATACGCGAGTCCGGCCTTCGCGGCCTCGCGGTTGAAGGCCGCGACGCGCTCGTCGAGCAGCCGGATCAGGTGCTCGCGCTCCTTGTCGGCGCGCGCGCGCAGCGCGGGCTCCGAGAGCAGCTCGGCGATCGCCAAGAGCCCCAGGTGGTTGCAGTTCGACCAGGTGCCGCGGCAGGCGAACGAGAGCGCGTTCGCGATGCGCGTGCGCTCGGCCGCGTCGGTGCTCGTCGCGAGCAGCGCGCCGACGCGCGCGCCGTACTGCGCGAAGGACTTCGAGGCCGACCAGGCGACGAGCACCGTCGCAGAGGACGACATGCGCGCGACGTGGCGCGTCCAGCCCTGCGAAGCCTTCGAGCCGAAGCGCGCGTAGGCGAGGTCCACGAGCAGCGCGACCGGCGCTCGCTCGCCGGCGCGTTGCACGATGCCGGCGACGGCCTCCCACTCGCGTTCGTCGAGCGAGTACCCGGTCGGGTTGTGGCAGGGCGAGTTGAGGAACAAGAGCGCGCGTCCCTGGCTCGCGATCTGGCGCGCGAGCGCCGCTTCGAAGGCCGCCAGGTGGAATCCGCCCGAGGGCGCGAACATCTCGAAGCTCTCGAGGCGCCGGCCGGTGTGCGTCGCGATCGTCTGGTACGGGCCCCAGAAGTAGCTCGTCGTCAGCAGCGCCTGGCCGGGCTCGAGGAAGTTCGTCAGCGCGTGGTAGAGCGCGCCGGTGCCGCCGGGCGTCGCCGCGGCTACGGTCTGCGCGGCGAGCGGGCCCGTGCCGTACACGTCCTGGATCACCGCGGAGAGGAAGCTCGCGTCGCCCGAGATCGGTGCGTAGGCCGCGGCCTTCTGGATCGGCACGCGCGCGAGCGCCTCGATCACGCAGGGGATCACGGCCAGCGAGCCGTCGTCCTCCATCAGCGCGCCGAGCGTGGCGTTGATCACCGGCTCGCCCGCGGCCGCACGGCGCTGCGCCTCGGCGTTGAGCGCGAAGATCGGGTCATCGCCCGGCCGGCCGGCGGCCGAGGGGATCAGAGTCGACGCGAAGGCTGGGTTCACGGTGCTCGACAAGGCGCTCTCTCGGACGCGCGCCTCAGGCGAACGGGCCGGCGGCGCCCTCTTCGAGCGGCGACCAGCGCAGCGTGCGGCGCGGGAGTTCGACACCGCGCGCGGGGATCTGCAGCAGATCGCGTTCCGGCGCCGGCACGGGGAGCTCCGCTGGCGAGAGGCGCTGTTCCTCGCGACGCTGGAGCTCGCGCGCCTCGGAGCGCAAGCGGCGCTCGGCCAGCGAGCGCCAGCGGTAGAGGCGCGAGTAGCCCAGCCCCGAGCGCAAGGCCAGCTGGCCGAGGTCGGCCTCGAGCAGCATCTCGAGCGAGTGCACACCTTCCGCGCGCAAGGACTCGCAAGCGCTCTCGGAGAGCCCGTCGATCAGGTTCGCTTCGAGTGCCAGCTGCCCGGCGAAGGGGATGACCACGACTTCGGGTTCGCTAGTGAACTCCGGCCGGGACGGCAGCGGCTCCTCCGAAGCGCGCGTGTCCTGCTCGCGCCAGGCGCGCAGCACGTTGTCGACGATCTCCTGATCGCGCGTGGGCAGCGCAACCTCCTCGACCTCGACCTCCGCCGGCGCGGGCGCGCCGGGGTCGGCGACAGCCTTCAGCGTCGGCTCCTCGCGCTCGAGCAGAGTGTTGCCCGCGCGCTCGCCGAGGTGGCGCGCCTCGCGCAGGAAGCGCCGCGCGCCGGCCGACGTGCCGCCGAGGATCAGCGAGAGCTCCTCGGGCTCGAAGCGCGCGAGCTCGGCCAGGCTTCGGCAGCCGTTCTCGCGCAGGCGCCGCCAGGTCGTCGGTCCATCGGCGTGCAGGGTGCAAAGCAGGGCCAGGGCATCCATGACTACCTCGCTGCGGCGTCCGCTGCGGACGCGTGTTTGCGTGACTCGCTCGTGTGCGCTTCTCCGCCCTCGGCCAGCGCGAGCACTTCCGCGGCCAAGCTGCGGAAGTCCTCGACCGAGCGCGAGCGCGGATCGATCACCTGCACGGGCGCGCCCAGGGCCGCGACCTCGCGCAAGCGCACGCTCTCGCGGATGGTCGTGTCGAAGAGCGCCGCGCCGAAGCGCGCCTGCAGTGCGATCAGGATCTCGCGCGCGATGCGCAGGCGCCGGTCGAACATCGTCGCCAGCACGCGCAGGCCGAAGACGTGCTCCTCCTGCGAGTGGCGCTCGAGCAGGATGCGCTGCGCGGCGAGCGCGCCTTGCAAGGCGAAGGCGCCCGTCTCGACGACCAGCACGGCGCAATCGCAGGCGCGCAGCGCGTTGGCAGTCAGCACGCCGTCGGCGCGCGGGGGACAGTCCAGGATCACGAAGTCGAAGTTCGCGCGCGCGGCCGCGAGGCGCTGCGCCAGGATGCGTTCGGGCTGGATCAGGCGCGCGGCGAGCTCCTCGAACTCGGCCAGCTCGAGCGCCGCGGGCACGAGCCAGATCCCGCCGCTCGCGGCGACGGCCGCCTCGTCCAGACTCCCCTCGCCGGCGAGCACGTCGAAGATCGTCGCGTCGACGCCCGCGCGCGGTGCCTGGCCGAGGGCCATGGTCGCGTGCGCCTGCGGGTCGAGGTCGACGAGCAGCGTGTTGTGTCCGAGCTCCGCGAGCGCCCCCGCGAGATTGACCGCGACCGTCGTCTTTCCGCAGCCGCCCTTCTGGTTCACGAGTGCCAGGACGAACATGAGCGCAGGCTACGCTCCCTCCCGGCCGCGGGGCAAGCACGCGCAGCGCCGATCAGCGCGCGCTGGCGCCGGCCGGGAGCGCCTCGATCACGACCGCCGTGCCGTAGGCCAGCACCTCGGTCACGCCCGAGGTGATCTCGTTGGCGTCGTAGCGCATCGCCAGGACCGCATTGGCCCCGGCGGCGACGGCGTGTGCCTGCATGTGCTCGAAGGCCTCGGCGCGCGCCTTCTCGGCCAGCTCCGTGTAGAGCGAGATCTGTCCGCCGAAGAGCGTCTGGAAGCCGGCACCGATGTTGCCGACGATCGAGCGGCTGCGGACGGTGATGCCGCGGATCACGCCCAGGTAGCGCACGACGCGGTAGCCGTCGAAGTGGTTGGCGGTCGTGACCCAGAGATCAGGGGGCATGGCGGGAGCTCCTTGGCCCGCAAGACTAGCGCAGAGCCTTCCCCGCGCGCTCGTAGAAGGCGCTGGTGGTGCGCGCGACCTCGATCGGCCCCCACTCGGCGACCTTGGCCAGCGCGCGCGCCGCGCGACTCTCGGGTTCGACGAGGCAGACGGGCTTGCGCGCCTGCACGCTGCGCGAGACGGACTCGTCGGCCGGCACCCAGCCGACCAGCTCGGGGTGGTGTCCCAGGAACTGGAAGGAGGTCGCCTTGAATCGTTCCCAGGCTCCCAGCGCCAGCCGCTCGTCGGGCACGCGATTGACCACCAGCCCGACGCGGATGTGCGCGTTGACCATGTGCGCGCGCTTGTAGAGCGCATAGGCGTCGGAGAGCGCCGTGATCTCGTGGTTCGTCACGAGCAGCAGCGTGCTGGTGGCGGCGAGGTGCGCGACGGTCGAGTAGGAGAGGCCCGCCCCGTGGTCGACGATCACGAGGTCGTACTCGTGCTCGAGGGGCCGCAGCGCCTCGAAGAGCTGCTCCAGCTCGCGCCGCGTCGGATTCGCGAGCGCATGGCGCCCGACGCCGCCGGAGATCAGGTGCACGCCCGCCGGACCTTCGACGACCGCGCCGCGCGCGCTGACGCTGCCGTCGAGCACGTGGCCGAAGTCGTAGCGCGGCGCGAGGCCCAGCAAGAGGTGCGCGTTCGCCAGGCCGGCGTCGAAGTCGATCAGCAGAACGCGCTCGCCGCGGCTGGCGCGCAGCACGGCCAGATTCGAGGCCAGGATGCTTTTCCCCGTGCCGCCCTTGCCGCTCGCGACGCACACGACGCGTGCGCCCTGGCGCGCGTCCTCGGCGCGCGGCGCGGCGCCGTTCAAGAGGCGCGAAAGCGTGCGCAGGCGAGAGAAATCGAAGCGCGTGTTGAGCATCGGTGCGGATCGAGGGGCGCGGTACTCTGTCCGTCGCGGCTCGCTGCGTCAACGGCGCGCGCGCGATTCAGTGCATCTTCACTTCTTCGCCGATGCGGTGGATCTTCATCACGTTGGTCGTGCTCTTCTGCCCGGCCGGCACGCCCGCGACGAACACCAGCGCATCGCCGTACTGCGCGAAGCCGCGCACGACCAGCATCTCCGAGGCCATGTAGAGCATGTCCTCCAGGCTGCGCTCCCTGCGGAAGAGCATCGGACGCACGTGCGCGAGCACCGTCATGTGGTTGACGGTCTGCGGGTTGGGCGAGAGCGCGTACACGTCCGCCGCCGGGCGGTAGCGCGAGATCAGCCGCACCGAGTTGCCCGTCTCGGTGAAGGCCACGATGCGCGTGATCCCGAGCGCCTGCGCGGCCTGCACCGCGGCGAGCGCCACGGCGTTGGGAAAGCTCGCCTCGGACTGCCGGAACGAGGGGCTGGGCATGCCCAGGTAGCGCTGGCTGCCCTCGACCGCGCGCGCGATGCGCGCCATCGTCTCCACGGACTGCACCGGATGCTCGCCGACGGCCGTTTCGGCCGAGAGCATCAGCGCGTCCGAGCCGTCGAGCACGGCGTTGGCGACGTCGGTGACCTCGGCGCGCGTCGGGCGCGAGGACTCGATCATGCTCTCGAGCATCTCGGTCGCGGTGATCGTGAACTTGCCGGCGCGCACCGCCGACTGGATCAGCGACTTCTGGATCAGCGGCAGCTGCTCGAGCTCGGCTTCGACGCCCAGGTCGCCGCGCGCGACCATGATGCCGTCGGACTCCTTGAGCAATCCGTCGATGTTCTCCAGCGCCGCCAGGCGCTCGATCTTCGAGATCATCAGCGCGCCAGGGATGAGCGCGCGCACGGTCGCGATCTCCTCGGGCTGCGAGACGAAGCTGATCCCGATCATGTCGATGCCCGCCTGCTTGGCGAGCGCGAGGTTCTTCCTGTCCGCCTGCGTCGGCAGCTCGTAGGCCAGCGCGCTGTCGGGGAAGTGCACGCCCTGGCGGTCCTTGAGCTCGCCGTCGCGCCGCACGCGGCACACGATCGAATCGCGCTCGATGCGCTCGGCCACGAGCTCGACTTTTCCGTCGGCGAGAAGCACGCGCTGGCCCGGCCGCGCGCCTTCGAGGAAGCCGCCGAAGTCGAGCCAGATCTCGCCGCGCGGCGCGATGCCCGACCCCTCGCGCAGGCGCACCTCGGCGGCACCGGCGAGCTCGAGCGTGCCGCCCGCGAAGCGCCCCATGCGCATCTTTGGGCCCTGGATGTCGGCCAGGATCCCGATCGCGCGCGCGCGCGCATCCGCGGCGTGTCGGATCTTCTGCACGCGGCGCAGGAAGTCATCCTCCGAGCCGTGGCTGAAGTTGATCCGCGCGACGGACATCCCGGCGTCGATCAACTCGCCGACGCGGTCCTCGCTCGCCGGCCCGATGGTCGCGACGATCTTGGTGTGCGGGGCGGGCACGATTTTCGGGAGCGCAGAGGCGGAGCGGTAGGGCTCCTCGGTCATGGTGGTCTGCATGGTCTCATCCGCGCGCCGATCCGTTCACCCCGATAGCAGATCAGAGACCCGAATGCGAGCCGGCACAGCGGGCCGGAATAGGGGAACGCCAGCCGCGATCAAGCGCACGGTTGGCGTTCCAGGGGGGTCCGCACCGCTCCTGAGGCCGGCCACTACTAGGGAATCGTCCTAGGGATCTCTCGGGCCAAGACCATCGGTGCGGGACCGCAGGTAGGACGTATGAAGGCGCGGGCGGGTTCCGCAGACCTAGCGCTCCGCAGGCGGGTCGAAGTTGGGTCCTGAGACGCGTACCCGGACATCCCAGCCGAGCGACCGGCTGCGATCCCCGAATGCGAACAGGATCCCGTCTGCAAAGGGAGCCAGGTGCGGCGCGACGCGGTCCTCGATCGAGATCGTCGCCAGATCGTTGATGCGCATGATCGGCCCGAGTCCGCGCCGGTCCTTCTGGATCCGGCGCACGTAGGCGTGGTCGTAGCCGGAGACGTCGTCCTCCCAGGCGACGGCCCAGGTTCCGTCGGCCAACCTCACGATGTCTGCGAAGTCTTGCTCGTTGGTCGTCGGACTGACCCACAAGAGCGGCCCGGTGGCGTGTCCCTGTGCGTCGAAGAAGCGCGCGACGACGTCCCTGGAGCGATCGTCCGGCGCGCCGGACGTCCAGGCGACGACGAACCCGCCATCGTCCGTCCGGGCGAGCGCGGGATCCCAGTCCTGCTTGCGCGGGGAGGGCTCGAGTTCGAACTCGTCCCCCACCGGTGTGCCATCGAGTCCCGCGAGGCGGCCGCGGAGCTTGCGGCCCTTGTCGTTGCAGTCCCAGGCCAGCGCGACGCGCTCCCCACCGAGGTAGCACAGCGCCAGGTTGTTGATCGTCCCAATGGATTCACCGCTCAGGCGCAGCTTTTCGCCGAGCACCTGGCCCTTCGGATCGACGCGCAGGGTCCAGATGGCCGGCTCCTTCCCCACCCAGGCGCACAGCCAACCCTGCTCGCCAGGCAAGGCCGTCAGCGCGCAATCCTGCGTACCTTCGTACGCGAGTATCCACGGGTCGCCGATCGGCTTGTCCGACGGATTCATGAGGACCAACCGCAACCCGCCGGCTAGATCGGTCCAGAAGTAGGCACAGCTCCCATCCGCTCGGAGTGCTGGAACGACCACGCCCGGGGCGACCTTCGGGTTCTGGCTTGGCAGCAGGAATTCGTCTCCCTGGAACGTACCCGGCGTCGCGATCCGGCGCGCATACGCCTGGGGAGGGTCGACGCGCTTGTCGATCCATGTCACGACTCCCACGGAACCGTTCGAGTCCACGCGGTAGGCGGTCTGATCCGCGCTGGCCCGGTCGGTGTTCGCCCGGAATTCGGGGCCGAGCACCGTCTCGCTCCCTGGCTCCACGAGCCGCGCGTACACGTCTGGATCGCCCTCCCGCTTGTCCGTCCAAGCCAGGAGTAGGCGCGCGCCATCGGCGGCCATCAGCGGCGTCCCGAGGAGCTTGGCCTTGTCCGAAAGGAACTCGATCGAGGGTCCGAGGCTGCCTGAGATCGGGTCCAGGATCCGCACCTCGAAGCGCGCATCGGGGCTGGCAGCTTGCGCCCGTCCGGTGCGCCCGCCGCGCCCTCCGCCCTGGACCTCGTCCGGCTTTGCACCCTGCGACTGGACGAGGATGGCGAGCTGCCCCCGGAACGCCGCGAGGTCGAGCGCCTTCGCGGGGGGTTCGGCGACCTTGATTACCTCGCCTTCGGGGCGGCCGTCCGCTCGCAGCCGGCGCACGGAGCTACCCTGGTCTCCGCCGAGGAGAATCCAGGCACTGCCGTCGTCCGAGGCGACGGCCTTGACGAGGGTGCCGGGTCCCAGATCGTTCGGAGCCTCCTTCGGCGTGCTGAGCGAAAGCGACCACAGGTGCCCGGCGGCATGCCACACGGCGAGCGGATCGTGCATACCGGAGCCGCAGAGCTGGACCCCCGGATCGATCTGCTGCTCGGCCGGCCCCAGCCGTTGCGCCGGAGCGCGATTCGTGCCGTCCGGGTTGAGCTCGGCCCACATGAGGGAGCCCTGGATCGTCCAGGCGGCGGCGAACCCGCCTCCCTTGAGCGGGGCTGCCGTGGGGAGCTGGACCCCGCGGGTCCGCTCGCTCGCGGCCTGCATCTTCTCCGGGACCTCGCTCAGGATCCGGTCGGTCGATTTCCAGTGACCCTCGCGGTCGAAGGCGTGGGCACGCAGGACGGGCACGTTGAAAGCGTCTGCGGTCCAAAGGGTTAGGCCCGCGCCCTCGGGATCGACGCACAAGCCCGGTTGCAGTCTGCGCCCCGAGTAGGGCTCGTGGATCGGGCTCTCGGGCTCGCGGATGTGCCCTTGGTGGTCGAAGCGACCCAGGTACAGCCCGAGCATCCCCTCGCGCAGATCGCGCCACACGAGAGCGAACCCGGCCTTCGAGCCGGTGGCGCAGGCGAGCTCCTGGAGGGTGCCTCCGTGCTGGTCCTGATGGGGCACCGCATCGGCCATGCGGACATCGGCCGACTGCCGTGCGACCTGCCCCAGGGCTCCTGCCTGGGGCGTCGCCCCATCTTGCGTGAGCGGCAGGTGCAGAAGGAAAAAAGTCCCGACGAGAACCACAGGTAAGGGCTTGCGCATGGGAGCGGATGTGGCCAAATACGGCAGAGGCCTTCTGAGGGTAGCGTTCGACGCCGAGGTCTCTCTACAACCCACGGTTTCCTCCCAGGACTCCCCCCAAAAGTCCGATCCCGTGGTAAAAATTCAAAGGGCAGTGCTGCCGACTGCCATCCCCCGCTGTCCTGGATCTCTCACCCTGACAGCCCCCCCACCATGTCAAGCAATACGCCGTTCCGGAACCAAGGGGTTGCGCCCGAGGCCACATCGGTCGTGCTGTACGTACTCGTCCTGGCGCTCGTCTTGTTCGTGGCGCTCCACTGAGCGCCGATCACCTCGCGTGACGTGTTGACTCGAACGGGTCCCCGTTGGACTCGACGAGCTCGACTTCGGTTCCAGGAAAAACTCGCCTGAGTTCGTCGGCCATGCCGGCACCTTGGGCGATTTGGGTTGCCTGCGCCCCAGACGGTATGGATCCTGTGAACCCTGACCGGGCGACCGGCCGACAGCTCTATACTCGCCGCGATTCGAAGCCCTCAACGAAGGCGTTCCGGCACCCTGCCGGCACCCACTCGCGAGTTCAACCATGAAGAAGACCTTGCTCCTGGCCGCGCCCCTCCTCCTGCTCCCCGCGCTCCAGGCGCTCCGGCCGTCGGCCGGCAAGCTGCGCTTCGCCCCTGCCGCGGGCACGAAATTGACGCGCACGTTCGAGAACAAGGCCGAGTTCTCGCTCGACGGCTTCACGCTGAAGATGAACGGGCAGGACAGCCCGATGAAGCCCGAGATCGAGATGACGATGACCCAGAGCCAGAAGGTGGTCGTCAGCGACGAGTTCGTGAAGGTCGGCGAGGGCGCGCCCAAGGTCCTGCGGCGCAAGTTCGACGACCTCGGCAGCCAGATGGCGGTCGATTCCAAGATCGAGATGATGGGCCAGACCCAGGACCAGAACCACTCTGGCAAGGGCGCGAGCGAGCTGACCGGCAAGACGGTCGTCTTCACCTGGGACGAGGAGGCCAAGTCCTTCAAGACGGCCTTCGATCCCGCCGAGGACAAGGCCGAGCTGCTCAAGGGTCTGCGCGAGGACATGGACCTGCGCGTGCTCCTGCCCAAGTCCGAGGTGAAGGTCGGCGACGAGTGGGACGTCGAGCCCTCCGACCTCGTCGGCGTGATCTCGCCCGGTGGCGAGCTGAAGATCAAGCCCGAGGAGAAGGCCGGAGCCGAGTCCCCGATGGGCATGGGCGACATGAGCGGGATGAGCTCGATGTCCGACTGGCTCGGCGAGGCGATGACGGGCAAGGCCAAGGCCAAGTTCACCGGCATGCGCGAGGTCAGTGGCCATTCCTACGCGGTGATCTCGCTCGAGGTGAAGGTCAAGGGATCCAAGGACATGACCGATGGCGTGAAGGCCGCGATCGAGAAGCAGGCCCAAGAAGGCATGACGATGGAGACGAAGAGCGTCGACGTCGAGTTCGAGATCCAGGGCCAGGGCGAGTTGCTCTGGGACATGGAAGCGAACTACGCACACTCCTTCGAATTCTCCGGCCCCGCGAGCTTCCGCATGGACATCGCCATGAACATCGAGGTCCAGGGCCAGAAGATGGAGATCGAGCAGGGCATGGAACTGTCGGGGACGATGGCGCTCAAGCTCGCGCTCGAGTGAGCGCCTGCATGGCCGGGGCACGATGAGCCGCGCAGCGCGCAGCGCAGCCGTGCTCGGCGTCCTGGCCGGCCTCGCCCTGGGGGCGCGTCCTCTCGGCGGACCCGACGATGCGCGGGCGAAGACCGTCCAGGCGGCCCAGGAGCTGATCGCGGCGCGCGATTTCGAGGGGGCGGCCCGGCTGCTCGCGGACCAGCTGCGCCGCCGCGCCAGCGACGGCGCGCTGTGCGAGCTCTACGCGCGCGTACTCTCCAACCTCTCGCGCCTCGACGAGTCGGCCCACTGGTACGAGCAGGCGGCGCAATTCCTCGCGGGCGAGGGCCAGGATGCGGCCGCGCGGCAGTGCACCTCCGGGATGCGCCGCGCCGATGCGCTGGCCGGCCGCCGCGACGCCTTCTTCGCCAGGCTCTCGACCACGCTCGTCGAGTGCGCGGCCGACCTGCTCGAACAAGGGCACAACCAGCGCGCGATCGGGCTGCTCGAACGCCTGCCGCCGGTATCCAGCGGCAAGACGGCCGAGAGGGTCGCGGAACTCCTCGGAAAGGCGCGCGCGGCCTTCGAGCGCCTCGAGCTCGACAGCGGCGGCGAGGCGCCCGCGCCGGGCGGCAGGCCGCTGCTCGAGTTCGAGAGCAAGCACTACAAGATCGCGGCCAACCTCGAGCAGGAGACGGCGCAGCGCGTGGCCGACCTGATGGACGACCTGCACGGCTTCTACGTCCAGGTCTACTTCGACGGCAACGAGAAGAAGGCGCACGGCGCGAAAGCCACGATCCGCATCCACCCCGACCGCGCCGACATGCTCAAGAGCTGGGGCGGCGGCACGCCGCCCGAGGGCTGGTGGTCGCCGGGCGAGAACGCCGTGCACTGCTACGACTCGCGCACCAACGGCTCGGGCTCGCTCGACTGGATGCTCGAGACGCTCTTCCACGAGGCCAGCCACCAGTTCATGTCGCTGCTCGCGCGGGGCGGCTTCGTGCCGGCCTGGATCAACGAGGGCACGGCCAGCTTCTTCGAGGGCACGGTCGCGATGGCCGACCACCGCGTGCTCTGGCCCGAGGCCGCGCGCATGCGTCTGCAACCGCTGGTGGGCCAGCTCGGCGGGCGCCAGTTGACCGCCGCCGACGTCGTGAGCTACCCCGATGCGGGCTCGTATCCGGCGGAGTACTACTCCTTCGGCTGGGGCCTGGTGTACTTCCTGCAGCAGTACGAGGACCCCCAGACGCTCGAGTACTCCTACCGGCCGCTGTACGCGCGCTACCGCAGCGAGGTGATCAAGCGCGGCGGCGAGCCGATGAAGGTCTTCGAGGAGGTCTTCCTGGGCAAGAACTCCCCGCTGGGCCACGCGAAGTTCGAGGACTTCGAACGCGACTGGTCGAAGTGGATCCGCGAGGAGGTGAACGCGCTCAACGGCGTCGGATCCGAGGCGCGCAAGCTGCGACTGGAGCGCATGCAGCGCGAGCTCGCCGCCGCATCCGCCGCGGCCAAGGAGGGCAAGCAGGCGCGCGTCAGCGAGGCGGAGCTCCTGGGCCGCGCCCTGGCGCACGCCGAGTACGTCTGCACGAAGATCGACAAGGACAAGCCCGACGGGGACCTGATCCTGCAGCAGGCCGAGATCCTCGAGCGCCTCGGGCGTCCGGCCGCAGCGGCCCCGCTCTACCAGCGCGCGCTCGATCTGGCCGACGACGTGCACTTCGCGCTCGACCCGAAGCGCTATGCCGAGCTCGAGAAGCGCTTGAAGAAGCTCGATTCGAAGAACGCGGCCCTGCGCACGGCTCGCGCGCGCACCCTCGAGCTCGGACGGTCGGCTGCAGGCCTGCTGGCCGAGTACGAGAAGGCCGACCCGCCGCTCGTCCTGCGCGCGTACACGTTCGCCGCGCTCGCCGCGGGCGTGCTCGAGGAGGAGCAAGGGCTCGCGGCCGGCGCGCAGCGCTTGCGCGAGGAGGCGCGCGCACGCGGCCGGCTGCTGGGCTCGGTCCACGAGCTGCGCGGCGATGCCGGACGCTGGAAGACGGTCTTCAACAGCCCGCCCGAGCGCTTCGACTCGCAAGCCGCGGCCCCCGAGCTCGTCAGCGTGCGCATGTGCGGCTTCTTCCTCGAGGGCCTCGAGGCGCGCGGCGAATACGAGCTGCGCTCGAAGCTCGTGCGCGCGGGCAAGCGCGAGCTCGGGGCCGCCTGGGGACTCGTGCTCGCCGGCCGCGAGGGCGCGGACTGGTACATGGCGGGCATCGACGACGTCGGCCAGGGCGGGCTATGGACCGTGCGGGTCACGGCCAAGGGGGTCACGACCGCCACGCGCCTGGCCTTCCTGCGGCTCGAGACGCCCGTTGCGGAGGACGAGGAGCCCGAATTGGTTGCGCATGTCTTCGCCGACGGCAAGGTCGAGCTGAAGGTCGGCCGTCGCCCCGCGGTCAGCGGCAAGATCCCGCTCGACGGAGCGATCCCGCGGGGTACGGGCATCTTCGTCAAGAACGGCGCGGCCGCCTTCCAGGACCTGCTGCTGGAGCTCTATCCCTGAGCGATTCGGGCCACAGTTGGCATGCGGGCGCGGCACTCTTCGACGCCGGCCGGTACCTCGAAGCTCATGAAGCCTTCGAGGTCGAATGGCGCATGTCCGAACGCGGGACCGACGTCGGCAAACTCTTGCAGGGACTAGCTCAATGCGCAGCGGCGGCCTGCAAGCTCCAACGCGGTGAGCTGAGCGGTGCACGGTCATTGGCAACCAAGGGCACAAGGCTAGTGGAAGCTCATGCCGGACTACCCAAGTTGGTGTTCTTCGCACAACGAATGCGACTCGTCTTCGAAGGGGATGCACCTTCGACGACTGCTATACCGAGACTATGGGTCGACGATTGAGTCGAAGGACTTCACATTCGTTTGCATCATCCGCTCATGCTCGCGTTAGCATGAGAGACGGATGAACAACCCAAACGCATCCTCGGGCAGGACTCAGCGCACCCGCGCACGCTCCACCCCAAGGCCTGTCGGAACGAAGCTCCTCGCGACCGCCCCCGCGTCGAAGAAGCGCTCGCGCACTTCCGTGGTACGCGCGCACGGGCAGTGGCACATCCTCGCGCTGCAACCGTTCGCCGAGGGCGAGGAGATCCTGAGGCTCAACGGCGAACTCGTGCGCCTCCCCTCGCGCTACTCGGTGCAGGTCGACGACGCGCTGCACGTCGAGATCCCCGAGAAGGAAAGCACCGATCTCGAGCGCGTTTTCGAGGCCTATCCGTGGCGCTTCCTGAACCACTCCTGCGTGCCGAGCGCGCGCGTGGAAGGTCGCTCGCTCCTGGCCGTGCGCAGCCTGGCGACCTGGGAAGAGATCACGTTCGACTACAACACCACCGAATACGAGATGGCGAGCCCCTTCGTCTGCCGCTGCGGTCATTGCGGCGGGCGCAAGATCGGCGGCTTCGGACTGCTTTCGCGGGCCGAGCAAGAGCGCCTGCGGCCGAACCTGGCGCCGCATCTGCGCCGACGTCTCGATCGCGCGAACAAATAGCCCGGCGAGGCGATCGACCTCGTCTGCATGCCCCCCCCCCCCCCCGGGGCGCCCCCGCCCCCAGCCCGGCCCCGGGGGCCCGCGGGGAGGGGGCGGCGCGCCCCCG
>Ga0315912_10003363_pt1 | contig 15965 bp, 9 predicted proteins | sample VfabasoilMG_FD_204469 | JGI IMG/M metagenome (GOLD analysis project Ga0315912, IMG submission 204469) | Garden soil microbial communities collected in Santa Monica, California, United States - V. faba soil | ecosystem: Environmental > Terrestrial > Soil > Garden | place: USA: California... | reverse complement strand
GTTCCTGGCGGTAACCGTGCAGCTCTGCGGCGTGAGCCCGCTTTCGTTCGCCGTGGGCGCCTACCTGCCGCTCTCGACCACGCTGCCGATCTTCATCGGTGGCGGGCTCAAGGGCATCGTCGACTGGCGCAAGAAGAAGGCCGGCGAGAAGAAGGCCGAGGGCGACGACGAACTAGGGCCCGGCAGCCTGTTCGCGACCGGTCTGGTCGCGGGCGGCGCGCTCGCGGGCGTGCTCGTCGCGGCTCTGCAGGCCGACGATGGCGTCGCGAAATGGATCGGCGGGTTCAGCCTCGAGCACAGCCTCGTCGGCGGCCTCGGCGCCGGCGGCTACAGCCTGCTGGGCGTGGCCTTCTTCCTGCTGATGTGCACGGTGCTCTACCGTGTCGCGCTGCGCAAACTGAAATCATGAGCGCGGAGGCCTTCGTCCCCGCCGTACGACCCGAGGAGACCCCGCCCGAGCTGACGCTGCGCGCGCTCGTTCTGGGCGCCTTCCTGGGCGTCGTCTTCGGCGCGGCCTCGACCTACCTCGCGCTGCGCGTGGGCCTCACGACGTCGGCCTCGGTGCCGATCGCGGTGCTCGCGATCTGGGCGATCAAGCGCAAGAACAACCAGCGCGCGATCCTCGAGCACAACATCGTGCAGACGACGGGCTCGGCGGGGGAGTCGGTCGCGGCGGCGGTCGTGTTCAGCGTCCCGGCGCTGATCTTCCTCGGCTACCCGCTGCAGGTCGGGCTCACGACGCTGATCGCGCTGACCGGTGGCTGCCTGGGCGTGCTGATGATGGTGCCGCTGAGGCGCTACCTGATCGTCAAGGAGCACGGCGTCCTGCGCTATCCGGAGGGCAAGGCCTGCGCCGAGATTCTCCGGGCCGGCGAGCAGGGCGGCACGAGCGCGAGGAAGGTCTTCGTCGGCCTGGGCGTAGGCGCGGCGTTCAAGGCGTTCCAGGCGATCCTGCAGGGCGTGCAGGGCGCCGTCGCGAGCCCGATCAAGCACTTCAATGGCGCCGTGGTCAGCTGCGAGGTGGCGCCGGAGCTGCTCGGGGTTGGCTACATCATCGGCTACCGCACCTCGGTGATGATGGTCGCGGGCTCGATCCTCTCGTCGCTGATCATCATCCCGATGATCGTGCTCTTCGGATCCGGCGCGGCGGGCCCGCTCTCGCCCGGGACGGTGCCGATCGCGGAGATGGACGTGGGCACGATCTGGAGGACCTACGTGCGCCCGATCGGGGCCGGAGCCGTCGCCGCGGGCGGGATCTTCGCGCTCGCGCGCGCGCTGCCCTCGATCGTGTCTGCGATCCGCGCTTCGGCCAGCGGACTGATGGGCGGGGCGACGAGGCTCGCCGCGGCGACCCTGCGCACGGAGCGCGACACGCCGATCGCCGTGCTGGTCCTCGGCGCGCTGGGCATCGTGGCGTTCATCTGGGGCGTCCCGCTGTTCCACATGAACCTGCTCGGCGCCTTCCTGATCCTGGCGCTGGGCTTCCTGTTCTCGGTCGTCTCCTCGCGCATCACGGGCGAAGTCGGCTCGAGCTCCTGCCCGCTCTCGGGCATGACCATCGGCGTCTTGATGGCGGTCTGCGGCGCGTTCCTCGCGTGCGGCTGGGAGGGTTCGACCTACAGCCGCCTGGCGTTGATGATCGGCGCGATCGTGTGCATCGCGATCAGCAACGCAGGTACCTGCTCACAGGATCTGAAGACGGGCTACCTGGTGGGCGCGACCCCCGTGCGCCAGCAGGGCGCGCTGCTCGTCGGCGTGCTCACTTCGGTCATGGCGGTGGGCTGGACGGCCTATCTGCTCAACCTCGCGAACACGACCGAGACCGTGCTCGCGCAGCCGTTCGCCGTCCCCGCCGAACAGCGCGCCGACGCCCAGTCGATCGAGTCGCTCTCGGACGGCAAGCAGTACCAGTTCGTGCGCTTGCACACCGCCGAGGTCCCGCAGGGCCAGGCGGAGGGCATCTACCTCGTCGACGCGGCGAGCGGGGAGGCGCGCATCCTGCGCGAGGACGGCATCGGCGCGGGCCGCCTCCAGGCGCCGCAGGCGAAGCTGATGGCGACCGTGATCGACGGTCTGCTCACGCACAAGCTGCCCTGGGGCCTGATCCTGATCGGCGTGGCGATCGCCTGCTTCATCGAGCTGCTCGGATTCCGTGCGCTCACGTTCGCGGTCGGCGTGTACCTGCCGCTCGCCTCGACCATGCCCGTGTTCCTCGGCGGCCTCGCGCGCTTCGTCGCGGACAAGGTCTACAAGCGCACGCCCGACGCGGACGACGAGCCGCAGGGCACGCTCTACTGCTCGGGCCTGATCGCCGGAGCTTCGATCCTGGGCATCCTGGCCGCGTTGACGTCGTTCGTCCCCGGCTTCGACAAGGACAACGGATTCCACCCGGACTTCGCCCTGCTGGGCGGGCTCGGATCCCGTGGCGGCGATCTGTGGGGCCTCGTGATCGTGCTCGCGATCGGCTTCCTGATCTTCCGCGGAGCTGCGCCGCAGAAGCGCGGCTGAGCGCCGGCCATGGCGGCACCGCGCGTCTCGATCCTGCTGCCCACGCGCGACGGGGAGTGCGATCTCGAGCGTCTGCTGCCCGCGCTCGCGCGCCAGCGCGTCGCGGGCGGTTTCGAGCTGCTCGCGACCGACACCGCTTCCAGCGACCACAGCGTGGCGCTCTTGCGCGGCGCGGGCTTCGCCGTCGAGACGATCCGGCCCGCGGAGTTCGGCCATGGCCGGACGCGCAATGCGCTGGCCGCGCGCGCGCAGGGCGAGTTCCTGGTGTTCTTCTCGCAGGACGCGCTGCCCGAAGGCGAGGACTTCGTCGAGCGGCTCGTGGCGCCCTTTGCGGACGCGCGCCTGGCGGGGACGTACGCGCGCATGCTGCCGAACGAGGACGACGACGCGCTCACCGCGCGCAGCGTGCTCAGCGCGCCGCAGGCTTCGGAACGGCCGGAGGTGTTCGAGCTCCCGGCGGGGAAGCGCCTGGACGAGCTGCCGTTGCCGGAGGCCATGCGCATGCTGGCCTTCAACAACGTCGCCAGCGCGATCCGCGCGCGCACGTGGAAGGAGCTGCCCTTCCCGGACGTCGTCTTCGGCGAGGACTGCGCCTGGGCCTCGCGCGCGTTGAGCGCCGGCTGGCGCCTGCGCTTCACGCCCGAGTGCGTCGTGCGGCATGCGCACCGCTACGGTCCGCTGAGCGCCTTCGAGCGCTTCCGCGTCGACGCGGCCTTCCACCGCCACGCGCACGGCCATCGCTTGCGCGCCGGACCGTACGCGGTCTTGCGTGGCTTCGCGCACGAGTGCCGGCTCGATCTCGCGCACGTGCGAAAACACGGCGGCTGGAGCGCGCTCCTGCGTGCGCCGTGCCTGCGCGGCGCCCAGGTGCTGGGCCAGCTCTACGGCAGCCGCGGTTGGCGGAATCCCTTTCCGGGCTCGGAGAAGACGCGCGAGCTGGTCTAGCGGGCGTCCGCCGCACTCGTTCTACTCTGTCCCGCCCCCGGCCGATAAGCCTCCGCCATGCGTCCCATCCGCTCGGTCTCCGTCCTGATGCCCACCTGGCAGGGGATCGAGTTTCTCGAGCGCGTGCTGAAGGCGCTCGCCGCGCAGCGCTGCACGCTGCCCTGGGACTTCCTGGCGATCGACTCGGGCTCGAACGACGGCACCTGGGAGCTGCTCGGACGCATGGGGGAGCGCTTTCCCGTGCCCTTCCGGCGCTTGCGCATCGACAAGCTCGAGTTCGACCACGGCGACACGCGCAACGAGCTGGCGGCGCGCTCGCAGGGCGACCTGCTCGTGTACCTGACGCAGGACGCGATCCCGAGCTCGCCCGAGTGGCTGGAACGCCTCGCGGCGAACTTCCGGGACGAGCGCGTCGCGGCCGCCTGCAGCCGCAACGTGCCGCGGCCCGAGGCCGAGCTCCTGACGCGCCTGTTCTCCAACCAGGACCCGGGCTACGCGCCCGGCCGGCGCGAGCAGCGCATCCACGACCGCGCGGCGTATGCGCTCATGACGGCGCACGAGAAGCGCATCCTGTGGAACTTCAACGACGTCGCCAGCGCGCTGCGGCGCGAGCTCTGGGAGCTGTGCCCGTTCCCGCGCACGCCCTTCGGCGAGGACGTGCTCATGGCGCGCGCGCTGCTCGAGGCCGGGCACACGGTCGTCTACGACGACGAGGCCACGGTCGAGCACAGCCACGACTACTCGCCCGAGGAGAGCGCCGCGCGGGCACGCATCGACGGGCGCTTCAACGCCGAGTGGCTCGACCGCATCTGCGTCGGCAGCAAGGCCGACGCGCGCGTCCTGGCCGAGCGCCAGCTGGCGCTCGACCGCGAGGCGCTGCATTCGGCCGGCCTCTCGGACGCGGAGTACGGCAAGCAGCTGGAGCTCGCCGCGCGCCTGCGCGGCGCGACCTTCGAAGGCTTGCACGAGGGCGGACTCTCGGGCGTGCGCCATCCGGCCGCGCGCATGCTCGAGCGGCGCGAGCTCTCGCTGCTCTACGTCGTGCACGGCTTCCCGCCCGAGGCCTGGGCCGGGACCGAGGTCTACACGCTCAACCTGGCGCTGGAGATGCAGCGCCGCGGCCACAAGGTGAGCGTGCTCGCGCGCACCGATCGCGGCGAGGGGCCCGACGGCACGCTGCGCGAGGATTCGTTCCGCGGGTTGCGCGTCCTGCGCATGCTGCGCCGCGAGCCGCACCGGCGCATCGCCGACAGCTACCGCGACGAGCGCATCGAGGCCGCGTTCCACGCGCTGCTCCTGCGCGAAGGTCCCGACCTGGTGCACTTCCAGCACCTGATCCACCTCTCGGCGGGCCTGGTCGGGGTCGCGGGCGAGCTCGACCTGCCGACCGTGCTCACCTGCCACGACTACTGGGCGCTGTGCGCGCGCGTGCAGATGATCCGCCCGGACGGCGTGCGCTGCGAGGACGGCATGGACGCGGGCTGCTTCCTGTGCGTCAAGGAGCGCGCGCTGCGCTCGATCCCGCGCCTGAAGCGCATGGCCCAGGTCACCTCGCGCGTCTGGGAGGCGCTCGAGAAGGGCACGCGCAAGGGGCGCATCCTGCCCGAGGAGCTGCGCGGCCGCTGGGAGGGCTTCGGCGACATCGTCGAGCGCCGGCCCTACGTCGTCGGTTGCTACGCGGCGGCCGACCTGCGCATCTCGCCCAGCCGCTTCCTGCGCTCGGTGCTGGTCGAGAAGGCCGGCCTGGACGCGCACACGACGATCTTCTCCGACAACGGCCTCTCGACCGGGCATCTCGCGGCGCTGGCCAAGCGCCCCGACCCGGCCGGACGCGTGCGCTTCGGCTTCGTGGGCTCGCTCGTCTGGTACAAGGGCGGCGAGACGCTCGTGCGCGCGCTGCGCGAGCTCGACCCGGCGCGCGCCGTGCTGCACGTCTGGGGCGACTTCAAGCCGGGCGAGGATCCGCACCACGCCGAGCTCGCGCGCCTCGCCGGCCCGAACGTGCAGTTCCGCGGCCGCTTCGACAACGCCCGGCTGGCCGAGGTCTACAGCGAGATCGACGTGCTGGTGGTGCCCTCGTTGTGGTGGGAGAATTCGCCGATCACGATCCACGAAGCGCATCTCCTGGCGACACCTGTCGTGACCAGCGGCATCGGCGGCATGGCCGAGTTCGTGCGCGACGGCGTCGACGGGCTGCACTTCCGCGCGGGCGATGCGGCGGACCTGGCCGCGAAGCTGCGGCGCTTCGTCGACGAGCCCGGTCTCGCGGCCGCGCTGGTGCGCGATCTGCCGCTGCTCAAGACGCTCGAGGAGGACGGCGCGACGATGGAGTACCGCTACCGCGCGCTGTGTGCGCGCCGCGCCTCCCCGGGACCGAAGCCCCTGCGCGCGCGCCTCGTCTGGGTGCGCGCCGGCATCGCGACCTCGCGCCGCGAAGGGGCCTGCGAGCAGCAGGGCGCCGAGATGCTGCTCCTGCGGCCCGGATCGGCGGCGGAATACGACCTCTCCGCGGGCGCCGGCGGCCCGCGCAGCCTGCGCATCGAGCAGTTCGCCTTCGGCGCCGAGTACCAGATCGAGCTCGGCCTGTCCGTCTTCGTCGACGGCGTCGAGGTCGGGGAGGTGCCCGCGCGCCGGCCCGGGCCGGGCGACGAGGTCCGCGCGCACGAGCTCGAGCTCGAGCTCGCGCCGCTGGCGCGCGTCCTGCGCCTCGAGCCGCTCGCCGGCGCCCACGCGCGCGTGCAGAAGCTCTCGCTCTCGACCCGGCCGCGCCTCGCGGCAGGTGCCCGCGCATGACGAGCTGGTTCAAGTGGTTCGGCAAGCCCGCGACGCGGGCCGAGCCCGCGGGCGGCTTTCCCTTCGAGCTGCGCGTCGAGCCCGGAGCGCCGGTCGCGACCGCGGACTTGCCGCGCGCCGCGATCGTGATCCTCAACCTGAACGGCCGGCACCACCTGCAGGGCTGCTTCGAGTCGCTGGCCCAGCTCGACTACCCCAAGGACAGGCTCGAGCTGATCCTGGTCGACAACGCCTCGAACGACGGCAGCATCGAGGAGATGCGCCAGCAGCACGCGTCCGTGCGCCTGTTCGTCAACGCGCGCAACGTGGGCTTCGCCGCGGGCTGCAACCAGGGCGCTCGCGAGGCGCGCGACCCGGGCGTGCTGGTGTTCCTGAACAACGACATGCGCGTCGAGCGCGAGTGGCTGCGCGAGCTCGTCGCGCCGATCGTGCGCCACGAATGCAGCGCCACGACCTCGAAGATGATGAGCTGGGACGGGAAGGTGCTCAATTCCGCCGCCGGCGCGATGAACTTCCACGGCCTGGGCATCCAGGTCGGCATGGACGAGCCCGACGAGGAGCGCTACAGCACCCCGCGGCGCACGCTCTTCCCCTGCGGCGGCGCGATGGCGATCGACGCGCGAGTGTTCCGCGAGTGCGGCGGCTTCGACGAGGAGTTCTTCGCCTACTACGAGGACGTCGACCTAGGCTGGCGGCTGTGGGTGCAGGGCCACGAATCGCACTACGTGCCGAGCTCGATCTGCTACCACCACCATTCCGCGACCAGCAAGCGCCTGCCGCTCGAGATGCTGCGCCTGATCCAGGTGCGCAACCCGATCCTGGCCTGCTTCAAGAACTACGACGACGAGAACCTGCGCAGCGTGCTCGGCCCGCTGCTGGCGCTGGCCTTGCGGCGCACCTGGATGATGATGGGCATCCCCGACGAGCGCTCGTTCCGCATCGAGCACGTCGCCGATCCCGCGCCCGCGGGGGTCAAGCGCCTGCTCGGGCGCGCGCGCTCGGCGCGCGAGAGCGAGGTCGACGTGCGGCGCGTGGGGGTCGCGGACATCCTGGCGGTCAACGACCTGCTCGGCCGCTGGGAGCACTGGATGCAGCGGCGCGCGGAAGTCCAGGCGCGCCGGCGCCGCTCCGACGCCGAGATCTTCCGCCTGTTCCTCAGGCCGCACTGGTGCATCGAGGGCGAGCGCGGCTACGAGGAGCTGCAGCGCGGCCTGACGGACTTCTATGGCCTGGACGAGCTGCTCGGGCCCGATCGGCTGCCGAAGCCCAGGAAATGAACCGGCCGCGCCCATCCCATCGGGGTGGCAGCGCGGCCGGTCGTATGCGAGTCGCGAGACTCCCTAGATCACTTGCCGGCGACGGGGGCGTCGCTGCTCCAGAAGTCGATCGAGTTCATGACGATGATGTCCCAGAGGTACACGAGGCTGTACACCGGGATGATCGTGAGGCCGAAGAAGATCGCTTCGTTGCCCCACTTGCTTTCGGTGACCTTGGTGTTCCAGTCGTGCAGGCTGTTCCAGGTCTTGTTCGGGCCGAGGCAGCTCGAGCCCAGCAGGGTCAGGCCGAGCGCGCAGGCGAGGAGTGTCTTCTTCATGTGTTTGATCTTCTCGTTGGGATAGGGGGGAAGGCGCGCCACGCGCCCGCCAATGGGGCACTTCTATACCGAGCGGAGCGCCCCAGTTCCACCCCCTTCCGCTCAGCGCTCGATGGGGGTGAGTTTCACGTTCCGGAACTGGATCCGGGCCCCCTCGGATTGCAGGCAGATCTGGCCCGGAATCTCCTCGCACCAGCTGGCGCTGTTCTGCAGCGCGCCATTGACCCACAAGCGCAATTCCCCGCCGTCGAGGACGATTTCGTAGCGATTCCACTCCCCGACCGGCAGCTCGTTCGAAGGCGCCAGCTTGGCCGTCCGGCGTCCCTCCGTACGAGTTGCGTCCACGACCATCGGGAAGGCATCGATGTTCCAGATGTCGCCCGCATTGCGGTGCTGGAGCTGGGCCTCGATGCTCGCCGGCCAGATCTTGTCCGGGCCGTGCCTGCGCATCAGCACGCCGGAGTTGCCCGGCGGTTGTCCCGGCAGGTGGCGCCATTCGAGCGAGAGCGCGAAGTTCGTGTACTCCTTTTCGGTACGCAGGTAGCCGAGCGGCGTGCCCTTGCACTCGAGCACGCTGCCGGCCTCGATCGAGAACACGTCCTCCATGCGCACCTTCGGATCCTCGCTGTAGAACGTCCAGCCCGCGAAGCTCGAGCCGTCGAAGAGCTGCTGTTCGGATATCCTGCGACCGGGCGTGCGCGGGTTGGTCGAGAGGAACTCGACCAGATCGCTGAGGTCCTGCGGCGCGAGAGCGGCAGCGACGTCGGCGGGCATGGACGAGACCTTCTGCTTCGTGCGCGAGGCGACCTCGGAGGCCGCCAGGACGTGCCGCTGGCCGTCGGTGTCGCGCAGCACGATCGGGTCGCCCTCCGAGACGAGGAAGCCCGGGACATATTCGCCGTCCTTGGTCTCGAACAGCCAGGCGTCGTAGCCGAACGCGATCGCCGCGCTCGGGTCGAGGATCGAGTCCAGGATCTGCTTGCGCGCGTACTTGGTCGAGAGTCCGGAGAGATCGGGCCCGATGTCGCCGCCGCGGCCGTAGTAGGCGTGGCAGGTCGAGCACTTCGTCGCTTCGCCGAAGAAGAGCCTCTGACCCGCTTGCGCATCGCCCGGGCGGCGCAGGATCTCGAAGCTCGACGGTCGCGCTGCCGCCGCGGGCGGGAAGTACTGCAGCGCCAGGGCGCGCACGCTCCCGTCGGGGCAATTCGCCATCGCCTGGGCCGCTGCCGGCCGTGCGGATTCCGGCAGCCGGCCCGCCGCGGCCAGGCCGATCAGCGCCAGGCCGCCCGCGCGCGTCGTGCACAGCTCGGCCGCTGCCGCGCTGGATTCGGCTGCCGAGGCGCCGGCCTTCGAGAGCGTCGCGAGCAGGGCCCGCTCGCGCGTCGTGTCGCGCGGCTTGGCCAGCCAGACCTGGAATTGCACGCCGTCGCTGCAGCCCTGTTTCAAGCCGTGCTGGTCGAGTCCGACGGTGGCGCGCAAGCGTGTCGCGCCCTCGGGCACGGCGTAGACGATGCGGCTGCGGGCGTGCGTGCCGATGCCCTTCGCCGGCTTCCCGTCGCCGAGCGCGAGCTCGCCGCCATCGCAGTTCTGGTCGACGTGCACGCTGCCCCAGCCGGCCTCGGCCGTGAGCCACGGGAGACCGCCTAGCGGCTTCTCGCCCCCGGGCAGCACGAAGCGCGGCGCGATCCAGTCGCTCCAGTCGCAGCCGTTGCCGCCCGGACCGGGCTCGACGCGCAGCTCGACGCGCCGCGCGCCCGCGAGGTCGAGATCGATCTGCTTCGTCTCGGACTTCAGCGTGCCGCTCTCCCAGGCCAGCGTGGCCGGTTCGAGGTCGCCGTGCTCGAGCTGCGGCGCCAGACCGTAGGCGGCCCAGTCGTTCGTCGCGCGCTGCGCGACCCACCAGCGCGCGAGCTCGCGCACGTCGGGCGGTCCGCCGAGCGCGAGCGTGAGCATCGCCTCCGCGCCCTCGCGCTCGCGCACGAAGGCCAGCGACTCGACGGCCTGCTTGCGCTCGGCCGGGCTCAGCGAGGGCGCCATGGCGCGCGCCAGGAGGTCGGGCACGGTAGCCGCGAGGTGCAGCCTCCAGGCGAGCTTGGCCGTGCGCGGCGACCAGCGCAGCGGATCCGTCTCGGGCGTCCGCCCCTGGGCGAACAGGAAGTCCGGCCGCCCGGCGTAGGCCAAGCACAGCGCCTCGAGCAGCCAGGGATCCTCGCCGTCCCAGCGTGCGAGTAGCTTGCGCTGGTCCAGGCCCGTCACGGCGTTCCACCCGCCCGTCGCATCGAGCGTCCAGCGCACGCACAGCGCCAGCTCGCGCACGACTGCCGCATCGGTCTCCTTGAGCTCCTCGCCCTCGGCGAAGATCGGCTCCAACGTGCGCGATTCCTCGAAGCGCATTCGCTCGTAGGCGCTGCGCCAGGCGCGCATCACGGTCACGCGCAGCTCGGGATTCGGATCCTGCCGGCGGGTGAGCAGCTTGGCGCGCCCGGCATCGCCCATCCGGGTCAGCGCCCAGAGCGCGCGCGCGACGAGGCGCGGGTCCGGGCTCGCGAGCAGGGGATCGAGCGCGCCGATGGCTCCCGGGCCCGCGGACTCGAGCACCGCCAGCGCCTGGGCGCGCACGTTCGGCGCGGGTGAGCGCAATGCCTGGGCGGCGTTCGCCGGCGTGTCGAGCGCGAGCTTCGGCGCGCGCGTGCGGTCGCCCTTGGGCGCGATGCGCAGGATCCGTCCGCGCGCTTCCTTGTCGCCGGCTGCGTGGCCGCCGACGCCCGGGTCGAACCAGTCGGCGACGTAGACGGCACCCTCGGCGCCGACGCACACGTCGCTGGGACGGAACCAGCGCCAGCGATCGTCGCGCGCGTCCTCGCGCGCCTTGAGGAACACGCCGTGCTCGAGCGTGTAGCCGGCGCCCTTGCGCACCGGCCGGTGCCCGAAGACGCAGTTGCGGCCGGCGTCGCAGCCCAGCACGAGCCCGACGTTCGCCTGCGGCAGCAGGCCGCCTTCGTAGACGCACATGCCCGTCGGCCCGCCCGCGCCGTCGATGCACGAGGTGGGCATCACGCCCGGATCCTCCTGGTGCCAGTGCGCGCTGGTCGTCGCCTGTCCGGGGCGCCGATCGGCGGTCCAGTCGCGCGAGCCGTCCGCGGAGAAGTAGCCGTAGTTGCCGCCCTCCATGACCCACACGCTGCGGCAGGCCTGGTTGCCGTCGTCGTCGTTGTCGTTCTGGAAGAGGTTGCCGTAGGAGTCGAGCGCGACTTCGTAGTTGTTGCGGAAGTTGTGCGCCAGGACGCGCAGGCGCGTGCCCTTGGGCGAGACGCGCAGCACGAGCCCGCCCGTGTAGACGCGCTTGTCGTCGCTGACGAGCCCGGGCTTGTTGTCGGTCTCCTCCGGCCCGCCGCCGCGGTAGATCGAGCCCGAACGCAGCGTCCAGCCGCGCTTGTCCGTGACCAGGTGCGGACCGGCGTTGCCCGCCGTGCCGTACCACTCGCCTTCGGGCCCCTGCACGAACGAGTGCAGGCCGTGGTCGTGGTCGCGTCCGCCGAAGCCGGTCAAGAGCACCTCGCGCTTGTCGGGCTTGTCGTCGCCGTCCGTGTCGGTGTAGACGATCAGGTCGGGCGAGCACGAGACGATCACCTGGTTGCCGGCGATGCAGATCCCGAGCGGCGCGAGCAGCTCCTTCTCCTGCACGAAGACCTTCGAGCTGTCGCACACGCCGTCGCCGTCCGTGTCCTCGAGGATCACGATCCGGTCGCCCGCATCGTGGTGCAGGCCCGGATTGCGGCCCTGCCACTGGCGGTAGTTGACCGCCTCGGTGACCCAGATGCGCCCGCGCGCGTCGACGTCGATCGCGGTCGGGTTGTAGAGCTGCGGACTGTCGGCCCACAGGCGCACCTCGAGACCGGGCTGGATCTCGAAGGCGGCCGTCAGGTCGCGCGGGTCCTGGGCGGCGGTCAGCGTGAGGGCGACGAGCAGCATCTTCAAACCTCGATCTCGGGTCCGACTTCGTCCTGGGAGGCGATCCGCGTGCATACGTGCCCGAGCCCCAGGCGCTCGAGTTCGCCGCGCGCGGCCTCCAGGGCGCGCTCGGGGGCGTTGGTCTTCTTCGAGAGGTGCGCCAGGACGAGCGTGTGCAGGTTCGCGCCCGCGAGCAGGCGCAGCATCTGCGCGGCCTGCTGGTTGGAGAGGTGCCCGCGGCCGCCGCGGATGCGCCGCCGCAGGAGCTCGGGGTACGGGCCGCTCTCCATCAGCTCGGGATCCCAGTTGAACTCGAGCACCAGGACGTGCGGATCGTGGAGCGCCTGCGCCACGGCCTCGTCGGGACGGCCGATGTCGGTCAGGACGACGGCCTTGCGCCCGCCCTGCTCGAGCAGGAAGGCGACGGTCGGGTCGCAGTCATGGGGGAGCGGGACGGGCCGGATCGCGATCGGGTCCTGGCCTGCGCGATTCGGCACGTCGTACGTGCAGCCGATGCGCAGCGTCGCGAGCGACTTCGCGCGCCGGGCGGAGGGATGGGTCATCATCGCCTCGGCGCAGTGCAGCGTGCCGTGCGCGCGCTTGGCGATCATGCCGACCGAGCGCGCATGGTCGAGGTGGCCGTGCGTCACCAGCACGTGGTCGATCGACTGCGCGGGCACGCGCGCCGACTCCAGGCGCGCCTCCATCTCGACCCGGCCCAGGCCGGCGTCGACGAGCAGCGTCGTCTCGCCGCCGCGCACGAGCGTCGAGTTGCCTTCGCTCCCGGAGGAGAGGACCTGGAGGCGCATTCCAGAGAGCCTATGCGATCACGCGAGGGCGAGCCACGCTGGGATTCCAGGGCGATCCTCCGCTACCATCCTGGCATGCAGTATCGCCTCGGCACCTTCGTCTGCGCGCTGCTCCTCGGCGCGTGTTCCACCTACCACGTCGGCCCCTCGGTGCTGCCCTCGGCTCCGGTGCGGGCCGAGGCGAAGCGCCTGCAGGCCGACGTCGACTACCTCGCCGCCGACGCTCGCGCGGGGCGACGCTCCGGAACCGAAGAGGCTCGCGAGTGCGCGATCTGGCTCGCCGAGCGCATGCGCGCGACCGGGCTCGAGCCCGCGGGCGAGCAGGGCTTCCTGCAGGAGTTCCAGGTCGCGTTGCCGGCGAAGCCGGGCGCGAATTCGAGCGTGCAGACCAGCGCCGGCCTCGTCACGGGCGCCTCCGTCCGGCCGCTGATCTACTCCGAGAGCGGCGACGCGCACGGCGCCTTCGTCGACTGCGGCTACGGCATCGAGATCGACACGCCCGAGAAGCAGCGCAACGACTTCGCGCAGGCCGACCCCAAGGGGGCGATCGCGCTGCTGCGGCGCGGCATCCCGGCCGACGGAAGCGAAGCGAAGAGCTGGGGCAACGCGGCCGATATCCTGACCAAGATCATGAACGCCAAGCGCCACGGCGCGACGGCGGTCGTGCTGGTCTGCAAGGACGAGGCCGATCTTCCGGCCTTCGACACCAGCCGCGGCGGAAAGGCCGGTCTGCCCTGCGTCGCGACGACCTACGCGGCGCTGCTCGCCCCCGCCGACTCGCCGACGCTCGTGCTCGGCATGGGCTCGATCCACGCCGAGATCGTGCGCGCCCAGGGCCCGGCCTACAACGTGCTCGGGCGCCTGCCGGGCAAGGACCGCGGGCGCACGATCGTCATCGGCGCGCACTACGACCACCTCGGCCTCGGCGGCGAGGGCTCGCTCGCGCCCAACGAGATCGGCGCGATCCACCACGGCGCCGACGACAACGCCAGCGGCACCGCGACGGTGCTCGAGATCGCGCGCCTCTCCCGCGCGCGCGGCACGCCGGCCTGCGACCTCCTCTTCGCGCTCTGGTCGGGCGAGGAGGAAGGGCTGCTCGGCAGTGATCACTGGACCGCGCACCCGACCGCGCCGCTGGCGCAGGTCTCGGCCAACCTCAACCTCGACATGGTCGGCCGCGCGGGCAACGGCAAGCTGCAAGTGCTCGGCGCCGGCACCGCGCCCGGATTCCCGGAGCTGCTCGCGGCGGCCAACACGCCCAACCTGCTCGAGCTCGCGGTCTCGACCAGCGGCGCGACGCTCGGCGGCTCGAGCGACCACCAGAGCTTCCTCAAGAACCAGATCCCCGCGCTGTTCTTCTTCTCGGGCCTGCACGCGGACTACCACAAGCCCAGCGACACGGCCGACAAGTTCGAGGCCGAAGGCGCGGCCAAGGTCGCGACGCTCGGCGTCGAGGTCGTCGCGCGGCTCGCGGCCGCTCCGAAGCTCGCCTTCATCGACGTCAAGCCCGCGAAGGGCGACAAGCCCGCCGCGCCGGACAAGAACGCGACGCGCGCCTGGTTCGGCTCGATCCCGAACATGGGCTTCGATGGCGAGGGCGTGCTGTTCGACGGCACCTCGGCCGGCAGTCCGGCCGAACGCGCCGGCTTCCTGAAGGGCGACATCCTGGTGCAGATCGCCGACGTGAAGATCGACGCGCTCGACGACATGCAGTACGCGCTGACGCACTACAAGGTCGGCGACACGCTGACGATCAAGTACCTGCGCGACGGCAAGGAGCTCGAGACGCGCTTGACGCTCGCCGCGCGGCAGACGAGCGGGCAGTAGGTTGAGAATCCAGCCCGCCTGGATTCACAACCCGAGCACCTGGCGCACGTCGGGCTCGGCCTTCCCGAGCCCCGCCTTGCGGCCCAGCTCGAGCGCCGCCTCAGCGGGCATCCCGCCGCAGAAGTGCGCGCGCAGCGCGAACAACCCGCCGACGCGGTTGCCGCTGCCGCAGGCGACCAGCGTGCCGCCGTTGCGATGTTGCAGCGCCTCGTCGAGCTTGCGCGCGTTCGCCTCGGAGAGTCCCGCGGCGCCTTCGACAGGGATGCGCAGGAACTCGATGCCCAGCGCTTCTGCCTGCGCCTCCTCCCAACCGGCGCCTTCCTCGGTGGCGACGCGCAGCTGGATCACGGTGCGATAGCCGAGCGCGGGCAGCTTGCTGAATTGCGTCTGGTCGTACTGGCCGCAGGAGACGAGGTGCGGTTCGACCAGGATGGAGTTCCGGATACCGAGCGCGAGGACCGCCTCGTCGTCGGGCTACCGCGTGCACGCGCAGAGCGCGGCGAGCGCGAGCAGTGCCCCGACGAACTTCGCGGCTACTTCCACTGCGCCAAATACAAGCTCGTCTCGTGCGGGCCGCAGCCGCGGTTCGAGCAGAACACGAGCCACTTTCCGTCCGCGCTGAACATCGGGAAGCCGTCGAAGCCCGGGAACGTCGTGAGCCGCTCGGGCTCGCCGCCCTTGACGTCGATCGCGGCGAGGTCGAAGTCCGGTCCCCTGGGGTTCGTGGCCCACTTGTTGGTCGAGAAGATGATGCGCTGATCGCCCGGGAAGAAGTACGGACCGAAGCTCGCGACGCCGAGATGCGTGATCTGCGCGCGCTCGCTGCCGTCGGGCCGGATGCGCATCAGTTCCATCTTGATCGGCCGCACGAGCCAGCGCGCGAGCAGCTCCTGGTAGTCGGCCAGCTCCTGCTGCTCCTTGCCCGCTGCGAAGGCGGTCGAGCGGAAGACGAGCCACTTGCCGTCGTGGCTGTAGAACGCGCCGCCGTCGTAGCCCGGCGTGTTCGTGACCTGCTTGAGCTCCGTGCCGTCGAGCTTCATCGTCCACAGCTCGAGGTCGCCCGAGCGCGTGGAGGTGAAGACGACGTTCTGGCCGTCGGGCGCGATCGTCGCTTCGGCGTCGTAGCCCCACTCGGTCGTCAGCGCGCGCTCCTTGCCGCTCGCGAGATCCTGCACGTAGATGTCGTACTCCGGCCGCACGGCCCAGACGTAGCCCTTGCTCATGTCCGGCCGCTGCGGGCAGTCCTGCATCCAGGCGTGCGTCGAGGCGTAGAGCAGCTCCTTGTCGCCGGGCAGGAAGTAGGCGCAGGTCGTCGCTCCGAAGCCGTTGGAGATGCGGCGGTGCTGCCCGTCGCGTTCGATGAGGTAGATCTGGTCGCAGTCGACGCCCTTCGGCATGCCCTGGTACACGAGGCGCGCGCCGTCGTTCGACCAGTAGCCCTCGGCCGCCTGCGTGACGCCGTGCGTCAGGCGCCAGAGGTGCGCGAGGTGCGTCTCGTCCTTCTGGAGCAGCTCGTCGCAGGCGACGGCGCCGGGGAG
>Ga0315912_10003362_pt1 | contig 15965 bp, 11 predicted proteins | sample VfabasoilMG_FD_204469 | JGI IMG/M metagenome (GOLD analysis project Ga0315912, IMG submission 204469) | Garden soil microbial communities collected in Santa Monica, California, United States - V. faba soil | ecosystem: Environmental > Terrestrial > Soil > Garden | place: USA: California... | reverse complement strand
CATCAACGTCAACGTAGTGCGCACGGCTTCACCGAGGAGGACTCAGTGACTCAACCCGCACTTGGACTGCTTTCGAGCGCCATCGTGATGGCGATCGCCCTGGGGTTCATTTCGCTTTTCGACTTCGGGACATTCGCCGGGTGGATCGCGTTCGTGATGCTCGGGCTCATTCCCATGCAGGTTGTCGCCGTCGTGCTCTGGGGAGCCAACCCTCCGTTCGCGAGCGGGCTGCGTCAGCCAGTCAAAGGCATTGTCCTCGTGCTGGTGACGGTGCTTGCAACGGCTGTCATCACTCCGCTCCTCTTCATGACGGTGGGTGAGGGGGCAGCACCGCCAGGACCGATTCCCTCGCACTACGCGGTCATCGTCGTGCCCACGACCTTCTGGCTCACGATCATGATGGGAGGGTGGCCGTTCAACAAAGTGAGCTCGAACCCAATCGTGTCCGGACTGCTCACGCTGGTCGCTGCGTACGTCGTGACCTACGTGGTCTTTCGAGTCTTCTTCAACTACGACTTCATGCAGGGAGCGTCGGTGTACCTGCAGTCGGCGCCCACAGGGATGTTCAACGGCGTGTCAGCGCTGGTGTTCTACGTCACAGCGCTCGCCGTCATGTTTCTCGTGCTTTGCTTCGATCTCTGGCCCCTCACGTTGTCGCCCGCAATCATGAAGCAGCCGGTCCTCGGTGTGGTGTGGACCGTCATCGCGCTTGCCGGTGCTGCGATTGCGGTGTCGATCGGCGTCAACGGAGCAGGCGCCGACCCGATGGCGTTCTTCACCGAGGTCACGGTTCCGTTCATCTTCGGCTCGATCGTCGTGCTGAACATGCTGCAGAACTTGCTCTTCGCGCGAATGACTCAGCCCCTCAAAGGCGTGATGAACACGATCGCCGCTGCCGCAGTCGGCTTGATACTCGCGCACTTGTACATCTCGCTCGTGCCGATGGTGTCAGGACCACTCGCCTCCGGCCCTCCCGGGTACGACCGCGAGGTCTGGCTCGCCAATGCGCTTCTCAGCGTGACGTTTCCGTTTCTCATCTACCACGCAGTGTTTTTCGGGTTCTGGCCGCTTCTAAGAAGTAGGCAGTAGGCGGTATGCAGTAGGCCGTAAGTTGTCAGCGGTTTTGGGGGGCTACGAAGAATTTCGTTGACACTACGAAATCAATCGTAGACACTGCCTGCATGGCTCGTCGCCCCACTCCACGGCCCACCGACGCAGAGCTTTCGATCCTGCGTGTTCTCTGGGAACGAGGCCCGAGCACTGTCAGGCAAGTCCACGACGTGCTCTCCGTGGATCGTGAGTTCGCCTACACCACCACGCTCAAGTTGCTTCAGTTGATGACGGAGAAAGGTGTTGCTGTCCGTGAAGAGGATGGCCGCGTCCATATGTACCGAGCGGCCGTCGCGCAGGAGGAGACACAGCGGCATCTGATCCGAGACCTGGTGGATCGCGCCTTTGGCGGCTCGCCCAGTCAGCTCGTGATGCAGGCCCTGGCTGCGAAGCCGGCCTCCGCAGAAGAGCTGCGAGAGATTCGCCGCCTGTTGAAAGAGCACGAGGAGAAGAATCGTGGCTGATCTGCTGCTCGACGCGCCGCTCATCGAGTCAATCGGCTGGGCGCTGATTCATTTCATCTGGCAGGGCACCGCTATCGGTCTCGTGACTGCGATCGCTCTTCGCGTGCTCGCCGGGACGCGACCGACGCTGCGTTATGCGGTGGCGTGTGTGAGTCTCGCGCTCATGCTGATCGTGCCGATCGCCTCGGTGTTGTCCGATCGCACTCCCGATTCATTGAGCATCGCCGCCGTTGCCACATCGGCGGGCAGCGCTGTGCCGATGAATCGAGTACTGCCCACCGCGGTCCTCGTGTGGCTCGCAGGCGTGCTCTTGCTGTCGATTCGACTGATCGCGGCGTGCGCCGGCGTCGAGCGATTGAAGAGAGCCACTCGAACGGTCGATGCGACGATCCCCGCGCGCGTGCAATTGCTCGCACATCATTTCGGCATCGAAAGGCCGGTGCGTGTCTTCGAATCCGCCCTCGTTCGCGTGCCGACCGTCGTCGGCTATCTGCGGCCGGTCATTCTGCTTCCGGCCAGCGTCATCACAGGCCTTACTCCGGCGTACCTCGATGCGGTGCTCGCCCACGAGCTCGCTCACGTGCGCCGGCACGACTACCTCGTTAACGCGCTGCAATCACTCGTCGAAACGCTTCTCTTCTATCACCCTGCGGTCTGGTGGTGCTCTCGTCAGATTCGAATCGAGCGCGAGCACTGCTGCGACGACATGGTGGTCGAGGCCGGTGGCAATCGCGTGGCGTATGCGGCAGCGCTCGCTCAACTCGAAGAATTGAGAGGACTCCAACCCATGCTTTCGCTCAATGCAACTGGAGGCCGGCTGATCGATCGCATCCGCCGGCTGCTCGGGGAATCACCAATCAAGGAACGTCGCTCGACGACATGGACGATCGCCGCTGCTCTGGCGCTGGTGACGGCGATTGTCGTGACACCGGCTCGCAGCGTTGTCGACGCGAGCGAGATCATGCCCTCGCTGCAGCCTGATACCAGGCAGACTGACCCGCAACCGCAGGCCCAACCGACTCCGCAGACGAAGCCACAGCGAGCACCGCAGCCTCAGGCGCAGCCCGCTCCGCAACCTGCGCCGCAGCCTGCGCCTCAAGCGCAGACTCAACCCAGACCCCAACCACCGCAGCCGCCCTTGCAGCCGTCGCCTACTGCCCCGACTGCATCCCCCGCGCCGCCCGCGCCGCCGAGGCTCGCGCCTCTCGCGCCAGCGCCCCCATTGCCGCCGGGCTCGCAGGGTCCCTTACCCGCTCCGACACTAGCGGCACCACCCGCGCCACCGGCACCCGGGGCCCTCGCCCTGGACCCAGACGCGATCCACGAGGCGATGAAGCGAGCGATGCTGGAGATCGCCCAAAGCCTCGAGCAGTTGCACGAGGCGACAAAGGACCTCGATCTCAAGCAGGAGGCGATTCGTCAGGCGCAGGCGGAGATTGCCAAGATGCGGACCGATAGCTTCCTCACCAAGGCCCAGATCGAAGCCATGCAGAAGGCACTCGCAGAGGCGAACGCCGAGCTCTCGAAGCTGCGCGCTCGCTAACGCTCGCGCGAACTTCCAACGCGATTCTTGAAACCAACTCCCAACCTCCAAGAATTTGGGAGTTGGGAATTGGGTTTTTGGGAGTTGAAAGTTTATTTAGCCTGAATATGAATCCCGCATTCGAGCTTCTGGCCCTGCCAGCGGCCCGAGCGCGGGTTCTCCGGATCGAAGGGAAGGGCGGTGCACGGCTCGCAGCCGATGCTCGTGTAGCCCAATTCGTAGAGCGGCAACAACGGAATGTCGTGCGCCTTCGCGTACGCCCACACATCGCGCGCAGTCCAGCCAGCGATCGGCGCGACTCGGGAAATGGTTCTTCCCGGGAGATTGAACGGCTCCACTTCCTTCAGGTTCGCGCGTGACGGCGACTGATCGCGACGCAGCGCCGTGAACCACGTGTCGTAGCCTTCCAGCGCCGAGAACAGTGGTTCCACCTTGTGACGCTTGCAGCACGCCTCGGTGCTCTCGGCCTGCCACAGCCCGACGCTCGGAGTCTTCGCGCGAAGGTTGATGAGATTCAATCCCCAGCGTTCGCTCAATTCATCGCGGTACGCCAGCGTCTGCTCGAAGTGATGCAACGTATCGAGAAAGAGCACCGGGATATCCGGACGCACCTCGCGCAGCATGTGCGTGAGCACGACGCATTCGGCCTGAAAGCTCGACGTGATGCACGGGAACTGTGCGCTATCGAGCGCTCGCTGAATGACTTCTCGCGTGTCGATGGTCGACAACTCCCAACTCCCAAGTTCCCAACTCCCAAGGTTGCCCAAATCACCACGGTTCCGAGTTTGGAAGTTGGGATTTGGTGGTTGGGAGTTGACAAGAATCTACGTGAGCATCTCCTCGAGTGCCTTGCGAACGGCTTCCGCCGCCTCTTCATCCGACGCCGCGCGCCGTGCGATATGCGCCAGCCGCTGTGCGAACGTGAGCGGTGCCCCTTGCACTTCAACGGCGCCGCGGAGCGGATCGGTGATCATGCCCGCACCGCACGTGAACTGAGTTGCTGGATCGATCAGGATGAAGCTGCCGGTCGCGCGATTCTCGGTGTAGCGGTCGAAGACGATCGGCCTGGCGGTCGAGATCTGGACGTTGCCGATCTGATTGAGCACCAGCGCGTGATTGACTTCGGCCGTTACCGTGCGGGTCCCGTGCTTCAGCAGGTACACGCGGCCGGGATCCAGCGGCCGCTCGTCCATCCACACGAGCTCTGCTTCGAACGTCTGTCCGACGAACGCCGGTTCAACGGTCAGCACATCACCGCGACTGATATCGATCTCATCGTCCAGCGTGAGCGTGACCGACATCGGCGCGAACCCGATCGTCAGATCGCCGTCGTAGGTGACGATGCGCTTGACACGCGCGCTGCGTCCGGATGGCCAGGCGGTTATGCGATCGCCGGTCCTGACGGTGCCGGACACGATCTGCCCCGCGTATCCCCGGAACTCGTGATCGGGACGAAGCACCATCTGCACCGGGAAACGGAACGGCCCCGCCGGCAGGTTGCGATGCACGTGCACGGTCTCGAGGTACTCGAGCAGCGGAAGACCGTCGAAGTACGGTGTCCGCTCGCTGCGCGTGATGACGTTGTCGCCCTCGAGTGCGCTCATCGGAATCGCGTGCACCGATGCGCCCGTGAGGAACTCGCTGAAGTCGTCGAGAATCTTCTCGTAGACCTCGCGATCGAAGCCGACGAGGTCCATCTTGTTGATGGCGAGCACGAAGTCCGTGATGCCGAGCAGGCGCGCGATGCGGGCGTGCCGCTTGGACTGCGTGCGGACGCCGTTGCGTGCGTCGATGAGCAGGATGGCGACGTCAGCGGTTGATGCGCCCGTCGCCATGTTCCGCGTGTACTGCTCGTGACCGGGCGTGTCCGCGAGGATGAACTTGCGGCGCGCGGTTGCGAAGTACCGATACGCGACGTCGATCGTGATCCCCTGTTCGCGCTCGGCGCGCAGGCCGTCGGTGAACAGCGAGAAGTCGATCGGCCCGGCGTTGCGATTCTTCGACGCCTTGGCGACCGACGCGACCTGGTCTTCATACACCGACTGTGAGTCGTGGAGCAGCCGTCCGATCAGCGTGCTCTTCCCATCGTCAACGCTGCCGGCCGTGCAGATTCGGAGAAGGCCTGATTCCATCAGAAGTAGCCTTCCCGCTTCTTCAACTCCATTGAACCGTCCTGATCGTGGTCGATGATGCGCAGCTGGCGCTCGGACTGGCGTGTCGCGATCAGCTCCTCGATGATCTTCGGCACCGTATCCGCGTCGGACTTGATCGCGCCCGTGCACGGCGAGCAGCCGAGCGAGCGCATGCGGCACTTGACCACCTGCGGCTTCTCGCCCGGCATTGTCACGACGAACGGCTGCTCCTGGACGATGAGCGAGGCGCCGCGGACGATCACCTCGCGCTCCCTGGCGAAGTAGAGCGGGACGATGGGGATGTTCTCGGCGTGGATGTAGTTCCACACGTCGATTTCCGTCCAGTTCGACAGCGGGAACACGCGGATGCTTTCGCCGGGCCGCAGCTTTGCGTTGAGCAGGGTCCAGAGCTCGGGACGCTGACGCTTCGGATCCCACTGTCCGTTCGGATCGCGCACGGAGAAGATGCGCTCCTTGGCGCGCGAGCGCTCCTCGTCGCGGCGGGCGCCGCCGATGGCGGCGTCGAAGTTTCCAGCCTGGAGCCCGTCGAGCAGTGCCTTTGTCTTCAGCAGCCCGCAGCAACGCTGCGTGCCCACTTTGAAGGGCTGGGTGCCGTCCGCGATCGCCTCTTCGTTCGTGTGAACGATGAGGCGCGCGCCGACCGAGCGGGCCATCTCGTCGCGGAACTGAATCATCTCGCGGAACTTGTAGGTGGTATCGACGTGCAGCAGCGGAAAGGGAATCGGGCCCGGGTAGAACGCTTTCTGGGCCAGCCGCAGCAGAACCGACGAGTCCTTGCCGATGGAGTAGAGCATCACCGGCCGTTCGAACTCGGCGACGACCTCGCGGAAGATGTGGATGCTTTCTGCCTCGAGTGCCCGCAGATGGTCGAGGCGGGAGGCGACGGTCGAGTCAGGGGTCAGGGTCACTGTCGACATATTCCTAAGACGAGCAATAAAAAAGCCCGGGTTCGTGTCCCCGGGCTTCGATCGCGTTAGTGTCTCTGGGCGCTTTTTTGCTATTCACCCAATTTCCGGATCGTCACCTGAGGGGACCTTTACAGGTCCTGCTACAACAGCAGCAAACACAAAGGCGACAGATTCGGGCGGACATCGAAATTAGATTCTACCTGCCAGCCGCCCCGAACGCAAAACGGTAGGCCGAAGTCAAAAAAACCGAAGGAACCGGGGCGAAGTCAAGAAAGCTTGGCGGGTGAGTACGCCTGGGTTACAAACGCTATCCATGGTTCACGCGCTCGCGTGTTGTTGTCGTCTCACATCAGCCTCCGGCCACCGCCGAGCGAGGGAGACGGACGTCCACCGAGCGTAAGCTTCGACGCGAGTTCAATCCAACGATTCGACAGGGCCCTGAGGCGCATGCCTTCAGGGCCCTTTGTTTTTTTCTGGGACGCAGTTTTCGGGAGATGTATATGACACGACGCGCGATCAAGGGGACTGCGCTGGTGGGATGGGGAGTGTTGATCGCAGCGACGCAGCTCGTTGCGGGGCAATCCGGAACCACTGCGCCAGCGCCCGCACCTGTCACAGCCACGCGCAGCTCGACGCACTGGGCATATCAGCCCGTGGTGAGGCCGGACGTTCCGGTCGTCAAGAAACAAGCGTGGGTGCGTACGCCGATCGATGCATTCGTCCTGGCGAAGCTCGAGGAGAAAGAGCTCACACCCTCGCCCGACGCCGATCGCGCCACGTTGATCCGGCGGTCCACACTCGACGTATTGGGTCTCATTCCTTCTCCCGAGGAGGTGAAGGCGTTCGTCGAGGACAAGTCGCCCGATGCCTACGAGCGGCTGGTCGATCGGCTCCTCGCGTCGCCGAAGTACGGCGAACGCCAGGCGCGGCGCTGGCTGGACCTGGCCCGCTATGCCGACAGCACCGGGTTCGAAGGCGATCGCACACGCCCGAACATGTGGCGCTATCGCGACTACGTCGTGAGCGCGTTCAATCACGACAAGCCGTACGACCAGTTCGTGAAGGAGCAGATCGCCGGCGACGAGCTCGCGCCTGAGAGCCAGGAGTCGCTCATCGCCACCGGCTTCCTCGCTGGCTATCCCGACAACTACAACTCGCGCGATCTGGTGCAGCGCAAGTATCAGATTACGACCGATATGACCGACACCGTCGGCTCGGTGTTCCTTGCGCAGACGTTCGCCTGCGCGCGCTGCCACAACCACAAGTTCGATCGCATTTCGCAGAAGGAGTACTTCCAGATTCAGTCCTTCTTTGCCAACACCGCGGAGGTGAGCGACATCAAGGCCACCGTGGGCCCACAGGAGCTCGTGTTCCAGAAGACGCAGCATCAGTGGGAAGAGGCGACGAAAGAGGTTCGCGCCAGGCGCGAAGCACTCGTGGCGCCGATCAAGGCGGAGATCGTCAAGTACCAGAAAGAGCGCTACCTCACCGACAGCCGCGACGCGATCTTCAAGCCGCGCGATCAATGGACCGCCCAGGATCGGTGGGTGAACCATCGCTGGCAGAGCGTGACGAAGGGCTCTGACTACGAGGTCGATCGCTACCTGCGCGAGACCACACAACTCGAGCTCGAGGAGACCGGGCACACGAACGAAACGAAAGTGGCGCTGCGTGAGCAGTACCGCAAGCTCGGCGAGGAGTTGAGCAAGTTCAACTCGCTGCGTCCCGCGACGGGCTCCGACACGATCACGGCGATGAGCGAGCTCGGGCATCCCGACGCGCCGCCCACGTATCTCTTGTTCGTCGGCAATCACGAACGCCCGCTCGATGAAGTCCAGCCCGGGTTCCCGGCAGCCATCGCCAACGGGGCGGCCCCGCAGATTGTTCCAACGGCAACCACGTCTGGTCGCCGCACGGCGCTCGCGAACTGGATTGCCAGTGCAGAGAATCCGCTCACCGCGCGCGTGTATGTCAATCGCGTCTGGGCGCAGTACTTCGGCCGGGGCATCGTCGAATCGGTCAGCAACTTTGGCAGGGCCGGGCGTGCACCGTCGCATCCCGCGCTACTTGATTACCTCGCCGATCGCTTCGTGCGCGACGGGTGGAGCCCGAAGAAGCTGCACCGGGAGATCCTGCTCTCGAGCGTGTATCGCCAGTCGTCCGAGTATCGCGAGGACGTCGCGAAGGCCGACCCGCAGAACACATTCCTCGCGACGTTCCCGCGCATCCGTCTTGACGCCGAGCAGATTCGCGACTCCTTGCTCGTCGCGTCCGGAACGCTGGTGGACAAGGTCGGCGGACCGAGCGTCTTCGCACAGGTTCCCGAGGGACTGAATGCCGGCAACCTGTGGCAGGCCTCGAAGAACGCCGAGGACCACCATCGCCGCAGTCTCTACATCTTCACGCGCCGCAGCGTGCCGTATCCGATGCTCGAGACCTTCAACATGGCGTCGTCGCAAGAGGTCCACAGCCAGCGTGTCGTGACGACGACGCCGATGCAGGCACTGACGCTTTACAACAGCGATCAGGTGTTCGAGTGGTCGCAGGCGCTCGCCGGACGCGTGATCCGCGAGGCCGGCGCCAGTGAATCATCGCAGCTGGATCGTCTCTACGAAATTCTCTACGCGCGCACGCCGGACAAGACCGAGAAGGCGACGCTGCTGTCATTCCTCGACAGCCACGCAAAAGTCATTCGTGAGAAGGGCAAGGACGGGAAGTTGTCGATCGCATTGCCGACGGGCGTACCGAGCTGGGACGCACGCAATCCGTTGCGCGATGCCGCGTTCGTCGATCTGGTGCACACCGTCGCGAACTCCAACGACTTCGCCTATCGATTCTAGAAGGGGAGAGACATCGTGACCTACAGACCATCGCGTCGTGAACTGTTGCTCAACACGGCAGCCGGTATCGGCGGCGTGACACTCAGTCAGTTGCTTCCAGGCGGAGGACTGTTGTCGGCGCCGCTGCTCGCCGCCGCACCCGGAGAAGATCTGCTCGCGCCGAAGGCACCGCATTTCCCAGCCAAGGCGAAATCGGTGATCTGGCTGCACCAGTACGGCGCCCCCAGTTCGCTCGACCTCTACGACTACAAGCCCGATCTCGTGCGCCTCACTGGTCAGGAAGTGCCGGCGTCGTTCATGAAGGGCATCAAGACCAGTACGCAGGGCGGTGTTGGCAAGCTGTACTCGTCGAAGCGCACGTGGAAACAGTACGGCCAGAGCGGAGCCTGGTTCTCGGATCTGTTGCCAAACCTGGCCGAGCAGGCCGACAAGCTCGCGTTCATCAAGGCGAGCAAGACGATTGGCGCGACGCACGACATCTCGGTGCTCAAGCTCAATACCGGCGATCTGAACCCTGGACGCCCATCGCTCGGCGCCTGGGTTCACTATGCCCTTGGCAGCGCGAACCCGGATCTCCCGGCGTACGTCGTGCTCTATTCGGGGCGGCGAGAGCCAGAGGCAGGCTCGGTGAACTGGAACGCCGGCTTTCTGCCAGCGGTTTACCAGGGCATTGCCTTCCGCCCGGGGCCGTCGCCGATCCTCAACGTCGATCGCCAGAAGCTCATGTCCGACGCGCAGCAGCGAGACAGCCTCGACTTGCTCAAGCGCCTGAACCAGTTGCGCGCGGCCCGACGCCCCGACGACAGCGAGTTGCGCGCGCGCATCGACTCCTACGATCTCGCATACCGGATGGAATCGTCCGCGCCGGAAGCGGTTGACGTGACGAAGGAGTCTGCCGCCACGAAGTCACTCTACGGTCTCGACGATGAGCCGTCGCGCGACTACGGGACGGTGCTGCTGCGCGCCCGGCGCCTCGTGGAGCGCAATGTCCGGTTCGTGCACGTCGTGACCGGCAACGTTGACGTCGATGGCGACAACCAGGACTGGGATGCTCACCAGGAGCTCGAAAAGAATCACTCGGCCAACGCGAAGGCCGTTGACAAGCCAATCGCGGGGCTCCTCGCGGATCTCCAGGCGCGCGGCCTGCTCGACACCACGCTTGTCGTGTGGACCTCCGAGTTCGGACGGACGTCGTACGGCCAGAGCGGCAACGGCCGCGATCACAACCCGTGGGGGTACACGCAGTGGATGGCGGGCGGCGGCGTGAAGGCCGCCAGCACATTCGGGCAGACCGACGAGATCGGCTTGCAGTCGGTCGGCAAAGCGGTAGACACCTACGACCTCCATGCGACGGTGCTCAATCAACTGGGGCTCGATCACCTCAAGCTCACGTTCCAGAACAACGGCCGGTCCGAACGGCCGACGGTTGTCTACGGCGAAGTCGTGAAGGAGTTGCTCGCGTAGCCATGAAGAGACGCTCCTGCCCTCAGACGATGCGGCGGCGCACCTCGTGTTGTCGCCGATGTTGTTGCCGGAATGCCCCGGGCATCCGTCGCGCAGTCGAAAACAACACGTTTCTCTGAGGACAACACTGTGAAGACAAGAATGGATCCGATGTGGGCCGCGCTACTCGTGGCTCTTCTGATAGCAGCTGCGAGTTCGCGTGCCGCGTTGGCGCAATCGGGCGGCAGTGGCGTGCGAGGTCAGGTGGTTGACGCACAAGGAGGCGCACTGCCTGGCGTGACCGTGACCGTACGAGCGCCGAGCGGCACGATCGTGCAGTCCACCGTCAGCGACGGCGACGGGAAGTACGAGATAGCGCTTGCGCCGGGCCCACTGAGCCTCAGTGCTGATTTGAGCGGGTTCAACAGCTTCAATCGCTCCGAGCTTGCGGTGATCAGTGGTCAGGTCCTCACGGTGGACATCCAGCTCCAGATCGGTGGTCTGAGCGAGACCGTGCAAGTTCTGGGCACCGAAGTCACGCGCAGCCGCAACACCATCGAGCGCGTGCAGGATGTGCCGCTCTCGATCTCGATCGTGCCGGGCGCCGAGCTCGAGAAGACTGAGTCCACCGGCATTGCGGCGATCACCCAGCGCGTCGCCAATGTGTCGTGGAACTTCGGCAACCAGCGTACGAGCAGCCTGTCCATCCGGGGCGTCGGGAAACAAGGGCAAACGGAGGCGCAGGACCCCAGCGTTGGTGTCATCGTTGACGGCGTCAACTACGCGTACAACGCACTGACGTCCGCGTACGACTTCACGGACGTGGAGTCGGTCGAGGTGACGCGCGGGCCGCAGGGCACACTGCAGGGAAAGAACACCAGCCTGGGGGTCATCAACATCATCACCAAGCGTCCAGGGTTCACGCCGTCGGCCGATGCCTCGGTGACCCTCGGACAACTCGGCACCGTGCTCACGCGCGTCGCCGCTGGAGGCCCGATCAACGATCACCTTGCGTGGCGCGGGACGTTCAGCTCGAGTAAGGGCAACGGCGACATGCACAACGACTACAACCGTGACGTGACATATACGAACACGGACCGCGTCTCCGGGCGCGTGCAACTGCTTGCGCTCCCGACGTCAGGGTTCAGTGCCCGCTTCCAGGCCGACATCACGCCAAGGGGCAGCGAGACGACGAACGGTCGCACGATCAATCTGCCGACGCCGGTCACGTATTCCAACGGCACTGCCACCAACCTGACGACGGATCCGTCCACGCGGCTGGCGAGGCGATGGTTTGCGCAGAACACGAGCTACAGCTATGCCAACAACTTTCTCTACGGCGGCCCTGACGGGAAGTCAGTCAACAACGATGCCGCGCGTGGGCTCGTCACTGGAAGCAGGGGTGTCTCGGCGGAGTTGAATTGGGCGAAGGGCTCGTACACGCTGACCTCGATCAGCGCAGTCAAGACCTACCACTTCAATGCCGTCAACGACGAAGGCACGCCGTTCGATATCAACAGGAACTCCGGCGGGTTCTTCAATGACTACCGCCAAGCCAGCCAGGAAGTGCGCCTGGGCTTCTCGACGGGCCGGGTGGTGGACTACCAGGTGGGGGTGTTCTACATCAACGTCAAGAACGATGTTGACTACCAGAGGATCTGGGGTGCGGACGCCGGCGCGTGGTTCGCCAATCCGACGCAGTACAGCCGGCTCGATGCCGATGCTTCCGGCCGCTTTCTGCTCCAGCAGTCGCTTGCTGGGCTCAGCATGTCCTTCAACTCGCCGACGGGGACACAACACATTCGCAACTCGAGCGGTGCTCCGTTTGCCCAGGCCAATTGGCACCTGACGCCGTCGCTCACGTTGACGACGGGCGCGCGTTTGAGTGTCGAGCGTCGCGAGAACAATGGCAGCACCTTCATTCGCGACAACGGCTTCGCACCCGAGTTGAACCCGGTGGCGGTCAACGGTGTGGTGCTTGGCGGGTTCAACACCACCGGCAATGGCGCGCTCGCCGCATCGAACTCAGGCGATCAGCTCGTGCTCGCGGACCGGACGGCAAACAAATACTTCGGGGCGGTGATCGCCGGCGTCCCCGGGGCGGCGTACAACGCGTTGACGTCGGCTCAGAAGCAACAGATCGCGGACGCGAAGGCCATTCGCGCGGCACAGCTGGGCATCGTGTTCGATGCTCGTGATGCCGAGCCATTCACGTCGAATCAGCCATCGTTCGTCGTCAGCCCGCTCTACAAGCTCACTGACAACCTGAACACCTACGTCTCCTGGCAGTACGGCGAAAAGGCCGGCATCTCGCAGTTCGTCAACGGTGTCTCCAGCCTTGCGCGTTCCGAGAAGAGCTCGGCCTACGAATGGGGCATCAAGTCTGTGTTGCTGAATCACAAGCTGCTCCTCAATGCCGATGTGTTTCTGACCGACATCGCCGACTACCAGCAGGCCGTGCGTGTGCTGGATGTCTACACCACCGGGCTCAACAACGATGGGCTCAACTACTTCACGACTGCGACAGGCAACGTCCCGAAGGTGCGCGTCAAAGGGCTGGAGATCGACGGTGTCTTCGCCGGAATCCGCAATGTCTCGATTCGATTCGCTGGTGCTTATACCGACGCTCGATACCAGGACTTCCCGAACTCGGCGCAGCCCGTGGAGAACGGGTATGTAGGCGCATCACCATACCGGGATGTGAGCGGACAGTTCCTGCCCGGCTCGGCCAGGTTCAGTTTCAACATCGGGCCCGACATCCGGGTTCCGCTTTCCGGGGACAAGAACCTGCACGCCAGCCTCAACACCGCCTTCATCAGCCGGTACAACTCGGACAACTCATTGTCGGCGTATGGCTGGATACCTGCGCACAGCGTCACCGACGTGGCGGTTGGCTTCGGCAAACAGCGTTTTGAGATCAACCTGGTCGTCAAGAACCTGTTCGACGACAAGACGCACCAGACCAACACCTGGAACTCGTACTCGCCGGCGGTGCCGCGTTGGGTGGGCGTTCAGTTCAGCGGAAAGCTTTAGCGTGAGACGCACCTCTATCGTGTTCGGAATGGTGGTAACGCTCTCTAGCGCCATCGCTGCAACCCAGAGCATCGACGAGTTCGATACGTGGATGCGGACGATCGAACAGAAGACGCAGTCGGTTCAGCAGCACATCTCCGGACGGAACGCGGATGCTGTTGCGGTCGACGCGAAGTCGCTGGAGGAGACGTTTCGACTGGTGGAGGATTTCTGGTCCCGTCGTGGAGACGCGGCTGATGCCGTGACGCTCTCGAGGGAGGCTCGCGGACATGCGGCAGATCTCCTCAAGGCGGCGACGGAGGAAGACTTCGATCGCGCCTCGAGACTCGCCATCAGGGTGGCCGAGACGTGCACGCCGTGCCACCGGCTCTACCGGCCGTTGCCGTGAAGGAGTATGGTGTAGGGCATGAAGAAGATCTTCTTGCTTCTCGTTGTGGCGGTCGCCACGGCAGGTGGCGCGCGCCTTGTTGCCCATCACTCCTTTGCGGCGGAGTTCGACGCCAGTAAAGCCATCCGCGTCACCGGGACGCTCTCCAAGGTGGAGTGGACGAATCCTCACATCTACTTCTATCTGGATGCGAAGGATGAGCAGGGGAACGCGGTGAAGTGGACCTGTGAGTCAGGCGCTCCTGGCGCCCTGAGCCGGCGCGGGTTCAAGCGCGGTGATCTCAAACTCGGCGACACGATCGTGGTGGACGGGTATCGCGCGAAGAACGGATCGAACCTGATGGATGCCCGTCGCGTGACGCTCGCGGACGGCCGAATCGTTTCGGGCGCGTCCGCGGGAGACGGAGGGCCGCAATGACGGCGATGCGAGCAGGCCTCACATCGAGCGTCGTTCTGTGCGTGCTCGCGCTCTCGGCGGTTGCGACGCGCGCGCAGTTGCAGGTGCCCGACTTCAAGTCGAACAAGCCGACGCCGAGAATGGCGAATGGCAAGCCGGACTTGAGCGGCTATTGGAAAGGGACGACCGATACAAAGCCGGGAGGCAATATCGGCAAAGACCTTCCCGGGTGGAAGCTGCCGCTGACGCCGGCCGGCGAGGCCGCGCTCAACCACAATCTCACGGCGACGATCGATCCGGAGAGCCTCTGCATCATCGGTGGAATTCCCCGGCACAACGCGAGCGGTCTTCCATTCGAAGTGCTGCAGGGGAACAACAAGATCGCCTTCCTGTATTGGTACAGCTACTTCCGCCTGATTCCGATCGATCCAAATCGCAAGCACTCCGACGACCCGGATCCATCGTTCTTCGGAGAGGAGCTTGGTCGCTGGGAAGGCGACACGCTCGTGATCGACTCGATCGGGTTCAAGGACGAAAAGGTCTGGATCGACGAGAACGCCAATCCGCACAGCGACGCGCTGCACGTCGTCGAGCGCTGGACGCGGCCGGACGGTGATCACATCCATGTCGAAACGCTGATTGAGGACCCGAAGTTCTACACGCGCCCGTTCACGTACTCACGGACGTGGGTGCTCGGGAAGCCCGACGAAGAGATCATGGAATACGCGTGCAGCGAGAACAACGTCGATGCAGCGCACCTCGGGTTCGGCCCTGGACCGATCCGCCCGGACGGCACGCGCGGCTACATCGATCCCGCGCCGCTGCCGCCACCGCTCCCGCGAAAATAGTGGCCGGCTTCAGCGTCGCTGCTGATCGCGGTACGAGCGCAGGGCTCTGACGATCCGGACGGCAGCCACAGCGACCGTCAAGAGCGTCGGTGTGCGTATGCGGCGAACAGTGGCGATGGAACGCACGGCGGTTGTCGCCAGGGTTGCGACGCCCGGGCCTCGGCGCATCACACCGTCGATTCGGAGCGACAGGGCGTCGATGCGGGAATCGAGACGTGCTCGCCTCTCACGCAGCTCGGCCTGGATGTCGGCCGACGAACGAGGCTTGACGATCGCCGGTTCCACTTTGCGCACAGGTTCGATGTCCGCTGCCCTCAAGGCCGAGACCAGGGCCCCGCGTTGTTCGAACGCCCTCGCGGCGCGCCGGCCGATCAGGAGCTTGCCGGCGGCGTTCTTCTGGCCGGGCGCCTTGCCGTACGGCGACGCGTGCTCGATCTCGGCATTCAGTTCCGCGCCGGCGAGAATGGCCAGCCCGGACATGTAGAACCAGAGGAGCAGCACGATCACGCCGCCCACGGTCCCGTAGCTGCCGGTGTAGTCGGTGAAGTTCGCGATGTACACCTTGAACAGCAGCGAGGCGACAAGCCAGAGCACTGTGGCGGCGACCGCACCCGGCGTAATCCACGCCCAATCCTGGTCCGCGTCGGGGCCGAAGTAGTAGAGCAGGCCGATTGCGGTTGCCACGAGCGCGAACACGAGTGGCCATTGCAGAATGAGCCACGTCCATTCAAAGACATTTCCGAGGCCTGTGGCCTGCCCGATAGAGTCGGCCAAGGTCGGGCCAGCCAGCACAAGAGTGATGGCGACAAGAACCATCACGGCAACGCCCATGGTCAAAG
>Ga0315912_10003361_pt1 | contig 15968 bp, 11 predicted proteins | sample VfabasoilMG_FD_204469 | JGI IMG/M metagenome (GOLD analysis project Ga0315912, IMG submission 204469) | Garden soil microbial communities collected in Santa Monica, California, United States - V. faba soil | ecosystem: Environmental > Terrestrial > Soil > Garden | place: USA: California... | reverse complement strand
GGCCCGTGCGGTGCCGCGCGCACGCACCGGCGTCCGTGTCCGTGTCGGTGCCGGCAGGGCAGCGCTCACGCCGACCCGGTGCCTGGGCTCGGACCGTAGTCACCTTCGGCCATCGCCGAGTTCGATGTCGAAGCCCTCGAGCCGCGTCCACCACGGGCCAACCATCACCTCGCCGAACTTGGTTCGTCGTGCGTTCGTCGGTTCGACGCACACTTCGAGGTAGTCGCAGAAGAAGATCGGGACCGGAATCGAGAATCGCCCCGCGGCATCGGTCCGGCCCTGAGGATTGCCCCCGGGCATCGCGTAGAAGAACGCGCCCTCCGAAGGGACCCCATTCACCAGCACACGACCCTCGACCGTGTGTCCAAGGACCAGCGGACCGTGGAAGATCCACCCGAGGACGAGACACGCGGGCACGAGCATCACCATGGTGCATATGGACAGCCGAGACGACCGCAACGATCGCATGCCTCACTTCCCGCTGAGAGCAACAAACCGTACGGGAACCTGTCGAGCGGCGGATTTGCCGTTCATCATCCCGTGCCGAGCCTGCACGGTCTTGGCCGGGCCGCCAGCCTACCTCTCTTGCCCCGGTTCGAACACGATCCGGCTAGTGCCGTCCGACCACACCAATGCGTAATGGCTCTCTGTTCGCCAGAGCGGCTCACGGGCCACCAGTGACCGCGACAGGAGCGATGGCCCCGTGGTGCGGGGCTGCACAGGTTCGCCTCAACTTGCTGCATGACGGTGACGCGGACAGTGTGAGCTGGGAACGACATCCTCAGTCCCTGACCGACCGCGTCCTCGCGGAGGGCGACTGCGACGCGATCTGCTGGTTGCGCCGGACGGAGGCGCGGCCCGCTCAGAGCCCCGCGATCCGGAAGCTGAAGCGCGCCACGGGTCCTTTCCTCGTGGCGACGACGTCGACCGAGAGCTGCATGCCGTTGGCCAGGCCGTAATTGCTGGCCGTCCACGTGTTCGCCCCCTCGTACGTGAGCGCGACCCCGTTCGACCACTGCGCCGGGTTGGCCGGGAACGCGGCCGGGTTCCACATGAGCACCTGGGCGCACAGGACGGTGGCTTCGGCGACTCCACCGCCGCCCGGCCCCTGGAAGGCGATGCCGGTCGGCAGCAGCCCCGCGGGCGCGAGCGGGATCTCGGGGATCTCGGTGAGCGTCACCGCCCACGACGCGGTGACGGGTGCGAGCTGCGCAGCGAAGAGGTGCAGGCCGGGCAAGAAGGGAGCGATCCCGGGTGCGGGGCCGATGACCAGGAAGCACTCCGCGGTGGCGACCTCGTCGGCACCCATGTCCACCACCGGCAGGCTGTCCCCGTCGCCGTCCACGACGCGGTCGTCGCCCTCGAGGTCCGTCGTCAGCAGGCCGCCGGCCGGCGTGTTCGTGCCGGTGTCGACACAGGGCGAGAACTGGCTGAGATGGAAGTCGTCGGCGTCCGGATCGACGAAGAGCGGATCGGTGTCGAGGTTGCCCGGGCCGATCCAACCGCCGCCCACGTCCGAGAAGCTCACGTCGGGAAGGCCGATGGGGAGGGCGCTGGGGTCGTTGACCAGATCCTGCGGCTGGTTGTTCCACAGGATGCAGTTCGTGATGACGGGGAAGCTGCCCTGGTTCTGGATGCCGCCGGCATTCGGGAAGACGGGATCCGAAGGCAGGTTGCTGATGTTCTCGGTGATCGTCGTGTTGGTGATGATCGGGCTGGACAAGTTGCCGATGCGCAATGCTGGCCCGCCGAACTGGCCGACGGCCAGGTTCCGGGCGATGAGGCAGTTCTCGATCACCGGATGGAGCTCGGGAAAGCTGCTGTGCGGGCCGAAGCCGTTGCAGGCGATCGCCGAAGCCGCGACGAACTGGCTGAAGTTGCGCACGATGGCACAGTTGCGGATGGTCGGCTCGGTGCCCGAGCAGCTGATGCCGGTGAAGCCGTTCGTGACGGTGAACCCGTCCAGCACCGAGTCCTGACCCTCGAAGCTGCCGAAGAGCACGACGGGCCCTCCACCGTTGCCGTCGATGGTGGTCTGCGCGTAGCCGGCGGTGCTGGCCACGGTGATCGCCTTGCCGAGGTAGTCGAGGGTCTCGACATAAGTGCCGGGCGCGACCAGCACCTGATCACCGGCCACGGCGGCGTCGATGCCCTGCTGGATGGTGCAGTAGGGCGTCGCGACGCTGCCGTCGCCGAGCCCGCAGATCGCAGCCTGGTCGACGTGGATGACGTCGGCGGCTGCTGGTCCGGGAGCGCCCAGCAGCAGGGCGGGAATGCAGACGAGAGCGAGAGCTCGAGACATGGGGGGCTCCTGGTGTGGGTGGCGCGGGACGGCCCTCCCGGGTCGAAGCGTGCCCGCCCCCGGAGTCTAGGGGCACTTCGTCAGGCCGGGGAGGTCGGGCGCGCCGTTGTTCCGGGCGTGCAGACCACTGCATCCGAGCGGCCGCCGCACGACGGGCAGATCCGGCGGCCTGTCGTCCGCGTCGGCCTGGCTCACGAAGGCCGGCAGGTGTCGGGCGACCGGTCGATGCAGCACCGTGGACTCAGGGCGCCTCGACCGGTACGGCTCACCGCCGGAGAACGAGCAGGCCGCGGGTGACTGGCGGGAGCGGGCAGTGGGCATTCCGCCGGGGATGACGCCGGCAGATCGACCGGGCTGCGCCGGCGAGGCACCACGCTGCGGACGGCGCTGCTCACGCAGGCGCGACCGCGCGCCGTGCCGTCGCCTGGCTCGGGAGGCGTCTGCTAACGTGGCGCGCCCGTACCCGTCGGACGCCTTCGCGCGGGCGTGCGGCCGGAGTCGATGCCCGGGGACGACCCTAGGGAAGCGCCCATGCCCAACCCTGCCCGCTTGTTCGCCGGCCTGCTCGCTGTCACGGCCACGGCCGCGGTCACGTTCGCGGCCTCGGTCACGCCCGCGCTCACGCTGACGGCTGCTCTCACGCTCACGGCCACCGGCGCAGCCCAGGAAGCGCCCTCGCCGGCACCCGCACCCGCACCCGCGCCCGCACCGGCACCGACACCCGGCAAGACCGACAAGCCGCGCGCGGGCGCGGCGCAGAAGCCGAAGGGTGGCAAGCCGGCAGCCGGGGCCAAGAAGCAGGAAGCGCCGCCCGCCGCTCCCGACGCCGCCGCCGCGAGCGCCACCCCCGCCGCTACACCGACGCAGGAGCAGCCGGCCGCCGCGCCGCCCGCGCCACCCGGGGACACAGGCGCTCCCTGGTCGTGGGGCTTCTGGAACAGCGACTGGGGCCAGGAGTGGGGCAGCCTCGACCTGTTCGCCGGCTACGGCCTCAGCTTCGGCAACAGCAAGGAGTGGACGGGCCTGCGCTTCAACGTCCGCGACTGGTCCGTGCGGCAGGTGACCGGCGCGAACATCACGCTCTGGTTCCCGGGCGAGATCCGCGGCGCGCAGGTCGACGGCCTCTCGCTCGGCCTCATGCTGCCGGCCTTCGAGCGCGGGCGCGGCCTGACGCTCGGCGGCTTCGGCGCCTTCGCCACCGACAGCATGCAGGGCGTGCAGGCCGCCGGGCTGATGGTCGGCGCCGGGCGCCGCCTGCAGGGCATCCAGGTCGCAGGCCTCGGCGTCTTCGCGGGCGAAGAGCTGCACGGCGTCTCGATGGCCGGCCTCGCCACCGTCTCCAGCGGCAGCGCCTACGGCATCCGCATGGCCGGCATCGCCAACGTGAGCGACGACGCCGACTCGGGCCTCGGCGCGGGCGGCATCGCCAACGTGTCGGGCGGCGAGCTGACCGGCGTGCACGCGGCCGGCATCGCCAACGTGTCCGGCGGCGAGATGACCGGCGTGCAGGTCGGCGGCCTGGCCACCGTCTCCGACGGCCCGATGAACGGCGTGCAGGTGGGCGGCATCGCCACGGTGGCCGACGGCCCCATGATGGGCGTGCACGTGGGCGGGGTCGCCACCGTCTCGGACGACACGCTCTCGGGCGTGCAGGTGGGCGGCTTCGCCACCGTGTCGGACGGCGACATGACCGGCCTCAGCGTCGGCGGCCTGGTGACGCACAGCGGGGGCGAGGCGCTGGGCCTGCAGGTCGCCGGGCTGGCCATGTCCTCCGAGGGGCCGGCCACCGGCCTCAACGTGGGCGGGCTGGTCACGCTCGTGCACGGCGACCTGCGCGGCATCAACCTGGCCGGCTTCGCCGCGCTCTCGGGCAGCTCCATCCGCGGCCTCAACGTGGGCGGAGCCGGCGTGCTCAGCCTGCACGACATCGACGGCCTCAACGTGGCCGGCCTCATCGTCGACGCCGGTTCGCGCGAGGCCTACCAGCTCATCAGCCCCTGGCACTCGCCCGACGACGAGCCCGCCGCGAGCCCGATCGAGACGCGCGTGCGCGGCCTCAGCCTGGCGGGCCTGGGCATCCAGGGCGATCGCATCACGGGCCTCGCGGCCGCCGGCATCATCACGCGCTGTCGCTGGATGGAGGGCGCCAGCATCGCGGCCTACAATCGCGCCTCCGACCGGCTCACGGGGCTCTCCATCGGGCTGTTGAACTCGGCGCGCGACCTGCACGGCGTGCAGATCGGGCTGATCAACCACGTGGAGAGCAACCCGCCCTGGGCCCGCTGGCTGCCGCTGGTCAACGCCCGCTTCTGAACCCGCATGAGTGACACGCTGCCGTTCCCCGACACGAGCGAGGAGGGGCAGCGGCCCGAGGGCGGGCTCGTCGAGCTGCGCGGCAGCCTGCTGGGCATCACCTTCCGCAACGACGAGAACGGCTACACCGTCGGGCGCCTCGAGCCCGAGGAGTACGGCCCGCCGATCGTGCTCGTCGGGGCGATGCCGGGCGTGGAGGTGGGCGACAGCCTGCTCGTGCGCGGCACCTGGACCGAGCACCCGCACTACGGCAAGCAGCTCGCGGTGCGCAGCTGCGAGCTGCGCCTGCCCACCGGGCGCACGGGCCTGGTCAAGTTCCTGGGCGGCGGGCGCATCCACGGCGTCGGGCCCAAGACGGCCGAGAAGATCGTCGACGCGCTCGGCCTCGACGTGCTCGAGCGCCTCGAGCGCAACCCCGAGCTGCTCGCCACCGTGCCCGGCCTGTCCAAGCCCAAGAGCCGCGCGATCATGGCGCAGCTGCACGAGATGCGCGAGTCGTCCGCGGCGCTGGTCTTCCTGGCCGACCACGGCCTCGGCGCCGCGCACGCCATGCGCGTCTGGAAGCAGTACGGCTCGTCCACCGTGGAGCTGGTGCGCAGCAACCCGTACCGCATGGCGGAGGAGGTCTTCGGCATCGGCTTCCGCACCGCCGACCAGGTGGCGCGCAGCCTCGGGCTGGCCGCCGACTCGCCGCACCGCATCGCGGCCGGGCTCTCGTGGCTGCTCGGACGCGCTGCACTCGAGGGCCACGTCGGCCTGCCGCGCGAACTCATCGTGACCTCGGCGGCGCCCTTCCTCGAGCTGGACGAGGCGCCGATCGAGACCGAGCTGGCTGCCTGCCTGGCCGACGGACGCCTCATCGAGGACGGCCTCGTCTACCGGCCCGACCTGCTGGCCGCCGAGCGCGCCGTCGCGGGCCACGTCGCGCGCCTGCTGTGCGGCGCGCCCGCGGTGAGCCTGGCGCCCGAGGCGGCCGTGGCGCTGGCCGAGCGGCGCGCGCACCTGCAGCTCTCGCCCGACCAGCGCCGCGCGGTGGGCGTGGTGCTCGGCAGCAAGCTGTCGGTCGTCACGGGCGGCCCGGGCGTGGGCAAGACCACGCTCGTGCGCTGCCTCGTCGACCTCTTCCAGCACCAGGGCCGCAGCGTCTCGCTCGCCGCCCCCACCGGCCGTGCGGCGCGGCGCCTGGCCGAGACCAGCGGCTGCGAGGCCAGCACGCTGCACCGCCTGCTCGGGCTCACGCCGGTGAGCTTCCAGTTCAAGAGCACGCGCGAGGAGCCGCTGCCGGTGGACGTGCTCGTCATCGACGAGATGTCCATGGTGGACGTCGCGCTCATGGCCGCCACGCTCGCCGCGCTGCCCGACGCGGCCACGCTCGTGCTGGTGGGCGACGTGGACCAGCTGCCCTCCGTCGGGCCCGGCGAGGTGCTGCGCGCCTTCATCGACAGCGGCGTGGTGCCTGTCGCGCGCCTGCAGACCGTGTTCAGGCAAGCCGCCAACTCGGGCATCGTGCGCGTGGCGCACCAGGTCAACGAGGGCGAGGCGCCCGAGTTCGACGAGGCCGCCACGGGGCAGGCGTTCTTCGTCGAGCGCGGCGACGCGCGCGCCGCCATCGACGCCATCACCATGCTGGCCACCGAGCGCATCCCGCGGCGCTTCGGCCTCGACCCGCTGCGCGACGTGCAGGTGCTCACCCCCATGCACCGCGGCCCGGTGGGCACCGTGGCGCTCAACGAGGCGCTGCGCGAGGTGCTCAACCCCAGGAGCGACGCGCGCCACGAGCTCAGCCGCTTCGGCCGCCTGTACCGCGAGGGCGACAAGGTGATGCAGGTGAAGAACAACTACGACCTCGACGTCTTCAACGGGGACATCGGCCTGCTCGCCCTGCTCGACGAGGACGGCCACACGGCCGAGGTCGACTTCGACGGCCGGCGCGTGGTCTACGGCCTCGACCAGCTCGACCAGCTCGAGCCGGCCTTCGCCATCACCTGCCACAAGAGCCAGGGCAGCGAGTTCCCGGCCGTGCTCATGCCGCTCTTCAGCGCCCAGTACATGATGCTGCGCCGGAACCTGGTCTACACGGCCGTGACGCGCGCCCGGCAGGTGCTCGTGCTGCTCGGCGAACCGAAGGCGCTGGCCACCGCCCTGCAGCGCGTGGACACGGGCACGCGCCAGCACCGCCTCACCGAACGCCTGCGGCAGGCCGTCGAGTGATGGCGAGCGGCGGCAGTGGTGTCGGTGGCAGCAGCAGCGGCAACGGCGGTGGCGGTGCGCGGCGACGCCTGCTCGAGGTGTGCGTCGACTCGCTCGCGGGCGCGCTGGCCGCGGAGGCCGGCGGCGCCGATCGCCTCGAGCTGTGCTCCGCGCTCGGACAGGGCGGCCTGACGCCCGGGCCGGGCCTCCTGGGCCTGGTGCGCGAGCGCGTGAGCCTGCCGGTGGTCGTGCTCGTGCGCCCGCGCCCCGGAGGCTTCTGCTACACGCCCGACGAGGTGACCACCCTGCTGGCCGAGGTGGCGGCGGCGCGCGCCGCGGGCGCGGCGGGCGTCGCGGTCGGCGCGCTCGATGCGTCCGGGGCGGTCGATCGCCCCGTCCTGCAGCGCCTGCTCGAGGCGGCGGACGGCCTGCCGCTCACCTTCCACCGCGCCTTCGACCTGCTGGCCGCACCGGAGGCCGGGCTCGAGCTGCTGGCCGAGGCCGGCGTCGCCTGCGTGCTCACCTCCGGCGGGCGCCCGAGCGTGCCGGAGGCGCTCGACCCGCTGGCGCGCCTCGTGCGCCTGGCCGGCGAGCGTCTCGTCGTGATGCCCGGCGGCGGCGTGCGCTCGACCGACGTGGCCCGCATCGTGGCCACGACCGGCGCGCGCGCGCTCCACGCCTCGGCGCGCCGCCCGCGGCCCGGCGGGTCGGGCGACGGTCCGCACGGCAGCGCAGCTCTGGCCGTCTCCATCGGCGGGCTGACGGAGACGGACGAGCGCGTCACCGATGTCCGCGAGGTGGCCGCGCTGGCCGCGGCGCTGGCCGCCGCGCCCTGATCCCGGGCGCACCCGGACCGACGAAACCCCGGCGCCACGTACCACGGGCGGAGCGCACGCCGGGCGCACCCGCTCGCACGCCGGGCGCGCGTCGCGCCGTCCTGCGGCTCAGTGCCCCGCCACGGCGTGGCCGTCCTGCAGCAGTTCCCAGAGCAGGCGGCCCAGCTCGTCGAGCGCGTGGTGCCCGGCGATGCGCTCCGCACCTGGACCGTCGGCGAAGAGCGGCACGTCCACGGCGGTGTGGCCCTGCGTCGACCACGCCGTGCCCGAGCGCAGCGCCAGCGGCGCCGCGAGCGCCTCGACCAGCGCCGCGCGCCGGGCCTCGACCCCCTCCAGCGCCTGGGCGGCCGCCACGGCGGCCACCTCGTCCGGCGTGGCGTCCGGGATGCCGCGCCGGCTGCGCAGCGCCTCGCCCGCCGGCAGCCCGCCGGCCAGCTCGGCCATCACGACCTCGATCGAGGCGCGCGGGCGCAGCAGCCACGTGGGGTCCCAGTCGAGCACGCCCAGGCCGTCGCGATTGCGACCCAGCGCCAAGCCGCCCGTCTCGTGGTCGGAGACGCCCACCACGAGCGTCTGTCCGTCGCGCCGCCCGAAGTCGAGCGCCGCCGCGAAGGCCTCGTCGTAGGCCAGCACCTCCCAGGCGTGGGCCGTCAGGTCGTTGTCGTGCGCCGCGTGGTCGATGCGCCCGCCCTCCACCACGAGCACGAAGTCGCGCCCGTCCGCGCCGAGCAGGTCGAGCGCGGCGAGCGTCATCTGGCGCAGCGAGGGCAGCTCGCGCGGGTGATGCGGCTGCGCGGCGTCGAGTTCGTAGGGCAGGTGCGAGTCGGCGAAGAGCGCGAGCAGCGGCAGCTCCCGGGCGCGCGTCAGGCCCGCGAGGTCGTGCACCACGTGCCAGCCGCGCTGCGCGGCCTCCGCCAGCAGGTCGCGCGTGTCGGTCCGCCCCAACAGCTGACCCGCGACGTTCGGGACGAAGAAGGCCCGCCCGCCCCCCATGAGCAGTTGCAGTTGCGGCGCGACGGCGGGCGTCGCTCCGTGCCCGGCGGCGACGGCGGGCGTCGCCGAGTGCCCGGACGCCGAACCGTCGGCCGCGACGGCAGCGCGCGGCGACGGGGCACAGCCGGCCTCCACCTGCTGCACGGCGATGGCGTCCTCCTGCAGGCGGTCGCCGATGTGCGCGCTGAAAGCGGCCGGCGTGGCGTGCGTGACGCGCGTGGTCGTCACGACGCCCACCGCCAGCCCGAGCGGACGCACGCGCTCGAAGAGGTTCGGCAGCCGCCGCCCCTCGGGGTCGAACCCGAGCACCAGGTTGCGCGTGAGCGTGCCGCAGGCCAGGGCCGTCGCGGCCGAGGCCGAGTCGGTGATGTGGCTGTCGGCCGAGGCCGTGGCGCAGCTGCCCACGAGCACGCGGTCCAGCGCCAGCGGTCGCCCGGCCAGCGTGCGGCCCAGGGTCAGGCTGGCCGGCCCGAAACCGTCGCCGATGAAGAGCACGAGGCGCCGGGGAGCGGCCTCGGCCGCGGGTGTCCCGCCCAGCCCGGAGCCGGCCAGCAGGGTGAGCGACAGCGCGACGAGCAGCCGGTGCACGACGGGGTTCCCTTGGGCGGAGCGATGGGCGGCGCATTCTACGCCCGGGCGGCGCCGGCCGCGCATCCCGGGCGTCCGGACGGCCCTTGACTCAAACTGGTATTGCTGATACTAGTTTTAGCATGAAGCTCCGCCTGCAGACCGACTACGCCCTGCGCATCCTCATCACCCTGGCCCGCGAGCCGCGGCTCGTGCGCGTGGACGCCGTGGCCGAGGCCTTCCGCATCTCACGTGAGCACCTCGTGAAGGTGGCCCAGGCGCTCAGCCGGCACGGCTGGGTGGAGACGCGCGCCGGGCGCGGCGGCGGCATGCGCCTCGCCGTCGCCGCCGAGAGCATCGACGTGGCCGCCGTGGTGGGCGCCTTCGAGGGCCGCGAAGGCGTGCTCGAATGCGTCGCCGAGCCCACCGTCTGCGCGCTCGAACCGGGCTGCCGGCTGCGCAAGAAGCTCATCGCCGCGGAGGCCGCCTTCTACCGCGAACTGCAGGGCACGAGCCTGGCCGACCTCGTGCGCACCCCGCGCGCCGGCAGCGGCCTGGCGCGCCTGTCCGTGCCCTGAGGCAGCACCAGCCTCCAGCAGCCGCCCGCCCCACCTCTCGCTCCGCCTTCCCTCTCCATCGACACCCTTCGAGTTCCGATCGCCATGGACATCGCCTTGCTGCGTTCCTCCTTCGAGACCATCCGCCCGCAGGCCGAGGAGGCGGCGCGCACCTTCTACGCGCACCTGCTCGGCACCTATCCCCAGGTGCGGCCGCTCTTCGCGCAGACGGATTTCAGCCAGCAGCGCAAGAAGCTCATGGCCACCCTGGCCGCCATCGTCCAGCTGGTGGACAAGCCGGACGAGCTGCACCCCCTGCTCCAGCGGCTCGGCGTGAGCCACGAGGCCTACGGCGTGCGGCCGGAGATGTACGCCTTCGTCTCGGCCTCGCTGCTGGCCACGCTGGCTGGCGCGCTCGGCAAGGCGTGGACGCCCGAGCTGGCCAAGAGCTGGGTCGAGGCCCTGGAGGTCGTGGGCGAGGCCATGATCGCGGCGCAGGCGCGCGCGGCCTGAGGTCGCAGCCGGCGCACGCGGGGTTCCGCCCGCGCGCGCCGAGGTTCGCTCGGCCGCACCGAGGTCGCTTCAAGCGCGAGGAGGCCTGCTCAGGTACGAGCGCGTTGAGGCAGGATGGGCGGTCGCCCGCCCCCTGGTGCCCGTCCATGGTGCACACGCTGCTCGTCGCCCTCGCGCTGCTCGGCTGCCTGGCCTGGCTGGCCGGCTGCGTCGCGGCGCTCGCGACGCGGCGCGCCGTGCTGCGCCTCGCCGACCAGCCGCTGCCGGCGCCGGGCGCGCGCCTGCCGACGCTCTCGATCGTGGTGCCGGCGCGCGACGAGGCGGCCACGCTGCCGGCCGCCGCGGCCTCGCTCCTGGCCCAGCGCCTGCCGGGACTGGAGTTCGTGTTCGTGGACGACCGCTCGCGCGACCACACCGGCGCGCTGCTCGATGCGCTCGCCGCGGCCGACCCGCGCGTGCGCGCGTTGCACGTCGCGCAGTTGCCGCCGGGCTGGCTCGGCAAGGTGCACGCGCTGCACGTCGGCGCGGCGGCCGCGCGCGGCGAGTGGCTGCTCTTCACCGACGCCGACGTGCACGTGCGGCCGGGCTGCCTCGAACGCGCGCTGGCCTTCGCCGAGGCTCGAGCCCTCGACCACCTGGTCGTGCTGCCCGGCCTGCCGCGCGAGGGCTTCCTGCTGGAGTGCGCCTACGCCGCCTTCGGGCGCTCGTTCGTGCTCTCGCAGCGGCTGTGGGCCGTGTCCGACCCGCGCTCGTCAGCGGCCACGGGGGTGGGCGCCTTCAACCTCGTGCGGCGCGCGCATCTGGAGCGCACGCCCGGCTTCGAGTGGCTGAAGCTCGACGTGGCCGATGACCTCGCGCTCGGCCTGCTGCTCAAGAGCCACGGCGGCCGCTGCGCCGTGCTCAGCGCGACGGACCTGCTCTCGGTGCGCTGGTACGACAGCCTGCCCGCCATGCTGCGCGGCCTGGAGAAGAACACCTTCGCCATCGCCGGCTGCCGCCTCTCGACCACGGCCGTCCTGGCCGTCGGCTCGCTGCTGCTCGACTTCGCGCCACTGCTCGCGCTGGCGGGGCTCGGCCACGCTTGGCTCTCGCTGCTCGGCGCCGGCACGCTGGCCGTGTCGCTCGCCGTCGCGGCGGTCAGCGCGCGCTGGGCCGGCCGCCCGCTGCTGCCGGCGCTGTGCTTCCCCGTCGGCAGCCTGCTGCTCAGCGCCATCGTGCTACGCGCGGGCCTGCTCGGCTGGCGGCGCGGCGGCGTGGTCTGGCGCGACACGTTCCACGCCAGCGCCGAGCTGCGGCGCGGGGCGCGCGTGAGCTTGCTGCGGCCGCGGAGCGGGCGCTGAGCTGCCGGCCGCTGCGTCGACGATGCACGCGCTGCCCGTGGCGCCCGGCACTGGCACGCGACGTCAGCCGCGCAGGCTCTCGATCGGGCGCACGCTGAGCGCGCGCGTGCTCGCGGCAATGCCGGCGACGGTCGCCAGCGCCGCGGCGCAGAGCGCGGCCGACGGCAGCGCGAGCAGCGGCAGCTCGGCCCCCAACTCGAGCACCTGCTCCAGGAAGAGCCAGGCCAGCGCGAAGCCGCCGACGCCGCCGACGAGGCCCGCCGTGAGCCCCGAGAGCGCGTACTCGGTGGAGAAGAGCAGGACGACACCGGAGCGGGTCACGCCGAGCGTCTTGAGCAGCGCCACCTCGCGCGCGCGGCGCAGGCTGGTCGAGGCCACCGCCCCGGCCAGGATGACCACGCCCGCCAGCGCGGTGAAGGCGCCCAGCAGGCGCACGCCGAAGCCCAAGCTGCCGAGCAGCGTGGCCACCTTCTCGAGGATGGCGCGCACGCGCAGCAGCGTCACGTTGGGGTAGGCCGCGGCGAGGCGGTCCTGCAGCGCGCTCTCGACTTCCGGCGGCACCTGCGCCGACGCGATACGGAAGTGCGGCGCCTGTTCCAGCACGCCCGGCTCGACGACCACGAAGAAGTTGATCGAGAAGCTGCCCCACTCGACGCTGCGCAGGCTGGTCACGAGCAGCTCGACCGGCCGGCCGAGCACGTCGAAGGTCAGGCGGCTGCCGACGCCGACGCCCAGGTCCTCGGCGAAGTCCTCCTCCAGGCTCACCTCGGCCACGTCCGGCTCCGACCAGAGCGCGCCCGCCAGGATGCGGTTGTCCTGCGGCAGCTCCTGCAACCAGGTGAGCCGCTGCTCGCGGGTGTACACCCAGCGCCCGCGACCGCGGTCGCGGCCGTCGCGGCCGTCGCGGCCGTCGCGGTCACCGCGGTCGTCACGGTCACCGCGGTCTCCGTCCGGCTCACGGCCCTCGGCGCGCTCGGCGCCGGCCTCGTCACCCTCGTCACCCTCGTCACCGCGCCCCTCGGCGATGAGTTCGCTCACGGAGCGCCCGTCCACGGCGGCGAGGCGCGCCATGACGACGGGCACCGAGTCCACGTGCTGGGCGCGCACCTCGGCCAACGCGGCCTGCACGCCCTCCCACTGGTCGGGTTGGATGTCCACCATGAACACGCTGGGCGCGTTCTCGGGCATGGCGCCGCGCAGCTCGTCGTCCATGCGGCCCTCGACGAGCAGCATGGCGAGCACCACGAGCACGCCCAGGCCGAGCGCGACGATGGCGCCGACCGTGCCGGCCCCGGGGCGCGCGAGCGCGGCGAGGCCATGCTTGAGCGTCGGCGCGAGGCGCTCGCGCGGCAGCCGCCCGACCGCCGCCATGAGCAGGCGCGCGGCGAGCGCGAGCAGCCCGCCCACGAGGCACAGTCCGCCGGCGAAGACGGAAGCGCGCAGCAGGTCGTCGCCCTGCAGCCAGGCGGCGCCGAAGACGCCGCCGGCGAGCGCGACGACCGTCGCCGTGCGCAGCAGGCGCGGCGTGGCGAGCGGCGCGGCATCGGCGCGCAGCACGCGCACCGGCGGCACGCGCCAGACCGCGGTGAGCGCCGGCAGGCTGAAGACGACGGCCACGCCCAGCCCGAGCCCGAGGCCGCGCAGGATGGGCAGCAGCGGCACGCCCTGCAGCAGCTCGGCCGGCAGCAGCTCGGGTGCGAGCGGCAGCAGCAGGTGTGGCAGCGCCGCGCCGGCGGCCGCGCCCACGGCGCTCCCGACGAGCGCCAGCAGGGCCACCTGCACCAGATAGAGGAGCAGCACCTCGCGCGGGCGCACCCCGAGGCAGCGCAGCACCGCGATGGCGGCCGTGCGCTCGGCGATCCAGGCGCGCACGATCTGCGCCACGCCGGTGCCGCCGAGCAGCAGCGAGAGCAGGGCCACGAGCCCGAGGTAGTCCTCGACGCGACCGAGCGCGCGGCGCAGCGTGGGCTGGGCCTCCTCGTGCGTCTCGAGGCGCAGGTAGCTGCTGTCGGGCAGCGACTCGAAGAGTTCGCGGCCGAAGTCGTGGAGTGCTTCGCGGTCGGGCAGTCCGGGCAGCGCGAAGAGCGCCTGGTAGCGCACGCGATTGCCCACGCCCTGCAGGCTGGTGCGCTCCAGGCCCTGCGCCGACAGGAAGACGCGCGGCCCGAGCGTCAGCGAGAAGCCGAGGCGCCCCGGCTCCTCGAGCACGACCCCGGCGATCTCGAAGCGCGCACCGCCGATGGAGAGCGGGTCACCGGGCGCGAGGTCGAGCGCCTCGAGCAGCTCGGGCCCCACCACGGCGTGCTCGGCGTCCAGCAGGGATGCGAGCGTGCGGGGCGGGTCGAGACGCAGCGTGCCGTAGAACGGGAAGACGCCGTCCACGACCTTCAGCTCGACGAGCCGGCTGGCGGGGGCTGCGGTCGCACCGGCTGCGGCGAGGGACCGCTCCGGCTCCCAGCGCGAGACCATCGTGGCGAGTTCGCGCACGTCGGTGACGGCCAGCTCGGGCCGCGCGGCCACGAAGGCGTCCAGCTCCGGCGGCAGCGGCCGGCTGGCGCGCACCACGACGTCGGCCGCCAGCAGCTCGCGCGAGTGGCTCGTCATGCCGTCGCGCAGGGCCGCGACGAGCGAGCCGACGCCCGTGACGGCCGCCACGCCCACCGCCAGGCAGGCCGTGAAGAACAGCAGCCGCCCGTGGTGGCCGCGCGAGTCGCGCCGCGCGATGGCGAGCAGCAGGCCCGGCCTCACGCCGGCCGGCCCGCCGGGGCGCTGCGCTCGTCGCGCACGATGCGTCCGGCCTCGAGGTGCACGCGCCGCTCGGCGCGCTCGGCCACCTGGCCGTCGTGCGTGACGAGCACGAGCGTCGCGCCCTCGGCGGCGCGCAGCTCGACGAGCAGGTCGAGCGCCCGCCGGCCGGTGGCGCTGTCCAGGTTGCCGGTGGGCTCGTCGGCCAGCAGCAGGGACGGGCGCGGCCCGAAGGCGCGCGCCAGCGCCACCCGCTGCTGCTCGCCGCCCGAGAGCTGGCTCGGGTAGTGATGGCCGCGCTTCTCGAGGCCGACGCGCTCGAGCAGCTCGTCGGCGCGCGCCCCCGCGTGGCGCCGGCCGGCCAGCTCGAGCGGCAGCAGCACGTTCTCGCGCGCCGTCAGGTTGCCGAGCAGCTGGAAGCTCTGGAACACGAAGCCCAGCTTCTCGCGCCGCAGCAGGGCCAACTCGTCCTCGCCCAGGGTCTCGAGCCGCACGCCGTCGAGCGCCACGCTGCCCTCGCTCGGGCGGTCGAGCCCGGCGAGCAGCCCGAGCAGCGTGGACTTGCCGCTGCCCGAAGGCCCGAGGATGGCGACGAACTCGCCGCGCTCGATGCGCAGGTCGACGCGGTCCAGCACCGTGATGAGTTCTCCGCCCGAGGGCAGGCGACGCGTGAGGTGCTGGCACAGGAGACGCGGCACGGGTTCCATGGCGTCATGGTGCCGGATCGGCGCGCAGGATGCCCGCGCGGCGCCGGGCAGCCCGGCCCTGCGCGCGCGCCCGACGCCGGCCGTGCCGACTCAGCGCCCGAGGGCGGAGAGGAGGCGCCCCCGGATGTCGTCCACCAGACGGCGGGCGTGCTCGGCGCTCATGTCCGGATCGGGCCAGCCGAAATTCCAGTGCAGTCGGCTGCGCATGCTGGCGGCACTGGCCACGAAGTCGCCCAGTGCCGACGGCGTGTGCACCACATGGCAGGCCTCCAGCTGCAGCGGCCCGTACGACCCGGCCAGCTCGAGCCGCCCGAGGTTGGTCAGCCCGCTCGTCCCGTGCGCGTGGCGCTCCCAGGCCTCGACGAAGGCGTGCGGCGGGAGCACGCCGCCGCCCAACCGACGCGCGAGCAGCGGCGAGAGGCCGGTGAGGCTCAGGTCCTCGAGGCGGCCGAGGCGGGCTGCGACGTCGCGCCGCAGCGCGCGCGCCAGGTGCCAGAGACCCGCGTCGCGCGCCACGCGGCGGTTGTACGCACACACCGAGGCGTACAGCCCGAGGGCGTCGCGCGGCGATGGCTCGAGGCGGTCCCGGATGTCCACGGCAGTCCCGAAGGAGACCGCCGCAGCACCGCTGCCGGGCTGGTCGCCGAGGATGCCGAGCAGCATGGCCGCCGACAGCGCGCTGTGCACCGTGGTGCGTTCGCTCCGGCAGCGCGACACCAGGGCCTCCAGCACGTCGGGTTCGAGGACGGTGGGCAGCAGGCGGGTGCGGCGCGCATGGGCGGGGACGTCGCGCTCGCGTCGCACCCGCACCGGCGGGCCATCGCGGCGCGCCTCCCAGTGGCTGCGCTGCAGCAGGCGCGAGCGGCGCAGGCGGCCGCGCAGGCCGCGCGCGGAGGGCGGCATGA
>Ga0315912_10003360_pt1 | contig 15971 bp, 13 predicted proteins | sample VfabasoilMG_FD_204469 | JGI IMG/M metagenome (GOLD analysis project Ga0315912, IMG submission 204469) | Garden soil microbial communities collected in Santa Monica, California, United States - V. faba soil | ecosystem: Environmental > Terrestrial > Soil > Garden | place: USA: California... | reverse complement strand
ACGGCGAGGTCGACGCCTGCAGCATGTACGACTCGTTGAAACGCGAGTGCGGGATCGGGCTGCGGCCGTCGCGGATGTGCAGCAGCGAGGCCTGCGACAGCGCGGCCAGCAGTTTGTGCGTCGAGTGGGTCGCGAAAATCGTCGGGCCCTTGTGATCCGCCGGGTCGCCGTGCATGGCGTGACGGCCCTTGTAGAGCGGATTGAAACGCGCGTAGGCGTACCAGGCCTCGTCGAAGTGGATGCGGTCGACGGAAGGATCCAGCAGCTCCTGCACGCGGCGCGCGTCGTAGATCAGTCCGTCGTAGGTGGAGTTGGTGACGATGGAGTGCACGGCGCGCGTGCTCACGCCCCGGGTCACCAGCGGATTCGACTTGATGCCATCCGCGATGGCCTTCTTGGAGAGACGCTCCGGCGGGATCGGGCCGATGATGCCGTAGCGATTGCGCAGCGGCACCAGGTACTGCGGGATGCCGCCGGTCATGACCAGGCTGTGCTCGATCGACTTGTGGCAGTTGCGGTCGCAGAGCGCGATCTGGTCGCGCGCCACCGCGGCCATGAAGATCACGCGGTTCGACATCGAGGTGCCGTTGGTCACCGAGTAGCTGCGGTGCGCGCCGAACACGCGCGCGCAATAACGCTCGTGTTCGCCCATCGGTCCGGAGTGATCCAGCAGCGAGCCCAGTGAGCCCACGCTGATCGAGAGGTCCGACCGCATCACGTTCTCGCCGAAGTAGTCGAAGAAGATGCGGCCCACCGGGGATTTCAGGAACGCCGTGCCGCCCTGGTGGCCGGGCGTGTGCCAGGAGTATTCGAAATCCAGCGTGAACTTCATGAGCGCCGCCGCGAGCGGCGGCATCATGACGTCCAGGTAGCGACGGATCGCGGCCGACACGCGGCCGCCGACAAAGGCGGCCGTGTCCTCGAGGGTCCAGATGAACTCGTCCACCTGGCTCATGACCTCGACCGGGATGCTCGACGCCTCGCCGCGCTCCGCCAGCAGGAAGATCGGGATCTTGTCGTTGCGCGAGCGGACGTAGTCGATCAACCCGCGGGCGCGCGCATGGTTCTTGTCCTCACCCAGCGACCAGTCGATCAGCAATGCATGGATCGCCGAGTCGGAGGTGATCACGGCCTTGCCGTCTTCCGCCGACAGCGCCTCGACCACTTCGACATTGCGGCCCTGCATCTCCGTGACCAGCGCGCGCGCGGCGCGGCCCTCCGCGGTCGGGGTGCCCAGTTCGTCGTCGACGATGAGGGCGCGGAGGGAAAGACGTTTGATGCCTCGTGTGATCATCGGGAGATCTCCGTTCTCGAAACTGGCCGGGGTGTCATCGATGCGTCGCGATCAGGGCGGTGGGATGACCCACGCGAAGAAGTTCTGCGTGGTTTCATCCAGCGAGCCGAAGTACTTGCCGTACAACGCCGCGAACCCGGACGACGAGTAGGTGGAGCTCAGCGCCGTGTCCACCAGCAGCCGGAAGTCTTCGTCGCCACGCGCCATGGCCAGGGCCAGCGGTTCGTGCGTGATCTGGCGATTGAGGATGCGCAGGTTCTGCATGGCCTTTTCGTCCATGGCGGCGAGCGCCACGTCCGCGTCGCCGAAGAACACGTCGATCTTGTCCTCCATCAGGAACTTGATGCCGCTGGCGTAATCGGGCACCGAGACCGTCGCGGTGTTCAGCTTGAACTTCTTGATGCCCTGCTTGAGCCAGTTCTCCGAGCTCGTGCCCGCCACCGTCGCGAAACGCGTGGCCTCGACCATGCCCTGCGCGGGAGTGCCACGCCACACGGGCCGATCGCGCGGCTTCAGCTCGAGGGCTTCGCGCACCTGCGGCGTGATGTCGTTGCGCACCACGGCGCGGATGCCGCCGGCGAACGTCGGGATGGAGAAGGACAGGGTCTTGCGCCGCGCCAGCGTGGCGTTGGACGGCGTGCAGAGCAGGTCTGCCTGTCCCCCGGCCAGCGTGCTCGCGGCGTTGTCGATGGTCACGGGCACCCAGTCGACCGCGAGTTGCGGGACCTGCGATTTCAGGCTGGCCGCGACGCTGTTGCAGAGTTCCGCGCCGTAACCTTCGGCCGCGCCGCCCGCGCCCGCCGAGGTGAAAGGCTTGGCCTGCGCGACGTACGCGAAGCGCACGTGGCCGCTCGACTTGATGCGTTCGAGCGTGTCGCCGGCGGTGGCCGTGACGGAGGCTGCTCCAAGTGCCAGGACGGCGAGAACCGTGCTGAGTTTGTTAGTCATTGCATTTCTCCTGGAAGTTTCAAAGGGAGCTCGGCGCGGACGCCGGTCCCTTGAAGCGATTCGAGATGAAGGCCCAGATGATGTAGGTGACGCCCAGCATCATGACGCCGCCCATGACGGCGCTGCCGCCGGAGGCGTAGAGCGCGTAGACGCTGTAGATCAGCGCGGCCATGGTGATCACCATGTTGCGGGTGTAGACGCCGCTCGAGACGTTGTTGGCTTTCATCATGATGGGCAGCGCGGTCAGCGCCAGGATGTAGGGAATGACGTTGGTGACCACCGCGAGATTCACCAGCGCGCCGAATTGCTCGGACAGCGACGGCGAGATGGTCATCAGCGCCAGCCCGGTCTGCACCACGCCCATGATGATCATGCCGGTGATGGGCGCGCCGGCCGCGCTGACCTTGCTGAACGCACCGGGGAACATCTTCTCGTCGGCGGCGGACTTGGCCGTGGACGACAGCGTGAACTGCCAGCCGAGCAAACTACCCACGCAGGCCAGCACGGCCAGCGCCATGATCACCGAACCGACGGTCGGGTTGAACATCTTGGCAAAGGCCAGGCCGAACGGGCCGGTGGAGTTGGCGAGCTCGGCATTCGGCACGATGCCCTGGATGACCGAGGTCGACAGCACGTAGACCACCGCGGCACCCAGCGTGCCGAACAGGCAGGCGAGGGGCACGTCGCGCTTCGGGTTCTCCACGGAGTCGGAGTTCTGCGCCGCGGACTCCATGCCGAGGAAGGCCCAGAGGGTGAGCGCGATGCTCGAGCCCATGCCTTCACCCAGCGACAGGCCCTGCGGGTTCCAGGCAGCCGCGAAGGTGTCGGAGCTGAACCAGAACCAGCCGATGATCGACAGGGAGCCCACCGGGATGATGACGCCCCACACGGTGATCGCGCCGATCTTGCCGGTGATCGAAGGTCCGCCGAAGTTGGCCACCGTCGTCAGCCACAGCAGTCCGATGACGCTCATGCAGGTGGCGATGGGCGTGGCCGACAGTCCCGGGAAGAAAGTCGCCAGGTAGCCCACCGCGGAAATCGCGATGGCGACGTTGCCGATGGCCAGCGAGATGAAGTACAGGAAGAAGGCCTGGAAATAGCCGTCCTTGCCGTAAGCATCTTCGGCGTAGGCCGCGAGGCCGCCGGTGCGCTGGTTGAAGATGCCCGCCTGCGCGAAGCCGTAGGCCAGGGCCATGGATCCCACGGCCGTGACGATCCACGACAGCAGCGAGATGGCTCCGACCTTGGCCATGTTGGTGGGCAACATGATGATTCCCGAGCCCATCATGTTCACCGCGACGATGAACGTGAGCTGGACGAGATTCATCTTCTTTTTTGGCTGAGACATAGGTTTCTCCTACTCCCTGTGTGTGTAGGTTTTGAAAGTGAAGCGGCTGCAGGCCGCGATTACTTCAGGCAATAAACGTAGTAGGTGCCGTCCTTCTCTTCGGTCCCTTCGACTTCCTTTGCGAACCCCGGGAACTTGTGACCCCAGGCCTGCAGAGCTTTCATGTACTTGATCCAGGGGCCGTCGGCCGCGCCGATGTTCTCGCCGGGCATCACGATGGGAATGCCGGGTGGATAGGGAATGACGCCCACGCCAACGATGCGGTTCGCCAGCTTTTCCAGGGGCACCTTTTCCGCGTCGCCGGCCATGAGTTTCTGGAATGCCTTGCGCGGCACCATCTCGGGCTTCGGCAGTGTCGAATACGCCTGCGCCTGCGCATGGCCCATCTGGCTGCTGCGCAGGAACTGCCACATCTCGTCACCGAGATCCTTGAGGCCCATGCCGGCGTACCGGTCGCCGCCGGCCTTGACGATTCCGGGCAGCACTTCGGTCAGCGGCGCATTGCGGTCGTAGTCCGTCTTGAAGTCGAGCAACGTGTTGAGCAGCGTGCCCCACTTGCCCTTGGTGATGCCCACCGAGAACAGGAACAGCACCATGTGATCCGTGGTGCGCGAGGGCACGATGCCGTGCCGGCCGATATACGCGGTGACGATGTCCGCCGGGATGCCGTGCTCGGCGAGTTTGCCGTCGTCCTGCATGCCCGGGCACTCGATGCCGAACTTGATCGGATCGAGCATGCACCAGCCATCGGGAATGCCGTCGAAGCCGTGCCACTTCTCGCCGGGATGCAGCACCCAGCATTCCGGGTCGGTAGATAGCTGCTCGGCCGAAGCCTCGTGGAAGGGGACCTTCTTGCCCGTCTTCGCGTCCTTGATCTCGCGCGCGTTCCAGGGCTCGAAGAACCAGTCCTTCTTCGACTTGAATTCCTGGAACACGCGGGCGGTGGCCAGGCGGCAGGCGACGGCTTCGTCGATGGTCTCCTGCGTGAGCGCATGGCCGCCGGGGCCGTCCATCATGCCGGCCGCGACGTCGTTCGAGGCGATGAGCAGGTAGAGCGGCGAGGTGGAAGCCTGCGTGCAATAGGCCTCGTTGAAGCGGCCGTGGTCGATGGCGCCCTTGCCGTCGCGGATGTGGATCCACGAGGTCTGCGACAGCGCCGCCAGTAGTTTGTGCGTGGAGTGGGTGGCGAACACCGTCGGGCCGTCCTTTGGATGGCTCGCCGGGTCTTCGCGCATCGCAAAGCGGTTCTTGTACAGCGGGTTGAAGCGCGCGTAACCGTACCAGGCCTCGTCGAGGTGCACGCGGTCGCTGCTCTGGCCGAGGCGCTTCTCGACCTGGGCCGAGTCGTAGCACATGCCGTCGTAGGTGCAGTTGGTGAGTACCGCGTACACCGGCTTCTTGCTGGTCGCCTGCTTCGCCAGCGGGTTCGCGGCGATGGAGGCGTTGATCGCGGCCGGCTCGAGCGAGGCGGGCGCCGCCGGACCGATGATGCCGTAGCGATTGCGCGTCGGCGTGATGAACACCGGGATGCCGCCGGTGAGCGCCAGGCCCTGCTCGATCGACTTGTGGCAATTGCGGTCGCAGAGCGCGATCTCGCCGTCGCCCACGCAGGCCGTCATGATGGTGCGGTTCGATGCCGAGGTGCCGTTGAGCACGGTGTACGAGCGGTGCGCGCCGAATACGCGCGCCGCGTAGCGCTCGCTCTCTCCAACCGGTCCGCTGTGTCCCAGCAAACTACCCAGCGCGCCGCGCTCGATGCCCATGTCGGTGCGGAACAGGTTCTCGCCGAAGAAATCGAAGAACACGCGTCCCACCGGCGACTTCAGGAATGCGACGCCGCCCTGGTGGCCGGGTGCGGCCCAGGAGTACTCGCTGTCGCGGTTGTAGCTGGCGAGGGCGGCGGCGTAGGGCGGCAGCAGCTGCGAGAGGTAGCGTTCGATGGCCGACTGCACGCGGCTGGCGATGAACGCGGCAGTGTCGTCGAGGATCCAGATGAATTCGTCGGAGAGCTGCGCGACCTCCACGCTCACCGTGCCCGCCATCTTGCGGCCGGCCATGAGGAAGATCGGCAGCTTGGCATTGCGCTTGCGCACGCCGCGCATGAGCTCGGTGGCCTGCGCGTGGACGTGATTGTCGTTGGCGCCTTGCGTCCAGTTGATCAGGATGCAGTCGATGCTGGCGTCCGCGGTGGCGGTCGCCATGCCGTCCTCACAGGAATGCGCCTCGATGACTTCGATACCGCGTCCGCGCAACTCGCTGGCCAGGGCCCGTACGCTGCGCGCCGCGGCTCCCGCGCCGGTGAGGCCGCTGTCGACGATCAATACTTGCCGCAGTGGCCGTTTCGCCGCCGTTTGCATGCTCCGCTCCTTGGCTCAGGGTTTCTGGGATCCGGCGCGCGAGCTCTGCTCCGCGATATAACGCAGCAGTTCGCCTTCGAGCCGCAGGCGCAGTGCGCCGTATTCGCTGCGCAGGTCTTCCTCGGCGCCGGGCCGTTCGAGGCGCTCCAGCACCTGCGTACAAGCGGAGTACTCCTCGCACAGTTCGAGAAAGGAGTCCTGCTTCTCGCAGCGTTTGAGCGCGAGCGCCTGCACGTGGGGAAATCTATCCAGCAGAAGTTTCATACAGGCCTCCGCCCGCTGTCTGCCCAGGTCCTCGGGATCATTCATTCGGCGTCCATCACGCGGAAGTGGCCGAAGGTTACGTACGGTGTCATACGCGTCACGACGTCCATTCACATCAGCCTCCCAGCGCCATGATGGCCGCCATCAGCAGTGCGCCGATGGCCGCCATGGCCAATCCGTTGAGAAGTGCATTGCCGCTCGAATAACGCGCCAGCAACGCGCCGGAAATGAACAGCATCACCAGCGCCACGAGGCGCGACCAGAGCAGCGCACGCGCCGTGTCGTCGATGATCATGAAGGGGATCACCAGCGGGAACGTCGACAGCACCACCAGCAGGAACACTATGAACGCGTCGCCGTAGTCGCGGCCCGACAGTCCCGGGCGGACGGCCGCCGGCGGCGTCGCCGCCAGCCGCTTGCGAATCAACTCGAGCCCCTCTTCGCCGAGACTTGCCGCCATGGGGCCGGACAGTTCGTCGGCCACCAGCGCGCGGCCGGCGGAGGCGTCGTTGTTGCCGCTGAGCCTCTCGATCAACGCGCGGTTGCGGCGCTTCTGCGTCTTCATGCCGACCAGGTGCATCACCGCGTCGACCAGTCCCCAGGCGAGGTTGCAGCCCAGTGCCGCGACCAGCAGCGTGCGCACTTCTTCCTGGCCGTCGGTGGCGACACTGATGGATCCGATGAAGCTCATGGCCATCAGCAATCCGAAGATGACCTCGGAGGACCGGTACACCGGATCGAGGGCCGTGCCGGATGTATTTTCGTTGTCGGCGATCATTTGCTCACTCCCGGCATGAAATAGAACATCATGGCGATGATCAGGTAGATAGTGATGAGCTGCGCGCCCTTGAACCAGTTGGCCTGGCCGTCGCCGTACACCATGGCGCCGATGATCACGCCGATGAACAGCGTGCCCACCTCGGCGGGGCTGAACGACAGCTCGAGGGGCGCGGGCGCGATGAAGTAGCTGGCGAACACCAGCACCGGGGCGATGAACAGCGCGATCTGGATCGAGCTGCCCAGCGCGATGCTGATCGACAGGTCGGGCTTGTTCTTCGCGCCCATGGCAATGGCCGAGCCGCTCTCCGCGGCGCCGCCGACCACGGCCAGGAAAACGATGCCGATGAAGACCGACGACATGCCGAGCGCCTTGCCCGTACCGTCGGCCGCGCCGACCAGCACTTCGCTCATCCACGCGGCCAGCAGCGATGCCACGACCAGGCTGCCCAGGGCGCGGGGCAGGCTCCAGCGCGGGCCCTCATCTCCATGCCCGTGGCCGCCACCTTCGCCGCCTTCACTCGCGAAGCTGCCCTTGTGGGTGCGCAGCGAGTAGATCAGGTAGAGCACGTAGATCGCGAGCAAGGCCGCCGCGACGCCCACGTTGAGCATCGCCTCCTGGCGCACGGTTTCCGTGGGCGCGAGCACGCGGCTGAACGCGCTGGGTATCGCCAGGCTCATGGCTGCGAGCAGCATCATGGTGGCGTAGGTGCGCGCGGCCACGCGGTTGTAGGTCTGGTCGTGATACTTGAGGCCGCCCAGCAGGAAGGCGATGCCGAGCGCCAGCAGCAGGTTGGCCAGGATGGCGCCGATGATCGAGGCGCGCACCATCTCGAGCTGGCCGGCGTGCAACGCCACCAGCGCGATGATGAGCTCCGGCGCGTTGCCGAAGGTGGCGTTGAGCAGCCCGCCCACGGCATCGCCGGTGTAGGTCGCCAGTTGTCCGGTCGAGCGCACGATCAGCGCGGCGATCGGAATGATGGCGAGTGCCGCGCTGAAAAAGATCAGCGGCGGCGAGACGCCCCCCATGTGCTCCAGCACCAGGGAGACAGGAATGAACACCAGCAGCCAGTTGACGGAGAATTTCATGGACTTTTTTCACCCTCGATGGCGGGCGGCAGTCCTTCGCTGACCCAGGATTTGGCAAGCGTGTAAGTGGCGGCGAGCAACACGGGTCCCACGAACAGTCCCATGACGCCGAAGCCGATCAGGCCGCCGATGACGCCGGCGATGATGAGCAGCATGGGTAGTTGGACGCCACGACGGATGAGGATCGGGCGCAGCACGTTGTCGAGCATGCCGATCGGCAGCGACAGGCCGATGAGCAACCAGCCCCAGCCTGCCTGGTCGGTCCAGAAGAGCCAGCCGATCGCGCCGATCATGATGGGCAGCGGCCCGAGCTGCGCGATGCCCAACATGAACACCAGCGCGGCCAGGATGCCCGCGCCGGGAATGCCGCAGATCCATAGCGCCAGGCCTGCGAGCACCGCCTGCACCACCGCCGTCACCACGACTCCGAGCGCCACGCTGCGCACGGCCTGGGCGGCAAGACGCATGACTTCCGCACCGCGGTCACCGCCCAGCCGATAGCCGAAGGCCAGCGCGCCGCGCGCGGCGATCTCGCCCTGCGCGTACAGGATGGCGATGACCGCGACGATCAGCAGGATGTTCACCGCCACCACGCCGATGCCGCCGGTGATGGCGATGGCCCACTGCGCCGCGGCGCCGATGTAAGGACGTGCGGCTTCGATGAGGCCGTCGCGGCCGCCGGCGGCGATCGCCTCCCACTTGGCCACCAGCTCGTGGCCGACGGCGGGAATCTTGCCCAGCCAGGCGGGCGCCGGTCCCAGGCCCTTGGCGAAGAAATCGCCCAGCAGCTCCGGGCCGCGATGCGCCACGTCGAGCAGCGTGCTCACGGCGAAGGCGAACGGCAGCACCACGGCGAGCAGCGTGATGGTGGTCATGATGGTGACCGCGACCCAGGGGCGCCTGGTCTTCGCGCGGATACGCAGCAGCAGTGGCCAGGTGGCGATCACCACGGTCGCGGCCCAGATCATGGCGCCGAGGAATGGCAACAGTGTCCAGAAGCTGCCCGCCAGCAGGATGGCGATGAACAGCACCATCAGGACGATGCGGGTGATGTCACCGCTGGGTTTCATCTTGTGCCTCTCCGTGGACAGGGTGGTGCGCTGGCGGTGGATAGACGCCCACCAGCTTGGCGATGAGGATGGCGAGGAACAGGGTGCCGACGATGCCTTCGAATATCGCGGCGACCTGGGCGCCGCGTGTCACGGGCACGATGTCGCCGAAGCCGATGGTGGTGAGCGTGGAGAAGCTGAAGTACAGCAGCTCGGTGAGTTGCAGCTTCATGGCCTCACCGCGCACCAGGAAGGTCGCGCCGCGTTCGAGTTCCACCAGCGCGTAGATGAAGCACCACAGGATGCCGATCATCAGGTAGGCCGCGGCGGCGCCCCACAGGCGATCCGCGTCGATGACCTCGGGGCCGAACACGTAGCGCAGCAGCAGCACGATGACGGTGAAATAGACCACCGCGTGCAACAGCAGCGCCCCGTTGTAGAACGACTCAGTCCCGGTGCCCATCGACAGGTAACGCATGGCAAGCGTGGCAGCGACCAGCAGGAACACGACCATGAACGAAAGGGCTGTGCGACCCAGGGCGGCCGCCGCCGCCAGCACCATGAAGGCATTCATGCCGTTGAGAAGGTAGATGCCGCGTGTTCCCTCGATGAACGGCGACACGCCGATCAGTGCCAGCAAAACCACGAACAGGTAGAAACAACGCTGGAAGAACAGCCGGCGGAGCGCCGCGCGCGGAATCTCGATGGATTTGCGCACCGCCATGGCAACTATTTCGGCGGCGGTGGCGGCAGAGTCTCGAAACTGCCACCGAGCGCCAGGTGCAGGTTGACACGTTGCGCCAGCTGCTCGGCGCGTACGCCGAGCAACGCGATGCGCGCATTGTCGGCATTGAGACGCTGTTGCTCGAGCGCGCGCCGGTCGGCGCGGCCCACGCGCAGGCTGGTTTCGGTCAGGTCGAAGGCGCGTTTCTGCTCGTTGTACGCTTCGGTCAGGTTGCGCACGCGGGTTTCCATCGCGCGTCCGGCGGCCAGGGCGTTCTCCACGTCGTTCAGCGCGCGCAGCGCCGTACCCGCGTAGGCGGCGAGTGCTTCCTGTTGCTGCAGATTGCGGATGCGCACGTTGGCGCGCATGGCGCCGCCCTGGAAGATGGGCGCGAGCAGGCGCGCACCGGCGCCGCCCGAAGGATTCTCGAAGTCATCCCGCAGTTCGAGGATGTCGCTGTCGAAGTAGCCGAAGTTCAGGTTCAGCGTGAGCTTCGGCAGCATTGCCGCCTTGGCCTCGCCGACGCGGTTGAACGCCGCGGCCACGCGCCGCTCGGCGGCGATGACGTCGGGACGCCGCTCGAGCATGGCCAGCGGCACGCCCACGGGTGGCGCGGGCGGCATGGCCACGAAATCCTCGCTGGCGGCGATCTCCGCCGCCGGATAACGGCCTAACAACAATTCCAGGGCACGCAGCGCCTGGTCGCGCGCGAATTCGGCCTGGGCACGCGCGTCCTCGATGTTGTGCATGCTGGCGCGCGCCAGCGCCGTGTCGACGTCCGAGCCGGCACCCACCCGCTCCCGATCGCCGGCGAGCTTCGCGAGCTGCGAGGACGAGTCGGCCATCTCGGCGGCGAGCTTCGCCTGCTGCGAGAGCTGGATGGCGGTGAACCAGGACTTGGCCACGGCGGCGGCGATCGACTGCCGCGCGAACTCGAAGTCCGCCTGCGCCGAGATATTGTCCTCGGCGGCGGCATTGCGCTGGTAACGCACGCGGCCCCAGAGGTCGAGCTCCCAGGATGCGGCGGCGACCACGCCCTGCAAGGCGGAGGACGGATCACCGCCACCGCCGGATTCCTTGACGCCGCCGGTACCGCCGATGCCGACCCAGGGATACAGCGCCGCGCGCGCCTGCACCAGGTATTCGCCCGCCTGGCGCATGCGCGAGGACGCGACTCGCAGGTCCGGATTGGCCGCCAGGGCTTCGCGTACCAGTGCGTCGAGCGTGCTGTCGCCGAAAGTGGCCAGCCAGTTGTCCTGGACGGCGCCGTCGGCGGCGCCGCCGGCTTTCCACGCGTGGTCGAGACTCACCTGGCCGAGTGCTTCCTTGCGGATGTCCGCGGGCGGCGGCGGCTTCGCCACGCAGCCCACGAGAACCGTCGCCGCCATCGCGGCGGCGAGCGGGGAGAATTGCCGCATCACTGGTGTGCTCATGATCAATGCAGCTTCAGGATCAGCCAGTCGAGCTTGGCGCTGACGCGGATGAGAATCTTGCGCAGGATGTGGATGGCCACGCCTTCGTCGGTGTACACCGCGCCGGCGCCCGCCGCGCCCGAGGCCATGAACAGGTCGGCGTCCTTCTTGTCCTTGAGCAGGCGAACCGCAAGGCTGTTGGGCGGAATCGGTGCGACGCCAGCCATGTTGCTCTGAAAGCCGATGGGCAACTGGCCGGCCGCGGTGGCCCACATGATGGATTCCACTTTGCACTTGATGATGCGGCCCGGGTACATCTTCAGCGAGATCTCGGCCTCCTGGCCGGGCTTGATCTTGCGCACCTCGTTCTGCTTGAAAATGGCCATGACCCACTGCTCGTCTTCGACGAAGGTCATGGCTGGCGAAAGGGGAAACGGCACCGCCATGGCGCCGGGTCGCAGCGACAGTGAGACCACGGTGCCGTCCGTCGGCGCACGGTAGACGGTCTGTTCGAGCTTCCACTCGGCGTCGGCCAGCTGCGCCTTGGCCTTCTCGATCTGCGCCTTCATGTCGGCGATCTCGTCCTGGTCGCCCTTGGCGTTCTTGGCGCCAACCTTGGCCACGGCCGAGCGCTCGGTGGCGGTGGCGGCGTCGAGTTGCGCCTGCAGGTTGCGCACGTTGGTCTGTGCCTGTTGGTAGTCGTACTGGCTGCCGGCGCCCGTGGCGGCCAGCTCACGGGTCTGGTTTTCGCGTTCCTGCGCCAGTCTCAGCTGAGCCGCAACGGATTCGCGCGCGCCGCGAGCGTTGCGCACCGTCTCCGAAAATCCCGTGGTGCTCGCACCCGCGGACAACAGCTTTGCCTCCAGCGACTCGATCTGCGCCTTGAATCCGGAAATCTCGATTTCTATCGGGCGCGGATCGAGCCGGAACAGCACCTGGCCTTTCTTGATGTGCTGGTTGGGCGTGATGGGTACGTCGACCACCATGCCTTGCAGACGCGCGTTGACCGCTGTGACGTAGTTGACGACGCGCACATCGGCCGAGGAGGGTGCGACGATGTTGAGCAGCAGGATCAGAAGCGTGAGGCCGACGATCGGGATCGTGACCACGATGCACTGGCTGATGAAGTTCCAGGGCAGCCATTTGAACTTGAAGAAGATCAGCCAGACGATGTACGAGTAGATGCCGAGGAGAATCAGTTCCATGGCTCAGCTCTCCTTCTTCTTTTCGTTGACGCCGGAGTCGTCGAGCAGGTGCAGCGCACCGCCCTCGTCATGCACCGGCACCTTGTCCGTTCCGTACGCGAGCTTGTGCGCCACGGGTTTGGTGTAGGCCCACAGCCACGCCAGCGGCCACAACATGCCGCCGAACACCAGCGACAGCAGGCACAACGTCTTGATCGCGTCCAGCTGCGGGTGCTGTTTCTTCTCCGCGATCTTCTCGGGAAGGATGTGGATGATCAGGAAGATGCCGATGGCGGCGATCGGGGCGATGAACAGCACCACCCACGCGGCGCCGTCTGCCACGGCATCGAGCGTTTCGCCCGAGAACAGCGAGGCGTGCGCGGCCGGCGCCAACGCGCTTGCTAACAATGTGGCCGCGGCGGTCCATGCCAGGCGGGCGCTTCTCGGTCTCAAACTGGGCGCCGTGCAGCGCGCGGTCTCGTTGTGCATTTTCTGCTCCACGTACGCGGCTGCCGCAACACGCGGCAGCCGCATGCGTCATTTCAAATCAATACCTCACCGACAATCCGACCTTGACCTGGTCGAAGTCGGGCGAGCCGGCCGAGTCCAGCCAGCGCTTGTCGTAGCCGAATTTCACCGACCAGGTGTCGTTCACGTCCCAGCGCACGCCGAGGCCGGCGCCGTACATGAATTCCTCGGTGCTACGGGTGTCCTGCCAGGTGCCGCAGATGTAGCCGTACCAGGGATCCCACCAGCAGGTGCTGGTCGGCGGGCCGTCGGGAATGTTGGTGTCGATGAAGCTGTAGCCGATGGTCGCGCTGACATACGGCGTGATCGGGCCGTCGAGAAAATTGAAGGTGGCGCCGATGCGCGGGGTCCACACTTCCATCTCGCCATCGATATCGATGGACAGGTTGGGGGTCGTTCCGTTGACGAGATGCGCGTTGTAGTCGATGTTGTTCCAGTCCAGGCCGAAATCCAGCTCGAATCTTTCGTTGAAGCGATAACCGAAGGTGAGGGCGATGCCCAGGTCGCTGTCAAGCGACGCCGATGAACCTCCATCGGAATCGAAGTCCTGCGAGTCCTGGTAGATCAGTTCGCCGCCGAATTCCCACCCGGTGTCGCGGTCCGCATACGCGGGCAGCGTACTCACGCCGAACAGCACGGCGAGGGTGACGAGGTAACGACTTTTCATCGAATGCTCCTGAAAATTTTGAAGATGGCCGCCGCTCCATCGGGGGCTTGCCGGTTTGCTCCCTCGAACGACCCGGCGTGTCGGCGCTGTTTTCCCGGATGATTCGCGAGGCAGGCGGGTACCCGGAAGTGGCGAGAGGTAAGTTACGGTGTCATACGCGCCTGCCGCGCCCGCGTGGCAGGCTCCCGCCCGGTGAGCCGCGAGCTTGCCTACCTGATCCTGATCTGCAGTCTCATGGTCGTTCCCGGCCTGCTGCAGCGATTGCGCGTGCCGCCGCCTTTGACCTGTTTCCTGCTGGGCGTGGCCCTGGTCCTGGCCATCCCCACCGTGGCGGGCCATGCCGACGCCGCCGTGCACCTGCTCGCCGCGCTCGGCATCTCGACGCTGTTCCTGTATGCGGGCCTGGAAGTGGACGTCGCGACGCTGCGGCGGGCCGTCGGGCCGCTGTCGGTCTATCTAGTGACGCGCATGCTGGGCGTGGTACTCGTGGCCTGGCTTGGCTGGCGGTACGTCGGCCTGCACTGGCAGGACGCAGCGCTGCTGGCGCTGGCTCTGCTGACGTCCTCGACCGGCTTCATCATCGACTCACTCGACCGCTTCGGACTCGAACCCGAAGAGCGGTTCTGGGTCACGAACAACGCCATCAGCGGCGAGTTGCTGGCCCTGGCCATCATGTTCGTCGTGCTCAAGGCCACCGATCCGGCGGCGCTGGGAATCGCCACTGGCGCGTTGCTGGGGACGCTGGTGGCGTTGCCGCTGGTGCTGCTGGCGCTCGGCCGCTGGATCATTCCGTATGCCCAGGGCTCGGCGTTCGCGCTGCTGGTGATGGTGGGGTTTGCCGCGGCATTCGTAACCGACAAGCTGGGCGTCGAGTACCTGCTGGGGGCGTTTCTCGCCGGGCTGATCGCGCGCTTGATGGAGCGACGCGTGCCACTGCTCGCGTCACACGACAACATGCACGCGGTCAAGCTGTTCTCGTCGTTCTTCCTGCCGTTCTACTTTTTCGCACGCGGCGCGCACGTACCGCCCGAGGCACTGAGCGTGGAGGCGCTGATCATCGGGCTGGTGCTGTCCGCGTCGCTGATCCCGTTGCGCGCCTTCGTCATCTGGGCCAAACGCCGCATGCTTGGATTGGGCAATGATCGCAGCAGCCTGCGGGTGGCGGCGGCGCTCACCCCGACGCTGATCTTCACGCTGGTGCTGGCGACCATCCTGCGCGAACGTGGCGCGATCACGGATGCGATGTTTGGCGGACTGCTGCTGTACGCCGGCATCAACACGCTACTGCCGTCGTTCATCCTGCGCGCGCCGTTCGACGTCGCGCCTTCGCCGCTGCAGCGCTAGGCGACTTCGACGTCCGCCTTGCGCAGGCCGTCGATGATGATGGCCCGCAGCTCGTCCGACTTGATGTAGTGCGCGATCAGGCGGCGGCCGCGGTAGGAGAACTGCGGGCGGTTGCGCAGGAGCTCGGCGGCGCTGCCCGCGGCCTCTTCGAGCCGGCCCAGGTGGCCGAGTGCCGAGGTGTGCATGAGGTCGCGCCAGAAGAAATTCGACTCGCGGTATTCGAGCGCCGCGGCGTACGCCGCCGCGAAATCGCCGCGCCGCATGGCGTCCGCCCACAGTCCATGACTCACGCAGGGCTGGCAGTACGGGTTGCGATCCATGGCGGCACGCATCAGCGCCACACCCTGGTCCCATTCGCCGCTGAGCGCCAGCAGCCAACCGGTGACTTCGCGCCAGGCCAGTGAGTCGCTGTTGTGCCGCAGCGCCAGCTCGAGTTCGCGGCGCGCCGCCGTGAGCTCGCCCTTGACCAGCAGCGCCGTCGCCATGAGGCAGCGGGTGCGGGCGCTGGCGGGCTCGAGCAGCACACTCTGGTTGGCACAGCCGATGGCCATTTCCACCGGCGTGAACATGCTCGACAGCTCGAAGGAATTATTCATCAGGTACAGGCGCGCGAGCGATGTCCAGGCAAGCTCGATCTCCGGCGCACGGTGCGTCAGGTCCTGCAGTGATTCGATCGCCGGCACCAGTGCGCTGATCTGGCGCGAGAACATGAAATGCTGGCTGCGTGCGATCGCGGTGAATGCGTCGCCGCTGCTGAAGCCGCGCGCGGCGTGCTCGCCCGCGACCAGGCGGGTGATGACGCCGTGCTCCGCGCCGATGCGCGCCGCGATCACGCGGCCGATGTCACTGGCGCTGCCCGACCAGCGTTCGGGTCGTTGCGCGGAATGGAATTCGTCGGCCCAGATCTGCTGGCCGCTCAGGCGATCCACCAGGCGCGCCGCGAATTGCGTTTCGCCTCCCAGGTCTCGCGCCACGCCATGCAGTTC
>Ga0315912_10003359_pt1 | contig 15974 bp, 14 predicted proteins | sample VfabasoilMG_FD_204469 | JGI IMG/M metagenome (GOLD analysis project Ga0315912, IMG submission 204469) | Garden soil microbial communities collected in Santa Monica, California, United States - V. faba soil | ecosystem: Environmental > Terrestrial > Soil > Garden | place: USA: California... | reverse complement strand
CCAGCCGCACAGCGTCACCGCCTGGCCAACGTGGGCCGCATTGATTTTTCCGCAGTAGTGCGTGCGCATCGCTACGAACTACCGTTGTTCGGCGGAACGACGCCCATCGAGATGACGTACTTCAGGGCCTGGTCCACCGACATGTCGAGCTCGATCACGTCCTTGCGGCGCACCACGACGAAGTAGCCGCCGGTCGGGTTGGGCGTCGTCGGCACGTAGACGCTGATGCAGTCGGGCGGGACATGCTTGACCAGGTCGCCGCCGGGCGTGCCGGTGAGGAACGCGATGGTCCACATGCCTTCGCGCGGCCACTGCACCAATATCGCCTTGCGGAACGCTTCGCCGCTCGAGGAGAACAGCGTGTCCGAGATCTGCTTGACGCTCGAGTAGATCGAGTTCACCACGGGGATGCGGTGCAGCACGTTGTGCCAGAGCGCGACCAGCTGCGCGCCGAAGAAATTGGTGGCGAACACGCCGGACAGGAACACCACCAGGACGGTCAGGATGACGCCAAGCCCGGGAATGTGGATGCCGAGCCAGTTCTCGGTGCGGAACTGGACCGGCAGCAGCAGCAGCGACTGGTCGAGCGCGTCGAAGATGACCTTCAGCACCCAGATCGTGATGACGAGCGGGATCCAGATGAGCAGGCCGGTAATGAGATATTTTTTCACGGCATCACAAATAAAAAGGCCCGGCTCGGGCCGGGCCGCTCGCTCGCCCCTTCAACAATCAGGCCGCAGCCTCGGTTTTCGGCGCCTTCTTGGCGTCAGGTTTAGATTCGGGCTTGGTTTCGGTCTTGGATTCCGCCTTGGCCTCGGGCTTCGCTTCGCCAGCCTTTGCCTCGGGCTTCCTCGCGGCGGCCTTGAAATCCGTCGCATACCATCCGCTGCCCTTCAACTGGAAGCCCGCCGCGCTGAGCATTTTCTGGAACTTCGCCTTGCCGCACTTCGGACACTTGGACAGCGGACGTTCCGTCAATTTCTGCAGGAATTCTTCCTGATGGCCACAGGCCTCGCAGCGGTATTCGTAAATCGGCATGGAATCGATTATATCCCTGATTTCAGAACGGAATATCGTCCTCCATGTCATCGAACTTGCCTGCGGGTTTCTTCGCGGCGGGCCTTGCCTCGCCCTTGGGTTCCGCACGCGCTTCGCCGCGCGGCGCGGACGGTTCCCGTCCCTCGCCGCTGCCTTCCTTGCGCCCGAGCATCTTCATTTCATCGGCGCGGATTTCGGTGGAATAGCGATCCTGGCCTTCCTTGTCCTGCCATTTCCGGGTGCGCAGCTGACCCTCGACGTACACCTGGGAGCCCTTCTTCAGGTACTCGCCCGCGACCTCGGCCAGGCGCCCGAAGAACGAAATCCGGTGCCACTCGGTCGCTTCCTTCATCTCGCCGCTGGTCTTGTCCTTCCAGCGCTCGCTGGTCGCGACGCGGATATTGGTTACCGCCTCGCCGCTGGGCAGATAGCGGGTTTCCGGGTCAGCGCCCAGGTTGCCGACGATGATCACCTTGTTGACTGAAGCCATATCAAACCTCCCTGTTACCGGCTAAACGTAGGACTCTAACCTTCGTTGACCACGGCGGGCAGGGCCCGCATGCCGGCCGCAGCCGCGAGCCAGGCGCACGACAGGACCGCGCACACCGCAAAGACTTCGCGCGGACCGTAGTGTTTCGCCACCCACCCTCCCAGCAGCCCGCCGAAGAACAGGCCCAGCGTCTGGGTCGTGTTATAGACGCCAATCGCCATGCCGCGCGCATGCGCGGGCGCGATTCTCGACACCAGCGACGGCAACATTGCCTCGAGCACGTTGAACGCGACGAAAAACACCAGCAGGGCGGCCGCGTAAGCCGCAACGCCTTCGACCATGCTCAAGGCCGCCTCCACCGCCACCAGCAGGACGATGCATCCAATCAGGATCGGTTTCGGCCGGTTGCGCCGGTCGGCAAACAGGATCGGCGGCACCATCAGGGCAAACGAGACGAGCACGACCGGAAGGTACAGTTTCCAGTGGTCGGCAACCGCCAGTCCGGCCTCGACCATGCGCAGCGGCAGCACCACGAACATCGCCATCTGCGCCACGTGCAGGACGAAGATGCCGGCGTTGAGGCGCAGCAGCTCGGGGTGCAGGACCGCGCGCGCGGTGCCGCCGGGCCTGGCACGCGGCTGCGGAGGGGGCTCAGGTACGACCAGCCTGACGACGCCGATCGCGCCCAGCGCCAGCACCCCGACCACGCCGAACAGGCCCGCCATGCCGATGGTGTCGTAGAGCGCCGGTGCAGCCACGAGCGACAGTGCAAAGCTGAAGCCGATCATGGCACCGATCATCGCCATGACCTTGGTACGGTGCTGCTCGCGCGTGAGATCGGCCGCCAGAGCGACAACGACCGAAGATATGGCGCCGGCGCCTTGCAGCGTGCGACCGGCGATCGCGACCCAGATGTCGGTCGCCGAAGCGGCAAGAAAGCTTCCCGCGGCGAAGATCACCAGCCCGGCGTAGATCACCGGCTTGCGGCCCCAGCGGTCCGAGGCCATGCCGAACGGCACCTGCAGGATGGCCTGCGACAGGCCGTAAGCGCCGAGCGCGATGCCGACCAGCGTGAGATTGTCGCCGCCCGCCAGCTGCGGCGCATGCACAGCGAATACCGGCAGGATGAGGAACAGGCCGAGCATGCGCAGGCCGAAGACGCCGGCGAGGCTGGCGCCGGCGCGCAATTCGGTCGCAGTCATGCGCTCGGCAGGCACGGGATGGTGTTCGGCTGGAAAGTGAAACGAGCTATAGTAGCAAGTTTACCTACGGCAATTCACTGATGGACAGCATCCGCGTTCGCGGCGCGCGCACGCACAACCTGAAGAACATCAGCCTCGAGCTGCCGCGGAACCGTCTGGTGGTGGTCACCGGTCTCTCGGGCTCTGGCAAGAGCTCGCTTGCCTTCGACACGCTCTACGCCGAAGGGCAGCGGCGCTACGTGGAGTCGCTCTCGGCCTACGCGCGGCAGTTCCTGCAACTGATGGAGAAGCCCGACGTCGACCTGATCGAGGGCCTTTCGCCCTCGATCGCGATCGAGCAGAAGGCGGCGATGCACAACCCGCGCTCCACGGTGGGCACCGTGACCGAAATCCACGATTACCTGCGGCTTCTCTTCGCGCGCGCCGGCACGCCCTATTGCCCGGACCACGGCCTCGCGCTGCAGGCGCAGACCGTGGCGCAGATGGTGGACCACGTGCTCGCGCTGCCCGCGGACACGCGGCTGATGGTGCTCGCGCCGGTGGTCGCGGCGCGCAAGGGAGAGCAGGCCGGGCTGCTCGAGGAGCTGCGCGCCCAGGGGTTCACGCGCGTGCGCATCGACGGCGTGGTGCACGAAATCGATGCCGCGCCGCGCCTGGCGAAGAACGCCAAACACTCGGTGGACGTCGTCATCGACCGTCTGCGCGCGCGCGCCGATGGCCGGCAGCGGCTCGCCGAATCGCTCGAAACGGCGCTGCTGCATGCCGATGGGCGCGCCGTGGTGGTGGAATCCGATTCGAAGAAGGAACATCTGTTCTCGGCGCGTTTTTCCTGTCCGGCCTGCGATTACGCGCTGCCCGAGCTGGAGCCGCGCCTCTTCTCCTTCAACAATCCGATGGGCGCCTGCCCGCGCTGCGACGGGCTGGGTGAGATCGAATTCTTCGACCCCCGGCGCATCGTGGCTTATCCCAACCTGTCGCTCGCGAGCGGCGCGATCCGCGGCTGGGACCGCCGCAACCATTTCTATTTCTCGATGCTGAATGCCCTCGCCCGGCATTACCGCTTCGACCTGGAGCAACCCTGGGAGATGCTCGACGAAAAGGTGCAGCAGTTGATCCTGCAGGGCTCGGGCAAGGACAAGATCGCCTTCCAGTACCTGAGCGAACGCGGCCGCAACTCGGTGAAGGAACACGCCTTCGAAGGCGTGGTGCCGAACCTCGAGCGGCGCTACCGCGAGACCGATTCGCCGGTGGTGCGCGAGGAACTGGCCAAGTTCGTCAACGTGCGCACCTGTCCCGAATGCGCCGGCGCGCGGCTGCGGCGCGAAGCGCGCCACGTGAAGATTTCGGGCAAGACCATTTACGAGATTTCCTCTTTTCCATTGAGAAGTACGTCAGCGTTTTTCAAGAGCCTGCGGCTGGAAGGCGCGAAGCAGCAGATCGCCGAACGCATCGTGCGCGAGATCGCCAATCGGCTCGAATTCCTGGTCGACGTGGGCCTGGACTACCTCGCGCTCGAGCGCTCCGCGAGCACGCTCTCTGGCGGCGAGGCGCAGCGCATCCGCCTGGCCAGCCAGATCGGCTCCGGGCTCACCGGCGTCATGTACGTGCTGGATGAGCCCTCCATCGGCCTGCACCAGCGCGACAACGCGCGCCTCATCGGGACGCTCAAGCGCCTGCGCGACCTCGGCAACACGGTCATCGTGGTCGAGCATGACGAGGAAGCGATCCGCGCCGCCGACCACGTGGTGGACATGGGACCCGGCGCCGGCGAATCCGGCGGCCGCGTCATGGCCGAGGGCACCCCGCAGCAGGTCATCGACAATCCGGCCTCGCTGACGGGCCGCTACCTGTCGAAGGAACTGTCGATCGAAATCCCGCGCCTGCGCCACCGGCCGAACAAGCAACGCATTTCCATCAGCGGCGCCAGGGGCAACAACCTCAAGGAGGTCGAGTTGTCGCTGCCGCTCGGCCTGCTGGTCTGCGTCACCGGCGTCTCGGGTTCGGGCAAATCGACGCTGATCAACGACACGCTGTTCGCCGCGGTGGCGCGCCACCTTTATGGCAGCGCGGCGGAACCGGCGCCGCATGGATCGATCAGCGGCCTGGAGAAGGTGGACAAGGCGATCAACGTCGACCAGAGCCCGATCGGGCGTACGCCGCGCTCGAATCCGGCCACCTACACGGGACTCTTTACGCCGATTCGCGAACTGTTCGCCGGCGTGCCCGAAGCGCGCAGCCGCGGCTATGACGCCGGGCGCTTCTCGTTCAACGTGAAGGGCGGACGCTGCGAAGCCTGCCAGGGCGACGGCGTCACGCGCGTCGAAATGCACTTCCTGCCGGACATCTACGTGCCCTGCGACGTGTGCCATGGCCGGCGCTACAACCGCGAGACGCTGGAGATCCGCTACAAGACGCGCAACATCAACGAAGTGCTGGAGATGACGGCGCAGGAGGCGGTGCAATTCTTTTCCGCGGTGCCGGCCATCGCGCGCAAGCTTCAGACGCTCATCGACGTGGGCCTGGGCTACGTGCGGCTGGGGCAATCGGCGACCACCCTGTCTGGCGGCGAAGCGCAGCGCGTCAAGCTTTCGCTGGAGATTTCCAAGCGCGACACCGGCCGCACGCTGTACATCCTCGATGAGCCGACGACCGGACTGCACTTCCACGACATCCAGTTGCTGTTGAGCGTCCTGTTCCGGCTGCGCGACGCAGGCAACACGGTCGTGGTGATCGAGCACAACCTCGACGTGATCAAGACCGCCGACTGGATCATCGACCTCGGACCCGAAGGGGGCGATGGTGGCGGCCGCGTCGTCGCGACCGGGACACCGGAGGAAGTTTCCCAGAACGGCGCGAGCCACACCGGCCGGTATCTCGCCCGCGTCCTTGAAACATTCAAGGGGAAATCAAGGACTTCCCGCGCCGCTTGACGTTTACGAACGTTCGTACTATTTTAGCGGCATGGACAAGCCTACAAAAGGCGAGCAGACGCGCACCGCGATCCTCGACGAGGCGCTCAAGATCGGCAGCAAGCTCGGGCTCGAAGGCCTGACCATCGGCAGCCTGGCCGATGCGACTGGCATGTCGAAGTCCGGGCTGTTCGCCCATTTCGGCTCGCGCGAGGATCTTCAGCTTGCGGTCCTGGAGCACGCCGCGCAGCGCTACGGCGAGCTGGTCTTCGTGCCCGTCCTGAAAATTGAGCGCGGCCTGCCGCGCCTGATGGGGCTCTTCGAGCGCTGGCTGGATTGGACCATCGAGTCCGGCCTGCCCGGCGGCTGCATCATGATCTCCACCGCCATCGAGTACGACGACCGGCCGGGACCGATCCGCGATGCGGCCATCACCAACCAGCACCGCGGCAACGCCATTACCAAGAAGGCGGTGCGCCTGGCGATTGAAGAAGGCCACCTTCTGCCCGATACCGACCCCGAGCAGATCAGCTTCGAGATGCTCGGCCTGGTGCTTGCCTCCCATAACCACCGGCGCCTGCTTGGCGACAAGGAAGCACGCAAGCGAGCGCTCACCGCATTCGAACAACTGATCGCGCGTCACGCCACACCTGCGCGTCCGCGCGCTCGTTCCGCAACCGGCTAGACCAGAAAGGACCCTTCCATGCCTGCGACCTTTTCTTTGCCACAAATTAGCACGAACGTTCGGTTCGCTGCGTCGTCGCTGATCTTCCCGGAACTGGCAAGCGCCTGGGCCGAACGCCTGTTCCTGACGCCGCCGCGCCAGGGCGCGATGAGCGCGCTCGACCTGATCGACGCACGCTCGAGTTTCGTCGAACACAAGGGGCGCCACATCGCCACCTGGCGCTGGGGATCGCTCGATTCCCCCGCAGTGCTGCTGGTGCACGGCTGGGGCGGCTACGCGGCACAGCTGCGGGGCTTCGTGTTTCCGTTGCTCCGCGCCGGCTATCGCGTCATCGCTTACGACCAGCCAGCGCACGGTGTTTCCGAAGGACGACTCACCGGCCTCCCCGACCTTGCCGACGTAATGGCGGAAGTCTCCTGGCACCACGGCGAAGTACGCGGCGTGATCGCCCACTCGCTGGGCGGCGCGGCACTCGCGCTGGCAGTCGCCCGCGGACTGCGCGTGGAAAGCATCGTCGCCGTTAGCCCGCCGTCGGACCTCGTTGGCTACTCGCGCCGCTTCGCGCGCTGGCACTGGTTTCCCGAGCCGGTGCGGCGGGCGATGCAGGCCGCGATCGAGGATCGCTATGGCGTGCGCTGGGAGGAACTCGAACTTTCGCGACTCGCGCCGAAACTCGGCGCGCGCGCGCTGGTGATCCACGACCGCGACGACCGCGTGGTGCCCTGGACGCAGGGCGCGAGCTTCGCGCACCAGTGGCCGGGCGCGCGCCTGCTCAGCACGGATGGACTCGGCCACCGCCGCATCCTCGAGGACGAAGGCGTGACGCACGCGGCGGCCGATTTCATCAGCGGACGCTCGGCAGTGGCGAATGTTGCCTCCGCTACCATGCCGGTTCCGTCACCCTTGTACTGACCGATGAGCCGATCCAAGACCGTTACCTGGCAGGACCCGCGCACGCTCTCCGACGCCGCCCGCACCATGGGCGGTTTCGAATTCCTGAGCGCAATCGCCGACGGCCGGCTGCCGCAGCCGCCGATCGCCGAAGTGCTCGGCTTCCGCCTGGTCGAGGTTCGCCCCGGCGTCGCGGTGTTCGAAGTCCTGCCGGGAGAGCACCACTACAACCCGATTGGCGTGGTGCACGGCGGCCTTGCGATGACGCTGCTCGATTCGTGCATGGCCTGCGCGGTTCAAACGCAGGTTCCGCCGGGATCGGGTTACACCACGCTGGAGGCCAAGGTGAACCTGGTGCGACCGATCACCGCCGCCACCGGCATGCTGCGCGCCACCGGCAAGACCATCCACGTCGGCAGCCGCATCGGCACCGCCGAGGGGCGCCTGGAAGACGCCTCAGGCAAGCTCTACGCGCACGGCACCACCACCTGCATCGTGCTAGCCGGCGGCAAGTAGCGCCTGTCCGCGCCAGTCCAGCCGGCTCGCGTGGTGCGCTTCGAGGCCCGTGCGGTGGCCGATGGACACCAGCGTCGTTCCCGGCAACTTTTCTCTGAGCAATGCATAGAGCGCGGCCTGCGCGTCGTCGGGTAGCGACGCGGTCGGCTCGTCCATGAACAGCCAGTCCGGACGGACCAGCAGCGCACGCGCCAGCGCGAGCCGCTGCTGTTCGCCGCCCGAGAGCACCAGCGCCCAGTTTTCACCGTGCTCCAGTTCCGGCGCGAGATGCTGCAGGCCCACCGCTTTCAAGACGTCGAGAATCACTTCGTCTGAAAAGCGCGCCGCATCCTCCGGGTAACACACCGCATGTTTCAGCGTGCCGATCGGCAGATAGGGTCGCTGCGGCAGGAACAGCAGCCTTGCCCCTTTCGGCAGCGAGATTTTTCCTTTCCAGTAAGGCCAGATGCCGGCAAGCGCGCGAAACAGCGTGCTCTTGCCGACGCCCGACGGGCCGGTCACCAGCACCGATTCGCCCTTGCGGAAGCCGAGCGTGGTCGGCGAAAGCAGCGGTTGTCCCTGCGGCAGTGCGAGTTCCAGGCGCTCCAGGCCAAGCACACCGGGTTCTCCCTCGGCGCGGTCGCCGTCCAAGCGCTCGGCTTCCCCCCGCGCGCGCTCGAGCGCGTCGGCGAAGCTCGTCAGGCGGTCCACAGTCGCCTTCCAGTTGGCGAAAGCGCCATACGCGCCGATGAACCAGGAGAGTGCGCCCTGCACCTGGCCGAACGCGGAGGCGATCTGGAAGATGCCGCCCAGCGGCATGGCGCCGGAGAAAAAGCGCGGCGAAGCGACCACGAACGGAAAGATGATCGCCACCTGTCCGTAGAAAGACTGGAACCAGCCCAGCTGCTTCTGCTTCAGCATCTTGGCCCACCAGATGGAAATCACGCTGCCGAAGCGCGCGCGGAAATTCGCCAGCTCGCCCGCCTCGCCGCGGTAAAGCGCCACGCCTTCGGCGTTCTCGCGCAGGCGCACCAGCGCAAAGCGGAAATCCGCCTCGTAGCGCTGCTGGTCGAACCCAATGCGGATCAGCGGCTGGCCGATGACGTGCGCGATCCACGTGCCCGCGATCGCGTAGAGCAGCGCCACCCACACCATGTAGCCGGGAATCTCGATGCCCATCAGCGTCGCCGCACCTGAGATCGACCACAGGATGCCGATGAACGACACCAGCGTCACCACCGCGGAGAGCAGCCCGAGCGAGAGCGTCAGCGTCATGTCGACGAAGATGTTGAGGTCATCCGCGATCCGCTGGTCCGGGTTGTCCGTACCCTTGTCGAGGAGCTGCAGGCGGTAGTAGGCGCGGTCCTTCATCCAGTCGGCGAGGAAGCGCTCGGTCATCCAGGAGCGCCACTCGATCATCAGCATCTGCTGGAAATACTGCCGGTACACGCCGTTGACGATGAAGATGACCGCGAGCAGCGTGAACGTGCCGAGCTGGCGGAAGAACTCGGCCTGGTCCTTGGATTCGAAGGTGTTGTAGAACTCGCGGTTCCAGGTGTTGAACTGCACCTCCAGCCAGACGCCCATCAGCGCGAGTCCGACCACGGTGGCGAGCAGGATCAGGCCGGTGCGCCGCTCGCCGGAGGTCCAGTAAGGTTTCGCCAGGGCCCAGAAAGCCTTTAGAAATCGCGTGTTTTGCATGGTTCACCTGAGAAAGAGGCTGAGCCAGTTTACAGAACGGCGGCCGCGGGATAACAATCGTCCACATGTCGTCCGGCCGGGTTTTCCGCTTCACCCCCGCTCCCGAGCACCACGCCAATCATCTGTTCGTCTTCCTGCACGGCTGCGGCGCGACCGCGCAGTCGATGATCCCGATCGCGTTCAAGTTCCAGGCGCGCTTTCCGAGCGCGGCGATGGTGGTGCCGAGCGGCTTCGATCCTGACGCGCGCGGCGGCGCGGCGCAGGACTGGTATCCGACGCGCGGCCTCAACTGCGACAACCATGGCGAGCGCGTGGCGGCGGTGCTGCCCGACGTCGAAGACCTGGTGCGGCGCGAGCAGATCCACTTCAACGTGCCTGCCAGCCGTACCGTGCTGATCGGCTTCTCGCAGGGCGGTACCGTCGCCCTGGAAGCAGTTAAGACGCCCGGCGTGGCCGGCGCAGTGGTGGCTTTCGCTTCGCGCTTCGCGCGCCTGCCGGCCCGCGATGCGCGCATCGGCTCGCGCATCCACCTGGTCCATGGCGAATTCGACTCGGTGGTGTCGTGCGTCTACGCCGAGCGTGCGGCGCGCGTGCTGACCGGCCTGCACGTGCCGGTGACGCTCGACATCGTCGAGCACCTGGGCCATGCGCTCTCGCACCAGGCGATCAGCCTCGGCTCGCTGCGCCTCCTGCAGGGCATCTACGAGGGCCGCCGGGCGACGCTGCATTGAAGCAGGGCGTCATCCGTGAAGGAATAATCCTTTTCGCCCACGGCTCTAGAGACCCGGAATGGGCGAAACCCTTCGAACGAATTGCTTCTGCTCTTTCGAAGAACAATGACCTTCAGGTGAAAATCGCCTACCTGGAACTGATGCAACCGACCTTGGCGGAAGCGCTGGCGGACCTGGTCTCCCTCAAGGTTTCTTCCATCAGGATCGTGCCGGTATTCCTGGGCGCCGGCGGGCACGTGAAGAAGGATTTGCCGCGGCTGGTTATGGACGCGAACCCGCCCGTGAAGGTGACGATCGATCCGCCGATCGGCGAGCAGGCCTCGATCATCGAGGCGATCGCGGCCGCTATTTCGAAGCCAGCCGGTCCAGCATCGCCTTGACGGCGCGGACCTGCGCGCCGTCCCGCGTGGCGTAGCCCGCGCCGGTATAGCCCCACCAGTCCCAGCAGCCGCGCGGATTGAAGGCGACGGGCGACCAGCTCGCGCGCACCTGCGGATAGAGCACGATCAAGCGGTTGGCGCCGGCCCAGCGGTTGTAGCCGGCCTCGTTGGGGAAGCGTTTCCCCGCCTGCTGGCACCCGTGGAACGCGACATGGATCCGGCAGCCGCCTCCGATGCAGGATTGCGGGATGAACAGGAAGCCGTCGCCGTCCATCGAAAATGCACGCTGATCAAAAACAGCCAGCCGCCCTTCCAATTTGTCCGCGGGCGGGCGCAGCGGTCCGAGGAGATGCGTGAGCAGTTCGCCGGCGGCATCGAAGCCGCAGCCATTGAGGTAAGGCGCCTCGGTCGCGCCGCACGCGACGCCAGCGCCATCGGTGGGCATGCCGTGCCCGGCCGGCTTGTCGGCGACCAGCACGGTCTTCGCCCCGTATTGCCCATAGAACCGCTGCAACTCCTTCACCACCTGCGGCAGTACGGTGCGATCCTGGGTGCCGCTGAAGAGCCACACCGGCGCGCCGGCCAGGTTTTTCGTCGGATCGATGCGGCTCAGCTTCGCGAATTCCTCTGTTTTTTGTTTGAGGACGGCGCTCGAGGGAACGGGCGACCAGGGCCCCGGCGTCATGCACTGGTTCAGCGCGCTCCACAGGTTGCCTTGCGCGCAGTAGTACGGCACGCCGGCGATGGCGGCGGCGCCCGACACGCTGGCCGAATGCGCGACGTGGAACTGCACCGCCATGGCACCGCCGGACGAGAGCCCGGAAACCGTGACGCCCTGCGCGTCCGCGCGCAGCGCCGGCAACGGTTCGGCCGCGAGCGCCGGCAACGCCAGCAGCAGCGCGGCAAGGAACTTCATTTCAGCAGGAACTGCTTGATCACCGCAATCTGGTCCGCGGTCATCAAGGCCGGGGCGTGGCCCACGCCCTCGAACTCCACGACCTCGACGTCCGGCTTGCGCTCGCGCATTTCTTCCAGCGTCCTGGCGGTCAACACCTCGGATTGCGCGCCGCGCAGCACCATCACCGGGCAGGCCACCTTGCTCCAGATGTTCCACAAATCGATGCCGCGCAGCATGTTCGGGCCCATCGGAAATTCGCGGTCGACATGGCCATGCAGCCCTTCGGCGATGGCCGGGTCGTAGCGCAGCTGAAATTGGCCGTCCTCGCCGGCCGTCGCGCCGTGGCGCGCCAGGTGCTGCCACTGGTCGTCGGTCAGCGGACCGAACGGCGCGCACACTTCGCGCAGGTAGGCCTCTACCGCGGCGACACTGGCGAAGCGCCGCCCGCGCGTGATGTAGCCCTTCATGCGGAACAGCGCGCCCCAGGGAATCAGCGCGCCGACGTCATTCAGGATCAGGCGCCGGATCGGTGAGTTTTTCTTGGCGGCGAGGAACATGCCGATCAGCCCGCCCATCGAGGTGCCGATCCAGTCGAGCTTCTCCGAATCGGCGCGCGCCAGCATGGCGGCGGCATCGGCCTGGTAGGTCGAGAAGCTGTACTCGGACTTGTTCTCGAGCCAGTCGCTGTCGCCGCGGCCGACCACATCCATGCAAAGCACTCGGCAATCGGGCGTCAGCGCGGCGGCGAGGTAGTCGAAGTCGCGGCAGTTGCGCGCGAGGCCGTGCACGCAAACGACGGTGTGGGGATTGGCCGGCTGGCCCCACTCGGTATAGGCAATGCGGTGAAATCCGCTGTCGCCCAGGGCCTGGAAATGTTGTTGACGCACTGCAACATCTTATCGGACTAGGCAGCCAGCTCGGGCAGATCCCGGAAAAGATCCAGCGCCTCGGGATTGGCCAGGGCATCGGTATTTCCGATTTCCATGCCATGCACCACCGAGCGCACCGCCAGTTCCACCACTTTCCCGTTCTTGGTGCGCGGAATGTCGGCCACTTGCACGATGCGCGCCGGAACGTGGCGCGGCGACGCGTGGCGCCGGATGTCGGTGCGGATGCGCTCTTCCAGCGACGCGTCCAGCGAATGGTTCTCCCGGAGTTTCACGAAGAGCACGACCCGGGTATCGGTCGGCTTGTCGGGCGGCCAGAGCTGGCCGATGGCGACCGATTCTTCCACCGCTTCAATGCGCTCCACCACGCGGTAGATCTCGGCGGTGCCGATGCGCACGCCGCCCGGGTTGAGCGTGGCATCGGAACGGCCGTAGACGATCATCGTGCCGCGTTCCGTCAATTCGCTCCAGTCGCCGTGGCACCACACATTCGGATACTTCGCGAAGTACGCGGCGTGGTAGCGCTCGCCGCCGCGGTCATTCCACAGGCCGAGCGGCATCGACGGAAAGGGCCTGCTGCAGACCAGTTCACCCTTCTTCCCGACCAGGGATCTTCCCGCGTCATCGAAAACATCGACCGCCATGCCGAGCGAGCGGCATTGCAGTTCGCCGCGATACACCGGCAGGATCGCGTTGGCATCGGCAAACGCGCCCATGATGTCGGTGCCGCCGGAAATGGACGAGAGGCACACGTCCGCCTTGATCGCGTCGTAGACGTAGTCAAAGGCCTCCGGCGCCAGCGGCGAGCCGGTGGAAATGATCATGCGCAGCGCCGCGAGGTCGTGCGACCCGGCCGGGCGCGTGCCGCGCTTGGCGAGCGCGTCGATGAACTTGGCCGACGTGCCGAAATGCGTAATGCGCTCCTTCTCGGCGTAGTCGAACAGGATGCGGCCCTCGCGCGCGAACGGCGAGCCGTCATAGAGCATGACGCTCGCCTCGGTGCACAGCCCCGCGAAGAGCAGGTTCCACACCACCCAGTTGGTGGTGCAGTAGTAGAAGAAGCGGTCGCCCGGGCGCACGTCGAAGTGCAGCTTGAAGGTCTTGATGATCTGCAGCAGCGAGCCGCCCGCGCCGTGCACGATGCACTTGGGCTTGCCGGTGGTGCCCGAAGTGAACAGGATGAACACCGGGTGGTCGAACGGCAGCTGCGCGAAGTCGATGCTGCCCGGCGTGTAGCGGCGCAGCCATTCGTCGAGCCGCACCGCCTTGGGGATGTCCGATACATCGACCTGGGGATCGAGATTCGGCACGACCACCACTTTCCGCACGCTCGGCAGCCGCTCGGCGATCTCGCGCACACGCTCGAGCGAATCGTGGGCCTCGCCGTTGTAGACGTAGCCGTCGGCGCAGAACAGCACCTTGGGCTCAATCTGCCCGAAACGGTCGATCACGCCGTCGACGCCGAAATCCGGCGAGCACGACGACCACACGATGCCCTGCGACAGCGCGGCGAGCGCCAGCATGCCGGTTTCCGGGAGATTCGGAATGAAGGCCGCGGCACGATCCCCGGAGCGCAGGCCGAGCGCGGCGAGCGCCTGCACAGCGCGCGACACGTCGCTCGCCAGGTCCGAGTAACTCATGCGCCGGCGCAAGCCGGTTTCGTCCCACAGCACGAACGCGTCGCCGCGGTCGCCGCGGCGCATCAGGTTCTCGGCGAAATTGAGGCGTGCCTCGGGAAACCACTTCGCGCCGGGCATCTTGTCGCCGTCCACCAGCACGGTCGAGCCCTTCCTTGCCGCGATCACGCCGCAACCGTCCCAGACGTCCGACCAGAACTCCTCCGGCTGGTCGACGCTCCAGCGGTAGAACTCCGGGTAGGTGTTGAACTCCAGCTTGCGCTTGCGAATCAGCTGGCGCGCGAACTGCGTGATCTGCGCTTCCTCGATCGCGCGCTCGCTCGGCTGCCAGAGGACCTTAGGAACCGATGATCCCGCCATCTCTCCTCCGGATCACCACCGTCGACGAACGCGGCCGCCCGCCGGCCGCGTAGTCCGGCCAGTTCGACAGCCGGCGCGGCTCGTCGGGATTGGAAAAGTCGCCGGGCGTTTCGCCCGGATGCTGGATGTTGACGAAGGCGCTGCGATTGTCCGGCGTGGTGTGGAACGCCGTGATCTCGCAGCCGCGCGGCCCTGTCAGGAAGCGCCGGAATACGCCGGTGGCGGGATCGACCGCCAGCATCTGGTTGTTTCCGAGCGGCGCAAAGTCGCCCCGGCCGAGCGAATTCGACGACATGTCAGTCTGCACCCAGAGCGTGCCCATCGAGTCGATCCACAGGCCATCCGGGTTGGCGAAAGCATCGCCTTTCACCTCGCCCTTGCCGGGCGGACCGGCACGCACGAAGACCTCCCACCGGAACCGCGTCGCCGCGACGTCGCCGCCGTCTTCCATCCAGCGCACGATCTGGCCGAACCGATGGCCCCGGCCGCCGGTGAGCGCGGCAAATACTTCGCGCGTCACCGGGTGCGGCACCACCCATTCGGGGCGGTCCATTTTCGTCGCGCCCGCCGCGTCCGCCGCCTGGCGCGTCATCACCCGCGTTTCGCCAGGATCCCGGCCCTCGAGCGGCAACCACTGGCCGCTGCCGTCGGCGTTGAAGCGCGCCGCATAGAGCACGCCGTCGTCGAGCAAATCCCGGTTTTTCTCGCGCGCGGACGGATCGTAGGCCCGCGCGGTGACGAACTTGTAGAGGTACTGGTCGGCCGCATCGTCGCCCATGTAGAACGCGAGCCGCCGGTCGGTACCCACCGCACAGGCTGCGCCTTCATGGGCGAAGCGTCCCAGCGCCGTACGCTTGACCGGCATGGACTGCGGATCGAACGGGTCGATTTCGACGACCCAGCCGAAGCGGTGGAATTCGTTCGGATGGCGCGTCACGTCGAATCGCTCGTCGTGCTCGCTCCAGCGAAAGCCGGAATGCCGGAGCGCCAGGCCGTAGCGCTGCTGGCCCGCGCTGACTGCGCCGGCATTCGAGAACAGCGTATGCCAGTTCTCCTCGCAGGTCAGGTAAGTACCCCAGGGCGTCCAGCCGTGCGCACAACCGTTGTTGGTGCCGAGCACCAGGCGCCCGCCGGGATCCGCGGCGGTGCGCATCAGCGCATGTCCGGCGGCGGGCCCGGAAACTCGGCAAGGCGTTCTCGACGTGATGCGCCGGCCGTAGCGGGAAGGACGGATGACCTGCCACTGCCGGTTTTTCAATGCGACCTCGATGATCGACACCCCGGTGGCGTGCTGCGCTTTGAGCACCTTCTCGGCGCTCCAGGTCTTCATGCCGTCCGGAAACAGCAGTCCCTGGTCGAGGTATTCGTGGTTCATCACGAGCAGGCCGTGCGCGGAGCCGGCGAGCGGAAAATAGTGCATGCCGTCGTGGTGCATGCCGGCCTGCAACGCCTGGTCGGCAGCGCTGTTGGAAGCATCCATGCGGAATTCCGGCATCCCGGCGGGCGAGCCCACCGGGTCTCCCCAGCGGAACAGCACTCTTGCCTCGTATTCCGGCGGAACGCGCAGCAGGTCTTCGTCGGAAGGCGCGATCGGCGTGAAGCCCAGCAGCGGCCGCGTGCCCGTTTGCGCGCAGCCCGGAAACGCCGCGAGCGCGGCGAATCCCGCCCCC
>Ga0315912_10003358_pt1 | contig 15979 bp, 16 predicted proteins | sample VfabasoilMG_FD_204469 | JGI IMG/M metagenome (GOLD analysis project Ga0315912, IMG submission 204469) | Garden soil microbial communities collected in Santa Monica, California, United States - V. faba soil | ecosystem: Environmental > Terrestrial > Soil > Garden | place: USA: California... | reverse complement strand
CGGTGAAGAACGCCATCCATTCTTCGGTGCCATCGGCATGGCGATGAATCATGTGAGGTGCATGGGTGAATGCAGCGCCGCGAGCGGCCAGTTGCTGGTGCGCAGCGGCAATGTCGCTGACCCGGAGGTAGAGGATCGATTCTTTCGCCGCGCCGCCTTCCTGGCTCAACATCAGCCGCGTACCGCCGCAGTCGAAGAAGGCCAGCGTTCCGAACGTATATAGATGTGGCAGGCCCAGCACCTCGCGATACCACTTTTCGGACGCCGGTGTGTTGCCCACGGAGCGGGCGATCTGGCCGATGGGGCCGAGTTTCAATTCCTTGTTCATGGTCTGTCTCCCTGCCAGCTGACTGTCACGCGGCGCTCGAAACCAGGCGCGCAGCTCGCGTCGATTTCGAAGGCCCAGCTTGGCCAGCGCGTTGGCCATATGGAATTTCACGGCATTCAGGCTGACTCCGCGCCGCCGCGCGATTTCCGCATTGGTCATGCCGTGCTGGACGGCATGGACCGTGCGCCATTCGGAGGGGGTCAGGAGGTCAGCATGCGGTGGCCGGCCGCGCGGGCGTTTCGTCACTCGTTTCATGGGCAATCCTAGTGTCCAGGGGGCTGATTTTCCCTACCCGAGCAACCGGAAGCGACTTATTAGAGTCCTTACCGCACAGTCTGAAATGGCGACATTTGCCGGTTCCCGCGCCCTTGGGCTACGGTGCACGCCAATCGAGGGGGTCTCGTGACAGAGCTCGACAACGCCGCAGACGAGGAAGGCAGCCCGCCCGACGTGTCGGTCGCAGGCGTTGCCGCGCTTTCGGCGCTGGCCCTCGCGGCTTGCGGAGGTGGGGGTGGAGGGTCATCGACCCCGCCGCCCACGCAGAATCCGCCACCGCCGGTCACCCCGCCCATCACGATTACCGACGCCGAGGCCGCGCGCTTCCTGTTGCAGGCGCAGTTCTCGGTGACCGACGCCGATCTCACCGCCGTCAAGAACAACGGCTATTCGGCCTGGCTCACGTCTAGCTACAACCTGGCGCCCGGGCAAACCGGCGTCGCCTGGCTCGACTCGCGCGGCCACAACTCCATCACGCAGGAACAGCGTTACTTCTGGCCGCAGTTCGGCGACTTCATGATCTGGAACCAGCTGCTCGCGGGCCCGGACCAGATGCGCAAGCGGTTGGCGCTCGCGCTGTCGGAATTCTTCGTCGTTTCATTGAGCCCGATCGACGGCTTCTATCCACCGTATGTCATCGGCGCGTACTGGGACGTGCTCACCGCCAACGCGTATGGCAACTTCCGCCAGCTGCTCGAGCGCATCACGCTCAACGCGGGCATGGGGTTCTACCTGAACACCAAGGGCAACCTCAAAGAGGATGCCAACGGCCGCCAGCCCGACGAGAACTACGCGCGCGAGATCATGCAGCTCTTCAGCATCGGGTTGTACGAGCTCAACCCCGATGGCACGCATCGTCTCGATGCGAACAACCAGCCGATCGAAACCTACGGCCAGAGTGACATCACCAACCTGGCGCGCGTGTTCACCGGATACGACTGGGACTATCTCGCCAACGGCGGCACCTTCACCACCGTTGCGTGGCACAGCTATCGGGTGCCGAGTACGCACTTCGCCACCAACCAGATGTGGTTCAACGCGGCTAACCACTCGAACCTTGCGGTGACCTTCCTCGGTACCACGATCCCCGCCAACACGCCGGGCCCGGAGGCACTCCGCATCGCGCTCGATCGCCTGTTCAATCACCCGAACACCGGGCCGTTCTTCGCGCGGCAGATGATCCAGCGGCTGGTCACGAGCAATCCGACGCCCGCGTACGTCGGCCGCGTGGCCGCCGCGTTCGCCAACAACGGCTCGGGTGTGCGCGGCGATCTCAAGGCGGTGTGGACCGCCATCCTGACCGACGCGGAAGCGCGCACGCTTCCAGGCGCCGGAGACACGTTGTCGGGCAAGTTGCGCGAGCCCGTGGTGCGCTGGGTGCAGTGGGCACGTACGGTCGGCACGACCTCGACCAACGGCGATTACCAGATCTACGATCTCTCCGGCAGCGACACTTCGCTCGGCCAGAGTCCGCTGCGTTCGCCGTCGGTTTTCAATTTCTTCCGCCCGGGCTACGTGCCGCCTAACACGGCCATCGCGACGGCGGGCAAACAGGCACCGGAATTCCAGCTGCTGAATGAAACGACCACCGCGGGCTACATCAACTTCCTGCAGTGGTCGACGCGTGGCGGATACAACGACGTGAAGCCCGCGTACACGGCGTTGCTCGCGATTGCGCACGATATCCCCGCGGTGCTCGCGTGGCTCAATCTGCGGCTGACGGCCAACCAGTTGTCGGTGACGACGCTCGCGCTGCTGCAAACCACGTTGACCGCCTTCAACGTAACGGCGACCAGCAGCGACAACGCGAAGCTCGACATGCTCGCGAGTGCCTGCTTCCTCATCCTGTGCTCGCCCGAATACCTGGTGCAGAAATGAGCAGCCACGACAAATGGACCCGGCGAGTCGTCCTGCAGCGCGCGATGCAGCTCGGCGCCATGGGGGTCGCCACGCCGCTCGCCATCAACCTCGCGGCCATCGGCGAGGCTGCCGCTTTCGACAGCACCGACTACAAGGCGCTCGTGTGCCTCTTTATGTATGGCGGCAACGACTACGCCAACACGGTCATTCCGTACGACAATGCTAACTACAACCTCTACAGCGCGATCCGCGGTGGTGGTGCGGGACAGGCGGCCGGTGGCATCGCCTATGGCCGTGCACAGCTCGATGCGACGGCGCTCACGCCCGTCGTTGCGCAGACGCTCACCGACAACCTGCAGTACGCGCTCGCGCCCCAGCTCACGGGGTTGAAGTCCCTTTGGGATGCGGGTCGGCTCGCCGTTCAGCTCAACGTGGGTCCGCTGGTTCAGCCGACCACGCTTCTTCAGTACCAGAGCACCAATCGCATCGCGAACCCGCTGCCGCCGAAATTGTTCTCGCACAACGACCAGCAGTCGGTGTGGCAATCGAATGGCACCGAAGGATCGACGGTGGGATGGGGTGGCCGGTTGGGCGACATCGCCATGTCGAGCAATTCGACCAACTCGCTGCTCACCTGCATCTCGGCGTCCGGCAACGCCGTGTTCGTCGCGGGGCGCGATGCGCTGCAGTACCAGACCAGCCCCAGCGGCGCGATCAAGATCAACGCGTTGAACACGCCGCTGCGCGATACGTTGAACACACTCATTTCCCGCACCAGCACGCACGTACTCGAGAATGAATACGCGATCGTCACGCGGCGCTCGATGGCGATGGAGGGCGTGGTCAACGGCGCGCTCGCGAACGTGAATCCCGCGACGTCGTTCGGCACCGGCAATCCGCTCGCGAACCAGCTCAAGATCGTCGCGAGGCTCATCGGCGCGCGCGCGGCGCTCGGAATGCGACGCCAGGTGTTCTTCGTGTCGCTCGGCGGCTTCGACAATCACAACCTGCTGATGCAGGACCACCCGAATCTCATGACGCGCGTGAACGCCGCGTTGAGTGCGTTCTACGCCGCCACCGTCGAGCTCGGCGTCGCGGACAAGGTCACCACGTTCACCGCGTCCGACTTCGGGCGCACGTTGAGCTCGAACGCCGATGGTTCGGACCACGGCTGGGGCAGCCATCACTTCGTGATGGGCGGTGCCGTCAACGGCGGCCGCTTCTATGGAACGGCGCCGCACGTCTCCATCCAAACCGACGACCAGGTCGGGCAGGGGCGATTGCTGCCGAGCACTTCCGTCGATCAATTCGCCGCGACGCTCGCGCGATGGTTCGGCTGCAATGCCGGCGAGCTGCCCGGCATCCTGCCCAACGTCGGCAACTTCCCGAACACGAATCTCGGGTTCGTCTAACGGGGGCCGCACCTGCCGGTTTCGGTGGCAACGGATTTCGTATACGTTGCGGCCATGAATCCCACCGACCTCTCCCGGCGCGACTTCCTCGCTGCCGCCGGCGGCACCGCCGCCCTGGCACTCGCCCCCACCTCGACACTGGCCGCGGTGGATCCCGCGAAGCCGCTCAACCTCGCGATCGTCGCGACGCCGAGCGCATCGTACGTCGCCGCCGACACTCGGCTGAGTTCGCTCAACAGCGATCGCATTCCCGGCAGCTCGGCGGATCCCGCGCAACTCGCGTTCGGCACCGCGCCCGAGAAGGGCACGCAGTGGGCGCAGTACGAATGGAGCGAACCGGTATCGACGAATGCCATCGAGGTGTACTGGTGGGGCAAGCACTGGGGCGTCGCGCTGCCGGTGGCGAGCCGGCTCCTCTACTGGGACGGCGCGCAGTTCGTTCCCGTGAAGAACGCACGCGGGTTCGGGCTCGAGCCGAACGCGTTCAATCGAACTGAATTCGAAACCGTCACGACGCGTCGCCTGCGCCTCGAGGTCGATCCCGCGTCCGACAAGTCCATCGGCATCCTGCAGTGGCGCGTGTGGAGCGTCGGCGACGTGCCGAAGTTCGCGCCGGTCGTGGCGGCCGGCGTGGATCGCACCGTGATGCTCGGCGCGCATACCTATCTACTGGGGCGGGCCGCGTGGCTCGATCGCAAGCCCGGTGACATCGCCCGCTGGCGCAAGGTGTCGGGCCCGGGCACGGTCGCATTTGCGGATGCCGGAGCTGCGCAGACCACGGCGCAGGTCTCCGCGCTCGGCGACTACACCTTCGAGCTCAGCGCGACAGGTGACGGTTTCACGTCGAAGTCGACGCTGCGATTGCGCGCGGAAGCGCCGCCGCCGCGCGATCGGCTCGATGTCGTCTACACCACGCCGTACGCGATCCTGAGCCCGCTGTGGAAGGCGCGCGCGAAGGCGCTCATCACTAACTGGATTCCGCATTGCGTGCGTTATTGCGAGCGCACCGACCTTACGATCGGCGAGGGCGGCCTCGACAACTTCATCGAAGCCGCGAAAGCCTTGCGGGGTCAGCCGCATGGCAAGCACAAGGGCTACGTGTTCTCGAACGCGTGGATTCACCAGACCATCGAGTCGATGTGCATCGCGCTCATGGTCGACGCGCAGGACGATGAAGAGATCCTTGCGGCGCAAGCCGGCATGCGCACGACGCTCGAAAAATGGATTCCAATAGTCCTCGCGGCGCAGGAGCCGGACGGCTACCTGCAGACCGCGTACACGCTCGCGGACCGCGCGAAGTGGCCGACTCGCTGGAATCCCGGGAATCGTGGCGATCACGAGGGCTACGTCGCGGGCTATTTCATCGAGTCCGCGATCAATCACTACACGCTCACCAAGGGCCGCGACCTCAGGCTGTACAACGGCGCGAAGAAACTCGCGGACTGCTGGGTCGCGAACATCGGCCCCGGCAAGAAGGTGTGGTTCGACGGTCACCAGGAGATGGAGCAGGCGCTCGTGCGCTTCGGCCGCTTCGTGAACGACATGGAAGGCCAGATTCCGGGAACAAACAAGGGCAAGGGCGATTCGTACATCGCTTTAGCGCGCTTCCTGCTCGAGTCGCGGCAGGGCGGCTCCGAGTACGACCAGAGTCATCTCCCGCCGCAGAAGCAGTACGAGGCCGTCGGCCACGCAGTGCGTGCCGTGTATTTCTACTCGGGCATGGCGGATATCGCGGCGGAAACCCACGACCGCGACTATCAAAGTGCGGTGCGTTCGCTCGCCGACAACATCGTGAACCGCAAGTACTACGTGACGGGCGGTGTCGGAAGCGGTGACACCGCGGAGGGCTTCGGTGGCGACTACGTGCTCGGCAACGACGCTTACTGCGAATCCTGCTCGAGCTGCGGGCTCGTGTTCTTCGACTACAAGCTCAATCTTGCCTACCACGATGCGCGCTACGCCGATCTCTACGAGGAGACGATGTACAACGCGCTGCTCGGCGCCACGGATCTCGAGGGCAGGAATTTCTGCTACACGAATCCGCTCGTGAACACCGAGCGCGCGGCCTGGCACGTGTGTCCCTGCTGCGTGGGCAACATCTCGCGCACGCTGCTCATGGTGCCCACCTGGTCGTACGTGAAGGATGCGGAGAGCGTCTACGTGAACCTGTTCATCGGCAGTCGCGTGAACGTGGGGAAAGTCGCGGGCACCGAAGTGGAGATGGTCCAGGAGACGGACTATCCGTGGAAGGGCGATATGGCGATCACGGTGAATCCGAGAGATGCACGAAAGTTCTCCGTGAAGGTGCGCGTACCCGACCGCGCGACGAGTGCGCTCTATACCTCGACGCCGGCGGTCAAGGGCCTCGGCAAGTTGCGCGTGAATGGCTCGGCGGTCGAAGTACGCATCGAGCGTGGTTACGCGGTCATCACTCGCGAATGGCGTCGAGGCGATCGCATTGAATTCGAACTGCCGCTCGCGCCGCAGCGGATAGTCGCGGACGAGCGCATTGCCGCCACGCGCGGCAAGGTCGCGCTGCGCTACGGACCGTTGATCTACAACGTCGAGCTCAAGGACCAGGCGAGCCTCGATCGTGCACTGGGCGAGGCGCCGCTCACGGCGGAATGGCGCGGGGACTTGTTAGGCGGCGTGGTCGCGCTTAAGGGCAAGTGGGCCGACGGCTCGGTGCTTACCGCCGTGCCGAACTTCGCGCGCATGAACCGCGGCGAGATATCGGCGCGCGAGTACCCGACCGAAAAGCCGCTCGACAAGATTTACTCGCAGGTGTGGATGAAGGCGTAACCGGCCCGGACCTGCCAGGAGGAAGGGATTTCGGGACGAACCGAGCTGCCGTCACGAAATGAGGCGACTGGATCTCCGGTCTCCGGTGCAAGCAGGAACTCCTGATTCCGGCAATCGTCCGAATTCAACCAATAGGAGAGAGCCATGACCCGTGCCTTTTGCCATCGATTCGCCGCGGTGCTCGCGGCAACCGCTTGCCTCGCAACGCTCGCCGCGACTGCCCAGGCAGCCTCCGTTCCGAACGCCATCGCCGCCGCGGTCGCTGACACCGCGAGGCCGCAGGCGGATCGCGACCGCGACGCGGATCGCAAGCCCGCGGAGTGCATCGCTTTCGCCGGTCTGAAACCTGGCCAGCGCATCGCCGACCTGATCCCGGGCGGCGGCTACTTCACGCGCATCTTCAGCGGCGTCGTCGGTCCGAAAGGCCAGGTGGTCGCTGTCGCGCCGCCCAAGCGGCCGGATGCGCCGCCGGATCGGCCCGAGCCCGCAGCTGCCGTGAACGCCATCGCCGCCGATCCTCACTACAAGAACGTCACCGTGTCCGTCGTGAAAATCGTGGAGCTCAAGCTTCCGGAGAAACTGGACATGGTCTGGACGTCACAGAACTACCACGACGTGCACAACGTGAAGGACATCGACGTCGCGGCGTTCAACAAGGCGGTGCTCGAGAGCCTGAAGCCGGGCGGTATCTACATCGTCATCGATCATGACGCCGCGAAGGGCGCGGGCTTCACGGCCACATCGACCTTGCATCGCAGCGAATCCGACGCCGTCAAGGCGGAAGTGATGGCGGCGGGGTTCGAGTTCGTGGGTTCGAGCAACGTCATCGCCAACCCGGCCGATGACCACACGGCGAAGGTTTTCGAGCAGAGCCTGCATGACAAGACGGACCGCTACCTGCTGAAATTCCGCAAGCCGAAGTAAGAAGCTTCAGTCGCCGTACAGGAATCGCGTGCGATGCTCGCGCATCGCATCGATTCCCTGGATGTCCCGTGCGCTCACAAACAACCCTGATCCTCGTTCCCGCATTCCTGGTGCTGGCTGGATGCGTCCTGCCTGACACCGCCATGAGGCTCTCGCCGGCGCTGGCGACGACGGCCCCGCTGCCGGTGGCGGGCCGGAGCCAGTGGAATCAACTCGCGTTCGGTCGTTGGAATGTCACGATGCCGGCGCCGTACCGCGTGGATGGCTGGCAATTCGGCGGCACGCCGCGCTTCTTGCCGGCGAACGCCGAACTCTCCGTGAAGGCGGAGCGCGCCTCGCTCGAGTTCGAGATCGTCGCCACCGATGCGCCGGCGAGTCTCCCGGGAAAAGCGGGCTGCCTGGCGCAAGGCAAGTTCGCGAGCCTCACAAAGTTCTACGCACGCTCGGAAGATGAAACCACCATCACGATCCCGGGTTATCCGCGGCTGGATTGCGAGTTCGCCGGCGTTCGTACGGGCACGCTCGCGCTGCATGCGGACTTCGCCACGCAGATCGACTACGGCGACGCCACTTTCGGCACCAGCCGTTGGCAGGTGCGCTCGGTCAATACACACGCGAAGCAGAAGTCCAATTTTCCGTTGGCGCGCTTCGGCTACGAGATCGCGCAGGGCGAACGCGTCGTCGCCTCGGTGGAAACCTACGGCGCCGGCCGCGTCTGGGTGTTGCCGGAGCTTTCGCGTGAGCAGCAGGAGCAGGTATCGACGATCACCGCGGCGCTGCTCTACTACGGCCAGTTGCTGGATCAGCAGGACACCTGACCGGAAATGGGGTCAGGCCCCATTTCCGGGAGTGGGGGCCTGGCGCTGATTAGTTAGGACGCGCCTGGTAGCGATCGGCAGCCCACTGCGCGGCGCTCTCGGAAAGGATCAACAGCTCCTCGATCTCGATCAGCACGGAGTTGTGATACGTGGCGAGCAACTGGCGGTTGGCCGAACTCTTGGCGGCGCTGCCATATTGCGCGGGGGCGAGATCGCGCTGGGCCGCTGCGATCGCGGCGGACCGGGCTTTCCGCGCGGCTTCGACCTGCTGACGGATGCTCACCAGTGCCTTGTCGTATTCGACGAGCACCTGGTCGTACGAAGCTTTCCGCGTCGCCTTGTCCGCCGCCTCGTCGGCCTTGGACGCGCAGCCACCCTCACCATCGCTGCACTTCAGCAACTTCGCGGCCTTCGTCGTGATCTCGGCATCCTTCGCGCGCGTGCGCTGCTGGATGTCATGGATCGCGGCGGCCTGCGCCTGGATCCCGTTCATCTTCGCGGGGTTCGCCTGGTAGTCCGCGTAGTGATCGGCCGCAATTTTCACGGCTTCCGGATCCACCGCCATGGCCTTCACGTCCCGGAGCGCGTTCTGCTGGGTCGCCTGCTGCATCTGCATGGCGAGCTGCATCTGCTCTGCCTGGCTCATGCTCGCGATCTTGGCCTGGATCTCCTTGGCGTACGCCGGATCGCGTTGCGCGCGCTGGAAGTCGATGCCGCCACCGGTCTGCGCCGCTGTAGGCGTCGCATCGGTGCCAGCGTCCTTCATGAGCTTTTCGACGAACGCGCGCTGGTCCTTGATCTGCTTGCGCAGCGCGACGACTTCGGGACCCGCAAGCCAGGCGGGCGCAGCGGCGGCGGTGGCCGGCGGCGCGGGCACGCGGGTGTGCAGCGCCTCCAGGGATTGCTGGGCGGACGCGGCGCTGGCAAACAGCAGCCCGGCGCTCAATGCAAAAAACTTCAACATGATCAGACTCCGGAAAAATCGGGGGTAATTCGAAGGGCGCGGAGTATGGAGAGCGTGCCGGGCCCGCGAAAGTGACAAGCGTCAACCCGCTTATGAAAAATGAGACTTTAGTTGTGGTCGAGTTGGCGCCCGCCCGCCTTGGGCTATCCTCGGCGCTCCTTGAAGGGGGAAAACCATGCTCGCTCGCCGGGATTCGTCGCGATTCGTCTTCTTTTCCGCATTGGCCCTGTTGTTTGTGGGTTCGGCGCAGGCCTCCGAACAACCCCCGACACTCGCCATCGGCTCCGCCATGCCGCCGTTCTCGCTGCCGGGCATCGACGGCAAGACGTACACCGACAAGAGCTTCGCCAAGGCCGACCTCCTCGTCATGGTGTTCACCTGCGCGCACTGCCCGACGGCGCAGGCTTACCAGGAGCGAATCAAGAAGCTGGTCGTCGACTACAAGGACAAGAACGTCACGCTGATCGCCGTCAATCCGAACCACGCGGATGCGGTTCGGCTCGACGAGCTCGCGTACTCCGATCTCTCCGACTCGTTCGCGGAAATGCAGGAACGCGCGAAGCAGGAGAAGTTCAACTTCGTCTGGCTGGATGACGGCCCCACTCAGAAGATGTCGCACGCCTACGGCCCGGTGGCGACGCCGCACGTCTTCATCTTCGACAAGGCGCGCAAACTACGCTTCGAAGGCCGCATCGACAATTCGGAACGCGAGTCGTCGGCCACGACGCACGACACGCGCGACGCCCTCGACGCGTTGTTAGCCGGCAAGGAGCCGCCGATCACCACCACGAAGGTGTTCGGCTGCTCGGTGAAGTGGGCCGACAAGGTCGCCGACTACGCTAACTACAAGAAGAAGTGGGCCGCCGAGCCGGTGACGCTCGAGAAGGCGGATGCGGCAGTCTTGCGCGCGATCCGCGAGAACAAGGACTCCGGCAAGATCCGCTTCATCAATGTCTGGGCCACGTGGTGCGGTCCGTGCATCACCGAGTTCGACGAGCTCGTCGAGCACAACCTGCGCTTCCGCATACGGCCGTTCGAGATGATCACGATCGCGGCGGAATTCCCCGACCAGGAAGCCGCGGTGAAGGACTTCCTCGTGAAGAAGCACGCGTCGACGAAGAACTACATCTTCGCGAGCGCCGACAAGGACGCACTCTCCGAGGCGTTGGATCCGGCGTGGAAAGGTCCGCTGCCTTACACCATCATCGTCGATGAGAAGGGCAAGGTGATCTACCGCGAGATGGGCTCCATCGACTTTCTCAAGATGCGTCGCGCCATCGTGCCCGCCCTCAACGCGTTGAAGCCATGGGGCGGTCTCTCGCCGATTCCGCCGAATCCGAAGTCGTAAATGGGGACACTCCCCATTTCCTAGCAAACGGGCACGGAGCTACTTCGGTGCTTCGAAGAAGGTGATGCGGTTGCCAAAGGGATCTGCAATCGTGAGGTCGCGAGTACCCCAAGGCATGAGACGAGCCGGTCCCGGTCGCGAATGGCGGTACTTTTTCGCCAGCAACTCCTGCTGAAAGGCGTCGATACCCTCGACCTGCACACGCATTCCGGCCCCCGGGCAGGCGTCTCCGAAATGACCTGACAACTGCAGCACGCATTCTCCCAGCGTGACCTGCATGTATAGAGGCGTGCCATCCTCGAACCGGTGTTCCCAGTCGATCTTGAAGCCGAGGAAGTCGACGTAGAATTCCTTCGCCAGGACCTCGTCGAACATGCGCAGGATGGGAACCGGTGGTGAGAGTTTCATGGCCGGATTGTAAGAATGCCCTCGCTCATTCGTCATCTGTCTGAACCCCAAGGCAGGAGGCGAAAGTGTGCGAATTCCCATCATTGAACGTGCCGCGATCGTGAGCGGCGTTGACGAAGATGTCGGCGCGCTCGCGCGACAGTACGGGCCGTCGGTTTTTCGCGCGGCCTGGCGCGTGCTCGGTGCCCGCGCTGCGGCGGAGGACGTGCAGCAGCAGGTGTTCCTGCGGCTCATCGAGTCCCCGCCACGAAACGTGGAATCCTGGCCTGCCTACCTGACCACGATGGGTACGCGGCTCGCGATCGACCACTTGAGGCGGCAACGCCGCTGGCGATTGCTCGCACCGCTGTGGAAAGCGGAAGAGCCCGACGATTCACCCGACGAAGATGCCGAAAGGGCCGAAGCGAGCCGTTTCATGCGCGCCGCGCTGGCCAGGCTCAATCCCCGGGACGCGTCGTGTTTCGTCATGCGTCATCTGCACGGACTGGCGCCTGCCGCGATCGGCGCCGCGCTCGGAATTTCAGAAAACCACGTCAGTGTCAGCGTCCATCGCGCCCGCAAGGCGCTCGAAGCGATGCAGACGAAGGAGCAGAACCGATGAACACTCTTGATCAGACCCTGGGATTGTTTGCCACGAGCGAACCGGATGACGCGACGGTCGTTGCCGCGCAGCGCAAGCTCGAAGCGGCCATTGCCGCAAGAACCGCGAAGGTCGCGACCGCCCGGCCCGGCCGGCGCGTCGGTGGCTGGGTGGCTGCCGCCACGTCCGCCGCAGCCGTGATGATTGCGACGTTGTGGTTGCCGCTGGTTCCGTCGACGGCGCTGGCGTTCGCCGTGGTTCAGCAGCACTTCCGCGACTTCCGTACGTTGCGATTCGATGTCGAGCAGCGGATGAACGGCAGCGTCGTGATGAAGTCTCGCGTTTACATCACGCACGACGGCAACGTGCGCACCGATGTGGGAGATCTCATCAGTGTGATCGTGAACCGGACGGAGCGGCGCGTGATGACTCTGCATCACCCGGCGCACGCGGCGACACTCGCGCCTCTCGAAGCGCCGGTCACGAAAGATGACGCCATGGCGTGGCTCGAGGAGATCCGCGACTTCCAGGGCGAGGCCCGAGCAATGCCGGAGACGCGCCTGATCGGACTTCACAGGGCACACGGCTGGGAACTGGAAACCGCCGCCGGCAAGCTGGTGCTGTGGGCGACGGAGGACGGACTGCCACTCGAAATGACAATGAGCGGCGCCGCGGCCCTCGAACTCAGCTTCGATTTCGAGTTCAACCCGGCCGTGCCGGCCGCAATGTTCAGCACGGAAATCCCGCCGGGCTATAGTCTGGGCAAGGAAGAAGATTGAAGAAGAGGGCTGAACGATGCAGTGGCTGGGCCAGATCTCGCTGGTGGTGAAGGACTACGACGAGGCGATCGCGTTCTACGTCGGCAAGCTCGGCTTCACGCTGATCGAAGACAGCTTCATTCCTGGAGAGAGCAAGCGCTGGGTGGTGATCGAGCCACCCGGCGCTTCCGGGAAGGGCGCCAAACTACTGTTGGCGCGCGGCGTGGGTGAACAGCAGGTCTCGCGCATCGGCAACCAGACCGGCGGGCGGGTGTTCCTCTTTCTTTACACCGATGACATCCGGCGGGACTTCGACGCCTACAAGGCCCACGGAGTCGAGTTCGTTCGCGAGCTGACCGAAATGCCCTACGGCACTGTCGCGGTCTTCAAGGATCTGTACGGCACACTCTGGGACCTGATCCAGCCGCGCGCGGAAGCGCAGTAGCGCACTACTTCTTGCGCAATTCCTTGCGCAGGACGAGCTTGAGACCCGACCAGGTTTCGTCGACGGCGCACACCTTGATATCGACCAGCCCCATCGGCAGCGCGACCGCGCGAATCGTATCTTCGGTGATGTCAGTGGCCACCTTCGAAGTCTTCTTGGGCCACGACACCCAGATCGCCGCGTCGGGGCCCAGGATCTTGAGCCAGGCCAGCAAGTGCTTCGCAAGCTCGACCTTCGAGGTGGTGAAGAGGTGCACGAGGTCGGTGGTCTTTGAGACTCGCGCCTGGAACTCGATGCCGTCCGGAAGCGGCGCCAGCAATTTCCGGTAGTTTGGCGGAGCCCCGGGCGCACTCACCCGCTGTCCCGGCTTGAAGCCGAGTTTCTTCGCGAGTGGTGTGCCCGAGTAGCCGCTGGTCATTTCGACTTCGATTCGACCATGTTCGCGAGTGCCGCGTCGAGTGCCGTGGCGAACTTTTCCGGCTGGTCGAACATCACGAAGTGGCGCGCCGGCGAAATCGAGACGACTTCCAGCTTCTCGATGCCAGCGAGCAGCATGCGGTAGTAGCCCGTCTTGCGAGCTTCATCCACGCCCATGGCCGCGAAATCCGGCGCGTTGAACGGCGAGATCTCGACGACCGGCACCTTGATGCCTGGAAGGCGCGGACGAAGATCGGCCGTCATCACCTGCGCGGCGAAGTCGGCGGTGGCGCCGATGTCGCTGCGGCTCGAGAACTCGGCGAGCTTCATCGCGATGGCTTCGTCGACACTGCCGACCTGCTTCATGTACGCCTGCTGGCCCTGCACGAACTGCTCGCGATTCTGGCCCTCGAACTGCGCTCGCATGCGCTGACCCAGGGCGCTTCGATCGCCGGTCATGCCTTCGGTGCCGGGGAAGACCGGCAGGCCGTCTACGGCAACGACTCCGCCTATCTGCGCGGAGTGTTCGGCGGCAAACGCCAGCGACAGCGTGGCGCCGAGACTGTGCCCGACGAGTACGGGCTTGCGGAGCTTCTTCGTCTCGATGAGCGCCGTGAGGTCGCTCACCAGCGAGTCGAGCGTCGTGCCGGGAATAGGCTGGCGCCCGTCGAAGCCCGGCAGTGTCACCAGGTAGATAGCGTACTGGCCGCGCAGCCGCTCGGTCGTGTCGCTCCAGACCCAGGGCCCGCTGGCAAGGCCGGGTATGAGAATGAGCGCTGGTCCCTTGGCGGACATCTGTTCGACCTGCAAGGCGCCTGCATCGAACTTCGACGGCGCGGAAAACGCGGGCGCGAGCAGGGAGAGCGCGAGCGCGAGGCCCGCAGAAAAGTTGCGAATCATGGTTATTTCTCCGAGGTAAAGATCTTTTCTATCGGCTTGCCGAACAGCTTCGCGATTGCGAATGCGAGTGGCAGGCTGGGGTCGTATTTGCCGGTTTCGATGGCGTTGATGGTTTGCCGCGACACTTCGAGCTTGTCGGCCAGGTCGCCCTGGCTCAGGCCCAAGTCCGTCCGCAGTTCACGCACCGTGTTTTTCATCGTGAGATCAGGCAGCGCAAACATGCGTGCAATCCCCACACCATGCCCATCACACCCCACACCCAGAACATGCTGAGCTTCGGGAACCCGGCCGATTCGAGGAAGCCGTAGGTCACGCTCAGTGCGCAGGTAACTGCCGCAGCGACTGCCAGGCCCTCGAGGCTCTTCAAGCGAATGAACTCATCCATGCGGCCGAAGTGCCGGGCGATTGCCCAGACGGCGAGCAACAGCGGGATGATCGGCGTGACGAGCAGCAACGTGCGCGCCGTGCCTTCGTCCATTCCCTTTGCCCATTTGATGGACACGAACAACACCGCCATGTACGCCACCATGGCCGAGAACAATTCCATTCGATATCTGCTGTTGGCTTCGCGTTCTTTCATCGCCGTCTCCCTGTCTCCGAGGTTGTAAAGGATGCTTGACAGGCTAGAGGAGCCAAAGCGGCTTGTCAAGCTTCCTTTACAGGGATCGAAACAACGGGAATTTCAGCGGTTTCGGGCCGCCGCGAGCCGATCTAGTCGTGCGATTGATGATCCTGCATCGTCGCCAGGAATTCCTGCGCGGCGGCTGACTCGCCGGTGCGCTCCGCGGATACGTCATCGCAGAACTTCACCCACGAGAGCCGGCTCTCGATGCCGTACTGCTTGATGATGGGCGCGTGCTCCGGATCGTCGAGCGAACCGATGGTCGTGTACATGCGCGCGGCCGGCGTGTCGTACTTGAACGAGAGCGGCGTACCGCACTTCTCGCAGAAGCCGCGCTTCGCAAGATTGGAGCTCGCGAAGAAAGCCGGCGTGCCGCGCGTCCACGCGAAGTTGTCAGGTGCGCTGCCGGCGAGCGCCGCGAAGACTCCACCGGTGGCGCGCTGACACATGCGGCAATGACAGACGTGTGCGTTTTCGAGCGGCACGTAGAACGCGTAGCGCACCGCCCCGCACTGACAGCCGCCGGTGGCGACGGGTTTGCGAGTGTCGGATCCGATCACTGGAAGGTGTTGCAATCCTGCACGCGCCCGGCCTTGAGGCCCCGGCGGAACCACTCCTGGCGCTGCGCGCCCGAACCATGCGTGAAGGATTCCTGGTTCACGTGGCCCTGGACACGTTTCTGGATGGTGTCGTCGCCCACCGCGGAAGCGGCGCCCAGCGCTTCGTCGATGTCACCGCTCTCGACGACCTGCCGCGCGGTATCGGCGTGAAATGCCCAGATACCCGCGTAGCAATCCGCCTGCAGCTCCATCCTCACCTGCAACGCGTTCGCATCGGCTTCCGAAGCGCGCTGCTGGGCCGCGCGCACTTTATCCGAGGTGCCCGTGATGGTCTGGATGTGGTGACCCACTTCATGCGCGATGACGTAAGCCTTGGCGAAATCACCTTGCGCGGCAAACTCGGTCTCCAGCTGCTTGAAGAACGCGAGATCGATGTACACGCGATTGTCCGCGGGGCAGTAGAAAGGTCCCGCCGCCGACGTCGCGGAACCGCAGCCGGTGTTGATCCCGTTCGAGAACAGGCGGAGCTTGGGTGCCGGGTATTGATCTCCGTGCTC
>Ga0315912_10003357_pt1 | contig 15983 bp, 16 predicted proteins | sample VfabasoilMG_FD_204469 | JGI IMG/M metagenome (GOLD analysis project Ga0315912, IMG submission 204469) | Garden soil microbial communities collected in Santa Monica, California, United States - V. faba soil | ecosystem: Environmental > Terrestrial > Soil > Garden | place: USA: California... | reverse complement strand
CATCGCCAGATAGAACGGCATGCCATCCTCCATCATGCGGCGCAGCGGGTGCGTCAATACGGCGCGCGTGTAACGCAGCAGCATGTCGGGCTTTTTCGCGAGGTGGCGCGCAAGTTCCCATGCGCGCGGCAGGAGTTTGTCGCGCGGCCACAACTCGGCGACGAGCCCCATGTCTTTCGCTTCTTTCGCGCTGAGCACCTGCCCGGTCAGCATCAGATAGCGCGCGCGGTTGAGTCCCAGCAGCAGCGTGTACAACACGTTGATGCCGTCGCCGGGCGCAATGCCGCCGTTGGTGAAATGTGCGGTGTCTTCGAATGTTGCGTCGTCCGCCGCGATCACGATGTCGCACATCAGCGCGAGATCGGCGTGGCGCTGCGCCGGCCCGTTCACTACGGCGATCATCGGCACTTCGACATTGAGATGCGCGTTGACCAACCGCTTCGCATTCGAAAATACGTGGTGTATGCCTTCGGGCGTCAGATTGACGCCGTGAAAAAACGGCGCGTCGGGATCGAGCCGGGGGCCGCTGAATTCCGTGCCCGTGCCGGTGACGATGACAATGCGGTTGTCGCGGTCCGCGCCGACGTCGTGCAGCGCAAGCGCACATTCGGCCTGCGCGTCGAGATTCCAGCGCAACGGCCCGCCGTCGGTATGCAGCGTCATCTGCAGGATGCCGTCCTGCCGCTCGAATTTGATGAAACGGTATTTTTGCGAGTAGTCGTGCAACTGCGGCATCGTTTGCTCCGGTGTTATCAGCGCGCGCTTTTTGCGAGACCCACTGCGCGCAGCACGGTGGTGAGTTCGGCGTGCTGCGCATCCATCAGTTTTCGCGTGTCGGCGCTGTTGAGATAGGTGTTTTCAAACTGCTTGGCTTCCACATCTTTTTTCCAGTCGTCCTGCTGCACGAGCTTCGCAAACACCGCGTTCCAGTATTGCACCTGCGCATCGCTCATGCCTTTCGGCCCGACCACACTGCGCCAGTTCGAGGACACGACTTTCACGCCCTGCTCGCTCCACGTCGGCACATTGGCGAGCGCGCCCGACAAGCGCTGTTCGGAAGCGACCGCGAGTATGCGCAATTTGCCGGCCTGCACATGCGCGTAAACGCTGGAACCGGGCGACGCCACCACATCGACATGGCCGCCGAGCAGCGCAGTGGCGACTTCGCTCGATGCGTTGAACACGGCGATGCGCAGCTTGCGCACATCGGCGCCGGTGGCAGTGGCAAGCTGCGCGATCGCGATATGGTTATGATTGCCGAGCGCATTGGCAAGCGCAAACGACAATCCCCCGCCGTCCTTGCCGAGCCGCGCAACCAGATCCTTGCCGGTTTTCAGCGGCGAATCCGCGCTCACCGTGAATGCGACGTATTCGGTGCCGATCTGCGCCAGCGGCGTCAACTCCGAGTAGATCAACGCCGTCTTGCCGGTAATGTGATTCGTCAGCAGCGTGGGCGAGGTGACGAACAAATGCTGGCCGCTGCCCGCGTGTTGTGCGACATACGTGGCCGCGATCACGCCGCCACCGCCGACTTTGTTCAGCACTGTCGACGGCACCTCGATCAGACGCTTTTCCTGCAACAGCCTTTGCACCAGGCGCGCGGTCGCGTCGCTGCCGCTGCCGGGCGCAGTGCCGACGATGACTTCGACCTGCTGCGCGGGTTTCCATTCTGCGCCGTGCGCGGCAAGTGCGAACGCCATTAGCGTCCCCGCGATCCAAAATTTCATGCCTCGCATGCTGCCTCCTCAGATTGCCAGCGCATCCATGAATTCATGGACCGGCGTTTGTTCCAGCACGGTCTGATCGTCGCACATATACATTATCTTATTGATTTTATTGATAAAAAATCGGCGCGACAAACTGCGTTCGAATTTTGCACGCAACACTTCACCCGCATCCTTGAGCCGCTTCGGATGGCCGAACGGAAACTGCACTTCGATCTTGGGCGTGCGCGTGCCGTCCTTGAACGTGACCTGTATCGCATTCGCGCTCGAGCGTATCTTCGGATCATAAAACTCGCGCGAGTAACGCTTGTCTTCGCGCACGGTGATTTTCTCGCGCAGCGCATCGATGCGCGGATCGGCGGCCGCCGCGTCCTCGTAATCGGATGCTTCGATCGTGCCGTTGATCAATCCAAATGCGACGATGTATTGCACACTGTGATCGCGGTCAGCCGGATTGCGCAGCGGCCCGGTCTTGTCCATGATGCCCATCAGCGCACGCTGGCTGTGTATCTCGATGCGCGCGACGTCGGCGAGCCGGTTTTTCACTAGCGGGTGCAGCCGGAACCCGCACTCCGCCGCCGATTGACCGTGCATGCCCGCCGCGACAAACTTGAACATCGAGTTGCAAATCACGTACTCGCCGTACGGCCGCTGAAACCTGAACGGCTTGCCGTTGCGGAAACGATCGTAGAAGCCCCATTTCTTCGCGCTGAGCACCGTCGGGTAACCCATCTCGCCCGCCACCGCCATGCGCGCGAACTGCACGCCTTCCGATGCCGCTTTGCCGGCCGCCCAGCTCTTGCGCCAGCCGGCGTTGGGGGCCTGCCGGTAAACGCGCAAACTGGTATCGACCCATGCATTCGACACCGCGTTGATGATCTCATCGCGCGTGCCGCCCATCATGCCAGCGGTCACCGCGGCCGTCGCCACGCGCGAGAGTATCGTATGGTCCACACCCATCGCGTTGAAATCGTTTTCAATCGCGATGCAGCCCTGAATCTCATAGGTTTTGGTCAGCGCTTCCAGCACATCTCGCATATTGAGCGGCGCGCGCCCGGCGACGGCACGCTGGCGGCTTAACGCATCACCCACGGCAAGAATGCCCGCGAGATTGTCGGACGGATGGCTGCCCGTCGCCGCGGTAAAGGTGTCGTTGTAATCCAGCCAGCGGATGAGGCAGCCGTTGTCGAACGCGGCTTTCACCGGGTCAAGCACGAACGCCGTACCGGGCACGCGCGCGCCGTTGGGCACGATGGTCCCCGGCGTCACCGGCCCGATGAGCTTGGTGCAATCCGGATAATCGAGCGCGTCCAGCGCGCACGCCAGCGTGTCGGTAAGCCGCAGGCGCGCAATCTCGAACGTGCTGCGGCGCTTTACCCTGTAATCAAGCACGTAGTCGGCGATGTCCGCCAGCTCGCGGTCGGGGCCGGAACGTTTGTTGGATGTGATTTCAGTCGTCATTCCTGAACTCCTGGCCGGTTTGGCAGCAGGTGCGAGTTTACGCCGGCACGCGTGCCTGCGCTGCTACACTGCGGTTCGTTTTCAACTCAACACGAAAGGGAATTTATCATGAGCAGCCCGTTGCATGACCGCGGACTCGAAATGCGCAAGCAGGTGCTGGGCGCGGCGCAGGTCGAGCAGACCATCGCCAATACCGACAAATTTACCCAGCCGTTTCAGGAAGTCGTCAACGAATACGTGTGGGGCGCGGTGTGGGCGCGTCCGGGTCTGGAAATTCGCACGCGCTGCATGCTGACCATAGGCATGCTCACTGCGCTGAATCGTCCGAACGAATTGAAGACGCATATCCGCGCCGCGCTCAACAACGGTGTGACGCGCGAGGAGATCATGGAAACGCTGCTGCATGCCAACGTGTATTGCGGCGCACCTGCCGCAGTGGAGGGATTCCGCTGCATGCGCGAAGTATTCGCGGCTGTCGACGCGGCTCCGTCCGCGAAAACATAGGAAATCCGCCATGAACGAATCGCTGCTCGATCCCGAAGAACTCGCACGCGGCAGGGCCGTGCGCCGCGAAGTGCTCGGCGCAACTTATTTCGACGCGTCGTACGCGGTGGATCAACTGTCGCGTCCGAAAACACAACTTTCCGAATATGTGTGGAGCAAAATCTGGGCGCGTCCCGGTTTATCGCGCAAGAGCCGCAGCATCGCCAATCTCGCGATGCTGACCGCATTGAACCGCCCGCACGAACTGAAGCTGCATGTGAAAGCGGCGCTCAACAACGGTCTCACCAGGGATGAAATCGGCGAAGTGCTGCTGCAGGCTGGCATCTACTGCGGCATCGCCGCCGCCGAGGACAGCTTTCGCATTGCAAGCGAAGCGTTCAGGGAGCTTGGCTTGTGACGCGCAGGATCACCTGGCGCGCTTAAGGATTACGCCAGAAGCGCTCCATCTCGAGGTAAGTGAACGATGCCGACCAGCCGATCAGCACCAGACCGGTGAGCGCTTCGGTGCCGCACAGGAAGCGGACGGGTCCGACGGGCGCGAGATCACCGAAGCCCACTGTGGTGTAGGTGATCGCGGACAGATAGATCGCATCCAGAAAACCGGTCGGGGTGCCGGCGCTGCTGCTCATCGCGATATGCCCGCTCGCTGGCCATTGCAGCAGCAACCACATCATGATGCCGAAGAGCCAGATTTCCGCGACATGCAGCGCCAGCATCGACAGTATGCCGTAGAGCACTTTGGCGCGCCGCGGCCCGCCCATGCGTTGCAGGCCGCGCGAAACAAGAATCAATCCTTCGTAATGCGTGAGCACCGCGCCCGACACGGTAAGCAGGGTCGCCACCGTAACGGCCACATTCGTAATCCAGTTGTCGTACATCCGCGCTCCATGGTGTGCGAGCGGGATCATATCCCGCTCATGCGTAAGCGCGCGTACGCAAGGTCATGGCGTTTGATTTAGATCAGGTTCATCCGGGTTTCCTGTGGGTAGAAGCCTGACCTTACTCAATATCCATTGGAAAATACCTCACCCGTCATTCCGGCGCAGGGTATTCCCTTCCCCTGAGGGGAAGGTAGGTTGGGGAAGTAATCAGCCAAATAGCGCTGTGTTATGTGTTCCCGCCGCAGCCTGCCCTCGAATGTTTTAGTCGGGGGCGGGAACGACAGTGTTGGTTTTTGTGACCCGTACGAAACCCGGATGATCCTTAAATCAAAAGCGCATGCGCATCCCCGGCCTCCTACTTTTTCGCCAGTTCCAGGTCAACCAAAAACGCCTTGATCTCGGCGTAATCTTCTTCCATGAATTTTTTCAGTCGCGCGGCGCCCATGAATTCGGAGAGGCCATTCAACGTCACCATTTCACTTTTCCATTCGGGCGTCTCCACCAGGCGCTGAAAACTGTTTTCCCAGTACGCTACTTGTGCAGCCGTCATGTTTCTCGGGCCGAATACGCCGCGCCAGTTCGATACCACTGAATTCGCACCCTGCTCGCGCCAGGTCGGAATCTGCGCAAAAAATCCAGGCAGGCGCTCCGCCGACGACACCGCGATCACGCGCACCGCGCCGGTCTTCATGTGCGGCACCCAACTGCCCACTGACACCGGCACTGCATCGATATGACCGCCGAGCATCGCGATGATCGCCAGCGCGCCCGATTGAAATATGACGTTGCGCGTTTTGCGAATATCGACGCCGGCGATTTTCAGCGCACCGGCTACGCCCTGGTGATTGGTATTGCCGAGGCTGGTGGCGATGCCGAAGCTCACCGCAGTCGGGTCTTTTTTCAGGCGCTCGATCAGGTCGCGCCCCGACTTGATGGGCGAATCGGCTTTCACTGCGATGCCGATGTATTCGCCGAACAGGTTAGCCACCGGCGTCAGCTCGGTGTACGGCGCCACCGGCCTGCCCATCGCGTGGTTGGTCAGCACGCCCTTGCCGGTATGAAACAGATAATGGCCGTTGGCGGCGAACTGATTGAGATAAGTCTGCGCCATCGCGCCGCCGCCACCCGTTCTGGTTTGCACCGAAACCGCTGAATCAAAATAGCGGTGCGTCTGGAATATGCCCTGCATCAGCCGCGCCATGCGGTCGGGGCCGCAACCCGGTGCACAGCCGACAATGATTTCGACCGGCTGATCGGGCTTCCAGGTCTGCGCCGGCGTGGACAGTGGCACACCAGCGAATATTGCGACGGCGATCAGCGCTTTTACATTAGGTAACGACCAGTCAGGTTTCATGATTCCTCCTCGCGTTTTGTGCGTTCGTGTGAAGAATACACGATCCCGCGCGCATTGTTGTCGCCACGCAAGTGCGCGCAGCATTGTCGCCATGCAAGTGCGTGGCGGTGATCCAGAATACAATCAGCGGCAAATTCGTAACCGGCATTCATCATGATGGAAATTTTTGTGCTGCTGGCAATTGCGGCGATAGCGTGGCTGTGGCACGACAGCCTGGGCGCGCGCGAGGCGGCGGTGCGCGCCGCGCGCGACGCATGCGCCGCCGAAGGGTTGCTGTTTCTCGACGACACCGTGGGTATCACCAGTCTGAAACCGGCGCGCGACGATGAGGGCCACGTCAAGCTGCAACGCGCATACGAATTCGAGTACAGCGACACCGGCAACAATCGCATCAAAGGCAGCATCGTAATGCTCGGCGAGCGCGTGATGTTGCTCAACGTCGGTTTGCGTGGCTTGCCGCCGCGAATTACGCTACACTGAGTATGATTGTAAGTATTTGTTTTTAAACGATATTTTAATTAACCAGCATCTGCTACCACTGGCAAGCACGCGCAGTGAATTCGTGAACGAAGCGAGTGTCAATATCGCATCCCTATGAGTTACGCCGCGGAAACATTTCAGGCCAGACGCGACATCACGCGCATGCCCGGCTTTCGCCTTGCGATCGTGCTGTCGATTTTGCTGCACGCGGCACTGCTGTGGAAATTGCCCATGCGTTTGCGGCCCCCACCCGGCGACGCCAGCGTACCGCTGACGGTTCAACTTGTGCCGCCGCCGATTGCCGTGCCGGGGCCACCGCCAACACTACCCGCGCCGCCGCCTGCCCCGCCGCTTGCGCAAACCCAACCAGCGCCCGCGCCTGTGCGTCCGCCGCCGGCCGCCACGCCGCCGCCGCCAATTGCATTGGCCAAACCTGCGCCGGTGATACCGCGGCCCGAACCGCCCATCAGCGAGCCGGTGCCCGCGCCGCTGCCAGGTGATCTCGCCACGTACATCGAAGCGCGCCGACGCGAGAGCGGCGAAGCAACGCCCGTACCGGCAGCACCCGTTGAAGACGAGAACGCACGTGCAAGCCGCGTAGCCGCGAAGAATCTGCGCCTGCAACAACCCGCGATAGGCTATGACCCCAGCAAGTCGGGCGGCATATTCGAAGTAAAAAACAGGAACGTTGATTACGCCGAATTCGTTTTCTTCGGCTGGAACCGCGATATACGCCGCGACATTGCGCAGCAGTTCGAGGTGCGCAGGGGCAATCACGCCACCATTGAACTCGCCATCGTGCGCAAGATGATCGAAATCATCCGCCAGTACTCGCAGGATGACTTCACCTGGAATTCGCGCCGGCTGGGCCGCAGCCTTAAACTGTCCGCACGCTTGCGCGACAACGCGGGACTGGAGGAATTCCTGTTGCGCGAATTTTTCGATGCCCCACCCCGCCGCTAACCTGTAATCTCCTTATGAACCTGAATATTCAAGGCAAGCTCGCGCTAGTCACCGGCTCGACGCAAGGCATAGGCCGCGCGATCGCTGAAGCACTGGTCGTCGAGGGCGCGCGCGTGATCGTCAATGGCCGCAATCCGGCAAAGGTCGATGCCACGGTGGCAGCGCTGTCGGCGCGCGGTGTCGCTCACGGCGTTGCCGCGGATTTGTCCACAGCCGAGGGCGCACAAGCGGTGCTGGATGCCGTGGTGCGCATCGGGACGGTTGATATTCTCGTCAACAACGTCGGCTATTTTGAAGTCAAACCTTTCGCCGACATCACCGACCGCGACTGGCTGGACATGTTCGAACTGAACGTGATGAGCGGCATACGACTGACGCGTGCATTGTTCGACGGCATGCTGAAACGCAACTGGGGCCGCGTGGTATTCGTCGCCAGCGAGCAAAGCGCGAAACCGAATCCCGACATGCTGCACTACGCGATGACCAAGACCGCGCAGGTATGCATCGCGCGCGGCCTTGCTGAATTAACCCGAGGCACGGCTGTAACTGTCAACAGCGTGCTCGCCGCACCCACGTGGTCGGAAGGCGTGGAAACCTTTCTCGGCAAACTCGCGCCGCAGGAAGGCAAGACCGTAGTGGAAATGCGCAGCGTCTACTTTGAAGGGCCGGGCCGGACTTCGCTGCTGCAGCGCTGGGCAACGCCGGAGGAAATCGCGGCGCAGGTCGTGTTCCTGTGTTCGGAACAGGCCGCCGCCATTAACGGCGCTGCGCAGCGCGTTGACGGCGGAATCGTGCGGTCGCTGTTTTAAGGCGACTTGATCCGGAAGAAAACATTTGTCCAGTCCCGGATCATAGCTGCGCCGATCATGAAAAATAGCTTGTGCAATCTTTCCAGGGGCATTATATGGCTGTTGTTAAACGTAACGTGCCCGCCCTCAATCGCTAATGCTCGCGGAAGCTCGCCGAGCTTGTCACGTTTTCGTCACGCTACGTTTATACGTTCATCGTGATGGATTGAACGTCTACTTCCCAAAGCGGACGTTCAACGGGACAGTTCACAGGCTCGGCACAAGATATCGATATGCTTGCAGGGCCTGAAAGAGTGGCAGCGCGGGACGTGATTGAGACGGTGGGGGAGCTAAGCGAAACGGTCAAAATGCCGCTGTGTGCAGTGACTATGACGTACCGAGCAAGGATCGTGAGCGTTTCCCCTCACGGCATGATGTGCGTCCCGGCGGTCCTCGACTATCGGCTCGCCCTTGACGCTTGTTTTCGTAAATACATTTCATTGTCGGCTTTCTTGAGTAATGTTTCGATACTTGTGCCGTCTTCTGGACAGAGAGCCAGGCCAATGGCGGCACCCACTCGGATTGACGAAGGATCTGGTATATGTTCTTTGAGCGCCTGCAGGGGTGCTGCCATCACGGTTTCCAGTTTCTCGCGAGCCTTGTCGGCGCTGCCGCGATCCACGTTTTCGAGAAACACCACAAACTCATCACCACCAAAACGTGCGGCTAAATCCGTGTCGCGTGTCCCCATTACCAGCCGCCGCGCAAATTCTTGCAGCACGGTGTCGCCCACGTCATGCCCGAAGCGGTCGTTGATTTGTTTGAATCCGTTCAAATCCACATACAGTACCGCAAAGGGCTGACTGTCGCGCCGTCGGCGCTGTTTGAAGATGCGATCCTCCATTCGTCGAATGATGGCCTCGCGATTGGCGATACCAGTCAGCTGGTCGGTAAACAACAGTTTTTGCATCGCAGCGTTAGATTTCAACCGGCGCTCCAGCTCCTCCTCCATGTACGTGGCCTGCTCCTTGAGATAGTCGCGTGCGCCCTTCAGTATTAAGTGCGTGCGCACGCGCTTTCAGTAGCGAAGGTGAAATGGGTTTAGTAATGTAGTCAACCGCACCCGCATCAAAACCCTTTTCCTCGTCTTCGAGATCAGTCCTGGCTGTCAGAAAAATCACCGGAATATGCGCCGTGATTTGATTGTTCTTAAGTCGTTTACAGACTTCATAACCATCCATTTCCGGCATCGAGACGTCGAGTAGGATCAGATCGGGTACAGGGGGCGTTAACGCGATTCGCAGGGCACCGTCGCCGCTGTTGGCGACTTGTACTCGGTAATCGTCCATGAGAAGGCCGTGAATCACCTGAAGCATTTCCGGCGTGTCGTCTACAGCCAGTATGGTTTGCTTCTCGGTAAAATCAAGAACGTCGGCCATGGTTTGTCCTTTTAAAGTCCCGAATATGTTGGTTACCGGGGTGTTGCCGAGCTTGGGCAGTATTGTCTCGAAATCAAAAGTTGTGGCGCACTCATTCGACGGTACAATTTTGGCACAACGCGCACGACAGCTATGCTGGCGCGGCGCAGATCAAGTCTACCGCTTCCCGCAGACGATCTTCCACAGGTGTTCGACGCCGCTATCCGGTTGATGATATCGGCTCAATCCAGCTTGAGATTGATCTGTCGTATCACTTTCGCGAACTGCTCCGATTCGATACGGATGCGATGGGCAAAGTCCTCGATGCTGCCACCGCCCGGCTCGGTGCCGATGGCATTGAGCTTTTCCTTCACATCGGCAAACTTCAATGCCCGGTTGATGTCGGCATTGGCCTTTTCCAGAATGGCGCGCGGCGTACCGATCAGTGCCGCCACGCCGACCCAGTTCGAGGCAGTGAAGCCGGACATAGTCTTACTCGCGGTTGGCCAGTCCGGCCCGAGCGCCACCTATGCTGCGGCAGTGAAATCGATGGCCTTGACCCGGCCGGTCGGATATCTGAATTAGAGCGAAAGGTTGGTGTGCCGGTGGATAGTCGTTTCGGCGGGCTCAGGTAGCGACGCGCCCGCTCACCAGCTTATCAAACGTACTCTCGGGATTGATGAGTCGCCTCTCAACCATGAAATCGTAGGTACGCTGAAATTCAGCCGGAGAATAAAGTTCCGGATGGTTGTATCGCAGCCGTGGTAAATGCAGATCGGAAGGTTCAAGCTTGACTATGTCAGCAGGCACCTCGCGGGTCAGATGATGCAGCCAGGGCTGGATGTCCTGGTTGATTTTGTCGACAGCTCTGATATGGGCGCGGCGCAAGGCGTGAAATATGCCGTCGTCCACGGAAGGGTCGGCGACTTCCAATCCGTTGTAGAACGCCTCGCAGATGACCTTGAAGCCGAGCTTTTCGGCAGTGGATATCCACGGCTCCATGACCGCTGCTGCCGCGACGCGGCCTTCCATCAACGCCTTGAAGCGCTGATTCGGAATGCCGATGTGCAGTGTCTTCACCTGATCCCTTTTCATGTAGCCCGTCAGCATGGCAAGCGTGATGTAGTGCGAGCCGGCATGGAAATTCACCGCCACTTCGACGTTGGCAAGATCCTGCGGCACGTTGAAGGGCGAGTCGCCGCGAACGATGATGGCCTGGGTGGAAACGGCAGCACGCTTGGTGATGACCTTCACACCCGCACAGGTGTCCTGCGTGCGGCGCATCTGCCCCCATTCGCAGGCGTGGTAAACGGAGAACTCGCCCTTTTCGATGCCCTCATGCCAAAGAAAGGACTGAATGGCCGTATGCTGTTTGACCGGTTCGCCCGCTGCCGCCAACATGGCTTTACGTTTCTCCGGTACCACCAGTTCAACTTCCACCCCCTCTTCTTCAAAGTAACCCTCCGCCTTGGCCACGATATCGGGTAGCGAGAACACAGCGTTATTCAATTCGATACGGGTTTGTTTCAGCATTTTGGACATGAAAGAATCTCCTGGCGATGAGTGCGGCCGGTTCGTGGGCGCATGTTTACATGAATTGGGTACAAATCGGGGAACCGGGGCATAGCCTCTGCGCCCAGTATAGTTCAGGACACGACGTCTCTCAATTTTCTCAATTTGCCTTCAGTCCCAGTGGCCTGATCACCGGCGACCAGCGGGAAATTTCAGCCTCGATAAAGCGCTGCGCCTTGTCGGGCGTATCGTCGGTGGAAATCTCCAAACCGGAATTAGTCAGCAGGGTGAGTAACGCGTTATCGGACATGGCAACGCGCGTGGCTGCCGCTATTTTCTCCACGATGACCGCGGGCGTGGCGGCAGGAACAAAAAGCCCGGCGAAATTGAGTGCGATCATGCCCGGCAGGCCGGATTCGCGCGCCGTTGGTATTTCGGGAGCGGCAGTGGTGCGGCCTGCACTCGTCACGGCGAGGGCACGGATGCGCCTGCTTCGATGAAAATCAATAAGCGACCCGTTGATATTGCCCACGCCGACAGGCACGTGACCGCCGAGCAGATCGACCAGCATCGGCGCGCCGCCGCGGTAGGGCACATGCGAAATGTCGGGCGCGTGTATCAGCGATTTAAACAATTCACCGGCGAGATGCGACCCTGATCCGTTACCCGCCGACCCATATGAAAGTTGTCGCGAATTTGCGCTGGCAAAAGTTGCGAATTCCTTCAGGGTTTTTGCCGGCAGCGACGGATGTACACAGATGGCGAAGCCGCTCACCGCCAGAATAGCGATGGATTTGAAGTCTCTTAGCGGATCATATGGCCGTGGAGCCGTGATCAGTGGCCCGATAATATGTGTTGCAGCACTGCCCAGCAGCAAGGTGTAACCATCCGCATCTGCCCGGGCCACGGCGGTGGCCCCTAACACACCGCCAGCGCCGCTACGATTTTCGATCACAACCGTACCAAGTGTCGGCCTAATGCGCTCGGCCACCGGACGCGCAACGGTGTCGTTAATACCACCGGGCGCGAATGGGACGATTAAGCGAATCGGTTTTGCCGGATAGCCTTGTGCGGCGGCCGGACCAGCAGTAACAGTGCCGAATATCAAGAGGAAGAACGCAAGGACGGCTTTTCTTGTCGTGTCCATACCCACCGCCTTTCCATAAGGGCGCACCAAGTCACGCCAAAGTGACGGGGCTGGGAAGGTGCGTGAAGTACGCCCGGACAGTCATCCAAACGGCATACTAGAGTAGTCTTAGAGGCGACACAACACGTGGTTATGTGACCGCTCAACGGGGAATTCAAATGTAACAGCGACCGGCGACTTTTGGCCGATTCCAGCCATCCAGAATTAGTCACGCACATATCATATGTGCATGTTCTGGAAATGCTTTCTGAAGATTAACAGTCGGCGCGTTAATTGCCTCCATCGTCCAGTCCGCTTTACTCGTTGAAATATAACGCCTTTATCCCTCAGCTACCCGAATCGGCAACTGGATGAAATCAGGCTGTCCAAATGTATCGAACAACTCGCGGGGGAGTAAGCCCAATACAATCACAGTCTGCTAGACTTATCCACAGATGAGTAGCCTGCTACGCAGAAAAGTGCCTGGTTAAAATTCAGTGAGCACAGCCGGGCAGTTCTAACCGCGCGTCAACAAAACGAGGAGGGTATCGCTATGTTTCGAATCAATTTACGCCAACTTGGCACTACTGCGATGTCGGTAGCCGCGCTTATGGCTATGGCGCTGATCGCGCCCGGCGCAGCGTTCGCGCAGCAGACCATCACCATCGTCCTCCCCGAGGAGCCGGATAGCCTCGACAATTGCAACAGCGCCCGGTCGGCCGTCGGCCGGGTGATTCGCCAGAACGTCAACGAGACGCTGATCGAACTCGACCCCAATGACAGTACGCTCAAGCCGCGGCTGGCGACATCGTGGAAACAGATGGATGCCACCACCTGGCGCTTCAATCTGCGCAAGGGCATCAAGTACAGCGATGGCACGCCGCTGACGCCGGAGGCCATTTCCAGTTCCATCGACAAGGCTCTGAACCCGAAACTTGACTGCAATGCCCGCACCAAGATGTTCTCCGGCTTCACGATCAAGGTTGTGAAGGTCGACGATGCGACGATCGATGTCGTCACCCCGCGGCCCGATCCGATTCTGCCGGTGCGCATGACGACGATGACCATCGGAGCGCCCAACGAGCCCATCAGGGTTATGAATAGCACCGTCGGTACCGGCCCCTACATGATTGACCGCTACACGGCCAATAGCGAGATCGTGCTCAAGCGCAACCCGCATTACTGGGGCAAGAAGCCGCAACTCGATGGTGCCCGCTACGTGTGGCGCAAGGAATCCGCGGTGGGCGCCGCGATGGTAAAGGTCGGTGAAGCCCATCTGGCAACCAACATCGGATTCCAAGACGCCACCGACCCGAAGACCGACTTCCCCTATCCCAACTCGGAGACCAACTATCTGCGCATTGAGTCGCTGGTGCCGCCGCTCACCGACAAGCGGGTGCGTCAGGCGCTCAACCACGCGGTCGACCGCACGGCCTTGCATGGCTCGATCATTCCAAAACAAGCCATGATCGCCACGCAAATGGTGATCCCGCGCATTGCCGGACACAATCACGCACTCAACAAGCAGCGCTTCGAATACAGCCCGGAAAAGGCCAGGAAGCTGCTGGCCGAAGCCAGGGCAGCCGGTGTGAAGGTCGACACGCCCATTGATCTCGTGTGTCGTATCAACCAGTGGGAAAACACCACCGAAACCTGCGAAGCCATCCTTGCCATGTACACGGCGGTCGGCCTCAACGTCAAACTGCGGATGCTCGAAGTCAGCCTGTGGGTCAACTACAACACCCATCCCAACAAGGGAGCGCTCACGCCGGAGGCCGACGCCAAGATCAAGGAACGTGGCCCCGTTTTGCTCGGCCACATGCACGACAACAACGTCGGCGACCCGGTCTTCTCCATGAATCCCAAGTACGCCTGCAAGGCGCAAACCTCGTCGCACTGCATCCCTGAACTGGACAAGAGAATACAGGCGGCAACGGAGACGGTTGCCGGTCCGCAGCGCACGAAGCTGTGGGAGGAGACCATGGCCATGGTCCATGAAAATGTCCTGGACGTCTTCCTGTTCCACATGGTCGGCTTCGCGCGCGTCAGTCCGAAGATCAGATTCGTGCCGACAGCTGCAACCAACAGCGAAGTCCTGCTCGAGCAAATTACTTTCAAGTAAGTCCCCTCGTCGCGGATAGGCCCGCGCATACGTTGCGGATAAGGGAAAAGGTGGAGTGATATGCCTGTCCACTCGATGGGTTCGAAATAGTGCTGCCTTATCTGACCCGCCGCGCGGTGCATAGCGCTATTGCGCTGCTCGGACTGCTCATCGCCGTGTTCTTCCTCGCCAGGCTGACGGGCGATCCGACCGATTTGTTCCTGCCACTCGACGCCTCGCGCGAGGAACGCGCCGAGTTCGCGCAAAAACACGGCTATGATCGCCCGGCCACTGAGCAATTCGTCCACTTCGTCGGCGATGTCATGGAGGGCAACCTGGGCTTCTCGCTGCGCAAGCAACGGCCGGCCATAGACTTAGTACTCGAGGCTTACCCCACGACGCTGAAGCTGGCCGCTGTCACCCTGCTGATCGGTATCTCGCTCGCGGTCTTCGTGGGTGCGCTGGCAGCGTATCGCCCGGGTGGCCTGTTTGACCGCATGGGCAGTACATTCGCATTGGTCGGCGCCAGTGCGCCGGACTTCTGGGTCGCCATTACTGCAATTCTGTTTTTCTCGGTCAGTTTGGGCTGGTTGCCCACCTCCGGCACCGGGGGTTTCCTGTTCTGGATCATGCCGGTGACGGTGCTCGCACTGCGTCCGTTTGGATTGCTGGTGCAAGTCATGCGTGGGGCCATGCTTGACGCACTCGCTTCGGCTTACGTTAAAACCGCGCGCGCGAAAGGCGTGGGCGAAAGCACCGTCATCTTTGTCCATGCCCTGCGCAACGCGTGCCTGGCGGTGGTCACCGTCGCGGGTGATCTCGCGGTCGGACTGATCAACGGCGCGGTCATCGTGGAAACGGTGTTCGGCTGGCCCGGCGTGGGCAAGCTGATGATTGATGCCGTTGTACAACGCGATTTCGCGGTCGTGCAGGCGTCCATCATGGTGACCGCAGCCGCGATCTTCTTAATGAATGTCCTCATCGACTTGTTGTATGTCGCGCTCGACCCCAGGATCCGCCACCAGTGAGCGCCCCGGTCAATAACGGTACCAACACGACCGGGATGGTGATCGCTCCAGCGCACACCCGCCCGATTGCGGCACAGGCGGAAATGGTGACCGTACGCATCGGTCTGCCGTGGTGGCAATTGCTGGCGCGTGACCCATTGGCGTTGTGCGCAGCGTTGTGGCTGGTGTTTATGCTGGTTTGCATGCTGTTGGGGCCGGAATGGCTCGGCAAAGCCGCTACCGATATCAACTTGCGCGCGCGCAACCTGCCACCGGGCTCGACGGAAAAAGGCTGGGTGATGATCCTGGGCAGCGATGCGCTCGGGCGCAGCATGCTCGCACGCCTGGTGGTCGCCTCCCGCAACACGCTCACCGTGGCGTTCACGGCGGTGGTGTTGGCGATGATCATCGGCGGCGTACTCGGGCTCATCGCGGGATATGTCGGGCGCGGCGTCGGCAATCTGATCATGCGCTTGTCCGATGTGGTGCAGAGCTTTCCGTCGCTGCTTTTGGCGGTGGTCGTGCTGTATATGCTGGAACCCAGGGTTGCGAACCTCATCATCGTATTGGCGGTGACCCGCATTCCCTCGTACCTGCGCGTCACCAGGGCCGAGGTACTTGAAATTCGCGAACGCGGATTCGTCGATGCGGCGCGCGCCATGGG